>Ga0209298_10000004_pt1 | contig 162466 bp, 175 predicted proteins | sample S_140806_EF_Meta_FD_187325 | JGI IMG/M metagenome (GOLD analysis project Ga0209298, IMG submission 187325) | Freshwater microbial communities from Lake Simoncouche, Canada to study carbon cycling - S_140806_EF_MetaG (SPAdes) (version 2) | ecosystem: Environmental > Aquatic > Freshwater > Lake... | reverse complement strand
ATGCCCGTAGATCTAATGTTCTTTTTCTGCGAACAGTTCATTCCAACACTCTGGATGAGTTCCAGAAATGACTTGTTCCCTTTGATCTACAGATAGACCTGGGAATGCACATTGAATTAATTCTCCTTCGTTGAATGCATTGATGCCTCGATTGTATTCATCTTCTGACATTTCGATGAAACCTTCTTGCTTGCAATGCAAACACGTGTTTGTGTTAATTCTTATTGTTGACATTATTTTATTCCTGCTTCTTTAGCAAGAGTAGCAAGGACTTCATCCAACTTGTTCAGTCCTTTGATGTGAGAGATTTTTGATTCCCCTTCACTGTTGAGGACCCTGAACAATGCTTTGTCAAGTTCATCGTTGGTTGCTTCTTCACACCATGATTTAGGTGGAAACATTGCAGCAATGATTGCACTTGAGATGTGCCATACGGTATCTTCTGATGTCATAACAATCCTTTCAAGATAGGAATATTTAGAAAACCCCCCTTTTGTAGTTGAGTTTTGGTGACTATTGTACTAGTTGAATTTTTTTTTAGAATGTCTAGCCCAGTAATACAATATTATTATACTACTGAGCTAGCACATCCAAGGAGGGGATAGCAAGAGTCTGAGCTGGCGTCAGCCAGCGAATTAGTTCTGAGGCCTACTCCGTAGGAGTAGCCGAGGAACTAAGTAAAAAAAGGGGGAGTGTAGGACACTCGCCGAAGCAAATGTCCCACACTCCACACCTTGGGGAATGAGCAGTCAACTCAGAACGGTGCATCTCCGTCCGAAGTTACTGCTGTTTCTTGCTTGTTGTTACGCAAGCGGTCTGCCGTAGCAGCACTGACTTTAGCCTTTGCAGTCGGCTTGAACAGTTCAATGCTGAACTCACCTTCAGGCCAGATAGCCATACGGCGCTCGTTCTTGTTAGTGTTAGGGTTAACACCTTCAGTGACTTTCCCGTGCTGGACGGAGTCACAAACGATTGCCAACTTCAGTCCACCTGCAACAGCAGATTGGAAGAAGGCGTCAATGGCTTCGTGCTTTGGAATGACCACTTCGTCAACTGGCTCATCAGCGGTGTAGCCAATGAGTGCAGCAACTTCAGCGTCAAGCGTGAGGTTTTCCCACTTTTGGATGTTCCAGTTGAGAACGTCCACCTGTGGAAGTGTTGCCCTGAGTTCGGCAGAAACGCCAACCAAAGATGAGAAGAAAGTCTCACCTGTGGTCTTGTTCTCCCGAACAGCAGGAGGGGTATTAATGTAGACTGTGAGTGTCACAATCGTCTCCTTGTTCTCTTGGAATTGTAGGCTCCCAAGAATGCCTTTATAATAGGGAATAATCCCCCCCTTTTGGCCCAGACCCGTTAGGGACATTGAGCAAAGAAGAGAGAAAATCCCCCCTTTTAGCCCAAGCCCGTCAAGGGAAATGAGCCAAAGAGGATTTAGAATCTCAGCCTATTTTGAGTCTGAGGGCTAAGCAATCGCCGAGTGACTTTAGAATAGGGTCCTAAGATCTAGGAAAAAAAAATATTAATATAATAACTAAAGACCTAGGATCTAGGAATAAAGAAAGAACCCCTAGGTTTCCCCAGGGGCTCTCTCTCTTTACTCGGAAGAACCTATTACTTCAGGTCCTTGATTGCTGTGATAATGAGATCCATGATGGTCTCTTGTCCGTCTATTCCGTTCTGGAAGATGATACGGTCAGACACGCCATACTTACTGCGAGTCAGTTCCGGATCAATGATCCAACGGTAGATAGCAAGAGCATAGAGCTCAGGATGTGATGTTGCCTTGACTTCATCCAACAGTGCACCAATGATGGTAGAGATTTCTTCTGTGCGTTGTGCAACAGCAGACATCTTTACAAAGCGATTGGTATTCTTGGACAGTTCAGAGTACTTACCGTCAACCCTTGAGAGTTCACGTTCATACTTTGACCAGATGCCACGGCACCAAACAGAGGTTGACTCCCTCATAGCTGGAATTGCATTGTACACTTTGTTACGAGTGTCAGATGTCAAACGCAGATCAAAGCTACCCTTGGATGCGATATTTTGCACCTTTGTAATAGTTTGATTGTATGCGTTGTACATCTCAGTAAACTGACCGTCTACTGCAATATCTACCAGCATTTGGCGTGTCTCATCGCTGAGTGCAGGGAACCGGGTCTCAAGAACATAACGGTCAATACCACAACCGCTGTCAATGATCGCCTGAGCAATGCTTTCAGCCATTTCTGAGTAGTCACTTTGCAATTGAACAAATGAACCAAGGTCTGCGGTCTGTTGAACACAGTCAATGACATCGTTACCAATTGCAGGCAACTTATCAGGATAGCTTGGACCAAATGTTGCAGCCCAAACCATAATGAGATTAGCGTACCTACCAACACCAGGGTTATTCATCTGTGCCAAGATCATATTAAGAGCATGATCCCGGTTGAACAATTCCTTGCTGTAGGTAGTGGAGCTATTAATCTGACCGCATTCAGTTGTAACGAGCAAAGTGCTCATTGCAGCTGGTGCTTTGGCCAGATCAATTACCTGTACACGATCTTCCGCTACACGAAGCCATGGCATCGTTTCAGCATCAAACCGTTCGATAGAGTAACCGCCAGGACCGTTTGGTGAACGGATAACGACACACATATCAATTGCCTCTTCAGGAGTGCTTGGCACTACCAAATCAGCAGGAATGACATATGTTTCCCTGAGTTCCGGATGGTTGTATCCATCAAGGCTCATAACAAGCGAAGAACTCCACAGTTTAATGCGGATGAACTTAGCTTGGTCACCGTCCTGATCCCACGTGTCATGAAGGTCAGCAGTCTCAATGAACCGCTTAGTCGGCACAATACAGCCAAAGCGTTCATCAAAGAACACCATGTCTCGTTTGTGCTGAGGCAGCTCAAAGTTACCCATGACCTCCAAAGCATCGAAGGTGGTTACTGTCGCCGTAAAGGCATTAGAGATGGGAACCCACCACGTGTTTCGTTTCAAAGCAGAACGCATTTGGTTCAGCAATGATCCGAAAGCCATGTAGACGAGGTTGCTAGATGCAGTTACATCCAAACCAGCTTGTTGCCAGCGGATGTAACTCTTCTTCCAGCCAGATGTCACATGCTCTACTTGTGGAGCTGAGTCATCCTTGTGCCCGTCAGTTTCCTGGTGGATAATCCAGTCAGGAAGCTGTCCATTCTCAACAGACTTGTTAAAGTCAGTGATAACAGACTCCATGTCCAGTGTGAATTGCTCTTTGGTCATTAACCAGGTATGGTTATTGAACATAGTTTGCATATCCCACATAGCAGTGTGGAGGTTCTTGTGTTTGAAGGCAGTATAGTGCCAACGTCCATCGTCAGTCTTTAACTCTCGCTTCAGAGCAGATTTGTGGAAAACCACATCCGCACCTAGCTGTTGTCGTGGAACAACGTGGACAAGGCCCTTAACTTCACCTTGATCCATCAGAATACGACCAATCATTGGACCGATCTTACCGCGATTGATCATTGCAATGTGCTTGTTCTTAGCAGGACCATCAGTCATACTAAAGCAAGAACGCACTGCAAATGAGTCGCTGACAAATACTGGACCATCATATGCAAGTTCTTCACCAGGAAGATCTTCCAACATGCGATAATCAAGTTTGCCAATCGGACCAGACGAATGCATTTGAGTGATACGAGTCACTTCCTGCAAACGTTTGCTGGTCTTCTTGAAGTCATAGACCTCCAACCCAAGATCAGACAGATCAAAGCTTGATGCTTCTTTACTGTCTTGAACCTCCAGGAAGAAGGTGTATGATGCGTTAGCCCATGCGAACCTGCACTTACTGATCATGTCATTAAGACTGAACAGTTCGTGTTTGATTACGAGCTCTGATAGATCCTTGTTAGAGACGACTCCTAAACGGAACTTAATTCCCCGCTTAGTAAGTTTGTTCTCCAACAAGGAGTAGGTGAAGTCACCAGTCTGAACAGCGTAGACGTCCTGGACATAATTGTATCCAGTAACAGTCTTGATCCGTCCAAACGGGACTGGCTTATTGGTTTCCTGAGACAAATTGTATGCCTGCTCCTCTTTCGGAGTTGGATTATTTGTCAGAACGCGAAAGCGCCCCTTCAGGAAAGTGATGATACCTTTTGGCATCTTCTTCTCCTTTGTTGATGCATTGGCCGCTGCATCGGGCGGTTTGACCGGTTGGTCTTCCATATTCCCTCCTTAAGGGTTTATTGGTTTGTATTACTTGCCTAGCGACCTCAGTGATCTGAGACCTGTGAACTAGGCATAAAAGAAAAGAGTCCCGAAGGACCCTTCTCTCTTATTTACCTGAGGTAAAACTTTATGGCAATACTAACTCTTCATTCCAAGCATTGAGTATGTTGTCCAGAAACAAACGAATAGTAGTTTCATCTGACTCATCAAGGTTTGAGTTATATTTGCCCCTCAACTGCATGATTGTCCAAGAACTTCCAAAGCTGTTGAAATAGTTATTGAGTTCAGCATGGCCGACCCAAGTATCTGTTGTCACATCTTTGAATCCAACAACAATCGCACCTGTGCCACGAGCAACACGATCTCCATAGCTACCTATGCAGTTGTGCTGTTGTGAACCCCATAATATTAAATCAAACGTTGTCTTCGGAAGAACAGAAATAATATTATCTGTTATCTGTTGACCATCCAGGATAAGGCTCTTATCACTGTATTTGATTTGCTTATCTTCTCGAGCTAGCTTTGCATTCTCGATAGTGACAAGGTCATGGGTTTCTTGAACCGTGCCTTTAAGTGCAATGATGTTTCTCCGAACAGCTCTGTTCTTTATTTCCTTGAACATCCTGCCGGTATCACGTGCTTCCTGCCAAATGCTCATCCTAAAGAAACGTTCTGTAGCATCTGAAATGTCATAATCAGAATGTGGATACATTTCAAAGTTATTAATCGCATTAATAAAATCTTGTTGGATTTTACTGTGATTAAAGTACTTAATGAAATATTGGATGTAAGTTACATCTTGATACATCATCCCCAAGTATGCAATATCTTGTACTGCAAAGTCATCAAGAATGATTTTATCAAAGAATGATGTAGGAAATGATTTCAAATATCGCACTAGCTCAGCTGCTATAGCAAATGTAGCAAAACTCTTTTTGCCAATATTTGAACCAAAAGCATTTCTGCTCAACCCATCCTGCCCATCTTTGCCATAGATTTTATTCAAGATTTGCCTAGGGTTTGTTCCACCTGATAACTTTTTCATCCACCTTTGGTTAAGGCCATACAAAGTATACTCTTTGCATGTTGGATTTTGCATGTACTTCAAGATCGGTATAAAATCTTCAGGAGAATATATACTCTTGATCTGATTAATAACTTCTTGAACTATATGTCCAGTATGATGGAATTTATTTGAGAAAGCCATTTGACTACTTTCTACCATCCATTGTGGCTTACCATTAACAAACCACAATAATCTTACTCCAGATGGAGTTTCATTGATAGTCAATCTAACTTTCAAATCACGCATGAATGGAATGTGATTTTGCTCGTGCTTGTACATGCACAAAGTAAAGAATACAACCCATCCTTTGTTATTTGCTTTTCGTTGCATTGTTGCAATAATTCCACGGTCACCAAATGTCTGAACCATGTGGCATCGTCCATTCTCGTCCCATTGAGTTTCTTGCATGAATTTACCTTCGAGAATGACATTGTAAAGTGCCCTTCTCAGTTTTGCGTAGACAGTGTCTTTATACACCGTTTCCTCCTTGTTTGTTGTTGGTTTATTCTTCATGATTACTCCCCTCCTAGAGAGTGTTAGCCTGAGACCTGTGTCCTAGGCATAAAAGAAAAGAGGGCCCCGAAGGACCCCCTCTTCTTTGACTTGATGACTACCTATACACCTGGCGGTGCTAGTATATGTCAGCCTCTGCATCTTCTCCAGCTTTCCATTCTTCAGTTACCCACTGTGGTTCATCCCACTGCTCAAATTCAACTGAATACACTGGCCTCTTAGGTTTGAGGACACGGTTCTTGCGAGCCTTGTATTCCTCAATCTTGTCTGATGCCCACTTGGATGACCGCAATGTAATTCCATCCTTGTGTTGGTTCATGGTGTTAACCATTTCATGCCATTCATTGTTCTCTTTCACAATGATGTTCATTTTCACCAATGCCATGAACAATTCCTTGATGAAATTGTATTGCTTGATTGACATTGCTTTTTCTGAACCAGTGCCTTTGCAACGGAAACATGTTCCATCGATGACGGTTTTGCTCATGTACTTACCTGTGCCAAAGCACGGCTCGCACTTGACCTTGTCACCATCAGTGACCTGGTTGATTTTGTTGATTTGCTCTTTGATAACATTCCTCCTTATTACACTTTTTATTATAGAGAGATAGTGTCTCTCTGGTTACGTAGTTGTCCTGGGTAACCAATAACCAGGGGTCATGGACATTTTACGTCGATCCAATCAGACGGACTTGGAACCTTATTCCTAGTCATAAAGAAAAAAGGGCCCCGAAGGACCCTAATTTCCTTAGCCTGAAACCTAACTCCAGGCTCACCGCTGCTACTTACTTAGGTGTTACTTTCAGATTAATTTCTTTGTCTTCCAAAGTTACTGAGTCAAGATTTACATCGAGGTTAAATCGATCAATTATGGCTTCAATGAATTCCCTTGAGAATCCATACATACCATAACCAACTCTAACTTCAGTGTATTGAATACCGCTGTTAACAGTATGAACTCCTGGTCTTGAGCTCCATGGTCCTGTTATGACTTTGTGTGATCCATCTTTCATCGTCAATTCAAACGAATCACTGCCATAACCACCATTGTCGTTGCTTGTTCCATCATGCATGAAACCATTGACAATTGCACCATCTTCTGAAACACCAACAAAAGAATACAATGTTCTGCTGCTTGGGAACAAGCTAACATGCTGTGTATACTTCAGTGCCCCATCAGTCAACCGATTTTTGTCACTGGATTCAATTTGTAGTTCATACCATGTGCCAAAGGCATGTAAAACAATTGCAACCTTTGAGATTGCATCCAGCCTTGACTGGAATTTGTTTTTGTTATCTGACATTATCCTTCTCCTTTTGTTTGTGATTAAATAACCATGTGAATTACAACCTCTTGGTTAACGGTTGGTTCATGGACAGTTAAGGTCGATCCAATCAGACCTATTACTTACTTAGTTGTTTTTCTGCGATGGAAGAAGTTCACCATTGTCACGGTCAACTTGGTAAAACGATTTCATGTCTTCTGCTTGGTGTTTTGCGCTCAATTCAGAGTCACGAGTATCGCCTTCATCTTCATATGCGCCCAGTAGGTATTGCATTGCAGTAAGTTGTTCATTAACGAACTTCCAACGTGGATCTAGTTGTGCAACAAATCGATCTGAAGAAAAGCGACGTCCTCTGCGCCACTCATCATTAGGTCCAAAATTGTATGTACCCCTAGCTCGTACCATTGAAGGAATCAACTTACCAACTGCAGTTTCGCTCAAGCAATTCACGTTAGCTTGATTTTGTATTGCGGTGCTAATGAAAACACCATACCCCAAACCTGTTTCGCCACTAGTGACGTAAAGATCAGAGTATGTTTGCATTGCATCTTCACAATGAGTAAGCATTACCTGGAAGTACCCATCTTGAAGTACTTTCTGGATGAGCACCAACATCGGTACCGCCTCGGAGTTGCTTGTGTCATTTTGTGGAATCAACAGAAAACGAAATTCGCCTTCTGCTGGCAGTGATGGTTCCACTGGTGGTGTGGGTTCAATTTTGTTTGAATCCAACCACAATTGTTTGATGTAGGCTGGGAATTTACCCAACCACTTTGGCATTGCTTTGGGCTCTTCGTTCATTTCCAATTTATTCTCCTTTATTAGTCACAGTGAAGGCTGTGCCCTGGTAGTATGATTTGCCACCTACTACCAATAGTGGGGTCATGAAGTTTATGTCTACCAATAGACAGACTTAAGACTTGTGTCCTAGTCATAAAGAAAAAAGGGCCTCGAAGGACCCTAGTTTCTTTGGTCTGAGGTTTATCAATAACCTCACCACCACCTCTTTGCATCAAATACCTTGATACCCAATCCCTTAAACATTTCCAAGTTCTTGTCGCTATCATCCATAGCAAACACAACATCATACTTTTTCATAATCCGTTGCATCATGAACTTCTTATATTCAACTGGTGCCACGCCATTCCACTTAACTGGCCTGTGCCACATCGAATCTACCAAGTTATCAATACCAGCTTCCTTAAACTTAATCAAAGTATTCTTCTTGCAGCTTTGTCCTCTTGCTGTCAAGAAAACCAACTTAAATCCCATTTCCTTAAATACTTTAATTAATCCAATTCCAACTTTCAACTCACGCATCTTAAGTGTTTCTTCCACCCACCATGCATCAGTCTCCATTGTCCAACCTGGCACCTCTTCAAACAAAGTACCATCAATATCAACTATAATTGCTTTCTCTTTCATTTCTCTTCTCCTATAATCTATAACCTGCGGCCATTCCACTAGGCATAAAAAATATACCCCTAGGATCAAACGACCCTAGGGGCATACCCCGTCAATTATTTACTAATTAACTTAAATCACTTATTAGGACATTCACCCTTAATAAGAAATCGCTTGCTCCTCATACAACCATATTCATTCATACGAGAAACAACCTTATTGTAATGTATTGCATCACCAATAATCCGTACATATGGCTTACCAACCAAACCACCAACAATACGTCCTACACCCCATGCAATATCACTTAACTCATCCTTAAATTCTTCAAAGCTTTTAACTTCAAACAATTCATACAACTCACCTTTTCTTTTACCTTCTACTAACTCTCTGCTAAAAATATCAGCAAAGCCATCTTTCCATGAACGCACATCCATGCATCCACACCATTCCATTTCTTTCATTACTCTTCTCCTTAACTAAAGACTAGTGGCCTATCCACTAGTCATAAAGAAAAAAGGGCCCCGAAGGACCCTCTATTCTTTAATAAGATTATTTGTTAATTTGTAAGGAAATTACACGAGCAATTATCTTGTGAGCTTCAGCCCAAGAGATTCCATATAGCTCATTAAACGCTTGATCAAAAGTTTGACCACTTCCTACTTTTGTATACAAACTCATTACAGTGTTTGGTCCTCTGAGGGCTACTAACGCTTCGGTTGCCATAAAACCAACATCATAAACTCTCCAAGAATCATTACCAGTATATTTGTTCCAATGAGACCAATCATTGCCTGTTGGGGCAAGAAATGATTCAAGCCATTCAAGAGAGTTATTTAATCCTCCTGTTTCTCTTGTGCGTTCAGACTTGTATAAATCAAAACTTACCATGCCTTCAACAGCAGCTTGTGAATAAGTAGCAACTCCTTCAAGCAACCATCTTGGCAGTCTTTGTGCTGGTATTTCAGACAGTGCTGCGTATTGGATTGCATGAGCATATGAGTGCGCGTAGTTAGTCCCGTTTACAAGTTTAGGTTCAGATAGATTATCTTTCATTGTTGCCAAAGCAAACCAAGCTATTCCACTTTTGGTATTGCGCGAAATGCCACCCCAACATGTCGTGGTAGTTTTACACGTATCGAATATTTCTCTTGGAACAGAATTATCTTGGCCATTAAATTGCTCTAACCACTTTGAATTAGCCCATCCAATATCATCATACCCAAAACGCATAATATTTACCTGCGAAAGTTGCTTTGCAGATGAAAATAAACGTGATGTTAAATTAATCTTAACTTCCGGAGTTGAATAAGCTATAAGGGCATTTGGTCCATTAATGATATTCACTGTTGGCATCTGAGGCATACCAGTGGTGATCGCGCCAACACTTGCCTTCCATGCTGCGTATGGTATGTTTTGTGCATACTTTTCAATATTTGACCAATCAGTTGGTATTGGTATTATAACTTCAGCAGGTGTTGTTGGTACAACTTTTGTTTGTACCTTTACCCATCTGAGACCTGTGGTCAATCTCTTGCATTCGTACTTAACTTTTACTGCCGTTTTAAATGTGCCAACTTTTACACATTTGTTATTTCTAGCTGAAGCAGAACTTTCATTGACCCCAATAAAAGAAATTGCAACAGTAGAGATTATTAATAAACGCTTTAATGATTTCATTGTTATTCTCCTTTGACCTATGGTCTATAAGTAGTATGGACGGCCTGTTTCAGCCATGTAACCGATGTTAATCAATTGCCTTATTTGCTCTCTTGTTAGCTCTACATATGGTTCTTCTAATGGAAGCTCCATAATTCTAGCATTAGCAACCCTGTGGTGTGGGCAGTTGATACTTTTTAAGCACCGTTGTTGAGTTACATCCCCCTTTATCTGAGGATACCTCTCCAACCCCTTCTTTAACACTCGCCTACTTGTTGGTTTTACTATACCAACACAGCGTGGTGATGTACGCATGGTTTCTCCTTTGTTGTATGTTTGGTTTAACCAGAAGCCTTTCTCCTAGTCATATAAAAAGAGGGTAGCCCTAGCTAATGCTTTGGGCTACCCTCTCACTGAGTAGTTTAATGTCCCCCAGTTATGAGACAGGCACAGGTGGCCAGTATTAGGCTAACTCAGCCGTTGCAGCACGAGATGTGATAGATCTCGTACCCGTTGGCGGAGTTGCCACCTACCCTGGCAAAACCAAGGTCATAGGGGTTGGTATCCCCATTGACTTTGGTTTCTGTCTTACAAATGAAGCAGATTGTGTCTGCGCATTGTAAGGTCAGGGTAGGAAAGCGCTTCAAGGTGTCAGACACGATGAGGCTCCCCTTCCTCTTATTATTTGTAGGCATAATAAGATTGCCTACCTAGTGACCTATCCACTAGGCATAAAAAAGAAATCCCTGGGATGCTAACCCCAAGGACTTCTTAGTTTGGTAAGAAAACTTTAGCTCTGTACAACTAAAGTATTCTAGTTTTTTATTATTTTGTAGCTTTATCCATCAACTCTGTTCCAGCAAATACCAGAGCAAAATATGTTGTAAATAAAGCTATTATAAATAATAAATTATTATCGTTTGTGATAGGTATGGCTGTATAGATATTAAATACAGGCCATAAAGACAACAGTGACACAAATCCTAAAGTGTATAGGATAGTGTTAATGATACCTTTACCTTTTGTTTCCTCGATAATGATCATTACCGAGACTGATATCAAAATTGCGAATATCGCAAAAGTCAACCAGTTTTGTAGCAATATGATGCCGAACATGATTCCTCCTTAAGAAATCATAAAGATGGGATGCGCCCATCACGCTGGCACCGTATGTACAGCTACGGCTAAACAGATTATGGTCTGCTAACCAGACTAGAGACCTTTTCCCTAGTCATAAAAAGAAAATCTCAGGGATGCTAACCCCTGAGATTATTCTTTCATGATAGTTTCTGTTGCCAGGCACTATTCATCTGCCCCGACTCTTAGTCAGTTGGCTGCCATCCCATCAGAACCGTACGATTCCGCGTTCAGCATCTCTCCTTGCAGAGTAGCCGACCTCGGAACTGCCGCTGTCTGGTGAATGAGTAAAGCAATTGGGCTCATCGTCCAATTCCACTACAAACTCACAGGATGGCCATCCACACTTATGTGGGAATATGCCATTCCTAGCGTTTTCCATTTCTATTTCACCTCCCTTCACTTATTATAAGGACCTATGTTCTAGGTATAAAAAGAAAACCCCAGGGGTGTTAACCCCCAGGGCATCTTTTGTTGTTGCGCAATTAGGACTTTCCCTAATTTGTCTTATTTGGTTGTTTTGGTCTTCTTTACAGTAGCTTTCGCTTCTGTCTTCTTTGCTGCTTCTGCCTTTTTGGCTTCAGCTGCCCTTTTCTCCAAGTAGAGAGCATTCCAATCATTTAAATGACGGCGTGCTGTATCCTTGGCTTCCCTCAGTTCTTGTTCCTTTTCGGAAAGAACCTTGGCTGCTTTTGCTTTCTCTTCGCTCAATTGAACGATGAGGTTCTTGATCTGATTGATCAGAACGATTGCCTTTTGCTGCATCACGCAGACTGTAACTGCAACTGCAGCCACAACCATGAGTGTTGCGATAATGATCATTGTAATCATTAGTATTCCTCCTGTTTTTTTGGGAGAGAAAGTCCCAAATTGCGCAACAGGTGTTAGCTTTACGGTAGCCAACGACCGGTGCATTACTTTCAGGGCGTAACGCTTATAGCCCGACTAAAGCCTGAGCTCTAGTCATAAAAAGAAAACCCCAAGCTGGCAGAGGGTACCAGCTCGGGGAATTCTTTTTGGGTTTACTTACTTAATTTACTTAGTTGGGAATATTACCAATTGACCATGACGGAGATCCGCAGAACCTCCATTAAGATCAATTATCTGCCCAACCCTACTTTGCTTATCATACCCACCAACACAACCAGCATCACTGCTCAATGTCCAATAGGTATCTCCATATGTCGCTACCAAACTGTCAACTTGGCAGGATACTGGGTTGTTACTTGCATCTACAAAGCTAACAATTGCAAGCACTGATAATACTGCAATTATTGCCATTATTAGTTTGTCTTTCATATTCATATCTACTCCCCTCCTAGAGAGTATTGACATAAGACCTTTGTCCTAGTCATAAAAAAAGAACCCCAGGGTCCGAAGACCCCAGGGTATCTTTCTTTATTACTTACTTAAGCAAACAACACAGCCAATTGTGATGGCGCAGCAATAAAACGGTTGCTGTATTCAGTGTTGTTATTGGCATATGCAGCCAAGTATGCAGTTCCGTCAAACAACTCAACTGTAATGTCTACTGTTGAATGGTCGATAACCATCATCATATTATCCAACGCGCTTAAACGGATGAAGACCTGTCCACCATTGTAGTGGTAAACCCGGTATTCCTTAGCGGCAGAATTGATGATATCATCAACTTGCTTGAATGTAACTGTCTTACCTTGTGTTATAGCAGCGATAAGCTACCTCCTTATTACACGCTGTTATATATGGCACGCGTGTCTCCATAGCAGTGTGTTGTCCAGCCACTACCTACGCTGGGGTCACAGACAGTTAATGTCGATCTGATGAGACATAGCTAGATGTCTTATACCTAGCCATAAAAAAGAAAGCTCTCCCATGCACTACCATGGAAGAGCCTTCTTAGTTGATTAACTGATTACTTGCGCTCTATAGCCCAAGCACCCAGTATTATAAAGGCAGGAAGAGCTACCAACCAGCAGCTAAAACCAACCATTAATCCCCAGTTATTAGCTGGGATAACACCATTGAATATAAATGGCGCAAGCAGTGAGAACACTGTACCAAATAGCCCTGTCAAGACCAGCACTGCATTAACAGTACTTATATCTGACACGACCACATACACACCATAGACCATCAGGCCTACAGATGCTGCGATACTGCCTACTACTGTAAGGAATACTAACCACTCAATGATTGATGTAAACATGTCTCCTCCTTAAGGAACATGTAGTGGGATGTATTGGTAGGTGCATCCATATCACCTTCGCCTATGTAGTGTCAGACTTACATTGTGTTTTATAACCTCATTGTCAACGGTTAGCTCTTGTAAACAGAGGAGCGATGGGGTATACAGGGGTGGCCTCGTTAAAACTTATGAAGCACAACATATACTCACTATTACCCCCTTATATTTTTTACCTATTTTTTAGGCTTATAGGAATTTTATATATGTTTATACAGGTTGAGAATAAGAATTGGCCCGCAGAAAAAAAGTTTGATCAGGAGTTGTTTTGATCTATACAAATGTGTATTATGATTGAGCTGTTATATAATAAGAAGAATAAACATCCATAACAACAATGCCTAATAAGGCGAAGGGAAGATAAGAATATGTCAAGCTTTATAGATTGCCCATACTGTTCATCAGAGATAGTGGTATCAGAGGGAATGTATGATGATAATCTACGTTGTCCAGACTGTCTACAGTGGGTTGAAGATGAATTTGAGGATGCTCTTAGTGTAAAGACTTATTATGGCGCTTCAGCCCAAGTTGGAGTAAATTACGATAATTATGATATGGATAACTACGAATATAGCTCAGACTTCTAAAAACCTATATAAATTAAAAAAGACCCTTCTCCGAATGGATAGGGGTCTTTTTTTATATATCTTTTTATATCTTACTAGAACATTCCGAATGGATCCTCATCATCATCTGTAAATTTAGTTGGATCTACTACTAGCATTCTTGATTTATTATCCTCTTGGATTTCTTCAATAAACTGAGAAATGTCTTTACCGGTAATTTCACACATACCAACCATCATCTCCCATTCTTCTGGTTCAAAAGCAGAGAATATAAGATTACCTTTTGCGTCTCCATGAATGGTGATAAACTTGGTTAACTCTTCAGATTCACCAACTGCAAATGAACAGAGGCCAGACTCGTCATAGTGCGGATCTCTAGAGGTCATAAAAAAGGATAGAATCTTTCTAAAGATGTGTTCATTCATAAGTCTAATAGTAACTCCAAATATAAGCCCTAAAAGTATCCATAAGTATTTTTCTTCCATCCCCTTATAGTATCATAATACTACAAATTATTAAAAATAAAAAAAATAATTCGCCGCGGATTTGGGGCGGGGGATCAAAGGATTAGCATGAGTCGATTATTTGTTATAAACAAAGCAAGACCACATGTATCTGTGTTTATCTTTTAAGTCTGTTACCAGATGTAATTCATTTGAGTTAAAAACAATTGCGGATCCAGCCGGCGGTTTAATCGAAAGATCGTGTTCCGGAAATTCTATTAATCCACCTTCATAATCATCATTAAGGTAACCGCATATTGTATATGCAACTTTTTTGATTCCACCTTGATCATCATAAGTGTAATCTCTATGAGCACTCATGCCGGCCATTGGAAAATCCCATTTTCTTACATATAGACCATGTTGGTAATGATAATATAAATTTTTATCTATACCCAAATTTAGCATATAATCATCTAGGCATTTTTGAGTAGCAGATTTTATCTGAGTAGATAAATACTCGTTATCGTCTATTGTGCCTGTTTCGCCAATTCTGTAGTTTGGATCATTGTTATTTCGACCCCACATTTTCCAGTCTAGTTCTGTTAAATTTAAAAATATTTTATCTAAATCTTCAAATAAATCTGTAAATAATAAAATATCTTTAGTTAACTTAATCATTTATAATTCTAATGCCTTTTTTATAAATAGATCTAATATTTTTTTATTATATTTGTCTTGAAGGCCATCTACTGGATGAGGAGCTTTATCATGTGTCATTTCAGGAATTAACTTAGATACACCTAATGAATCCAGTATCTCCGATTGAAGAATAAAGTCTGTTATTCCAGCCTCACGCGCATGCACATGCATGGAGTCTAAGAACTTTCTATTCTGCTCCAATCTTTGCTCATAGGTATAAGATGGGCTGATCCCTTCATACTTTAATAGCATCTCCGTAAACTGCGGGAGTGGTTCTATTATCACTATTTTTGAATTATTAAAATTTTGTTTTAATTGGTCTATATACTTTCTTGCCACAGTTTCTGCGTTATCATATGCTGATAAGAATGTTCTTACATCTACATATCCAAACCAAGAAAATAATATTCCATCATCTTTTATTTCAGAAAATGGAATAACACCATCATTTTGAAATTTTTGTGACTCTTTGCCAGAAGACAATTCATCCTCTTTATACATTTCTTGAAAATCTAGATCCCAAATTTTCTTTGCTGCCTTGCCCCAAAAAGTCATGTCAACTTGGTTGTTATCTTCTTCATAATGTTCAGAAACTCTAGATAAATGACAGTCTCCAATTAAGTATATTTTTTTCATTTTATTAAATTACTCCATGGTTCTTTTTTGCTAAGGTGTGTATTAAATTGTATTGATCATCATTTCTATGAGTTCGTATCATTAAATCTGTAACTCCAATACTCTCTAAATATTTTATTTTTTCTATAACTTGTTCTTCTGTTCCAAAAATTGTCCATTTTTTTTGATGCTTTTGGTCAATTTGATCAACAACACGCTCTGCATCGTCATAAGAATCTCTTATGACTACAGCAGCTGCGATCATTCTATTTTTATTTTTTTCAAACTTTTTTGGTGACTCTATATATTCAGACATCATAGCTAAATTATAGTTAGCAAATTTTGCAGAAGAATTTAGTGTTTCATCCGAAATGCCAGACATGACTATTTCTGGTATTTCTTGTTTTTGTCTATTTAAAATAGATAAAGTTTTTTGCATCCACTTATCTGTATAAGCAACTCTTTTCTCTACTGTGTTAAAATTATCTTGTCCGGTAACAAGATCATTTATCGAAAATTCACCATCATGGATATCTCCAGAAACTATATTAAACATTATTCTATTTTTTTGAATTTCATTAAACGATTTATACATCATTACAAAATATTCTGGACTTATAGAATAAGTCCTGATTGCTAAAAGATATTTAAATTTATGATTTAAATCTAAAACATTTGCGCACTTTATCCAATAGTCATTATTTGTTGAATGATAAACTAATAAATTTGAATAATAATTGCATTCATTTAATATTTTTGAATTTTCTCTTAAACTATCTATGCTACTGTCGTCATGAACGCTCATCCAATGTAATTTCATAAATCTAAAACTTTTTTAAATAAATTAAATTATTATAATAATATAACATAATAAATATTATAGATCTCTATACCTAATGCCTGTTATGCCATTTTTCTTATCTTCTAACACCGCTGGTGGTTCTTCCCAAGCATATCCATTAATCGTTTCAAACCAAGTTGACCATCTACTATCTGGGTCTTGTTTTATAAACTCTATTTGATCATAATATTCTTTTGTTTTATAGTTATAAAAAGTTCCAGGATTAGTATGTGCTGGTATTACAAAGTTAGAAAAAGCAAAGCGTACTCCACTTGTAATTTCTTTTGTTCCATGACAATAATCTCTATGTGAACCGTGAATTATTAAATCTCCATTATTTGGTTTAACGCGCAACTCATCATCATTTTCAAATGAGGTAAAATCACCAATATACTCTGCTTTTGAATTAAAATTTGGATAATATACTTCTCCACCCTCAAAGTCACCAAAATATACTATCAATCCATAGTGAAGTCTACAGCAAGTGTCCCATCTGTCTGGGGATATCAAAACACTTTTTGCTATCTCACACGTGCCACAAATTGGGCCACAATCTTCGTGTGGCGCACCAGGTGCATCAGCGTGATGATACATCCCATCATCTCCAACTTTAGCCCTCAATAGGCAAAGTTGCGGGTGCATCGCTAGTTCTGGATAAATTAATTCAGAGGCAAGTTCCCATACTTCGTGCATTTCTGGAATAAGAGTTGTGAATCTATCGTTATACCAATCAACATTATGGGTAACTGACGGGGTATCTATTTGTTTTACTAAGATAGAATTTATTTTTTCTAATAAATCACCATTTATGAAATTTCTATAAATAAAAAGTTTTGGTGCGATTTGCTCTATATTTGGATTTTTTCTAAAAGACTCTTCAAACATATTCATATTAATTTAATTGCTCCTTCCATTGATCTCCGCAATCTCTACATTTAATTGTAAAAACTTGAACTTCATCTGTTTTTTTTGAAATGCAATTAACAGCAAAATTAGGTGGAAAAGAACATTCTTCGCAAACAGCTGGATTCAATACTGGGTTCATAATCTTATTTGATCAATGATGTCTTCTCTTGATTTAAGTTTTTCAATTGCATTATCTCTACCTTGAGCAAAGTTTTCATCTTTATAGTAAACCCATGCGCCTTTTTGTGTAAATATTTGTTTCTCAATACCTATGTCAAATAGGCATCCGTATTGGTCAACTCCCTTACCGTAAAGTATATCAAATTCTACCATTTTTAATGGAGGAGCCATTTTATTTTTAATAACTTTAGCTTTTACTTTAATTCCAATAGACACACCTTCTTTATCTTTAATGTCTTCTTTCTTGCGAAGATCTATTCTTACAGAAGCTGCATATTTTAGGGCCATTCCACCTGGAGTTGTTTCTGGATTTCCAAACATAATACCAATTTTACTTCTAAGTTGGTTTATGAACAATAGGAGCGTTTTATTTTCCGAGGCTAGTGCAACTAGCTTTCTCATCGCTTTGGCCATTAGACGAGCTTGTAGACCCATCTGAGAGGCTTCCATCTCCCCCTCCAGCTCTGCCTTAGGAATAAGAGCAGCAACTGAATCTATAACGATTACTCCAATTTCACCTGTTCTAACTAACTTGTCTACAATTTCTAGTGCTTGTTCGCCATAATCGGGCTGAGATAAAAGCAATGCATCGAGATCTACCCCAAGAGATTGCATGTATATTGGATCTAGAGCATGTTCTGCATCTATATAGGCACATTTTAAACCAATCTTCTGTGCTTCAGCAATAACTGACAAAGCTACAGTCGATTTGCCAGATGATTCTGGACCGTATATTTCTACTATTCTGCCACGAGGTAAACCGCCATTACCTAAAATTCTATCTAGAGTCGGAGCACCAGTAGGAACTGACGGCCAAGGTTGAGTCGTAAAATTACCAAGCTTCATAATAGAGCCTGATCCAAATTGTCTTTCAAGTTGTGCTATTGCTAGCTCTAGCCCCTTGGATTCATTTGCCATTTTTTTTATTGTCCTTTTTGATTTCTTTTTTGTTTAAGAATAAGTTCATTGGCTATTTTTTTTGTTTCAGCAATTTTTTTATCAACTTGCTTTTCTATGTACTTATATTCTACCCTAGATTGTACATCTGCGCCAAGTTGCACAAAACGTACTTTTTCTTTTAACTTAACCAATTTTTTAATGTATACAATTTTTTCATCAATTTCTTTTTTATAGTCGATTAAGGTGTTTTCCATATAGTCTCCTGTGTTTGATGGATGGTATAATTGCTCTAGGCAAGTATACATAGAACGGAATATCAATGCGACACAATATGACAAAAAAAGAAGATTTTTATCGAGCAAAGTTTTTACTTGAAAAAAAAATTAATACTGTTGATGATTTAGTAAGATTTTGGTCTTTCTGCGGACCATGCATGGAAGATTGTCCTTCGGTTGAAAAATATTCAAAGTGAATTTGACAAAGCATAAAAAGTTTAGTAGACTGGGAATTTACCCCCTACCCCCTACCCCTTTATATATATCTATATATATAATATTACTATATATATATATTATTATAATATATAGTATATATAGAATCTTTATTTTTAAAAATGGTTGGGAGAACGTATGAAGATATATCAAATATACGTTCCAGATTTAAATGTATATGTAAAATACAAAGTCTTGGAACCGGAAGAAATTGATGAATTCGTTTCTCAGATAACAGTAAAAACAGAAAAAGATAGAAGAAGAAAAATTCTTCAACATGTTATTTTTAATTTAAAGACAGATATCTCAGCCGCACTAGGAATGATGACTAGGTCTAATGCCGAAAGATGTATAGAAGCATTATATACCGGATGTGTAATGCTTAATCCAGGTCTAGATATAGATTATTGGATTGCAATCGCATATGCATCGTCGCCATTAGAGCCAGAAGTTGAGCTTGATAAAAATTTTGATGAAATAAAAAATATAATATCAAGATATGGACAAAAACCTTTAGGTAAAGGTAATAAACAAAAACAAATAAAGAAAGTTTCAAAACAAAAGTTTATTTCTTTAGAACATTATTTAAAAAATAATATTATTGGCCAAGATGAAGCTATACAAGCAGTGTGTCAAGCACTATTGAGATCTCAGGCTGATATGAATGATGTCAATAGGCCATTGGGTGTATTCTTATTATCTGGTTCATCTGGAGTGGGTAAAACACATCTTGCAAAAACACTGCATGATTTTTTATTCAGTTCAGATACGCCAATGGTAAGAATTGATTGTGGCGAGTATCAACAAAAGCACGAAGGTGCTAAGCTGATTGGTTCTCCGCCAGGATATGTAGGCCATGATGAAGGTGGGCAATTAGTTAACCAGATTCAGAAGAATCCAAATTCGGTAGTTCTTATTGATGAGGTAGAAAAAGCTCACCCTGATATTTGGAATACATTTTTGACGATATTTGACGAAGGCGTTGTAACAGACGCAAAAGGAAATAAGGTTGACTTTAGAGGAACAATTATTATTCTTACAACAAATTTAGGAAACGATAAAACTGTGGATCATTTAATTGGAAGTGGAACTGGTTTTAATAAAAATGTTCATTATCTTAATTCTACAACCGCATTACCACCCAAACATATTGTAGAAAAACATACAATGGATGCAATAAGAAAATACTTTAAACCAGAAATGATTAATAGATTAGATAAAATAATAGTTTTTAATCATTTGTCAAGACAAGATTGTGAAAAAATAGCAGAACTAGAAATGAGAGTAGTTTTAAATAAATTAATTAAAAAAGGTTTTTCAGCAGAATACAATAGCAATGTAATCAATGCTTTGATTGATAAGGGTATTGATTCAGTAAAGGGCGCAAGAGGTTTATCACAAATACGAAGAGATCAAATAGAGACTGAACTATCTAGGATAATAGTTCAAAATACTATACCTAAAGGTACTATTTTCAATATCGATTACAATGAAGATAAATTTAGTTTTAATTTAATTAAACCATCTAAGAAAACTAAACTAGCAAAGTAGGATATTTTTAAATGTTTAAACAAGGAATGGCAGCAGGGTCCGCAGCAAGAAAAACATTTGGTGCAAATAGACAGGCACATGGTTTTTTTGGTGCAGTAGGGGCAATTGGTCGCAAGGCTGGCTCTAACCCTGGAACTAAAGCATTGGCAAGGTCAGGTAAAATGAGGGCGGGCATGGTTGTCGGCGGAGCTGCTGGGATGTCTGGACTTTCAAAAAGAAGAGGAAGCGGAACAGGTAGGAGAACTCCTGGTAGGCCAACTGGAATGTACGGTCATTAATTATGGGGATTAGAGCAGGTGCAACAAGGCGTGTTGGATCAATGCTGCATAATACAGCATCAGCACAAAAGTATATTGATAATGGTTCTCGCGGGGCGAAAAGGTTAATGAAGATAGCCTCAAAAAATACAGCAGCAGGATCAACAGCTAGGCAAACAGCAGTAGGTCTTAGGCAGAGGCAGGTGGGGGCAAGAGCTCTCACCGGTGCCGCTTTGTTTGGTGGTGCTGGTATGATGAGAAATAGAGATGGTTCAAGGGGCGGTTACAAGGGACCTAGGGGATCAGGAAGATACGCTTAATATTTTATATAGGAAAGATGTGATATGTGATGGATGATTGGAAGAATTATACAGATAAAAATGGAGATTTTCAGTTAGCTAATTTTTTGTATAAAAGCATAAATGAACTAATGAAACATTCTTTAGACATGGGAACACTTCTGTCAAACGATGCCCAAAAGCTTAGGGCTTATAAAGAGCAGACAAAAAAGTTATTCAAGAATAAATGGCTAGATGTAGCTAGTGCACTAGAGCATTTTGATATCATTGAGAAATGTGAATGTTATCTGGGTCAGAAAGAAATCTATTGCGACATATGCAAGGGATCAAGATATAAAATATCTTCTTATTTATCTCCAGATGAGATGAGGGAAGTAAGCACATTCGTTAATGCCACACACGATGCAGAACTCCAGATTAAATTACAAAAAGGTTTAATGAAACTTTTGGAAGAGATGTAAGATGCTCTGCCCGAGGTGTAATAGCACCATGGGTTTAATATATAAAGAGCAATTTATAGATGATAAAGAATCTGATATAATTATAAAAAATGAATATCTTTGTCAGTATTGTAACAGTTTGGTGATAGAGACTTTTAAAAATGATAGCTTTTATAGCTCAGAATGGATAGATTTTAATGGGTGAATTAGAAAACATAAATCAAAAAAAAAGTTTTATTAAAGAATTTGAATCACTAAGACCAGATTTATTCTTTCCAGAAAATTGGACCGAAGAAGAAAAGGATAGAGTTGTAGAACTCGTACGTCCACAGAAAACAAGAACATCAATGTTTTCTTCAATACCAATGAACTGCGAAGCGACTAAATGCATTTTTGCCGAAACATGCCCATTACTTAAAGAAAATCTTGCACCAAAAGGAAAGCCATGTCCAATTGAAATGTCTATCGTTTCTCAATTCACAGCTGAATATATGGACCAACTTGAAGTTCATTATGATAATTTAGTTGAAGTTTCCATGATAAGAGACTTAGTTGATCAAGAAGTTCAATACTTAAGAAAAACAAAACTGTTAGCAAAAGAACATTTTATTCAAGAAAATATTATTGGAATTGATGAAAGTGGGGAACCAATTCTTAGAAAAGAATTACACTTAGCTGTAGAGTTAGAAGATAAGCTTCATAAAAGAAGAAAAGATTTAAGAAATCAATTGTTAGCCACTAGAGAAGCAAAAGCAAAAGCTGGACAAATGCAGATTGATAGTGCTCAAGCAATATCTGATATTTTATATAAAGTTCAAGCAATTGAAATCCAAAAAGAAAAATTATTAAAACAAAAACTTGGTACTTATGAGCTCGATGAATATATTGAAGCTCAAACTATAGTAGAAATTCCAGAAGAGCAAAATGAAAATAGATGATAGTTATTTTACAACTGGTGTTGGAAGGTTTGTTAAAAATGGCTTAAACCTACCCTCTGTTAACCGGAGGGGTTGCTAGCAAAATAATAGATAAAACAGTTTTAGATAAAGTATATGGAACATCTGATGAATTTATTTCTAGGTATGAAGGTTTTCAGCAAAGATATTTAAGAGCACTAGAAACAGAATTGGATCCAAGAGCTGCGAGTAGAGCTAACTTAGAAATATTAAGAAGTGAAGGAAAAATAGATTTATCAGTTTTAAACAAGACTGCAAGGGATCAATTAAGAAAAAGCTACACTGATGAAATTCTCAGGCTCCCTGCCTTAATGCAGGAAGTTGGTCTTCCTAATATAAATTTACCTTCAGCAAACTTGTACAGACAGTTATTTAGGTATCAAGTTGATACCAGTTCAAGAAACCCAGCAGGGATGCTGCTAAACAGCGTTTTGCTAAACGTTAATCCAGAACGAGTTGGATTAGAAGCATTCAATGTTGGAATGTCAAATATTGCTGGACTTAGGACTGTAAAACAAGGTAGTCAAAAAACTTTAAAAGAATTACTTGAAAATAAAAAAGTATATACATTTGACGTAGAAACAGCTGGACTTTTTGAGGGCGCACAAACACGATCAATGGCTATTGCTGAAATGATTGGCGGCGGAAAAGTTAATATACTTCCAGACTACAACCTATCCTACGCCTCAAGACAAATGGGTGGATTAAATGTAGCAAATGCCAATGGTGGCTCAATGGCTATGTCAGAATTCTTAGCTGGTAACACAAAGGTTATTCCACATGGAACAAACGGAGCAGGATTTTTGGATGAGTCTTCAAAATTTTTAAATAAACTAATGGAAGCAGAAGTTGTTGCTGGTCACAACATATATTTTGACATAAATGCACTATTCAGCACGATGCAGCAAATGTCAGGGTATGATAAGCACGAGGGTGCACAAAAAGCAGTTCAAATGTTTACACAAAGAATGACTAATGATGAAAATTTTATAGTTGATACACTTCAATATTCTAGGGCTTATCTAAATGATAAAGTAAATGAAAAACTTTCTACAGCAGTAGGATCAGACGCTCAAGAATTATCTAGATTTAGAGACCTGTTATATTCTGAAGATTTTATGTCAAAAATTCATTTTGGTGGATCAACTGGAACATCTTCTGTTGAAGCTATTGCAACAAATACAAACTTATTACAATTAATTGAACAAGATATGATAGCTGGAGACTCCGGGGCAAAGGAATTATTTGAAAAAATATATAGTGGTACGCACATTGCAGATACTGACGCATTCTTGCAAAGTTATGTTGCAAAATATCAAATAGCAGATAAATTAGATGTAGTAGAATCTGCCGCAAGAGCTCAATACTCTCCTTTAGTTAAGGGTGCACAAAGTGTAATATTAGGCGCTTCAGCGGTAACACCAACAACTAATATAGCTAGTGTTTCAAATTTATCCGAACAAGTTTTTCAATCAACTTTAACAGAAAGTGGAATGAAGGGGGTAAAGCTCCGTACGGATATAGCTGGACTTGGTTCTGGGTTACTTCAGTTTGATGGAAAAGAAGGTAAGTATAAATTTGCAGTAGGTGCAAATATATCTGATGTAGATCAAAGTTTAGCTGAAAGTATAATAACAAGAAATTTAAATGATGCAAGAACTGGAGTTCTGCAAACTCCCGGATTTTTATCTCAATATGGATCTAACGCTCCAGCAATAATGGCAAATCAATCAGATTTAAATATTATAGATTTGGGAATAAATTATACTCAAGCTCATCAGATAGATGAAGTAACAAACCTTCAAAAAACATTAGGAAAAGTAACAGCGTCTGCAAATGAAACAACTTTGATGGCAAGACTAGGGCAAACATATAGTCTATTTGGTTCTGATCCAGAAACAACAGCAGATGCAATTAATATTGCAAGAGGTAGATCTTCACTTGGTGGGCACTTTAGTGTTGGACTTGAAGATTATACTGCAAGAGCACCTGGTGCAGTTGATCAATTTGCCACAGCCGCACAAAAAGCCGCAGACCCATATGCCTTCTTAGATATTAGAAGTAGGGTATTTAGCACAATAATGGCAGACGCCTCTACTCCATATGTTGAAAGGGCAAAAGCTGCAGCCATAGCAAATGGGACAATGGATGCAATGAAATACGCTGACTATGGTGATATCATGGCTGAATTTGGAGTAACCCATCTTAAAGGTGTAAGAGAATTTGATGTGTTTGGTAAAGTTGGTACAGAATCGGTATTAAAAGAAAATATTTTTATGCCACTATCGGTAATGGAAAAGGCGGCAGAAAAATCAGCCATACCAAAAACAACAAATTTATTTAAAACCGGTGAAATCAGTTATTCATATGCAACAAGAGATTCTGATAATATAATGAACGCAATGTTTCATTTGGCAGAAGGTACTTCAAAAGAAGATGCAAGAAATTTAGTATCAAGTTTATTTGATTTATCTGAAGCAGCTAATGGAGCAAACAAAGCAAATCTTGGATTTGAAGCAGACGTTATGCAACAACTTGCGGAATTTCATACTCAAACAAAAGCAGTACTTACAGCTTCTAAAATAACTAAAGATGATCTTATTGATCAATTTACAGAAAGATTAGTTTCAGGAAGAGTTGGAGTTGCAAACTTAGAAGGGGATGCAGCTGATCAAGCTTTTCTAGGTTTGAAAAAAGCTGGATTAGATTTATCAAACGACGTTGTTGGAAGAGGTATGAGGTCTGGGATTATAGATACTGTTGGCGATGATGTTCTAAGGGTTGGAGCAATGGTTGATCAACAGGTTGCAAGAAGATCTGGATTGGGTGGAGCACTCGATGGAGCTAGAGGTAGTATTATTGGATTCTTGAATGATTCAGCAGAAATTCTATCTCAAGGCAACAATGCAACAAAAGCAAGAAATCAAATAAGAAGAGCTAAGCTTGGTCAAAATCCAAACAAAATGCTTGAATTTTATATTAATAATAAAACAAAAATGGGCGTAGCAGGATTGGCCCTAGGTGCTGTTGGGTTGGGTTACATGGCCGCAAAGAAATATAGAGAGCATTCTTTATATGATGAAACAATTGAACAACAACCAACTAGAATGCCAACTGGACAAATGATGAATCAATCTAATCCAGTTAGCAGTACTATTAACTCATATAGAAGAGATCCACTGGTAACAGCCGGCGTTGTTGGCAATTTAGATAGAAATAAAATAAATCATCATAAAATGGGAAATGATAAAAATAATCATTTATTCGGAGGGTAGTTAAATGATAAAAGTAGGTGCAGCAGTTGGGTTTGGAGCTCTATTTGGCTTAGGCGCAATCAACACTGCAGGAAAGTCTGCTAAAGAAGGAATGATGGAAGCGGCTTTTGGTACTCCTGACGCAGATAGAGCATTTTTGGGAACAGAATTGTCAGGAAGATTTTTGGCTGGATCAATTCTTGGTGGTTCAGTTGGTGGATTGATGAGAGCATCTGCTCCGATGGATTATATGAAAGTCAATCCAGTAGCTCCCACCGGAAGAATGCAAGCTGTATCAACTGGTATTGGTGGGTTAGTGGGTGGTGTAGTAGGTGGAATTGGAATTGGCGGCAAAAAGGGCGGAGCGATAGGAGCAATAGCTGGAGCAGCAATAGGGGCTATAGCACCGCTTGATTATACACGCAGAAGAATACAAAATAATCAAGATTTTTATTCTCAAAGCCCCTACGCAAAATCAAGACAGTTGGCAACTGAATTAAATGCATCGGGAGACATAGTTCTCGGAATGCACAATGCAAGAGGCGGATATTAATGGCACTTAATCCATTAACTGGACAGTTTGAGGATTACGCTAATCCACAAGCCAACGAACCATTGGCTATGCGAATGATGGGGGCTGCCCCGGGAATATCTGCATCAGTTGGAATGAGCTCAAGAAGAGGTGCTAACACGCTCTTGCGTGGAGGATTTTTTGACGATGCTTCAAGAAGAGCTACAAGACGAGCAAGCTATCAAGTATTCCAAAACGGCGATCTTACACCAACTCCGGCGACAAGAAAATCATTCTTATTTGGAAGTAGAAGATTTGCAGACGATGCAGCTATAGGAACTAAGACTTCATTTTTTAAACCATCAAGAGTAAATAACGCCACGTTAAGGCCAAGGGCATTGGGAAGATTTCACTCAGTAAGCGTGTTTGGTGCTAACGAAGGAAATAACTTATATACCTATGCTCAAGGCCATGGAATGTTTAATAAAACAGAAAAATTTGGGATGGGCAGGTTAAGACAAGCCTCTGGGGTTAATGCTGGTGAAGCTGCACTGGGGCCAGGTCTTTTAGCATCTATATCAGCTGCAAGAAGAATGGACTTACGTGGTGTTGGAAATATTGAGTCTTTTGGAACACGAATGCAAAGACTAGGTGGAATGAATAATAAAAATTTATTCATAAGTCAAACACTTGGCCCAGTAGATACCTCAGTTTATGGTACGGCGATGTCAACTATTAGGGCAGGTGGTGCTGAGGCTAAAGGTGTGGCTGGAAACTTACTAGCATCTTCTATGGGTGGCAAAGGAACACAATATCTTGGTGGATACTTTAGAGGAGCACAAGGTTTTGCAAATTCAGCTGGTTTAATGGGTGCATCTGAAACTGGAGCTAAAATGGCAGTAACCCATATGGAAACAGCTTTAGCAAAGATTGGTCTTCAGGGTCCAGGTATTGCAACACGTGCCCTTGAAGGAAGTGTTCTTAAAACTCTTGGCAAGGGGGGTACCGCTAGAGTACTTGGAACTTCAGCAGGAGCAAAAGTTCTTGGAGCACGAGCAGCGGCAATGGCAATACCTGGTCTACAGTTTGTTGCCGCAGCATCATTTGTTTATGACTTAGGAAGAATGGGTGGAGAAGTAATCAAGAGTGGAATAAACCTAGCTCGCGATGCGAACAAATCTCTTCAAGGTTCAATTAATAAACCAATGTTTGGAATGGGCTACAAAGATACGGAAGCAGCTGCAACATCAAGAGCAAGAGGCGTCATGGCTATTCAAAATTCTAGACTAAATGCAAGAAGCGTGCTAGGATCAGAAGCTGCAATGATGGCATCTCATTTTGGATAATTATGGATCATAAAGCTAAAGAGTTTAGAAAAAAATTAGAAAAACTTTCTAGAGAAGATCTTTTAGAATTAATTAAAGATCAAGATATAGAATTATTTAAACAGGTTAATAGAATTGAATGGGTTTTTGAAAATAAACTACAACACATTAACTGGGTTGACGGGACACCGGTAACGAGTAAACCTTTAACCAATAAAGAACTATCCCTCTTGATTGATGAACCATTCGAGATGGATAGAGAACTTCTGGATCTTGGGATATCAGCAGAACAACAAAGGCAAATGCACATAGCTAAAGATCCTGTTGTTTGGGCAAAAAACTTTTTACAAGTTCAACCTAGAGTTTATCAAATATTAATACTAAGAGACCCATCATTAAGAAAAGTATTAAGAGCTGGTCGTCGTTTAGGAAAAACTTTCACACTAGCTATAACACTTTTACATTATAGCTATACGCACAAAGACGGAAGATGTCTTGTTATTGCTCCAATGAAAACGCAAGTAGAACTCATCTATCAAGAGATTGGAAGAATAGCCGGCAAGAACGAAGTTGTTATGAATTCGATAACAAGAAAAGTTAGCAGCCCTCAATTCATGATGGAATTTTCTAATGGCTCAACTATTAGATTCTTTACATCTGGTATGCGTTCGGGCGGAAAGTCAGACGTAGCTCGTGGTCAGGAAGCACACGTGATAGTGTTGGACGAAATGGATTACATGCATACTGACGACCTAGATGCATTGTACGCGATGTTGCAGAAAACCGCAGAAGATCAACCTGACAAGATGATGATTGGCGCTTCTACTCCAACTGGTAGAAGAGAAAAATTTTGGGAATGGTGTAGGTCCGAAAGATTTAAAGAGTTTTGGTTTCCATCATACTGCAACCCTTATTTCTCTAAAGAACAAGAAGATGAGTTTAGAGAACAATATACAGAAATGGGTTATCGTCACGAAATAGAAGCTGACTGGGGCGAAGACTCAGAAGGCGTATACCCAAGAAAATATGTTGACACGGCATTCGTTAATCCAGGTTGGAAATACAACCCCGAAGTTACTTCGGCTAGATCATTTTTTACCATAGGTGTTGACTGGGATAAATATGGAGCTGGAACAAATATTGTTATAGTTGAAGCATGCAATGACAACTATGAAGACGAGAGATTTAGAGGAAGAACAAGAGTTTGTTATAGAGAAGAAATACCTCGTTCAGAATATACTTTAACTAAAGCTGTAGATAGAATAATGGAATTAAATAAAATATTCGAACCTAGACATATTTATGTAGACAGAGGTTTTGGTGAAGTTCAAGTAGAACTTCTACATAAAGCTGGAGTAGAAAATCCTCAAACAAAACTAAGAGAAAGAGTAAAGGGTGTTTCTTTTGCCGAAACAATAGAAGTAAAAGATCCCTATACTCATCTTCCAGTTAAAAAAGAAATGAAACCATTTATGGTTGACAACTTGAGGCAATATTTAGAAAAAGAAAAAATTCTTTTTTCAGAAACAGATGAAGAACTTTATTTGCAATTAATATCTTATATAGTTGTAAGAACCACCCAAACAGGAAGACCAGTTTTTGAAGCGAGTGGATCAGCAATGGATCACGCGCATGATGCGCTCATGTTGGCTCTTTTGGCTATAACCCAAAATTATGGTGATCTTATGAAATCAAATTATACTACAAAAACTCAATCGTTTTCCAACACATTTTATATGCCAAAACCGAGTAACTCGGAAGACAGTGTAGAGTCAAAGCATACCCCATCGGTTGGTAGGGCAGATGCTCTTATGGCTTCTAGGATTGGAAGAATGGCTGGAAAACCAAAATTAAAAAGAAAAATATTTTAGGTTAATTTATGTCAATTAATAATATACAAACAAATGTAAATGGTTCAAATAATTTTTATTCAGCAGAAAAAGCTGACGTTTCTTTTTTTGAACAAAGAACACCTCAAGAAACCATAAATGCAAGCAAGACTGGGACTATTCCTGGAAAGTTTGAATACGCTCTCAGGCCAGACTATTTTATACCCCTAGAAGGGTGTAGAAGTCAAATAATGCAAACCTATAGTTTTTTAAATCAAACTAAATTAACTTTAGAAAAATTATTATTAAATATTTATATAAATCCATCTATAAATATTTCTTTAGAAGAATCACATAGAAAATTATGGAAAGAATTATTAAAATATAATTCTACACAAAAAAATGCACCGGATCACATTTCTTTCAATGAATATAAGTATGCAGAAAGATCTATGTCCACAAGTGCTAGAAGAATGATAGAAAATTACCATCAATCAATTTCACAGTCATCTTTTGCATATTTATTTGATTTACGAAATTTACTTATATTTATGCTAAACGAGGCGTCAAATATAAAAGATATTTTATTGTTAAAGTTTGGAGATGATTATGAAGATGACTCACAAAAACAGATCGCACTACAATTTGACTCGTGGGCCAAGATGGCGTCACAACACACGCAGTACATCAGGCAGACAATCATATCGTCCCCAGGCGAAATACCAGCTTCCGAGTTGGATAAAACAACAAAAAAACAAGCAGTCGAATTCCAAGCGTTTTTTTCAATTAAATTAAATGCTTTACATGATGAAACTAAAAATATCTTAGAATCTTTAAAACGAGATTATGTTGATAATTGTGACATTTTTTATGAAAGATATTTATCTCAATCTATTGATTTTAAAAACCAAATAGTTTCTTCAATGGAACTGGATTATTACACAACAGCATTGTCAAGAGAGCTACCTGTAATGACACAAGAGTTATTATCTGCAACAAATATTATTAACTCAAATTTTGGGATGATTTTGGCAGATATGATACAGAGAAGTAATGTTATTAATTTTAATGTAGAAAAATTATTTTCTCTTGTAATAAGCAAAAGAAGATACTCAAATTACATATATCAATTATCCTCTAAGGGTCAACCAAAGCCAGTAATAATTAAAACTGTAAAAAGTGATGAATACGCTAAGATATTTGATTTAACTCACCAAACATACAGGACAGAAAGTGATCTAGTATCAAGTCACTCTAGTTTAGATGACCTAACAGAAAATCATCACCCGCAATATTTATTAAAGAATGGCGGAATTATTGATGGAGATATTTTTGTAAAAAATAACGCAAAAATAGATGGCGTAAATTTATCCACACACACTCATACTGGATCAGATGGTTCTGAAAGAATTAGATCAACCGATATAGATTATCAATCAGTAAGAGAAACAGAACAATCAATACCCCCATCACCCACTTCTGTAAACATTGTTGAATACATAACAGATATATTGGATGGTGGAGTTCCAGCTGCAGATGCTATAATTGATATTGAAATTGATGACAATCTTTATAATGAAAATTACGATTACGTAATTGAGGTTATTCAAATTTAATTATGACTTGGTTTAGATATTTACCTGTGACGGCCAATCCGTCTATACCCAATCAGGATACTTCATATGTATATCCGATTCTTAGAAGGAAAATAAATATTCCTATCCTAAAACAGGATGTAGAAAAAGATAATTGGTTATTCGTAGATATATCTAATGTATCAATAGATAAATTTATTAGCTCCTCACTGCAAGAAGAGGTAAAACAAAATTCATATATAGTTGTTTATGAATCAAAATCAAGTGATGACTATAATTTTATAGCAGTTAAATCACATATTATCGGTAATAGAATTTATTTTCAAGCAGCTACTAGTCATGAAAAAAGTATACAAATTGAAAATCAATATAGTCTTTACTATAAAACAGATGATATTAAAAAAATTAAAAAAGTAAACAATGGCGTTTATGAAGACTATATCTCATGTTCGGAACAACAGGCAGAATTCATAACACAGTCATCGGACATAGATGAAACATCTTTTGATGTAAGTTCAAATACTTCAGCATTTTATTCATTTTCTTATTTAAATATTGAAACAGATTGGGAAAATGGATCTAGCAAAAATCCTGGAGCAAAATTAATTGGAACTTTTACTGGTCCATTTTTTGAGTTATTTTGCAACAAAAGCCCTGATTTAGGAAAGTTTAAATTAAGGATAATTTCTTTATCGTCAGATGCAACACCTCAAGATATCATTGAAGTTGATTGGCAGGAGATAGATTTGTTTAGTGAGAATAAAAAAGAAAATATATTAGTATTTTCTACAGATGATTTATATTATAAAGATTATATTTTTGAAATAAAAGCAGACTATGAAAGAAATCCTTCTTCTAAAGATGGAAGAATAGAGGTTGACCACTATTCATACGCACTCAACGTTTATGCAAAAATAGATAAGGAAGAAGTTAGTCCATATTTATTTGGTAGAATAGTTTCTGGAGGAACAGTCTAATGGCTAAAGTCAGAAGAAAAATAGAAAATTTAAAACCACGGAAAAAATTACATATTAACAGCTAGAGTAAAAGACTCAGATTTAAATATAAATTCCGCTCCATCACAAGCAATAATATTTTCTGTTCCAACAGATCAAACAATTCCAGATTATCCACTAAACCTTGCTCTGTATTCTTCATTTGAAAAGGTGATGTTTGTTTTTGACAACGCATCAGATAAAGACGCAAGATCATATGGTTATGAGCTTTATGAGGCTAACCAGGTCTCTGGATCTTATCCAAATATTTCTCCGATAACAAACGCGACCATATATTCTTCTGGAACGTCTGGATCAAATGTGTTTACAGTTGCAGTAGCAAATAGCACAGATTCAACAACAAGAAGATATTTTGGAAGAATAAGAACAATAGATTCCAGCAATAATCCAAGTAGTTGGTCTCCAATAGTTCAAAGTGATCAAGCAAATCCTCTTATATCAAATCAATATATAGCAAGCCTAACTGCTGCAAAAATAACAGCTGGGACAATTGGAGCTCATGAAATAGTTTTGACCCAAGCAGGTGCCGCAACTGTATACTCTGCCCCAGCTAATACGGCAGTTATTAGATCTTCCAACTATTCGGCAAACACTGCCGGATGGCTGATAAGAGGAGACGGCTTTGCTGAATTTGACCAAGCTGCGATACGAGGAACAGTAAAAGCAGGTGCAGTATTTATAAACGAACATAACAGATGGAAGGCGAACACAACTGGGAGTGTTATATCAACTGCAGAATTTAAAGTAGGAAGTTCTACAAAATATCTTTACTGGGATGGAACAAATTTAACTTTTACTGGCAATCTTTCTGCAGCTGGTGGCACTTTTTCTGGAAATCTTTCCGCTGCTGGTGGAACTTTTTCTGGAGAGTTAAGTGGTGGAACTATTTCTATTGGTTCTAGTAATTCTATATTTAAAGCTGATTCAAGCGGAATTTATTTAGGAAATAGCACATTCTCAAGTGCGCCATTTAGGGTAACGCCCCAAGGCGGTTTAGTAGCAAGCAATGCAAATATTACTGGAACCATTAATGCTACCTCAGGAAATATATCTGGAGATTTAATAACTGGTGGAACTATTTCTGGAACTTCAATAGATATTAACAACGGTGCTTTTCAAGTAAATAGTGATGGCTCTTTAACGGCAACAAGCGCAAATATTAGTGGAGAAATAAACGCAACATCTGGAAGCATTGGTGGCGATCTGGTAACTGGAACGATCACTGCAGCAAATATTAATGGAGTCAATATTACTGGTACCTCAATAACTGGTTCAGAAATTAGTGGAACTAGTTTGACTGTAGGTGGGAGAATTTCTCTCCCTATAGATGGAGGCCAAATAGCGCTCGGGACTGCCAGTCCCGATGGTGCGACACAATGTTATATATTTGCTGGAGGTGATCAAGGCTTGCTTATTGATACAAGCTTCTCTGGCAGCTCGTGGATTGGAGGTCAAACTTGGTATATTAATTATAACGAATTTGTTTCACAAAGACGTATTACCGGTCTTTCAACAAGTCCGAGTAGTGGAACTACTTTATGTGTTAGCGGCGGTGAAGTTTTTAGAGTTTCTTCTAAAAGAGAATTAAAAGAAAATATACAAGATTTTAATAATATTTCAATTATAGATTCATTAAGGCCAGTAACATTTACCTGGAAACCACAAATTAATAGTCGCAAACCAGAAACAGAAGAACAAAGAATAAGAAGAGAATCATCTATTAATATTGGATTTATAGCAGAAGAAGTCGAAGAAGTTTCTAACGGTTTACTGTCTGTTTATAATTACGAAGAAGATGGCGACGGAGAAATTGAGATGTATAAGCATCTTGATCTATTGGCATTGGCCGTTGCAAGTATTCAAGATCTTCGCAAAAGGGTATTAGAATTAGAAAAATAATATTATACTAGAATTGACAAAACTACTATTGAAAGATAGTATATAATATACTTATGTCAAAACTGTTTATCAAAAAAAATAAACAAGATTTAATGTTTGAACAACAAACAATAGAGGAAAAACATTCAATGCAATTATCGGAAAGTTTTGATCCACAAAATAATAATGATTCTAATTTAGATATTAATTTAATAATAGCATCTTTTCAAGAAAAACTATCTCAATTAATGACTGAGGTAGTAATAAAAGATGCTACAATAAAGCAATTAACAGCAATAATAGAAAAACAAAAAGGACACTAAGATGAGTGAAAATAATGAAGTAACAACAGAAACAAATGAAAGCAATCCAGTAAAAACTGAGTTCGTAGTTGAAATTAAGATTAGTGATAAGAATCTTTCGTATCGTTCTGACTTTTCTGAGGCTGAAACGATTTTTTGGCTTGAATCAGTTAAGGGACTTATTATTAAGAATACCTTTGACAAAGCCGGCATCTCACAAAACTAAGTTATAAAAACTATTAAAATTAGTACTATTTTAATTAGTTTTTATAGGAGACAATAATGGCTTTAAAAGATTATATACCCTTTCGTCAAGTAGAAGGTTTTTCTAACTCTGATTTTATAGCTAGAACTATAGAACCAGAAGATGTAAAAACAATCTCAAAGACGATGAAAGTTGCTACACTAGCACTTGGCTATCAGGGTTCTACGTATTGGTATAATACTAGAAGTACTTTTGAGCCGTCTCCATATGACTTTGAAAGAATAATGCAGGCTGTTGATACAGACTCGTATGTTAAACAAGCTTTAAACAAATATAAAGAATTGTTTTGGAAAGAAGGCTGGCAAATTGTCGGAGAAAATCCAGAAGCAGTTTCGTATTTATACCAAAGAATAGATTTTATGGAAATGGCTATGAAAAGACCATTTTCAGATTTCTTATTAGAAGTTTCAGATCAGTTATTTAAATATGGAAATGTTTTTATTGTAAAAGCACGCGCCGATATATCAGAATATTTCCCAACAAAATTAAATCCTATATCTGGAACTGAGTCAATTGTTGGCTATTATCTTATACCCACTGAACAAGTCAGAATAATGAGGGATAAGCATAATAGGCCAAAGATGTATGAGCAGATGACAGATCCTTTAACGTATTCTCCTACAAATAAAAATCCAGTTTGGTCTGCAGATAGGGTTATACATATAAGTGTCGACAGAAAAACTGGAAGAGCTTTTGGAACCCCATTCCTTACAACAGTTTTAGATGACGTTGTTGCTCTTAGGCAAATAGAAGAAGATATCCAAAATTTAGTTCATAGAGAATTGTTCCCGCTATATAAATATAGAATTGGAACTCCAGAACAGCCAGCTGAGCCAGATGAAATTGATAGAGCGGCCGCAGAAATAGAAAATCTAAGATCAGAGGGTGGGTTGATCTTGCCCCATAGACATGATATAGAAATTGTTGGTTCTGGTAAAGAGGCACTTGATGCATCAAGCTACCTTGAGCACTTTAAGGAAAGAGTTGCAGTAGGACTTGGTGTTTCCCCTCATCATCTCGGCATGATGATGAATGGTGGCAATAGATCGGTAACTGATCGATTAGATGTTGCGCTATACGATAAGGTTAAACAATATCAAAAACAATTTTCTGATATGATTAGACTTCACATATTTAATGAACTTCTATTCGAAGCTGGTTATGATCCTATAGTTAATCCAGTCGAAGAAACTGTGTCAGACAGATGCTTCTTTAAGTTTAAAGAAATTGATGTTGATACTCAGGTTAAAAAAGAAACACATATCATGCAAAAATATGCTAATTCACTAATTAGCTTAGACGAAGCAAGAGTAGAACTTGGTTTAGATCCAGAAGTTGATGAGGAGAATTTGTTTCCGTCAATACAGGGTAGAGTCCAAATTGATATAGCTCAAGCTCAGGCTAAAATAGCAGCACAAAACACTCCAGCTAAAGCTACTGATGTTAAAAAGGATGGAGACAAACAAGCTTCTGCTCCTAAGGGTCAAAGAAATCTTCCTTCAAATAGAAGAGGAACTGGTAACTCAGTAAGACCAGCAAATCAAAATGGCAGAAATAGTTCTCCAAATATTAGAAGATCTGATATGTCTTGGTTATCAGCAATTGAAAATGCGCTAGAAAAAGACTATAATGTAGTGTATACTAATGAAGACGAAAATCCAATTGAAAATTTAATTAAGGACAAAAACACCAATGAGTTTAATGATTAATTCTGAAATTTCAAAACAATTTCTTCTTGAAGAAGATGCAATTGAAGGCTTTAGAAAAGCTGTAGCAAATAATCAAATAAGACTTGCATTACAAATTCTAGTTGAAATAGTCGATGCCTTTATGGAAGGTTTCCAAGTTTTGATGGAAGAACCTGAAGAAGAAGAAGTCGCCTCACAAGAAGTAGCACAGAATAAAGAACAAAAAATAGATTTGCTAGCAGAGTCTGCATCTAAAAAAGATGAAAAAGAACCAGCAAAACCAGTAGTAAAAAAAGAAACTAAAACAGCTGAATAAAAAATGAAACTTATTATAGGATGTCCAATCTACAAAAGAGATTGGATTTTATCTCAATGGATCAGATGTATATTAAAGCAATCATTAGATATTTCTAATATTGGTTTTGTTTTTGAAACTGCTCCTGATGATATTGCCACCACCAAAGCACTTCATGCTTGGAAAAAGCTAGATCCAAGAATTCCTTTGTTTGTGATTAATGAAAGAAATGACATTAATCATTATGAACACAAAAACAATGGAAGACAATGGACACTATCTAAATATCATAATATGATTTCTTTAAGAAATTCTGTTCTTCAAACAGTCAGAGAACATCAACCAGATTATTATCTAAGTTTGGATTCAGATATTTTATTGGAAAATCCAAACACACTAGAACTATTAATAGCACACATTAAAGCCGGAGCCGATGCAGTTTCCCCTCTTATGTATATGACTCCAGTAGGCAATCAATTCCCAAGCGTAATGAGCTGGAAAGATAAAGTTGGCGAAATGGCATACAGAGAAAAATCATATCCACTTGGATCTTTTTTTCAGTCAGATATAATAATGGCTGCAAAAATGATGTCTAAAGATGTTTACAATAATGTAGATTATGTATTCCATCAACAGGGAGAGGATTTGGGTTGGTCAGCTAATGCAACTAAAAATAATTTTTCGTTGTTTAGTGCATCCTATATCTATGCACCTCATATTATGTCTCCGGCACACTTAGATGAGTATAAACGCAATGGTGATAAGAGAAGTTCTGAATTTTTGGAAAACCTACTAAAAGTCTGATATAATCATATAAAATTGTTTAATGTTATAAAAACAAATTACTATACGTATAGTTCTTAAAAATGGAGATATAAATGGCCTTTGATTTTGTTGAAACCTTTAGGGTTCAACTTCCGGATTTTTCTGGTGTAGATTTTAATTTTTCTGAATCAGAAAATTTAAATAAAGGTTTGATAATTGAGGTAGCTGCAATCCACGAACGGATTAACAGCTAACTATAACAATTATTCAGCTCAAGCATTAGAAAACGCCTTACAATCATGGGTTGAGCCATACCCGAAACCAATCATACTTAATCATGATTTGAACTCCGAGCCAATTGGCAGAGTTATGGCAGCAAAGATGGACAAAGAAGAAGATGGTTCTTCATTTGTTAGGTTACAGGTTGCTATCACTGATCCTAACGCAATACAAAAAGTTTTAGATAAAAGATATTTAACTGGCTCAGTAGGCGGTAGAGCCGGCAAAGCAGTATGCTCAATTACCGGAGAAGATTTGGCCGCAGAGTCCGAAGACGGCAGACCAAAATTGGCTAAATTTAAAAGAGGTCAAGTTTATAAGGGTAAACTGGCCTTTGTAGATATGCAAGATATATCCTTTAAGGAATATTCTTTTGTTAATCAACCAGCAGATTCTAAGTCTGGCGTAAGAAAAGCCGGAAATAAAGATGTTAAGGTTGAGAATTCATCAAATGACTGGGTAGCAAGGAGTTCGGCTTTTGTTTTAAGCATGAACGAAGAAGAAATTTACTCGGTTGAAGAACATAAATCAATATTAAAAGGCCTTAAATCTAAAGAATCAAAACCTCTTTATATGCATTTGAAGGGGGCTTTTTTAACGGCTTATGCGATTCACGAAAGCGAAGATTACAAATATACTAATGATTCATTACTATATGTTGAGAATCATAAGAAAGATATTCTTGAGGAGAAATTAAACATGAATGATGAAGTCAAGAATGAAGATATATTGGCTACGGTTGAAGAGCTTAGCCAAGATCTATCTCAAGCAACTTCTCCATCCTCGTCAGAGGAAACTACGGATGCAGCGCAAAACAAAGAGCAAGCTGCAACAGAAGAAGAAGTACTTGCTAAAGATGAGTCCAATGAATCAAAAGAAAATGATGGCTCAGATTTAATAGTAGCATTGGATAATGCACTAAAAATTGCTAAAGAAAACAAAGATGAATCTTTGGTTGATATTCTTTCTGCAAAAATTAAAGATTTAGAAAACGTAAAAGCATCAGTAATTGATACAACTTCAAATGAAACTGAAGAAGTAGCGAAAGAAGATGCTAAAGGATCTGAAGAGGTTTTAGATTCAAAAGAAGAACAGGTTGATACTGTTGATTCTTCTGAGACTACTACTTCTAAAGAAAATGAGAAGACTGAAGAGTCAAAGACAGACCTCACTGGCACAATAAAAGCCGATGAGCAAGCCTCTGAGCAAGATGTCGATGACAAAACAAAGAAGCTTCAGTCCCTCGAAGAAGAAAATCAGAAACTCAAGAATGCATTGCATAGAACTCTTGTTGAAAGAGTTGTAGATGCAAAAATTGCAAACGGAATAGAGTCATATGAAGCAAGAGAAGAACTAATAGCTGATCATTCAAATAGAACAGCTTCTTCTTTGGCTGATTCTTTAAGAGATTTGGCAAGCATGCCTGTTACAAAAACAAAGCGTGTTAATATGCCAGAAATCAATTCTGAAATTGCTGTTGAAAATGAACAAAATGTTATATTTTCAGATAAGCAAGAAGAAGAAATTGAAGAAGTAAAGACCAATGCTGTTGAACAACTTTTTGTAGATGCCTTCATGGGTCGTCGTAAACTCTAATCACAACTTTAAGGAGATATTAAATGTCATTAGCTAAATTTCGTAAAGTTGGCACTAAAACAGGTGCTGGTCGTTTTGTAGTCTCTCCTGGTATTGCACCAGCAGCCTACTTGCTTCCATCAGCAGGATTGCCAACATGGTATTCAGATTCAGAAGATGATCGTTTTGAAATTGTAATCACTAAGGGTACAATTCTTTCGGTCGTTGCAGATGCTAGCGGTGATGCAAGAATTGTTCCTGCAAACGGAACAGGTTCTGCAGTAACTTGGGGCGACACGATGCCAGCATCGTGGGATCCTTTGGATGGTGCAACACCATCATACAGCTCGGGTGCAACTGATACAGTTTCAGTAGAGCTTAGATCAATCCCAATTGGTTGTGCTCAGTATGACCTCTACCGTCCGTTTGATAAAGGCACTTCGCAAGGCGCTGGATTCATTACTCATGGATACGTTGAGTACCCAATGGTTAATCTCGTTAATAACGATGTAACTGTTGGTTCATTAATTAAGGCAGACCATATGGGCCGCCCAGTAGTTCTTTCAAAGAACGATTGTGGTAGCTACCCATGGTTGCAAGTAGGTAAGGTAGTTGAGGTTGAGAAGTTTGCTACAAACTTTGATGACGGCCTTCTCTCCTACATGCAGTTGCCATCAGATCCAGGTGCCCTGAAAACTGTATACGAGCTTACACGCTCGGGTTCATTCTCAGGTAAATTGGGTATACGTTCTAATTTGGACGTAAATAATGTGATTGGCGCATTCCGTGTCAATCTAACACTTTAGAAATTAAACAGGAGGAATATTCCTAAGATGAGTAAGACAATCCAAGAGCTCCTCTCGGGTCTCCCAGCTTGGGAGAACGCTTTAACCGAGGACGGGCATATAGACGAAAATAATAGAGTAACTATTAAGGAAGCATTTGCATCACCTGATGCAGCAATACTTTTCCCAAAGGTTATTTCACGTACACTTAAAGAGGCAGCAGAGCCACAACTTCTTGTGACTCCACTTCTCTCGACAGTACGCCTAGGTAAGGGCCGTTCACTCGAGTTCCCAGCAGTCAATGCTATTCAAGCAGCAGAGATTCCTGAGGGCCAAGAGTATCCAGAGCAAGCGCTCGCCTTTGCAAAGCAGATTGAAGGCAAAGTATCCAAGAAGGGCGTCAAGCTCTCCTTTACAGAAGAAGTCATTTCAGACTCACTCTGGGATATCGTAGGCCTTCACGTCCGCGCTGCAGGTAGAGCAATGGCTCGTCTTAAGGAACAAATTGCCTTGTCACGTTTCAAGGACGCAGCTACAATTGTGTTCGACAATGCTGATGGCGGTTACGATAGCACAACCGGTAGAGGGATCGATGGCGAGTTCAACGACACTCTTCACTGGGATGATGTTGTCGACATGGCTGCTGTTCTTATGGCAGAAAATCATGTCCCAACAGACTTTATCCTCCACCCACTTATGTGGTCGGTATTCCTCAAGGATGCCATCTTCCACACAGGTGGTTCTGCAGCAGCAGTCAATACAAGTTGGGGTTACCGTCCAGACTCAAGAGAAGGTGCACTAAACAACACCGCTCCTATGGGTTTGAATGTAATCGTATCACCATTCGTAAGCTTCACTGCAAAGTCGGGTGCAACGCCAGCTAAGTCTGACGTGTTCTTGATTGACCGCAATGAAGTCGGTTCACTTCTTGTCAAGGATGACATGACCACAGATCAGTTCGCTGATCCAAGTCGCGACATTCGTCAGATGAAGATGAAAGAGCGTTACGACATCGTGATGCTTGGTGATGGTGAAGGAATTACAGTGGCCAAGAATATTAACCTTGCTCGTAACTACGAAGTACAAGTTACAAATCAGGTTACACTTAGCTAATATAATCCTTAGGGTTAGTTATAGTTACGAATCCCTAGAAAGTGGGGGGTGTGAGAGAAATCTCCACCCCCTATTTTCGTATTTGCGATAAACCACTTACTATTATAGTTAATTTATCTTTTTGGAGAATTAAGTGGCCTTATATTTAGTTGACCAAGCTTCAGTCGGGTGTTATTTAGTATCTATCAAATTTGGTAGAACTGTAAAAATATCTTCATTAAAAAATGAAAATTTTGGGTTAGTTGTCGCTGGAGCAACACCAACTCAGGTATCAGCTCCATTTGAAGCTATTAATACAATAAAAGATTATAATCAAATCTCAAGAGTTTTAACTCTTTACTGGAGAACAACAGAGTTAGTTGAGGATACACAATACTGTATAACAGTAGAAAATTTAGTAGATGCTTCTGGAAACATAGTTTCTACAGAAGAAATAGAATTTACTTGGTCTGGTTGTGGCGCAACACCTAACACGACAGAGATTACTGATCCAGGTTTAGTTCCTGTTTTAATACAAGATAAATCAATTAAAACAGATATAGATGTAAGTTATCAGATACTTGCAAAAAATCCTTTATTTTATATAGTAGAAACTGATCCGGCAGATGGAGAATTCTATTTATATAATGATTACAATAACGGAAGAGTTATAGTTACATTCAGTGATAGGCCGGCCTCTAACTTTTTAAATAATAAATATTTTACATGTCAAAGAAAATTAGTACAAAGAGCTCCATCTAGATGGGAAAAAGTAACAGCACAAATTAGTATGCACTCTTGGAAATCTGAAGTCTATGTAGATTTCCCTTCACTAAATGATGCAACCCCTTCTTATTCTACGGAAGGTAAAAATTATTTTGAAAAAGGTTACAAATATAGAATTAAAATATCAAAAGATGTAGGTATTTAATTATGGCTAATTTTATTTATAAAAAAGCTAAAGAAGCTCTTTTAAATGGAGATATAGCTGTTGATACAAATGATTTAAAAATACTTTTTATAAATACAGCAACTTATACGGCAAATCAAAATACTGATGAGTTTGTGTCCAATATTTCTTCATCTGCAATTAAGCAAAGATCATCAGTTTTAACGAATAAAACAACAACAAATGGTATTCTCGATGCAGACGACGTATCTACATCTGCATATTCTGGAAGTTCTTTTGATGCAATAGTTTTATATCAAGTGGGATCTTCTGATTCAAATTCAAGATTGATATTCTATATAGACACTTCGGATGGTCTACCCTTTGAGGGTAGTAATAGTCCGTTAGCTGTTACTATAAATTGGAGTAATGATAGTAATAAAATACTATCAATATAGGAGAAGAAATGGCCATTCGATATCCATCGGCATTAGATAATTTAATTAATCCGGCATCTACCGATACCCTTAATTCTAATACTGTACCCCATCATCAACAGCACTCAGATCTGAATGACGCCGTTGAGGCAATACAGACTGTTGTGGGTATTAATCCAGCTGGTTCGCATTTAACAGTAAAGGATAGAATTGTCGCCGTAGAAGCAAATGTTTCAATTCAATCGGTTTTAAATGGTCTTACTGATGTTACTATAAATTCAGTTGCTAATGGTCAAGTTTTGCGTTATAACGGTTCTCAGTGGATCAATTATGCAGAGTCAAATCTTGTTGATGGAGGGAATTTTTAAAAATGGCTAATACACTAAGGATCAAAAGAAGGTCTAGCGAACAAGCAGCAGGCGCCCCAGGGAGTCTTGAGAATGCTGAATTAGCATTTAACGAAGCGGACAATACCCTTTATTATGGAAAAGGAACTGGCGGAGCCGGTGGCACTGCCACCAATGTCATAGCGATTGCAGGCTATGGAGCATATGCTACGCTTGGGACAGAACAAACAATATCTGGTAATAAAACTTTTTCTGGAACAATAGTTGTTCCAACACCAACTGCAAACACACATCCAACAACAAAACTCTATGTTGATGGTCTAATTGCAAATATTAATTCAAATATTTCAAACGTAGCAACATCATTTACTGTCGCAGGTGATTCAGGTTCAAGTCAAACAATAACATCAGGAGTAGATACTCTTAGCATTTTGGGTGGCTTAGGATTAAGTTCGGCTACAACTTCAGATACAGTAACGGTTAATCTTGATAATACATCTGTAACATTAGGATCTTACGGGGCTGCTGGAACAGTGGGAACATTTACAGTCGATGCGCAGGGTCGATTGACAGCAGCAGGAAATACAACTATAGCAATAACTGCAAGTCAAGTTTCAGATTTTAACGAAGCTGCACAAGATGCAATTGACTCTGCAATAACAGCTGGAACCGGTATATCTAAATCATATAATGATGGATCTAATACATTAACCATTACAAATAGTGGAGTTATTAGCCTAGCTGGAACTGCTAATGAAATAGCTGTGTCTGCAGCAAACGGAGCAATAACGGTAAGCCTTCCAGCTAACGTAACCATATCTAATAATCTTGTTGTAACTGGCGATCTAACAGTTCAAGGCAATACTACAACTCTTAATACTGCAACATTAGTGGTAGAAGATAAAAATATTGTACTTGCCAATGCAGCGTCGCCTACAGACACTACTGCTGATGGAGCTGGTATAACAATACTTGGCGCAACAAACAAAACATTTAACTGGGTTGATGCAACAGATGCATGGACATCTTCTGAACATCTTAATCTTTTAGCTGGAAAAGAATTTAAAATTGGTGGAACATTAGTATTAAGTAATACAACACTTGGTTCTACAATAGTTAATTCTAGTTTGACATCAGTTGGAACAATAGTTACAGGTGTTTGGAATGGCACAACTATAGCAATAGCTAACGGCGGCACTGGCGCTACAGACGCAGCAAATGCAAGAATTAATCTTGGCCTAGGAACAATTTCGGTTCAAAACGCCAATAACATTACGATAACTGGTGGATCCATCGACGGGATAACATTTGATGGTGGAACCTTCTAAAAATTAAAAGACAGCGAAGGTTTTAGATGACAACTCCTAATATTCTACAGGGTCAAATAGCAATAGATCCAAATAATGGAATATTGTTTTATAAAAATAATTCAAATACATTAGTAAATACAACACTACATTGGTCTCAGTATAACGGTACAACAACGTCAACTTCAGATAATGTTAGACTAGAGGCCAATCTAACAATAAATGGAAATTTAATAGTTAACGGTTCTCAAACCGCTGTTGAATCAACAACTGTTTATGTTAAAGATCCTGTATTTACACTTGGTGGCAATACAAATCCAACCTCTGATGACAACAAAGACAGAGGAATAGAATTTAGATGGCATAACGGAACCGCAGCAAGATTGGGCTTTTTTGGTTTTGATGATTCAACTGGAAAATTTACTTTTATCCCTAATGCCACAAACACTAGCGAAGTATATTCTGGAACAGCTGGTGAATTAGAAGCAAAAGTTGATTGGTCTAATATAATTAACAAAGATACATTTGTTAATTCATTAACAGGAACAGCAAATGAAATAGATGTTAGTTCTAGTTCTGGAACTGTTACACTGAGTCTTCCGGCAACAATTAATGCAAATACAACCGGTACTGCAGCAGCACTGACGAATGCCAGAACAATTTCTCTTTCTGGAGATGTAACTGGATCTGTTTCCTTTAACGGTTCTAGCAATGTGGATATATCGACTACAATAGCTATTAATTCATTAGTACTTGGTACAGATACTACTGGTGATTACGTCCGATCTCTTGTTGCTGGCACTGGAATAACACTAACAAATAATTCTGGAGAAAGTGCAACACCGACTGTTGCCGTAACAACAAATACTTTCGACGCCTATGGCGCAGCAGCAACAGCAGCAACTAATGCTGCTACGGCACTCACTAACCACGAAGCAGATACGACAAATATCCATGGGATTGCCGATACTTCAATTCTTGTTACGACAACAGGAACACAGACACTCACCAACAAAACAATTACCTCACCTTCGGGTTTAGTAAAAGGTGACGTTGGTTTAGGAAACGTTGACAACACTTCCGATGCAAATAAACCAGTATCTACAGCAGGCCAAACTGCTTTAGACCTCAAGGCAAACCTTGCTTCGCCTACCTTCACAGGTAATGTAGGTATGTCAGTTCTATATGTAGATGGTATTGAAATTGATCCAACTGGAGCATCAAATACTCAAGTATTAAAATACAACTCAAGTACAAATAAATTTGTACCAGGCGTTGCAAGTGTTGTTGCCAATATTACTGATCTAACCGATGTTGAGATAACAAGTCCAGTAAATAATCAAGTATTAAAATATAGTACCGTTAGCAATACCTGGGTCAACGCTACTTCTCCAGGAAGTTCTGGTTCTAGTGGATTAACTTATAGTTCAAATATTGGTGACAATGTAAACAATACATATGTTTTAACTCATAACTTTGGGACAAGAGATGTTGTAGTCATAACAAGAAATAATAGTTCTCCATATGAAGTTATATCTGCAAGATGGGAAGCCACTACCGAAAACGCAGTTACTTTAGACTTTTCTGCCCCAGTAACAACTAATGCATTTAGGGCTTCGGTATTTTCTGCTGTTACAGGTGACGGGTATGAGCCAGTCCCTGGACCAGCAATGGCTTCCTTGAATGACGCTGGTGACGTAATAATCACAAGTGCTTCTTCTGGTCAATTCCTTAAATGGAATGGCAGTGCTTGGGTAAATGATGCAATTGATTTAAGTACAGACACAGTAGGATCGTTTGTCCAATCATTGGTCGCTGGAACTGGAATAACACTCTCTAATAACTCAGGAGAAAATGCCACTCCAACAATTACAGTTGATACGACCGCAATCCAAGCAGTCGTTGCCAATGTTTCGAATACAGAAATCGGCTATCTTGATGGAGTCACTTCTGCTATCCAAACCCAAATCGACACTAAGGCCCCCCTCGTCTCACCGACTTTTACCGGAACTGTTACAGTTCCAGATAATTCGTTTGCTCTCGGGACAAAAACAACTGGTGATTATGTAGCCACAATTACTGGAGGTACTGGTGTTTCTTCAACAGCTTCAACTTCTGGAGAAGGAACTACGCATACTTTGTCAATAGGTCAGGCTGTTGGTACAGCTGATAATGTAACCTTTGCTGGATTAACTGCTGATAGCGTGACAATTGGTGTTACATCTGCTGGAGAAATTGATACAACTTCTGGCAATTTAACAATTGACTCAACCGGTGGAACAGTAATTGTTGACGATGATTTGATTGTAAGTGGAAACGCAACAATTAATAATAATTTAATTGTAACTGGAAACATAACTATTAATGGTAATACAACCACTCTTAATACAGAAACAATAACAGTTGAAGATAAAACTATTGAACTTGGGTCATCTGCATCCCCAAGCAATACAACAGCAAATGGAGCTGGAATAATAGTCCCAGATGGTGCAGCAAATAAATCCTTTACTTGGTCTAGTTCAAGTTTAGCTTGGTCTTCTTCTGAGGATTTAAATTTAGTTTCAGGTAAAGTATTAAAAATAAATGGAACAGAAATCCTTTCTGCAACAAACTACACAGGGCAAGCTGCAACTGTTGCAGCAAATTCAGTGACAGCAACAACATTGCAAGAGGGAGCTCCTAGGGCAGGCTTTAGATCTCAACTCAATGCTCAAACGGGAACAAGTTATACTTTACAATTAACCGACTTAGCTAAGTTAGTCACCATGGACAACGGTTCTGCTATGACTTTGACAGTCCCAGCAAATTCAAGTGTTTCTTTTCAAATTGGAGACAGAATAGATATTTTAAGAAAAGGTTCTGGTGAGTTAACAATAGGCTATGCCGTTGGAGTAGCTATTAACGGAACACCTGGGTTAAAATTGCGAGCACAATGGTCATCTGCTACACTGGTTAAACTTGATACAGACACATGGGTGGCTTTAGGCGATCTTAAGGTTTAGTTATGACAATTCCATTAGGAAACTCAAAAGGAGTGAGGCAAGCCGCCAAACCGACTGTATCCGAACGGAACAACTCAGTCAAGCGCTAATACAGCTATAACCAATGCTGGTTTTACCGTTGGGTCTGTAACCACTACAGCAACAGAAAATTCAGGCCTAAATAATGTTGTAACTCCAGGATTAACTGATACAGCTGTAGTGCCCTTAGGAACAGCGATTAATTATACCGTTGGGGCTTTTTCTCCTCCAGCATTTTTTGCCCCTCCAGGGTTCTTTGGTCCTCCAGCGTTCTTTAGTCCTCCAGGGTTCTTCGGTCCTCCAGCGTTCTTTAGTCCTCCAGGGTTCTTCGTTCCTCCACAATGCACAAGTTGTACTGGTTCATTGAACCGTACTGAAACTGTAAATTCATATTGTCAAGACGGATGTAGAAAGATAGTTACAAGATATTATTGGAATGCTCCACTTTGTCAACCAAGCGGATGTTCGTCGTGTGCTTGTCCGGCATATAACGATGTTGTTTCCGATATGTGTTGCGCATGTTTCGGATGTTATTAAGCAAATTATAGTATTTTTTATGATATAATATAGAGTCAAAGACTTTAATAGGAGAAATAAATGCTACAAAATCCAGAAGATAAAGCAATCTTTGCAGTTGTTGTTGATGGCGAAGTGACCTTTAATTGGTCTGTCCCAAAAGAAATCGAATTAATGTACGCCGCACTTACATCTAATCCAAAAATAGTAGAAATCCCAGAAGAATTAATGACATCAGTAACTCAAGGCTGGACATATGATGAAGATGGATTTCACCCTCCAGCCTAAATATGAACGCATGGCAGGAATATAAAAAGAAGCTTGGAGAAACACGTCCTTGGGATTTATTAAATCCCAATGTTGAACGCGCAACCGATGAGTTAGCTGATAATAGGCTAAAAACTTGTGAGGAATGTGATAGTTTGATAAAACTAACAAAGCAATGCAAAGAGTGTGGTTGTGTTATGACCTTAAAAGTTAAATTAAAAGAAGCGAAGTGTCCTCTGGGCAAATGGTAAATATTTATTGTAATTGAATTAAAATTATTTTGTTATCATTAATATCAATGATAGACTAGTTACTATTCATAAAGATTTAAATATCTAAATATTCAATTAAAGGAGTTTCCGTGGCGTTTTCAGGTTCAATTTTTGCGGTAAATAATACCCTACTTCTTAAAAGGTCAGACACTTCAAGCCAAGCACCAGACTCTTTGTCTCTAGGTGAATTAGCCCTAAACGTAGCTGATGGTAAACTGTTTTACAAAAATAGCACGGCCAATGCTATAATACGGAGTTAATTTAATATCAAATGTTGTTGGCACCGCAAATCAAGTTTCTGTAACCGCTAATGCAACTTCAGGTGTCTACACTCTTTCTTTGCCATCTACTGTAAATACAGGTAACTTAAACGCCAATACTCTTACCGTTAATGGTGTTACGATTAATCCAACAGGTGCAACAACAAACCAAGTTCTTAAGTTTGATGGAAATAGTTTTGTTCCAGGAACAGATACTGGTTTAGCTGGAACAGTTTATGTACAAACAATTGGAGATGGCACAGCCTCTACATTCACCATTACTCATAACCTTGGAACAAGAGATGTTGTTGTTGTTGCACGCAATGCAGCAAGTCCATATGAAGTAATCGATGTTCGTTGGGAAGCCACAACAACTGGAACAGTTACTCTAGATTTTTCGGCAGCTCCTTCTGCTAGCTCTGTAAGAGTTGGCGTTTACGCAGCAGTTGCTGGTTCCACCATTACAATAGGTTCAATTGATGACTTGGGTGATGTTACCATAACTTCAGCTGCTAATGGAGACTTCCTCCGTTATAACGGTTCAGCTTGGATCAATGATGCAGTAAATCTTTCAACGGATACTATTGGTTCGTATGTTGAGTCACTCGTTGCCGGCACTGCAATCACTCTTACGAATAACTCTGGTGAAGGCTCTACTCCAACAATAGCCGTAACAGCAAATACTTTTGATGCATTCGGTGCAGCATCCAGTGCACAAACCGCAGCACAGAACTACGCTGCTAACTTAGTTGCAAACGTAGCTACTGCATTTGAAGTTGCTGGCGATTCCGGAACAAGTAAGACAATTACTTCAGGTTCAGATACACTCAGCATTTTGGGTGGCACAGGTCTTAGCTCGGTAACTTCAAACACCGATACTATTACCCTTAATCTTGATAGTACTTCAGTATCAGCTGGATCTTATGGCAATGCAAACACGATCCCGAATTACACCGTCGATGCTCAAGGTCGTTTGACGTCAGCATCTAACACTGCTATTAGTATTCTTGCAAGTCAGGTTTCAGACTTCCAAGCAAACGCTAGAGCACAAATAAGTGCATCTGGCAGTGAACTAGCCTATAACTCTTCAACTGGTGTTATTAGCTTTGCAAGCGCAGGAGTTACTTCACTTACTGGAACCGCAAATGAAGTCGAAGTTTCGGCATCAAATGGAGCGGTAACTGTAGGCCTTCCTTCAAATGTTACAATTGGTCAAGATCTTACCGTTACTGGCAACCTTACAGTTCAAGGTAGCACAACAACTCTAAATACAGAAACACTTGCTGTAGAAGATAATAAAGTTCTTCTCAATTCAAGCGTAACTGGCTCACCATCAGCAGACGCCGGACTTGAAATTGAACGCGGTACTTCAACAAACGTTGAACTTCGCTGGAATGAGACAGCAGACAAATGGCAGTTTAGTAATGATGGAACAACATATGTAAACATTGCCAGCAACACAGATGTAAGCACCGCCTATTCAAACGCCACATCTTACACGGACAATGCAATATCAAATGTTAGCAACACAATTGCTAATATTGCAACATCATTTGCAGTTGCGGGTGACTCTGGCTCAAACCAAACAATCACTTCAGGTTCCGACACCTTGACCATCAGTGGTGGTACGGGTTTAAGCTCTATAGCAAGCGCAACTGATACTATAACTATTAATCTTGACAATACTGCTGTTACAGCTGGAACTTATGGTAACGCAAATACAGCAGCTACATTTACTGTAGACGCTCAAGGCCGTTTGACCGCAGCTTCACAAAATGCGATTAGCATTCGTGCTAGCCAAGTTTCAGACTTTACAGCTAATACAAGAGCTCAGATAAGCGTTGCTGGCGATCTTGCCTACAATTCGAGCACTGGTGTAATCAGTTTCACAAATGACGCAGGTGACATTGAGTCAGTAACGGCCGGAACTGGACTTACTGGTGGCGGCACTTCTGGAGCAGTTACTTTAACCCTTGGTAACACAGCTGTTACAGCTGGTAGCTACGGTAATGCCAATACGGTGCCAAACTACACCGTAGACGCTCAGGGACGCCTTACAGCAGCCGCAAACACCGCGATTAGCATCCGTGCATCACAAGTAAGTGATTTGTCTTCAAACGCAGTAACGTCTTTGACTGGTACAGCAAATGAAGTCGAGGTTTCAGCTTCTGCCGGTGCAATAACAGTTGGTCTTCCTTCAAATGTTACCATTGGCCAAGATCTTACCGTAACAGGTAACTTAACAGTTAACGGTAATACAACAACTCTTAACACAGAAACCTTAGCGGTAGAAGACAATATTATTGTTCTTAATTCTGGAGTGACTAGCAGCCCTTCTTTAAATGCTGGGCTTGAAGTTGAACGCGGTTCATCAACAAATGTCGTACTTCGTTGGAATGAAACCGATGATAAATGGGAAATCACAAATGATGGAACAACATATGGAGCTATTGCGACTGAATCCTATGCGCAATCTGCTGCTGTACTGTCATTAGATGGTTTAACAGACGTCACGATTGTCAGTGGTGCCGCAGGAGAATTCCTAAAGTATAACGGAAGTGCTTGGGTTAACGACGCAATTAATCTTGGAACAGATACTGTTGGTGATTATCTTGCAAATGTTACCGCAGGAACTGGTGTTACAATAGTAAATGTTGGTGGCGAAGGCGCAAACCCAACCTTCTCGATTGGCCAAGACGTTGCAACAAATGCCTCAGTATCATTTGGAGCAATCACTCTTGATTCTACTGGAGAACTTAATACATCAACTCAAGTAGTTACCGTTAACACAATCACAACCGTTGACAGCTTTAGTAAGACAGCTTACAGAACAGCTAAGTACCTTATCCAAGTATCTCAAGGCACTAAGTACACAACTTCTGAAGTGCTTTTAGCACACGACGGCACAGACTCCTTTATGTCGGAGTATGCAGTAATTGAGCTTGGAGCATCAAGAATACCAATGACCGTTTCAACTTCAATTTCTTCAGGAAACGTACTGCTGAGAGTGACGATCACCGATGCCGCGTCAACACAAGCTACCGTAAAAGTTGCAAGAACATTGATTGCAGTGTAAAATAGTAGAAGTTTAAAACTTAATAATAAGTTTAAAACTAGAGGGACAGTGAACTTTAGTGGCAGACAAAAACTTTGTAGTCAAGAATAGCCTTATTGTAGGCTCTACCGTAACTATTAATGGTATCGAGCTGGATTTAACAGGCGTTACAAATGGTCAAGTTCTTAAGTTTGACGGTACAAAAATATCTCCAGCCAACGCAGTAGATATAATCCCATCTGAAATATCTTCATTTTCCACGACTATAGGAAATGGATCATCTACAGAATATACGATTACTCACGATCTTGATACTCAAGATATAGTTGTTTTTGGCTATGTACAAGGTAATGCATTGTCAAATGCCGCGACGCCTAGTGCAATAAGTGTAAAACAAAATATTAAATTTAGATGGGAAGCCCTAAGTACTAGTCAAGCAAAAATTATTTTTGAAACACCACCAACATCCAATTCTGTAGATATATTAATAATTTCTGCTGGTGAAGAAATATATTTTTCTGAAATTATTGGAGATGGTTCTACTTCTAGTATTGAATTAAACCATAATCTTGGATCAAGAGATGTGATTGTTTGTGTCAGAAACAATACTTATCCATATGAAGTAGTCCAAGTTGCTGTTCAATCTTATTCAACACAAAAAGTAATTTTAGATTTTTCAGAAGCACCTTCAAATGACTCACTTGTTGCCACAGTGTTTTTGCCATTATCAGGATATTATTTTGGTCAAATGGCTGGTGACGGCAGTGCAAAAAATATACATATAAATCACAAATTAAACACAAGCGATATTGGAGTTGTGATAAGGGATACTACTGGATTGTTTGATATTACTGAAACAATTTATTCTATAGTTGATGATAATAATGTTATTGTTCATTTTTCCTCCCCCCCCGGTGCCTTTGATCGCTTTGTTACAGTTTTTGCAGGATTAGGAGGGAAAAAGGATCAAGTATCCTTCGACGATATATCGGTAGATGTTCCCGTCTCTCCATCTAGTCCAGGAAAATACGGAGATATGGCATGGGACGACAACCATATTTATATTTGCATAGCAACAGATACATGGAAACGATCTGCTTTGTCTACTTGGAATTAATTTTGTATTATAAATTATTAATTAAATATGATTAATCACAATGAAAAAATAGTATCGCATTTAACGATAAATGGTTTTACCATTAATCCGATAAAAGATATAGATTGTTTTGTTACTTTCATAAATTCATTGTGCACCATTTATGATGAAAAACATGAGTGCGATCATATAATTGGTCTAATACATGAAAATTATTTAGGAAAACAAGTTAGTGAGCCATCAGTTTCTTATATCGAAAATGAATCCTTTAAAGGGTTAATTGGTTTTTCGGTTTTAGAAAATGGTTATTTTGTAATAAAAATTTGGGATAATATTTATCCAGCAGAAGTTCAATTTGATCTATATTTGGACGAAAAAATAAAAGATTGTGATTTAATAATAGATCATTTTTCTTGTCCAGCAATACCCTATGATGTAATGGGCCTTTTTAATACAACATATTCTTTAAATAATTGTGTAAAAAGTAAAACATTTATTTCTAAAAATAATAATAAAATACACCCATATTGTGTTAACGAGCCCTTTAATGTAAAAGAACTTACTGAAAAAAGAGAAAATTATTATGTTATATTAAATGAATTAAGAGAAATTGAATGTCATTTTTGTAACGAAAAAGCAACTGATTTAATTTTTTACGATTTTCCAAAAAAGCTAGCTGCAGCGTGTGAATCACATATGAGCGTTGGTTCGAATAGAGAAGGTATACCCAATAACAACGGCGATAACAACCAACCTTTAGATATAAGATATATGGAAAATCGTAATTTGACTTGGGAAAAAAAACAGTATAGAATATAGATTATGCCAGTAGAAGAACAACAAATAAATATAACAATTCCAAAAGAAAAACTCCAAGAATGGAACGTTTTCTTTGCACTACCCTGTTACGATTCACATGTAACAGAACCATTTATGATGAGTTTTTTGCAGACCTGCCTCTTTTTTAAAGAGATAGGCCTAAAATACTCTGTATGTACAATATCTGATTCTTTAATTAATCGTGCGAGAAATAACCTTGTTGCTAAATTCATGGGCAATCCAGATTTTACTCATATGGTATTCATTGACGTGGATCTTCAGTTTGATAAAGAAGCAATATTAAAGCTGCTTTGGCATGAAAAAGATGTAATGACCGCCTCGTATCCGATTAAAGAAATAAATTGGGATAAAGTAAAAGAAGGTGCTTCTAAAGACTTAGAGGCTAAAGATCTTATGGAATATGCAACTAGATATGTTGTTCACATGACTAAGCCCGGAGAAACACAACTTAATATTGATAATGGTGCGATAGAATGTTATGAAGCGGGCACTGGTTTTATGCTAATTAGGCGTCAAGTATTTGACAAAATGTTTAAGAAATATAAAAAGTTAAAATATAAAGATGATACAGGCGCTCTATCAGGTAATGAAATAGAAAATGCGTATGCTTTGTTTAATTCATACGTTGATGATGATGGAAGATTTTTGTCCGAAGACTATGGCTTTTGCCGTTATTGGCAAAAGATGGGCGGAAAGATTTGGGTTGATCCAACAATAAACTTAACTCATTTTGGAAGAATAAAATATACTGGAAAAATGTTAGAATTTCTAAAGAGAATAACACAATAAATTTGTGATAAAGGCATTACTATAAAAATAGCTTTTTGCTAGTACTATAAATCAAGAGTTCAATTTCCATAGGAGTGATATGGCCCGTTTAAGAACAGAAACCGCACCAGAAATTACAGTTAATGATGAATCTGTTGTATTTAAAGCAGCGTCTGGTGCCACTGCACCACTGGTTGAATTTAAAAACTCTGCCGGCACTGTTGTTGGTAATATAGCAGCTAATGGCGTAATGAATGTTACGTCCGTCTTTGCATCGAATGCTGGAAGTGGATCAACAGCTCTTGCCACAAGAGGATATGTAGATGATCTGTTTGCTGGAGTTAGCTGGCAAAATCCTGTGGCATTGGCTACAACTGCCGCACTGCCATCGTGCACATATAATAATGGAACTGCAGGTGTTGGTGCTACACTAACTGCAACAGCAAACGGTGTGCTTACAATAGACCTAGGAACAGCCGAAGCTGGTTATTCCATTCTTGTAAAGAATCAAGCTACTGCAACACAAAATGGTATTTATACAGTGACTACCGCTGGTGCTGTTGGCACACCATTTGTTCTTACAAGGAGAACAGATTCAGACAATAACCCTGCAGGTGAAGTCACAAAGGGAGATGCTGTATTTGTAGTAGCTGGATCTGCTAATATAAACTGTGGTTTTATCTTAACCGGGACCCCATCTGGAGCAAATAATGCCATAATTTTTGGCACAGACAATCTAACATACGCACAATTCACTGGCACTGGTGGGTTTACAGCTGGCGATGGATTGGTAGTAACAAATAATACAGTAAATGTTATGTCAGCAAGTTCGGGTAGACTAGTAGTTAATGCGGATAGTATCGATCTTGCTACAGTAGAGCAAACAAATTCTTCTGGTTCGAATGTTACTTCATTCATTAGCGGTCATACAGTCGATGCGTATGGAAGGGTAACTTCTACAACAACATCTAACGTATCATTTGCAGGTTATGCAACTTTAGCTAGCCCATCTTTAACTGGAACACCATTAGCCCCAACAGCAGCTACGAATACAGATAATACGCAAATTGCAACAACTGAGTTTGTAATTAATCAAATAGAAAGCGACGCTGTTGCTAAATCACTCGCTAATGCAAAAGGCGATATATTTACCGCTACAGCAGATAATACACCATCTGTTTTAAGCGTAGGAACAAATGGCTACTTCTTAAGGGCTAATAGCGGCGCTGCCAAAGGCATTGACTGGGGAGTCCCAACATCAGCGATTGATGATATTACCGATGTAACAATTACATCTGTTGCTTCGGGTCAGTTCCTTAAGTATAACGGTTCTGCTTGGGTGAACGATGCCGTTGATCTTGGTGCAGATACAACTGGTAACTACATGGTTAATGTGGCTTCTGGAACAGGTATATCTGTTGCGCATACTCAATCAGAAGGTTCAACAGCTACAGTATCATTAGATGCTACAATAGACAATTTGTCAGATGTTACAATAACATCTGCAGTTTCTAACCAGGTTCTTTTGTACAATGGTTCAGCCTGGGTTAACACATCCAACCCAACAGTGGCAGGTAATCTTACCGTTACTGGCAACTTTACAGTTTCTGGTACAACCACAACTGTTAACTCTGAAACTTTAACAATCAATGATAATTTGATTGTGTTAAATAACAATGAAGCTGGAACTCCATCCGAAAATGCTGGAGTTGAAGTTGAACGTGGTACTTCAACAAACGTTCAATTACGCTGGAATGAAACCACAGACTGTTGGGAGTTCACTAATGATGGCACTAACTATCAAAGAATATTTACCGACACAGTCACCAACGCTCAAATAGCTAGTTATACCTTAGTCTTAGCGGACAGCGGTAAGATGATTGAAATGAACAACGCTTCTGCAAACACTTTGACAATACCACCAAACTCTTCAGTAGCCCTTCCTGTTGGAACCACCATCACAGTGCTGCAAACAGGAGCTGGACAGTGCACGCTAACAGCTGGTGCTGGAGTTACCATTAACTATACTCCAGGTTTGAAGTTGCGTGCGCAGTGGTCATCTGCTACAATCATCAAAAGAGCTACCGATACATGGGTAGCATTAGGAGACTTGGCATCATAATATGGCTGAAAATTCAGGTAAAAAACAGAATAGAAAAAAAGCTAAACCTACAGTTGCAGAAGGTACCGCGAAGACTACAGCTAATACAACAATAACCGCTGCTGGTTTTACTGTTGGATCAGTAACAACAACCCCAACACAAAATTCAGGCTTAAATGATGTTGTAACTCCAGCGATTACCGACACAACTGTAACTCCTTTGGGAACGGCAATTAATTATACTGTAGGAGCTTTCTCTCCTCCAGCTTTCTTTGCTCCACCAGGGTTCTTCGGTCCTCCAGCATTCTTTAGTCCTCCAGGATTTTTTGGTCCTCCAGGGTTCTTTAGTCCTCCAGGATTCTTCGCTCCTCCAGGGTTCTTTGCCCCCCCAGGATTCTTTGGTCCTCCAGCTTTCTTTAGTCCTCCAGGATTTAAATAATCTTATTAAAAAGATTTAACAGCATAGAAGGCTGGGATAACCCATCTAACTCCGGATAGTACTGGAGTTACTCCATGTATGTAATTCACATCTCCAGGATGTGATACTGCCATACCTGCTACTGGCTTTAACTTTTTACCATGTTGGGTATAGAATAATTCTCCCCCGATATAGTCATCATTAATATAAAATAATGAATTAATGTCATAATCTGGAAAAGCATTCGGTCTTCCATCTTGAAGCTGTTTGTCGGCGTGTGCTATCTGAAAATCTCCAGGTCGCCAACAAACAATGACTGGTGGTCTTTTTTCAACAATACAATTATAATTACTGTTTATACTTTCAGTCATTTTATCAATATAAAAATCAATTAGATCATAAATATTTCTATCTAATTTTTTTACAATATAAGAACTACAAGTCCTATTTAACCAAACGTCGGCACCATATTTAATAGTTCCGTCTTCATGATATTCACTTCCTCTTGAGTTGTCCCATTCATCTATTTTTTTTACAAAATTTTGTAAAGATAACAAATCCTCTTTTTCAATAAAATTTTCTATAATTTTAATATTATCGGTAGAATTTCCAAATGTTCCAGGCAGAACTTTCCAGGGTTTTTCTTCTGTTATTTCTTCATTAAACATAATTAGCTCTCCAAAAATTGTGGTATAATGGGCTTTGCTTTTAATAAATTATATCACACATTTATCGGAGATAGATAATTATGAACCCACAATATGTTTTTGATGCAAGATTAGGTGTTATAGTCTACAGAGGAGCCATCCCTGATGCAGAAAGCCTAATAGATAAACTTGAGCTTGCATTGGAAAAATCCACTAATGATAGATTTAAATGGGATTTGGGAACAACTGGGGATTTAAATAAAAACAAAAGTTATAGAAATTGTAGTGATTTTAAAATACATCCAGATAACACCGTTTGGGAAAATTCTCCAGAACAAAAAGAAATCAAAGAGGTTTGCGAAGCAGTAAAATCTCCACTACTTGAATGCCTTTATGATTATGAGGTAAGACACGGTATAAAAATGGATTTTATGGAAAGCTTTAATTTTGTTAAATATGTTCCAGGAGAACACTTCTCTGCGCATGCAGATCATGGCTATAGCTACAATTGTACTGTATCATCTGTGGCTTATTTAAATGATAATTATGATGGTGGAGAATTGGTTTTTGATACACTTAGATTTAAAATAAAACCAAAAGTTGGAGACATAATATTGTTTCCCTCAACATACATTTATGCACATAGTTCGTTACCAGTCGTATCTGGCACAAAATATTCAGTTGTTACAATGTTCGACTATAACGAGAGAACTCATAAAGGATTTCAATATGGGCATAATTTAGATGGGTCACCAGCAGATCCAGATGCCGGTCGAGGTCCAAGATTTTATGGCCAAATGCCTGGACCAATAAAAAATTTAGATTCAGATTATATATTTTTAGGTATTTAGCATGACAAAAATAATACTATCAAGAACTCATAACAACTCAGTCGAAATAAGGCAGTCCCGCCTTAAAAGAGATTGGATGGATAATACCTATAACAAACACGCATACCAATGCACACCAGTAACTACAGCAAATGTTAGCGGTTGGGAAATGATACTCCCAGAAGAACTAGTGGTAATTTGGGACGGGGGAGCAAGCCCAGCAAGAATAATTAGTGGAGGCGTTCACAATGGATTTAATTTTGCTCACTCAAATATACATGGAATGATATCAATCGCAACTGGTTGGGCAATAAACACAGAAGAAGGTTATAGTTTGTGGACAACTGGTTCGCCAAATTATTATGTAGATGGTGCGTCACCGATGACCGCAAGCATCCCTTCTGGCTGGTGGCCAGATGAAGTTCAAACAAATTGGGTAATTCATAAGGTAAATGAACCTGTTGTATTCCCTAAGGGAAGTCCATTTTTATTCTTTACTATCTATCCAACAGACTTACTACCGAGTGTTGAGTTTGAAGTAGTAAATAGATGGGACAACAAAGAATTAGAAGAATCAAGAAGAAAATATAATGATCTCAAAATGCAAAATTCAAAAGATAAACCATGGACATGGGTAAAGGGAATAAAAACTGGCTTAGATGCAGATGGTAATAAAATTGGGCCAGGAGTTAAGGGCATGTTAAAACTAGCAGAATTAGACGATAAATCAGGAGAAAATAATGACAATGAATTACGTTGATGTAGAGCCAAAACATCTTGGTGGTGGAGTCGTTCTTTTCGAAAATACTGCCACCATAGACTGGGATTGGATGTATGGTTTTTGCGAAAGAAGTATAGAACAAGAAAAAGCAGAAATGTATTCACTTACTATCCATCCAAATACGGGGGAACAAGTTTACGTAAATAATAGTGGATACTTTTTTCCGATTGAGCAAATTGAACAAATGCCATATAGGGCAACAAGAATTCATAGAGATAAAGAACTGCACGCAATAAAAACTTTGGCTTTTATTGATGAAGTTAAATATAAATGCTTATTAAAATATATAGAAATATTTCCATTGGTATACAAATGTGTTTGGTGGCAGAGCAGAGGTCACATAACTCAATATAAATCTAATGTTTATATGGGCCCACACGCAGATATACAAACAGATTATATGTATGGCGTCCCGCATCCAAGTCAGCAGCTAGCCATGAAAAATGTAGTTGGAACAATATTCTATATAAATGATAATGTTGAAACAGACGCCGAACTTAATGGAAAAAACTTTACAGGAGGCTCTCATTTTTTCCCCTATTTAGATATAGACTATTCTCCTAAAAAGGGAGATGTATTAATGTTCCCTAGTGATTATATGGCAGCGCATCAAATAAGACCTACAGACAACGGAGTAAGATACGCCTATCTCGGTTGGTATTGTCATGGTAGTCCAAACAAAGAACTTAATGAACATGTTCTTGATCCGCTGAAAGACCCAGCAAATTCTACAATGGAGGTAAATCTTTATCTTCCATTTCTTAGACAAGACTATCTAAAACAAATTGAAGGAAAAGGATACAAAGAGGATTCACTACAGTATCTTGTGGCACTAAATATGGAGCAGTACTAATGGCTGCTCTTGGGCAAGAAGAGCTTAATTTGATTAAGCAGAAAACCAGTATATATTTAACAAAATCTATTTATAAACTATGTCTTCTTCTTGGAAAAGATATGGAAAAAGCAATGGCATCAAATTCATTAAGTGATCTTTTGGGTGAAGAAGAAAAATCTCAAATGCAAACAGATGCAATAACATCTCTTTACAATCAAATTGTAGCTCTTAAAAAAATAAGTTAACATGGAACCCAAAAAGGTTAGTGAAGAACTTATACATGAATTTACAGAAAAGATGGATAATTTTATTCCATCATACTCTGATGAAGATGAAAATATAATTATGGAAAATGGTGGCACGACCAGAGAATACGTGCTAACGAGTGATTTTGCAGAAATGAACAGATATATAATCTTGCCCTTATCTCCAAAAATAGAAGATCTAACATGAGATATAATGCGATAAAAGACTTGGAGTATATAGATAACAAAATTTCTTTTTATTTATATTGTATTAGTTTAGATGGATCAAATATAGATTTATACACCATAGATGAAATTATATCTGCTGCTAGACTATTAACAATAGCCCCAATAGACGATGTTGAGTCTGGCAAGATAAATATAGGTCAAGACCCATGTTATCTATATTTAAAAAATCAACGAATCTCTTTAATAGGAAACATAAGAAGACTTTGGCATATGCGACAACTAGCGATTGGAGCTATCAAAGATGATGTATGAAAAAGATTATTTTGATAATTTAGTAAACTTAATAAAATATACAGATATAGAATCAGTCGAAGAATCAATACAAAAAAGTAAAAATGTAAAAGAATATTTAGACACCCTAGATCTAGACAAAAGAAAGATAGCATCGGGGATGGATTTTCTTATTTGGTATTTTGATGTATTTAGCCAAGAAAGTCATTTTTGGAACACTAATCAAGCGTATCACTATGCGGCAAATACTCATGAATTTGGATTTTTAACAGCCAATCCAAAAACCTGTTTGATGACATTGCCCGCGTTCAATACGGGGTTATTGAGACTAATGCATAAAAAGTGTAAACTAACATTATTAAATAATTATCAGTTAAATTTATTTGAAAGAATAATAAAAAAAGATAATGAAAATTGGAATTATAATATTCTTTCAATGCAAGAAGTAGAGCTCGGCACAAAAGAAACATACGATTTTATATGCATGAGTGTGCACGATGTGCTCCATGATCCCGATAGTGTTGTTGAGTTCTTTAATATGTTAAATAAAAACGGCACTATGATGATACTTTATACTGGCACGGATTCTCTGTATAGAGATGAATCTGTTTTTACAGACTTTCACGAAGTTCACGAAAAACTTAAAAATACAGAAAATTCATGCGTATATCACAATCCAACAGGCGCTGCTGTTACATATGCGGTCAAACTGTAGTACTATATAAATTATGATTATTTTAGATGATTTTATAAAAGATCCAATGTTATTGGATGAAATTAAATATACAAAAGACTTTTTCCCAGAGTCAATGGGCAATGAAGAACGCATTGCGACAGTCTTGAATGGGTATCACGACGAGCTGTGCGACTGCTTTGCCCCGTATATGTTTTGGGATGGCTGGCATAAATCTGAGGCAAATACGCCAAGAAAAAGACTAATTAGGGCAGTTTGGGAAAACAATCTTCCTTTTCCAATTGAGGAATTATGTGGATTTGAGTATTGGACTAGAACTTTTAAGCCAGGACAATTCTTAGATGTTCATGTAGATGAAGATACTTTTTTATACGCTGACACTAAAGTATTCAGGGGCCCAATAATCGGCTGTGTATATTATCCAGAAACAAACGATGTTGTTGGTGGTTTTTTAGAACTTCATCCGACAGCTATATCAGAGGATTCTGAAAAAGCTCTTGAAAAAGAAAACATGAATCCATTAGTGGTTCCTATAGAGCTTAGAGAAAGAATTGCCTGTATGCCGAATAGGCTAATAATATTCGATGCAGGTCACGTAATACACAACACAACTCCTCCTATATCAGGAGTTAGAAGAGTTGTTGTTATTAATGTTTGGCATAAGGATAATCCACCTTCAGCTTTATCATCTGGAAAATTTTATTATGAATAACTTAATTAAAAAAGATTTTCCCACGATAAGCATATTCACTGACTTCCTTGCAAAAAATGATTGGGAAATTGTAGACAAATATTGTAGGCAAAATAAAGATAACTTTGAGTTTGTTGGGTATGGGTCTGCGGTAAGATGGAGGGAGTACACGCATTCAAAAAATGCAAACTTAAAATTTAAACGATCATTTTTGATGACAGAAGACGAGTACTCTTCGTTTACCAATGGCAAGATAGAAGAACCATACCCTGAGGATAGCAAGCACGGCGATAATTATAAGATGTATATGGACATACCTACGCATGGCTTGATACACGAAACCCTAACACACATGCTTAAAAAAACTGAACAAATAATTCTTGATGCATATGGCCACAAAACATTTAGAGAAAGTGGTCCATGGTTAACGCATTCTTCAATTGGAGATCACATGAAGTTACATTGTGATGGAACCTTTATAGCCAACAGGGATGCATCAACAGACTTTTCTTCGGTTTATTATGTAAACGATGATTATGAGGGTGGGAATTTCAGCATGCCGATGATGGGTTTTAACTTTAAACCATTAGCCAATTCTCTTGTTATGTGGTCTAATTCTGGCCACGAAGATATGGCACACGAAGTGCTTCCCGTTTTAAACGGAGATAGATTTGTTTCTCAAGGATTTTTTTCAATAATTTAAAGGATAAATAAAATATGAAAAAAGTTTACACTCCAATGATAACTATATTCACAGATTTTCTTTTAGAAGAAGAAAGAGAAACTGTACATAAGTACTGCATAGAAAAAAAAGATAATTTTGAATTCGTTGGGTATGGTGGACCAATAAGATGGAAAGAATATACCCATACAAAAAATCCAGATGTAAAATTTAAACGTTCATTTTTAATGTCAGAAGAAGAATATATTTTATTTAATAGTGGTCAAATAGATGAACCATATCCGGAAGATACTAGACATGGTGATAACTATAAAATATCTATGGCCATACCTACTTATGGTCAAGTTTACGATATACTTGAAAGCATACAGCAAAAAACTGAAGAAATAATTTTTGATATATGGGGCGATACAATATACAGAGAAACCGAACCATGGCTAGCCCATGCTGCGACTGGCAGTCATATGAAGCTTCATTGTGACGGAACCATCTTACCTGAAAAAAATGCAGGAACTGATTTCTCTTCAGTTTATTACATTAATGATGATTACGAAGGCGGCAATTTCAATATGCCAATGACAGGTTTTAACTTTAAGCCAAAAGCAAATTCTCTTTTGATATGGTCTGATGTTGGAATCGAAGACGCTGCTCACGAAGTGCTACCGGTTATAAGTGGAGATCGATTTGTATCTCAAGGATTTTTTTCAAAAAATAAAGAGTTAGCAAATAGATGGCCAAAAGAAAGAAAATTTTTAAATAAAGTAAATAATATAGAATCAGAACATTAATAATATATAAGATAATATGATATAATGTTCCTATAAAAAATATATTTTTAAAAAAGGTTAATTTTAATTATGGCGAGTTATGCTCTTTTAAATAAAATGAATGTTGTTATAATGGTTTTAGAAGATTTTCAAGAAAACACAGAAGACAGTGACGCAACAACGATTCTAGGATCAATTGAAAAATGGGAAGAATATTATACAAAACAATTAAATCATCCAAATGTACACTTTAAAAGATGCTATGATTATGACAATAATATTCGTGGAAAGTATCCACAAATAGGAGATGTTTTCAACCTAGAGTATAATGTTTTTACTAGTCAGCCACCTTGGCTTTGGTGAAATTAATAGCTTAGATTAAGGATTTTTGTGTTTCATAAAAATTTTAAAAAACTTGGTGAAGATATATATGTTTACAACTATTTTCTTTCAGAAAAAGAAATAGAATTTTACAATAAGGCAATTAACGACATAGACCCTGAACTTGGCTGGCAAAAAGACATTGATCACAAGTGGTTTAATTATAAAATAAGTTTTCCAATAAAAGAATTTAACTCTTTAATGTGTAGAATTAAAGAAACTTTTGAAAATAATTTTATGATAAATGAGCACACGTGTTTAAATAGATTATTGGCTGGCGACGAATGGGGTGTCCATTCTGATGATCACGATTTTCGTTCTATAAAAGAACTGAGCCTATCCTATAGGGAAGGTGAACCATATGAATTAGTGAAATATACTGTTTATGGTTTGATTGTTTATTTTAATGACTTTGAAGGTGGCGCACTGCATTACCCTAATCAAGGTTTAATATACAAGCCATTACCAGGAGATATGGTCGTGCATAGTTCAGCTGAACACTGTAAACACGGAGTTACTAAAGTAATTCATGGACCTAGATACTCTTACAGTAATAATCTTTCCAAATATATAAAAGTTCCAAAAAATGCTTAATCTAGTAATATCTTTGTGGTACAATATATATACAAAGTCATATGCTATACATGGGTAAATAAGGTAAAAAAAATATAAAGGAAAAAAATGGAACTAGGACAATACGACATAGTTAAGGCAAAAAACGAAGCTAGAATGTTTCTGGCTAAATCTATAGACGTGCTAAGCTCACTTTTAGATGTAGATTATACAAGTTTAGATGAAGATTCTAAAAATCCTTTTAATGAATCAACTCCTCAATATCAGGCTTTTAGCTGTCTAATTGAAGAAATAATTTCGTATAAAAAATTGGCTCAATCATGAGTAGCATTGGAGAAACAAACGAATTTGATAATAAATCAGATTTGTCGCAAAGAAAAGGCGAATCTATAACAGATCTTCCAGATTGGGATAATGAAATAATGGAATGGGATTCAGCCACTGGCATATACTATGTTTCCGGCAAACCAGTCAGCATGTGCCAGGGAGTTGCAATGTACAAGGAAGAAGAAACTGATGACAAAGATAAAGAGTAGTTATAACTCTTTAGAGGACCTAGAAATAAATTCTCAACATCTAGCATCGTTTCTATATATACTTGGAATAGATGAAGATAGATTTAATGATTTTTCAATAGATGAAGCCATAAATCTAATTAGATCTAGGTATGTTTATAAGCATAGCAACCCCGATTACAACGTTGCCGCGCAAGAATACATAAAAAAACAAAATATTGTTTTATGCAGAGGCATAAGAAGATGCTGGTTTAGTATACAGTATGCGCTTTATGAGGTAAAAAATGACAAATAGTAATAGATATGAAACTAAAAAATCTTTTGATTTTACCAATTGGGCATATGATTGGAAGGAATATACAACCCAAGCATCAAAAGAGGATGGTTTACAATCTGTAGCCATAGCTGATTATTTATGGAACACCATTAAGGTGGATAAAAGAAATATAGCTACCGGTGGTGCAAGTGATTATGAATTTGTTATTCATTATCCAAGACCAAATCTAGCTGATTCTTATGGGCAATCTCAGTGGATGCCAATATTGTTAACTCAGCTTTTGGCGGACGTATGTAAGCCAAAACATATACTAGCCATATCTGGTGGATTGGATACATACAAACTAAAGCCATTCCAAGATATTTATGACTCTAAAATATATATGTTAAATAATAAAAAAACATCTTTGTATAAAAAATTTCAAGAAGAATATGCACCCATAGAACATGCGGTTATTAGTCATCAAGACTTAGAAAAAGATAACTGCAATGCCTACATGTTTGATATGATGATAGGGTGGTCGCAGGAAATGGAAAATCCATTTGTTGGTCCAGATTTTTACTTAGATAGATTAAACACTAATGGTATTCTAGTTATACAAAATTCTTCGGATAGCATATTCTTATATCAAAACGATACAGTCGCTTCACCCACAGCTGCGTATCATGAGGAAATAAAATTAAGAAAAGACTGTAGAATGTATCACGTTCCACTTTTTTATGGGCTAACAGTAGTAGTCAAACAATAAATTATGAATAAAAAAATTACTTTAATATCCCTTGATGTTCACACATGTTCAATCGAAGAAATAGACAATGGGTTAGTGGAAAAGGAAATAAAAGAATTTTCTGGTAATATTCCTGATATTAAAGATCCTCATCCAGCACATACTTTTTATGAAGATAGATATTATCCATTTGAAAAACCAGAATGTGCTAAACTTTTAGTAAAAATAACCGAAACAGTAAACGCTATTCTTGGCAGGGAAATGGTTATGGATTCTGCTTGGACTCTTACGCTTGAACGTGGGCAGTCTGTTGTGGGCCATACTCACAAGGTTAATACTCAATTATATCCATTGGATTATTATTCAATATCGTATTATGTTAACGCGCCAGCTGGAAGCGCAGAGCTAATATTCGTTACACCATATTGCAACACAATAGAAAATACGACAACCATAAAACCAGAAACAGGAATGTTAACACTATTTAATTCATTCATATATCATATGACAAATCGTCATTATAGTGATGAAAAAAGAATAGTTATAAGCGCTAATTTTAAGCCATTAAAAGAAAATTTAAATATAAATCCAGATTGGTCAGAATATAAAATACCTTAAAATAATAATTAATTTTTAGACTTGTTTTATAGATAAAATTATACTACTATATAATTTGTCTATATAATACATAGGATATTCAAGGAGAATAAGGTGATTACGCAAGAAACCTATAAAGAATTTATTGGAAATATTAATATTAATGATATGGATCCGATAATGAATGCCCCAGATGTAGACTTTAACGCTGTAAATCATGTAGTTAAAACAAATTTTGATGCGATGCTGACTTGGGATTATTCTCTTGTCCATAATCAGTTAAGAAAGCTTTATGAGAAGGCTAAAAATAATCAATGGAATGGCGAAACAGCTTTAGACTGGTCTATACCGGTAGATCAAGAAAAGACCTTATTGGAAGACTATGCAAGATTTGGTACTAGTAGAGACTTGTCGGTCTATGAAGGTAGCCCAATTGAAAAATGGGGTAGAAAAGAATGGATTGAATTTGGTCTTGAAAGTAGAAAGTGGTTAATTTCTCAGTTTATCCATGGAGAGCAGGCAGCATTGTTGTGCGCCTCTAAGCAAGTAATGACTTGTCCATGGTATGATGGAAAACTATATGCGGCTACTCAAGTTGTCGACGAAGCTCGTCACGTAGAAGTATTTGCAAAGTATGCAAATACAAAGCTTGGTGGTACTCTACCTTTTAACTGGCACATACAGAGCCTTGTAGATGATACAATTTCTGATAACCGTTGGGATATAACATATCTTGGCATGCAGATCATGGTTGAGGGTTTGGGTCTTGGATCAATGGCGTATTTGCGCGAACTAACAAAAGAGCCACTACTAAAGCAGCTCCTTAGAAATGTAATGACAGATGAGTCTAGACATATTTCTTTTGGCGTAATCACATTGAAGGAAGTGTATGCCCAAATGACAGACGCTGAAATCATGGAGCGTCAGGAATTTGCTTATGAAGCCAGCATTAAGGTTGGAGAAAGAGTGCTTCAACAAGAGGTGTATGAGAAAATGGGAGTCAAAACAAAAGACATAGCTCCATTTCTACTTAACGATCCGGCACAAGCTTGGATTAGAAAAATGCTAGCTGCAAAAATTATTCCTAATGTAAGCAAACTTGGTCTGCTTGATAGAAATGGTGCTTGGCTGCGTAAAAAGTTTGAAGAAGCTGGAACGATAGAATTTGAGCATCTTGGAGAATCTGACGAAGAATTTGCGGCTTGGGTTCATACTTTCTAAATGTGAAAACTCCAGACGACTTTAATGTAAAAAGCGTATACAGTTATAAATCATCTGAAGATTTAAAGAGATACTATAATGATTGGGCAATGGGATACGACAAATATGCTCAAGACGTTAATTACATACTAGCAGATCATATAGCTAAAGTATCATCTACTGTAATCCCAGATAATATAGTTAGCGTCTTAGATATAGGCTGTGGAACTGGCATTGTTGGCGAAAGCCTATCTAACTATAGACCCCAGTGCCTGATAGATGGAGTAGACATCTCAATTGAGATGATTAACCTAGCTAAATCAAAAAAAAGAGCAGATAAATTACCATGTTATTATACTCTTTATTGCGAAGATTTTACCCAAAAAAGTAAATTAATAGAAAAAAAATATGATTTTATAGTTAGTGCTGGAACATTTACACTTGGTCATCTTGGAGTTAAAGAGCTAATTGAAAGCATGAATTATTTAAAAAATAAAGGAAAAGCAATCTTTAGTATTAAAGCCGATCATTATCAAAATGACAATTTTTATATGGCTTTACAAATCTGTCTTGGAAAAAATATAATAAATAATTTAAAAATTGATGAAATAAATACTTATAATTCTGACTTTGATGCCGCAAGTAAAATCGTTGTCTTTACAAAGTCTTAAGATATATAGTGGTTTATGCCAAAAATGATCAAGTCCTTTGTCAATACAACAATTTTTGTAGAGCAATAAGTTAAATTCGTTACTATAACAGCTAGTTTAACCCGGGAGAACTATGCTATATAATGCTAATTTAAGCTACAATAACCCGAATTATTTATATAATGGAACATTAATAATTAAGGCGCAAAGCCTTATCGATCCAATAATATTAAATAATATAACAATATTATATTCTTTAAATGAAGATTATTCGAACTACACGACAATAGCCGTATTGAGCATGGATACAAGCCCAAGTGGAATTTTAACCCTTGAAGTATTAGATAAAGACGTGTCCGCGATATTATCAGCTCAAGTAATATCTATTGGTACACCAGGAGAAGTATCCATAGTTAGCTAAAATAGGCTACTATAATTAAAAAATGCAAGTTTTATTGGAGAAAAAATGACTACTAGCAGCGTACTCGTTAATGATACTGTAAGAATAAAAGTTAAATTTATTGACATTAACGCATCTACTGGAGAACAAATTTTAGTTAGCCCTTTGTCTGTAGTTGTTACAATAACAAAAGCTGATGGAACTGTCATAGTCTCCGCCACTCCAACGGCATTAACAAGTTCCGAATATTATTATGATTTTACCCCTACAACAGCTGATACATACAAAATTAAATTTGTTGGCAGTATGTCTAACGGCACGCAAATTACAGTCAATCAACAACTTTACGTAAGCACTTCTAGTGACGAATATAAGCCAACAATAACTTTAAAATCTGAAGAAATAATGACATTTGCTCCAGATGTTACTCCCCTTTATCTTAGTCCAGAAGAACTTCTTCCATTATTTCCAGAAGCTTCTTTAATAGAAATAGGAGAGTTAATTCATTTTCATTCCTTAGAGGTAGAAAGTATTTACGGCATAAAATCTACGTATCAAGCTGATAAATTAGCCTATGCTGCAATTGAATACATTAAGGCAGCTGTCGCCTGTGATCTCAGCAGAATGTACAATTATGGTGGAGACGACGATGTTTCAGTAACATTAGCTGACTTAACTGTAACTGCAAGAAACTTTCCAAGAACCCTTACGTCTAGAGGCAATGCTGTTACCTGGTGCCAAATCGCAACAGCACTTAGGCAGGAAATGTTGGCAATGAAAACTGGCCCAAGAGGTATTCAACCAAAAGGTCTTCCTTCTTCTGCAATATCAAATCCAGGAAGATTTGTTGACCCAGATACACATAGGGATGTGTATCTTACCGACAGAGATCTTTATGGGTCAAGTAGGAGATCAGCGCTAAGTGCTGACCCAATGCCGGACAGAGGCATACGCGGATATGATTAATCTTGAAAGATCTTTTAAAAAGATATTAAAAGAATGGGGCCACGACGTCTACATACAAAGAATAATGCCAAACAATAATTATAGAGACACCCTAGAAAGAGTAACTACAAGAAATGTTTTTTCATCTGGAATAACTAATGCTAAAAGTTCACAAGAACAAATTGAAGGAATTGCCGTTAATTCAGAAGTAGTGTATTATTTTGAGGCAGAAATTAATCCGCAAGAAGGCGACAGAATATATGAATCACTACCGAATACATTTAGTAAGCAAACAATATACTTAATAGATACGTGCTCTCCAAGGCGTGGTAAAAGTGGTAAAATTATATTTTGGGTAGTTGGTGCAACAAAAGAAAAACAGGTTTAATGTGTTAGTTGTAAAAAAAAATCAAAGACTAAAAATTAAATTTTTGTTTGTAGATTCTGGTGAAGTATATGACCCAACTTTATCTGCTACACCAATAGACGTAACAGTTTCCGTTGTAAGGGGAGACAATAGATTTTCCGCAATAATTAGAAATCCAATTTCTTATCTGTATACAAATGCGACTCCAGACACCAATGCCTATATAGAAAGAACTGTAAATTCTGAATTTATATTTAATTATAAAGTTCCAGAGGGAATGTATCCTGGAATGTATACCGCAGTTGCAAAAACTGTTAATGGTAATTCTGATATTATAATAGAATCTAAATTTGAAGTAAAAGAAGAAGCATACGAACCCCTTCCCACAGTTCCAATGGGGAATAAATCAAGCGTAGTTACATATAAGCCTTCGTATGAGGATATAAATTTTTCAAACATGCAATCACTGCTGCTTGTTGGTCATGCAGATGGTCTTGAGTTAAATAGTCCGATAAAAATAAGATCGGTTCAACATGCAGTCGAGTTATTAAACGCAGATATGAATAGCCCACTTCTAAGAGGGGTGTTTGATGCGTATGACGCTGGAGCTAAAAATATATTTATTTGTGCTGCTGCTCCGATGTCAGAATATGTAGATGATATAGACAAAAGATTGATATCTTCAACTTATATTGATTATGAATCCGCAACACCAACTAGTAAGACTTTTTATGAAAGATATCATGAAAGACTATCGGTAACATATTCAGTGTTAAGTGTTCTTGATTTTATTGATGTTATAGTTCCCTTAGAGGTTTCAATAATTAAAACTGGTGGAATAGATTTTGTTTCACAGTTAGCAACATACTGTAATTCGTTTCATAATGAAACTGGATATGTCCAAATTGGCGTTATTGGATCAAGAACAAATGGAATAACCTCTGAAGATATAGATGAAATTGAAAACGACGAAAGTCTATCTAGTAAGTTTACGGAATATAACATTTCTGGAAATATTATATCTGACTTTGGCAGATATGTTGTTCCAGTTTATGGAGAAGCTTTATTTTCTCACGCACAACTAGACACTACATATATTAATTCGGTATCCGCTGCAGTAGCTGGATTAATTGTTTCTAATCCATTAAATTTTGGTTTGGTTAGAAAAAGAATACCCGGAGCAATGTCTGTGTATGGAGTAAACTTAAACTCATTAGAAATGAATAGACTTGATGCAATAGGAATAAATACAATATACAGAGGCAATAAGGCAAGAAGGGCACAACCCTTTCAGGTATATCTAACAAATGATTATACAATGGCCAATATAAATTCAATTTTTTCAAAACTACCACAAATGAGATTAGCCTCCTATCTATCAAGTTCAGTAAAAGGTTTTGGTTATGATTCCATAGGTAAATTTGGTTACGATAAAGTAATTAACAATACAACACAACTTCTCAAGAAACTAAAACAAGATGGGGTAATAGTAGATTATGAATTTAATGCTAAACCATCAAGTTCAGAGTCTGGTGTAATTTTACTATACATAAATATAGTTTCTTCATTAGGTTTAAAGAAAATAAATCTATCATTGGCAGCGGGGCCAGGAGCATAACATGGCACAAAACACAGTGGGTTGGCCAAAATTTGGCGGGACAGATTCATATACAAAATTAAGGTTTGCTGAACCCCTTCAGTCAGAAGGAAATCTTTCTTATTTAGAATTTATTTCTACAGTTAAATCTTTATGGGAACAATCTTTTCCTAATTTTCCGATTAAATCCTCTTCTCCATCTGACCCATCTTTTACCTGGTTCAATCCAAACTATGTAGATCCCTCTACTGGTCAAACAACAGGAAGAATGGAAGATACACCAGCAATTATAACTTATTCTCTAGAATTAAGAAAAGCACATTCTGTTGAACCAAAGCCAAGAATGAGACAAATAACTAGTGGGAATGTATATATTTACGGGCAAAGATTTCAAAATGTAATAGCTTTTCATGCACTCGCACCAGCAGGAAATAGGTCGGGATCAAATCAAAATGAAAGAATTGATGATCAAGATAACGCTTATTTGGTTGAGTCTTTAATCGAAACTTTCGAAGATTTTATGATGGAATTTACTCCTATCTTTAAAAGAATAGGAGCTTCAGAATTAATTTATTCAAGAAGATTATCTGACTCAGAAGTAAACAGAGAGTCTAAAGATATCCACAAAAGAACAGTAACCTACATGCTTACGACAGAGAAAACATTTGCAGCTAGAACAGAAGTCATTGAGCAGATTGCAATTGACGTAAGAACTGGCATGGCCTATGAGTCAGAGTTATTGGTTCAAGCTACTCCAAACTATGACAATATAAGTATCAATATTATTGACCTACAACAGGGTGCCACACCTGGATTTAATTAAGTATATAAAAAACTGATCTAAATTAGGTTGTTGAGTTATTTTTATAAGTTACCTGTTACTATAAAAGAAGAATTAATGCCCCATAATTTAGTCGGAGGTTTAAAGATAATATGGCTATTCCTGGAGTAACCACCATAATCAGAGATCGCTTCTATAGTGTATCGCGCTCAAACACACCAGCAGGTCCTAGAATTGTTGTAATAGCAAGAAGAGACACTGCAAATGAAACCGAGAATGTTAGTGACCTTGACATAGTTCTGGCCACAACTGAAAAAGATGTAATTGCTGCCTTTGGTGAAGGTTCAGACCTTCATAAGGCATTTTTAGAATTAATTTCTGCAGGAGCTGAAAGAATCTATATGGTTCCACTTCCAAGCACAACTGCATTTAATCACACAGATGGTTACATAACAGCAACCGGATACACATTAGATGCAATGCTTGATGCTGCGTATGCTGCAGCTGAAACAGTTCTTCCTGATATTATCGTTCCTTGGGGCAGGGGCGGGAATTCAGATGACTGGGAAGTTCCAGCAACTCCTGGCGACACAGAGTATGGCTTCCACGCTAACAATGCAACAGCATATGGTAATAGCTGGGCATACAAGGCGGCTTTTAGGACTAAGAATATTGCAGAAAACATACATCCATGTATTTCAATTTTGGGTGTTAAGCCATATGATGCTGGTACAAAAGAAACTATGACACCAGCAGCTGTTGCCTCGCATCTAGCCCTTAGCACTCTTGTAAGCAGAGATAACGCAAATATGAAGGATTATGGTCCTTATGTTTGCGTTATCGCAACAGAGATTAAACCGGTATCTTATGGTACAAGCGGTGGAGAAGATTATGGCTATGCAAACGGAGCATGCGCAATGGCAGCATCGTTGAGCAAACTTGCCGCGTACTCTTCAGTTACAGCAAAACCAATATACAACGTAGAAGCAATGCGTTATGCGCCAACAAGAACACAGCAAGAGACACTTGCGGGTAAGGGTGTAAACTCAGTAGTTCTTAACTTTAATAAAATCGCAGTATATGGCGACGGACTCACATTTGCCGCTACCGGTTCTGACTACTCAAGACTCTCTACCAAGAGGGTTGTAGATGAAGCGGCGAACGTTGTTCGTCAATCATGCCAAAAGTTTGTTGGTGAACCATCGACTATCCAAATGAGAACATCAATGGAGACAGCGATTTCATCAGCACTAAGAGGAATGCAATTAATAGGAGCCTTGCTGGCAAGTGATTTTAACGTCACATATGTTCCAGACTTAAACAAGGCGATTGTAGACCTTATTATCACACCTGCTTTCGAACTAAAATCGATTGAGGTTCAAATAGCTGTTAATATATAATACCGATTGGAGGGTAAAAAATGGCTTCTGATACAAATTCAGTAAACAAATATCTAAACACATATACAACTTTCTCAGGTGCAGATATCGTAGCCACATTTGGTGGTGTCGAAATAGGTGCACTTTCAGGAATCACATTCTCTGTAACAAGAGAAAAAGCACCAATTTACACAATGGGTTCACCAAACCCACGCTCATTCTCAAGAGGTAAGCGTGGTATTGCTGGTTCATTAATTTTTACAGTGTTTGATCGTCCAGCACTTTACACAATGTTGGAAAAAAATTACACAAACAATAAGCCTATGGACTTCTTCACAAGAGCCCACAACACACTTCCGGGTGACACCAATGCAATGGGAAGAGGAATCCCAGGAATTGGAGCAGAAGGAAGAAATAACTGGACAAGAGATGTTCAAAAAAAGGTCCCCTACTACGCAGACCAAATTCCACCATTCGATATCACAGTTACATTTGTTAACGAATACGGAAACGCAGCAGTAAGATCAATTTACGGAGTTGAGCTTTTGAACGAAGGTTCGGGAGCATCGATGGATGACATAGTAATTGAAGAAACAATGACCTACGTTGCTAGAGAACTTGGACCAATGTACACCATTGAGACATCTGCTCTGCAAAAAGATCAAAGCAATCTTTCTGATATTATGAGTGGAAACGCCGTAAAGGGTATGAGAACAGATATAATTCGTCCATAACTAGATCTTAATAATAATTCTGAGTAGTGCATGAGGGGAAGACTCCCTTCATGCACTGTTCTATTTAGGAGATAAAATGGCACAAGCCAGTAAAACGTATACCATTTCTTCTGTCAATCCAAAGGATGGATCGTTTAATATAAATGATGCATTAAATAATGTATCATACGCTGGAGCAGACATTGTCGCCACAATGATTTTGCCTCCGATGGGAACCGCCAATACAGCTGGAGACTATCTCGAAATAGGTGATCTGCAAACTGTATCCTATTCAATCCATAGAGAGAATACTCCAATAAGAACATTGGGTCACTCAAATGTGAGAGGCTTTGTTAAGGGATCTAGAACTATAGCTGGATCATTAATATTTACTGTATTTAATGAATACACTTGGTATAAAATTAAAGAGTATGAAGATTATCTGTCCAGAACTAACGGTTTTTTTTCACCATTAGCAGACATGCTTCCACCATTTGATATTGTATTTACTTTTTTTAATGAATACGGCAATGCTTCAAAGATGAAAATATATGGAGTGACCATAGTCGACGAAGGTCAAACCATGTCGATTGATGATATAATGACTGAACAAACATATACGTTTATGGCTAGAGGCATTCAGCCAATGACTAAGATGATTAATGAAAAAGAAATGATGAAGATGCCAGACGAAGATGCTCAAAGAGCAGCTCAAAGAAATAGAAATATATTTGGGGACAACATTGAAGGGGTAGGCGTAACTACTCTTTATCAAAACTTTATAGATGAAATTTACACTCTTTAGTAGGTAAAAATGGCCGGTAATAGAAACGAAAGATTTGATCCGCTGTCTAATCAATTAGACTTGATATGGTCGGGTAGCCCCACCACAGAAAAAAATTCATTCAATAGTTATTATGATTACTTTTTTAGCGGAGAAGACATTAAGGTTTATATTGACGGATTGTTTTCTGAAGAATACGAACTAGACATAGCTGCATTGTCTTACAATATAAGACAAGAAAAGCAACCACTATATGGTTTTTGGTCTTACAATTATGATGCCATGATGTATGGTACAAGAATTATAACTGGAGAATTTTCAATATATACAAGATACCCAAGAAGAATGACAGATTTGATAGAAGAAGCTGCAAGGGCAAGAACGCAGCAACCAGACCCAAGAAAAGATGATTCTTTAATTAAATCTACTTTAAGAAATATAGATTATGGTTCGTCTAGCTCCTCAGTAAGGAGCTTACAAGACGAAAAAAATATTCAAAAATATTGGGCATATAGTCAGTTAGATAGAATATCTACCGATCCATTTTCTAAAAATGTTGTAGATTCAGATAAAAATATATTCAGTGCTCACCCACCATTTAATTTTATTATACTTTATGGAGTTGAAGAAGTTTCAACAACAGCAAAAGATTATTTAAAAGCAGAAGATAAAGTTATAGAATCTAATTTAGACAGAATGATGATTTCTGATGTCAATGAAAGATTGATTAAACCAAACACCAATAACCAAGCTAGCCCAATGAAAATAGTATTACAGGAGATTCAACTAATGAGCATGACAACTGCCTATGCATCTGGCGGTTCACCATTGGTAGAAAATTATCAGTTTATGGCTAGAGATTATTATTTTAGTGAAGTTGATTTAGGTTTTATTAAAAATACCACAACAACCAATAGCTCAGATGAGCCTACTGTTTCTTTATTCCAGAACGGGGTTGCAACACAAACCGCAACAAACTATAATTCTTCTTCAAGAAATGAAAACCCAAATATCTTTTTGTAGATAATTAATACTTAAATTTGTAATATAAAAATATATGATGTATAATGTATCGTGATTCTTTTATCTAAGGAGAAAAAATGACAGGAAGAAAAGTAACTATCAAAGGCAACGCAGAATTAGCAGAACAAATTGGAGCCGATGAAGTAACAGAGGTAACAGTTGAAGGTCCAGCTGGAGAAAATGTAGACACTGAACTCGTAGTTGAAGAGCCAGTAAGTGTTGAGTCTCTTCCTGATGATCAGGAAATATGGGACGGTGGCCCTAATGCCGGAATGATCAAAACATGGAAAGAACAATTTGGCGAAGTGTATGTTACATCAATTACCTTTGACAAGCATATTGTGTGGAGAGTTCTCAATAGACTTGAGTATAAAAACCTTGTTAAAAAAATGGAACAACTTGTTCAAGCTGGTCAGTTAACTTCAGCTGAAGCTAACATGTGGAATGAAGAAGCAATTGCTGAACTGTGTATTCTTTATCCACAGTACGACAAAATAGAGATGAAGGGTATTATGGCTGGTATTCCATCTTTGATTTCCCAAGAAGTGTTAGAGGCTTCCGGATTCGTCGCTTTGGAAGTAAGACAGTTATAATTTTAGAACATGATAGAACCTGAAAAGCTTTATGAACTTAAAAAGAAACATGGTTCTATATTCAGTGTTAATCTAAAAAATCAAGAAGTAATTTTTAGAGAATTAACATTCGATGAATATGACAAAATTCTTGAATATAAAAATTCTGAAGAAACATCTTCTTTAGACGCAGAAGATTTAATTATTAATTGTGCCGTTGTATATCCTGACAACTTTTCTGTAGATGCAATCCAGCCTGGATTAATCTCTTCTTTGGCTCAAGAGATAATGGACTTTTCTGGATTCTTCTCCGCTGGTTTAGCTAAGCAAATATTGGAATCTAAAAGAGAAAAAGCTAATGAAGTAAGAAGCTTAATGAAAGCCTTTGTTTTGGCTACTATAACTACATACTCTCCTGAGGACTTAGATAAGATGACTTTCTCTCAATTGGCAGAAATGGTTGCCCTATCTGAGAAAATTATAGAAATAAAACAAAATATAAATGGAATTGAATCAACCAATATTACTCTTCAGCTAATAGATCCGGAAGAAGAATCCGCAAAACAAAAGCAGTCAGCGGCAAGGCATAATCTTTCCAAGAAAACAGGAGAAGCAGATTACCAAGACCCAATAGCCCAAAAGCTTTGGGGTATGCAATAATAACCAAGGGGAATTAAATTGATTAGAGATCGTGGACCGATTCATAACTTAGGTTATGGTGTTACGTCCAGAGATCTATCATTCAATGAAGGAGAAACCGAAGGTGTTTCTCCCAACAGTGGTCAACTAACAAAGGCCCTAGATGGCCATCCGGTCATGAGATTCTTTGCTCATACAGGAGCAACAATAGCCGTTGCTGGCGTCATGTCTGCAATGATGAAAAAGGGTGGACTCAAGTTAGCCCAAAAGTTACAGAATTCTACAACTGACTTTGCCACTTCTTCAGTTAGAACAATAACAGACATAAGAAGACATCTTGATCAACTGCAAGGTGTTAAAAGATTTGTCGAAGATGGTGTTGATCCATACTCAAAGCTTGTATTTGAAACTGAAGAAGGATTAACAACTGGATATAAAGGTGTAAACAGCGAATCTAATAGACTTTATAATCTTACAAAAGACGAAATAAGACAAGCTCAAAGAGGCCCAACTCACGCACCCCCTGCATTGTTTACGATGCAAGATGAAATACAAAAGAGATTAGTTAGAGCCGGAAGAAGACTTCCATATGAACTTCCAGCTTTGTATGTCACACAAAGAGGTTTGACAGACAATCTTTTTGGCAATAATGAAGACAAGAAAAAAGTAAATTGGTATAATCCAGTAGACGTAGTAAGCGATTTCGTTAAGACTTCGGTAACCAACCTTGCAACTACTGTTCTTCCATTTGAAATACTAGGAAGTAGCTCAACTGCAACAAGAAGTTCATTGATGAATTTCAAGAACTCAATGGGTTCACTGAGAAGTATGAGCCCAGGAAGGCAAGCTCTTAGTAGAAATATTGTAGATCTATCTGAGGTATTGTCTGAAGTTGGTCACGACGCAGCATCTATCTCTAATAAATTTTTAAAGAAATCATCACAGTTAAGTGGTGGATTTAACGCAGCTGCTGAGGCGTTTAAGGAACAACCGAGGTTTGTTCAGTCTCTATATGACGCTAGGCATGGTCCAGTAATTGCCGCTGATGCAGCTAGAGCAAAAAATTCAAGTTCAGCACAAAGGGCAATGGCAGCTGTAAAAGCTTTTGCATTTGGTCTTGATTCTCCAGCTACAATTCCAGGAACGAATAGAACAGTACAATATGGAGCTTTTGATGCTATCCCTGCATTTAGAGGTTTAAGCGGTGCAATAAAATCTGGATATAAAGAATTCAAAATGTCAGGGCAAGCTTATGATGCCCTTCAGAGTTCAATAAAATACAATCAGATAATATCTGATGCATCGATGGCAGTGGGCACTGCTTCTAGGAATTCTTTTGAAAAGTCAATACAAATAATTCAATCTCAGCATTCAAGTAGATTAACACGCCTTGCTGGACAGGTATCCATACTTGGTGCTGGTGGCCCAGGGGATAAGAATTTCCAAAGATCAGAATTCTATACTGGTGGACAAACAACCGCTTATAAAGACCTTCTTGCTCAGAGATTAAGAGCTAAAGGAGTTATGGGCGACGATGCAATAGACGATTTTGTTAATCAATTAAGAGTAAATACTCCTGGAAGAGGTTCTCATTCCACTAACGTAATTTCAATAGGTCGATCAACAATTGTTGCAGATGAAAGTGAATATTACGATATTGTTCTTAAAAAATATAAAACTCTTAAACATGGGAAAAGTTTTGAACAATCTTTAACCACCGCTGCTGGAGGAACAAGTCCACAAAATTTCTTAAAAGAAATTATTGATGAAACAAATTCTCAATTCTTAAGTAAAGAATTCCAACTTGGAATGAGAAACAAAATTAACAGTCAATGGAACTCATTTTCAAGAAATGATTTAGTCGATATTGCTGGAACAGTTCTTAAGCCACAAAAAGCTGTTTATAATGAATTTGTTGGTCCACTAAGTTCGGCAAAACAACAGTTTCTACAAAGAAAAACCGCACAAGTACTTGGAATAAAACTTAAAAATGATTCTGGAAGAATGGTATCAGATGATATCATTAAAAGAGGATTAGCAAATAGAGGCTTTAATCCAAATGATCTTGTAGGGTTAAGATCGTTTCTTTTAGAGAAGAGACAAATATCTTCTGGTTTATTTGGTGGAAACTATAATATATTTGGTCTTAAACCACTGCTCATAGATGAGGCAATACAGCAAGATAGATTTAGAGGACTACCAAGTTCGCAAAAAAGAGTAATATCAGACCTTGCTGGAAGAATGGCTATTAATGATCCAGTCTCAAAATCAATAGGTCTCAATAGATTAGATGGAGTATATAAAACTAGATCAGGAAATATTCTTGATTTTAGTACGATTAAAAATACATTTTCAAATACAGCTAGTTTCTTTGCTTCTGAATTTCATATACCAATAATCAAATTAAATCCAGCTGATCTATTTGGATTTAGATCTTTTTCTGATATGGCTAGAAGAGGTCCACTTCAGTATAGCCCTGGAAGATCGGTGCAACCATTTGGAGACTTAGCATCTTCTAAGGCAGATTTCCATATATGGCATAGCACTGGTGGATTCCTTGGCACAAAAGGAAAAGTTACTAGCTTCTCCGTTAACTCAGAATCTGGTGCAACATTTGGAAAAACATTAAGAGGAACATATAGACCACTTCCAACTAACAGTACAGAGATGCTCACAAGACATGCCAGGTATGCAGCTGGTCTTTCTGGTCAAGCGGCATATGAAGTAACTGGTCAATCTGGTTCTAGATTTTTAGATAGAGTATTAAATAATTCTAGCAATAATCAAAGAGCTGTTAAATTTAAAAGCAGAATGGCAGTTGATTCTGAGCAACCAAACTCTATATTTGGTCTTCTATCTAGATTTCAAAAAAGAAATGTTGACGTAAATAATCCAAAAATATTATCAAAATTATTAACCGGTGAAGAAGTAACACTTAAAACAGATAGTATATCTAAAAAAATTAGATTGAACTCTGGTGGTGGTGGAGTTAGCTTTATAGATGAAGCCGGTGCAGCAGTTAGCGGTATTGAAGAAAGACAAATACTAACTGCAATGAATGACCTAAGAAAGAATAGCTTTCAATATGGTCTTCCAAGAAAAGTAATGAAGCAACTAGAAGATTTTGATAAGTCATTATTTACTTTTGGTCCACTGAATAAGGGTGCAGCAAATCTAACTACGCAAAAAGAAATGTTTGACTTTGCTGATGAAATAGAAGCCTCTCTCCCAATGCTAAAGGCCCAAGCAAGGCAAATGGGCATTGATCCAAGAGTTATAGAACAATCTTTTTCTAACGTAAGAAAACTACAAAGAGAAAGTAATTTATTAGCAACTTCGCAACTTGCAGGAAGATCTCCGACCATTTCAACAAAAATGGACGAAATGCGAAATGAAATATTTAGATTTGTTTCGCAAACCAATGCTGCATTAACTGGTAATCCTGCATTGGGAGGTAGACAAGATGACATGTTCATCGCAATGCAAGATGTAATATTAAAACTTAAATCACAATTACCTGCATCAGAATTTGCTGAAGCTCAAGCCGCAGCACTATCGACACTATTCAATACCAGTGCATTCTTAACGTATAAGAGAGACGCTCAGCTTTTCGACAATGCTAGAAGTGCCGCAGGTCAATTGGCACAATTTGCAACGGGCAAAGCAAGCGGAGCTGTAAAGAGTTTTTTTACTCCATATACATCTGGTTCTGCATCTGTTATAAGTACAAACATAAAGAGGCCATTCTCTTCGTTCCTGCCACCATTTAAAAAAGCATTTGGAACTGCTCCTTACAAAATTGGAGAACTTTCAACTGACGTATTAGGATCTGGCCAAAAGGTTACATTTGTTCCGACTTTTGGAACGGTATTTGAAAAGAATCCATTTGGCGCAATCAAGAGTGCATTGGGTTTAACGACATATTCTGATCCAAGTTCTTATTCTACGGCATCAACACCAATATCACAGGGTGTAGAGCGTTTGAATAGATACTTTGGAACACTAGGAATGCAGTTAGATGTATCCAAGTTCAAGGGTCCATTAGACCTATATGCAAGAGGAATGGTGGGCAAGCGAGTTCTTCCAATATATGCCGCTGGAACAGCAGCTTTTACAGCAGACAGAATGTTGGGTGGAGCACTTGGACCAGAAGATAATTATGGAGAAAAAACATATTCTCCATTTGTAACAACAAAAGTAGCTAGAGGAATAGTTGAAACTCAAGCAATAGCGGCTGGCCTAACTCCTGGCGGTATGACCAAAGAGGAAAAGAAGGAACAACTTCTAGATGGAGAAGTCCCAATTAGGCAAGGTAGATATTGGCCATTGGGCAATACGCCATTTAAGGGTGGAAAGATCCAATACTATAGGCCATCTTGGTATAGAAAACTGCAAGGTGGTGCGCTATTTACTTCTGATACATATGGAAGTCCAGCAGAAAAATTCTTATTTAACAATGATATTTCTCCGCTAAGACCATTAGATCCATATAGATTTGAAAGAAAACATTACGAAGATAGACCATACCCAATAACTGGAGAATATTTTACTGGTCCTTTTGGCCCTATAAATACCGTTCTCAACGCGACTGTTGGCAGAGTTCTTAAACCACAAGTTGCAATGCATCAACAAGAAGTTATGCAGGGTCTTGGTCAGTATGTGCCAGCTGGTCAATATGGGGCATATGACGCCAGTGCTTACAATGCTGGAATGGGAGGTGGTTCAAATGTCATACCGATAACCAGAGGTGCAGGTGGTGGTCCCGGTGGATCTTATTCTTCGGCTATGGTTTCTTCTCAGGTTGGTGGTTCAAATGCGAACTTAAGGGGAGCAGCACAATATCCTCTAAACACTGCACGTGGCATGACACGTAATTCCATAGCGGGATTAAACCAACCGCTGATGCAGATGTCTTATGGCCCACCAAAGCAAAGAGGAATAATGCCACCAAGAGTTGCTTCAGCTGGTCAGCCAATAGAATCTGATCTATCTGGAGAATTCGGCTATAGAGCTCAAGAAATGGCTGGTATTTATGGATTTGGATTTGCAAGTCTTAGAGAAAAATTTGGATTTGGTCAAGGTGATTTTGAGCCCAATAAAGCAATGTTACAATCAGCATCAAAGGGTTATGGAACATCAAGAGCATTCTGGGACCTTAACCTTGGTGGTTTAGGTGACGTTCCAATTCCAGCACAAGGTGCTTTGGGTAATATAGAATTTTCTGAAATCGTAAGAAGATTTATTCCAAAAGAAAGAACTGGAATAGATTACATAAATCCAATCGCCAATACGATGGGCAAGCAATATCCATTCATGCCTGGTCCAGAATATTATATTAACTTTCAAACAGGAGATCCATTTACAAAAGTCCAAGAAGGAGAAGTAAGACTTCCTGGAAGAGGATATGAAAGATTTAATAGAATATCAGCAGATGAAACTGGTAAGTATGGATTAGTTGATCAATTTAAAATCCTTGCCGACGTTGCTCCATATTCTCAGCAATTCAAATCTTTAAATAGTATGATGGACAAAATGGCTCTAAGTCCTGATCAAAAAATAAAAGTTCAAGAGATTAGAGGAAGAGTAGAAGAAACAACAAGCAAATATGATTTTACTCCTTATCCAGATCAAAAGAACACAGTAGGCGGCAGTATAGGAAGAATGCAAAGACTTGGAGAGTATATTGCTCATCGAGATACTTTGTTTAATACTAAATTTTTAAATAAGAGAACAGCAACTGAGGATTGGGAAAGAAGAAATGTTTATGGAGCAACTTTCCCACAATGGCAAAGGCCATTTGAAAGTTTTATTGAACCAATGCTCAATAAGGCAACTCAGAGAGATCCATTAACGGCAGCAGCAGCCCTGGGTGTAACTGGTTCATTCTTTGGAAGAACTCCAAAGGCAAAATTATTTGGTAGTGCTGTGGGCACATTAGTTGGTGGAGGTGTATCTGCAATATCCCAGCTCAGTCAAAAATTAACTGGCCAAAGATATATGCCACTGCAAAGAAAGAAAGAACTTGCTCTTGAAGAATATTCAGATATATTAACGTACACAAAAAATACTAGATTAGCATCCATGGCACAACAGGCAGGAGATTCTGCTGCAGCAAATCAATATAGGCAAACTGCAAAAAGAACAATGTATGGAGCAGACCTTTATGGAATGCCAATCGATATGTTAAAACTTGCCATACCAAAAAGAAAAAGAGAACACTTTGTAGAAATGTTAAATGCTCCAGCACCAGAAAGAGAAAGAATTCTTTCAACAGCTGGCAGATTAGAAAGAAGAATCTACGAAGCTGCATGGGGCATGCCAGTAGAAGAGAAGCCAGATTTAGCTGAGTACTTCCAAAGACACCAACTACCAGACTTATCTTGGGAAGGTTGGCATCCAAATACAAACATGGATCATGTAAAAGTCAAGATAGGTCAATCAATGGGTCTTGAAATGTCTCAAATGGGTTACTATCCACAGCAGATAAAAGAAGCTAATTTAGCAAATCCAAGTTACCCAGTGTTTGATTCTTCTTCCGCCAGAACAGATGTGCTATATAGGCTGAGGCAAATAATGAGTGGTGCTGGGGTATCTGGAACAGTAACTCCGGTAATGAATCCATTTGGTTCTAATGAGATTAGCATTGCAGCAGGGATGAGATAATGTTATACGATTTTATTAAAGATCCAACAAAGAGACTTTCTGCTGCACAACAATCGCTTAGAAAAACAGATATGGGTAGAGGCGGAGTTATAAGGGTGGAATTAAATCCATCCACAAATGTTATAGAATATGTTGTTTCTGCAACAGGCGAAAGATTGAGTAGTCCACAAGAGGCATTTGTTCGCGCAAGCTCATTAATGATGACACAGTTTGAATCTCTAACTGCGGCATCCGGTTCTGTATCAAACTTAATAAACAATCCAAATAATCCAAAGTATGCACAAGTTGGAGAAATATTAAGTGAAATACAAAAAAATCTAAAAGAAAAAAGTTTAGATCCAGCAACTGCAGCAAAACTCAAGGCAATGGGCATAGACGTTTCTTCTATTGGGACAGACGTAAGTGCAAATATAATAGCAAGTAAAACACAAAAGGGGTCAAAGCCAAAAGACTTTCTTCAAGCAATAAGAAAAATGTCGGAAACGGGTCCAAATAAAGGTGGCTTTATTCCTTTTATAGATGAAGAAGGTGCAAACTTACTGCAATTCAAAGTTGGTGGAAAAATATTATCCGACGAAGAAACCTATTACATGTTAAGTGTTATTGGTAATCCAATATTTAATCAAGAAAAATTTGCTAGTATTTTTGATCCATTACAAAATGGCAATAAACCAATAGATGCATTCATGGAAAAGATCACTAAAAGAATGAAAGGTTTAATCTCAGAAAGAGATATAACTATAACTGAAGACACTTTAAAAGCAGCCCTAGGAGTTAAAGACCCTAAGGCTGTTGTTATTGAAGAGGGTTTAGAGATTTTAAGAAAGCAACTTGGATTAGGTAATGCAAATTCACTAGAACAAAAAGCAATAAGGCAAATAGATTCAGCAACCATTTTAGAAAAATCTTTAGGAAACTTAGTTCAAGATCCACAAGCATTTATAAATAATGTTCTTGGAAGATCAGATGTAAGAGATCTTATATCCAAATCTGGAAGTAATAAAGATTTAATACAACAAGTAAAAGGCATATTGAGTGACGATGATTATAAAGTCTTTAAGCAGTTTATGGATGACGCAGAAAAAGAATTTGATGGTATTGCAGTTTTGAATAAAAGAGTTACCGATAGAGCAGTTAAAGAATTAGATATCCAAATAAAACAACTAAAACAAAACATAACAAGTTCAACATCTCCAGCAAATAGACAGCAGCTGATGCAAAAACTGGCACAATTGGAGGAAAGAAAAAGTGTTATGGGTTCGGCAGAAAATCTCTATCAAGTAACTGGTAGAGGATATTATGGTGGAGCTGGAATAAAAACAGCATTTGATATTAGGGAATTAGGTACTGGTTTCGAAGATGTAGCCATGATAATAGGCAGATCTGGAATGAAAGAAGAAATAGGCTTAGCTGGATCAAAAAACTTTATAACTATTAGCGGTTTTGGTTCATCAAGTGGCAATGTGTATGCTGATCCCGTCTCTGTTGCATTCCATCCTGAAATATTTGCAAGTCCAGAAGAACTTCAATCAATGCAGCAGTATTCAGCTCAAGTAATGGGTGATTTTCAAGACGCAATAAATTCAGATGTTCTTCCTGAAAAAATTAGAAATATGTTAAATAAAAACATTACAGAAGATCTTTCAAATCTTCCAGCTTCTGTAAGGTCGGCAAAAGTAAGAAACCAAGAATATGCAAGAAGAATTCTTGAACTACATCAATCAGGTATAGGGCCTAAACAATCTCCAGAAATGATGAACTTGCTCCACAGCACGTTCGCATCAGAAGCCTTTAGAATGACCACAAAAGAAGGGCAAGCAAGATATTTACCCACAATGCCTAACGTATCAAGATTTGCAGTAAGCACTGAGACTGCAGCAGCTTTAGGCGGGGGAGAAAGATCGATACTTGGTAAGGGTATAGAAAATATTAATTTTAAATTAGCTGGCCAAACGGAAACAGCAGAGTTATTAAAATTTAGAATTAGTAATGGAAGATTATTTTTTGCACCTGGTGCAGTTCCAGAATTCTTTCAATCATTGGGTGGATTCGACTTGGACGACAAAGGCTTGCCAAGACTTACAACCTATGATGATGCAGCAGGAAATAAAAGATTAGCTTTTAGCTTAACAAGACAACCTTCTGGTGTGCAGGAAAGTATTATCGCTAGTGCAAAATTAGATGATATGAGAACTATAAAAGCTCTATTTGGTGAAAAAGAAGATTTTATAAAAGCTTTGTCTGAGTTATCTAACCAACGGTGATTATACAGCTGGTCAATTTTTATTAAACTTAACTGGTCAATCAGGTGGTCTTTCTTTTTCTGAAAGAGAAGTAGAAGAAGTCTTATTTAAGACATATAATCAAATGGGCAGAAGCATAGGGATGATGGATGACACAATGCTCCAAAACCTTGTTAAGTATGGACCATCTGCATTAAAGAATACAGATCTGTATAGTAGAAGCAATATCTATAAAGTATTTCAAGATGAAGGTGCATTTGATTTTACTTTGGATAAACAGATGGGGGAATTGGTTGACAAATATAAGAGCGGTTTAAATAGTGGTTTGTATACGGATTTGAAGAACGCACTATCAATTACCGATCAAAAGGCAATGAGAACACAATTAACATCATTGGTTCAAGCAAATTCAAATGATGAAGGCTTACAAGCTCTTTTAACTCATTCTGTATTTAGAAAAATGGAAACAGCAGCCCTAGAAGAAGGAAACATACTTGGTGTTTACGTAAATAGAACTATGGTTGTTGGTTCTACACTAAATCAATTTGATGATTATATTAATTTGATAGAAAACAATGCTCAAATAAGTGGCAAATTAAAAAATATTTTAAGAAAACAAATAGGACTAGTTTCTTCAGAAACAGCAATTGACACAAGCATTAACTATTCAAGTTCTCGTTTTGTAGGAAATATAAAAAATATTAATGAATTAGTATCTCAAGCTATTATTCAAGGCGGAGATCAAGTAGCCATACAAAATGCAGCTCTTAAAGCACTTGGTTATACTAGTGAACAAATAATAGATGGATTAAATATAGATATAATTGGTAAACAATCTGTTAAAACTTTAGGCGAAAGAATAGGTGGAGCAACTGCGTTAATGACTTCCCAGGAATTTGGTGGACAATTTGACGCAAGTCTAAGACCAGTAATAGATCAAATCTTATTAGAAGATAGACTTTCAAGATCTGATATAGAGGATCTATTTACATCTATTCAAAAAGGAATAAAAGATGCAAGGGGTGCTCAAACGTTAACTGGTACTCAATTAGATGAATTAGAAAAAGATTTATTGAATGTTCCACTTTCTGAAGCTGAGCGTAGAGCAGCATTGACCAGATTATTTGGAGCATCCGCAGACCATAAATACGCATCGTTAGCAAAGTTAAATAAAATTGGAGAAGAAACTAGAACTCAATTTGATTTAATAAAGAGACTTAATCTTACCTCAATGCCACAAGATCATATTCTTGCTGCGACAAATGTCTCTGAAGAAGCAAGGAAAGTAGCCAACGTCCTGCTTGATAAACACGCAGAATCATATCAAGATGCAACAGCTAAATTATTAAATGAATCTTCAGAATACGAAAAAATATTATCAGATGAAAGAAGATACAGATTAGGTCAGCAAGTCTCAGAGGATATTACCGGGGCACAACAAATTACTGGTCTATCAAAAGAAGAAATAATAAATGCCGTAGATAAAGTTGCAGCTGAAAGACAATCATTAACTCGCCAACGCGGTATGGATTTATCAAGACTTTATTATTTAGATGATGAGAATTTTGCCGGACAAGTTACAACTGCAAGAGTAAAAAGAACAGCAGGAGCAATCAGGATTGCAGCTGGAGATTTAGAAGAACAAGTATTAAATGATTTAGTAGCAACAAACACGACTAGTGCATCTCAAATTGATAAATACTTTACAGATATCCTTAACACTGGCACAGCTTCACGAGAAGAAAGTCTTTTGGCACAAGCGGCATTAGGTAAGGAAATAGAAGGCGCAACTGAAGAAGAAGCTGCTTTGGCAAGAAGAAGAGCTAGAGCAGTTAGGGTTCACGCAACAAACCAAGCACTTCAACAAGATCAAGCAACAGTTCAGGCCTTAGGCGCAACAGGTCAAACAACATTTACCGGTGATGACAACCTAAGGAAAGCAATTAACGCAGCCATGAACGATGAAGACTACACTGCCTTCATGAATGCAAAAGGTAAGTATGTTAGGTTCTCTGAATATATTAAATCTGGTGAATTAAAAAACTTATTTAAAAATGATAATTTATTTAGAAGTTCAATATATGCAGCAGGCGCTTTAATAGTCGGCAGTTTTGCATATCAACATTTTAAAGATCATACTCCAGAAAAAGTTCAAGGTCCACCTTTACTTCCTGGTGGATCAGCCTATGAAGGCCAGTATCCAAACAGGCTTGCAGAAATTCCGCAAATAGGAACCACTTCTTATAATCCAGGAGTAAGTTATAAAGTTAACTTATACGGCAATAGAAGACAGGTTTCTCAATTCCAAGACATGGCTATGGGGCTCGGAAACTTCGACATGGACACTACTATGTATTCTGGAATCCCGCAAGTTGGGACAGATCCTTATCAGCAGCTAGCTAGCTCGTATTAAGGTTAATGTATATGATTTTTGGTGCAGACAAACAAAATAAAAATTTAAAAGACGCTGCGTCTAAAAGAATAGATACTAGTCCAAGAACGCAAACCTCGAATAAGTATGCAGCAAGGATAGCTTCCAGCAAGAACATATCAAGCGGCTCAGACGTTTCTGGAGCCAAAAGCGTCGAATATGCACCAAAGGGCACCATGGGGCAATCTGACGCTCTCAAGGGCTCCTGGGAGGGCTTAGACAAGGGATCTTCGACACACATCCAAATGAATGGAACTGGATACTTAAATCCATCAATCCAAAAAGCCAGATATAATAAAAACTTTGCCTCTCACTCTGGAGATTTAAAACAAAATTCTTTTACAAAAAGAAATTTTAGAAGTATAATTGACAATAGAACAAATAATACTATGGAAGGATCTTCTTCCCAAATTGTAAGTTTAATAAACAAAAGAAATAATTTAATATAAACTATGTCTAATAACGAAAATGCATCTGAATCAGAAAATCAATATATTAGTGTATTTCCTGACGCAGCAGAAGAGACATTTTATAAATTATTAACACAACTGGATAACAGATTCCAAGCTGTTACAAGAAATAACTTTGAGCAGATGCTTAAGTATAGTGTTCTTGGGGGCTTGGGCCAGAATTATGAAGAAAGCAAAGCCGCTACATTAAGAGTTTTTAGTGGATCTGATATAGATAGAATTAAAGTTTTAGATAGAAAATCTAAATCTAAATTATTTAAAAAACTTATAGATACAGGGTTGTATGATTTAGCTTTTTGGTCATTTCCCATTTCAGAGTTTGGTAAACAAAGACTATCTTCTATCTCTTCTGCAAAAACGGGTGCCGCAGACGCGCTTAATCCAACCAGAGATACAGCTTGGTTAACAAGACTCACCAATGTTGTTAGAAACATATCATATGATCCTATTACTCTTAGCATTATTAATAGTTATTTTCCTAGTCTTGTAACATTTTTATTTGACGCAATAGCAGTAACCGCCGACTACTCAACAAGTGGTGGTGAGGTTAATGGCGAGTCTGACGACAGCGTTAATAATATGAAAGACTTTATAGCAAGTCTTGAAAAAGCTTTTGGCCGAGGGTTAAATGATTCCAATCAATCATTTAAGGAAGCCGTATTTACAATGGCATTTAATTTTGAAAATACGGCAAAGAGAATGAAAAAAGTATTAGACAATTCTCCGTACAGGCAAAATAATCAACCAACTTCTCCAGATGTTTTCCATTTACGAATTGGTGCGGCGAATTTTTTTGTTCCACCACTATCGATAGATGTAAATACGGCTTTTAAAACTGGCAGCTTAACAGGCGGAGCACTAAGGCAAAAAAATACTCCTAAGTTTAATTCTGGTTATAAAGAAAGCTCTATAAAAATGAGATTATTTTTTCCCAACTATGAAGAAATTTGGGGAATAAGCATAGATGACGCTTCAAAGATAGTTCTTAAAGATAACTATGAAATTGATTTTAAAACCGATGGTGCAAGTGACCAAAAAATAGATAAGTTTTTATCTTCGCTTCGTGGATTAGTGGCTGCATTTAAATACTCTCCGTTTCTTCCAATCAGAAACCACTACCTTAATACGGTCCATGGAATAACTGCCGTAGCTCTATCGAGCTTATCTATATCAACAGTTCCAAATTTTCCATTTGCTTTAGCGGTTGATGTAGAGCTTTTAAATTTTAATCATAAACCGTTACTGCCTATGATTAACGATTTTAATCAAGCAATACACTGGGGTAAATATAGGCAGTTTATGGGAAAGGCAGCGGGTGCTCTTCATAGTTATGTAAATGAAAGTTTCTTAATGAAGACAACTGATGAAAAAAAATCTACAGAAGATGCAGATGTAAAAACTGGAACAGTAACAGTTGGGACTGGGACATACGAAGTAAGTCCTTACGGGGCATCGCTCATAAAAGCTGCTGCATACTACGATGATATACTAAAAACAAATATTGTATCAGAGTGGAACGATGGAAGAAATATAAGCTTTTATGTTCCAGCAGAAACTCAAACAAAAATATTTTTACCTGACGCTACTTCATTCAGAAATGATGAAGAAAGATTATTTAGCGATCAAGGCCAAGACTATTGGGGAAAAATTTTAAATGGTTTTGGAATAGACATAAATGAATCAGCTGGATACGGGTTGAGCTTAAGTGGTACATATAGCTTATCCAAGAACACTGGAATTAATCCAAACATAAGATATCACCTATTGACAATAATGGATATTTTAACAGCTGGATTAAATGATAACGAATATCGTAAAAAAGTTTATAGTTATGCTGCAACATTATTTGTTAAAGAAAATTCATTAGACGGCGTAGAGCAAAGTTATATCTTAGATTTTGATAGTACAAATATTCCAGCACAAGCTGGAACAAAAACTTATATATTTAATTCTGTTTCATATGAAGATACCAATCTTCAAACAATGAAGAAGCTGTTAAAAGACATTGCTAAAACATCCAAAGGTCTTTTGGAGCAACAGACAAAAGCAATAGCAGATAGTCAAGCCAGAAAAGCCGGGATAGAAGTTCCCAATACAGTAGCACAAGGATCTACGGCATATAAAAATATTTATAATAGAGTTAAAGATCAAATTAAACAAGGATTTAATTTAACACTTTATGAAAAATTCTTTAAAAGTGCACCAATAGAAGAACTACTTGAAGCAGCGAGGGCAAAGCAGGGAGCATTTACATTTAGAGAATGGGAAGTCCCCATGTTGAAAATAGATCTTGACCCCGCCGCAGCGATAGTTACTGGCGTGTCGTTGACACTCGGTAACAACATCGCCAAGTTGCAATTGCAAATGCAAGACGAACCGACGTATCAACACATAGGTGGCAAAGATACTTTTATTAATATTTCAATGAAAATTATTGGAGAAAAAGAATTAACTAAATTAAAAAGAATATTTGATCACGTTAACGCACTTGCAAGATTAGAGCATTCTACAGGTGTTCTTGGTTTTATTGGAATAAAAAATATAGTCACTGCGTTGTCTGGCGTTAAATATGTTCTGCCATCTAATTTTTCAGTTAATACAATTCCAGGTTTTCCACATGTATATGAAGTAAATATAAGTTTGATTGACTTTGATGTGTTTCAACAAGCTAGAGAAAAATTAGACTCAAATCAACAAAGAGAATTAATAGAACATTTTTCTACCAAAAGAAATCCATTCCTTAGAATAAAACAGATGTGGGGATTATTCAACGCATACCCAGATCTTCCTCTTGAGGTAAAAAATAATAAGAATGAAACTGTTGGCCACTTAGATCCAGACTTCTACTTTAGAAGCTTTGATATGTTTGATAAAGATATTATAAATAATATATCTACAGCTCCAAAAGAATTAGATATTCCAAACCCGAATGATGGCGTCGGACAAAAAATAACTAAAGAAATGCATTCTCATATAGCAAATGAAATAGTTAACTTCTTAAGAACATATCCATCTTCAGATTCAACAAATGGTCTTGTTCAAGATGCTAGAAAACAAGTATTAAACGATGTAATTTATTTTATTGAAAAAACTGATATAAATTTTGATCAATTTATTTCTGTTTTTGAAAAAGTAATTTATGATCCAAATTATTTTGGAATGGATAATTCAAATGAAAGAAGTAGAATAAATTTTTTAAAGAAAAATTTAATTACAGATTACCTAGAATATACAGAGACAGAAGATGAAGCTGTAGGGGAATTCATGAACAAGGTGTCATCCGCTCCTTATCAAGTCGGTAGCATTAGTTCTGGTAGTTCTGAACTTTTATCAGAGTTAAAAGCAACCTTAGCTGGAAAATATAATCTAAAAGATGAAGAGTTAGTAAGCTTTGATCCAGATGAATTAGAATTTCATCATATTATTAATATTTATCCGATAAAAGATAAAGATGAACCATCCAAGATACCAGCTTCGATACAAACAGCTCTTGGTACCAATCTGGGATATATTGACTCTGATAAAGATGGAAGATTTTATCTTACATTAGACGGGGTGAATGTAAAGAAAACTGAAAAAGGAGCAAAGATAGAACCTAGGGGAATATCAGATAAGCATTCTGACCCCTCGTACTCTGCTACTAAATCAGCAATAGCTGGTTCAACGGCCTATTCAAATTATCAACAACCATATTCACACGGCGCTGGCACAAGCCCAGAAGTAATGAATAGTTCAAAACCAGTAGACACAGTTGAATCTCACTGGGAGAAAATGTTGGTTGACACTCAGTATAGAGATGTATCCGGAAGAATGTTAAGAGCATTCCCGACCTATATGCTATGGTTGATAGATGAAGGTGGATATTTTGCCGGCGTTAAACTGTTTGATAACTTCTATGGACTTCAATCAATAATAGATTTTTCGGTTATACAATCTGAAGATCTTCTTGGTGATACATTGGTTTTTAGAGTATCTAATCTTTATTCAAAACTTTCAACAAAAGAATCATCTTCATTTTTTTCTGTAGATTCAGAATACTCTCAAGATAATCCTGGTCTTACCGATGGTCTTTCAAGTATAATAGATGTCACTTTAAATAAAGCCAGAAATGTATTGGCGCATATGCAAAATGATTATGTTGTTGATATAGAAAACATAAGATTAAAACCAGGTGTTAGAGTTCACCTGAGGGGCGGCTATGGAGCAAATCCAAACTCGCTTCAAACTTTATTTAATGGTGTTATCAGCCAGGTAGAACTTGGTGAAATAGTTACGGTTACAGCACAATCAGATGCAATAGAACTTGGTGCCGTTGTAAACTCTACCAACAAAAAAGGCGATAGTGGAAAAATAGATGGTGGAATAAATACTGGTCTTTGGCTTTCTGAACCAAGAGATCTAATGGTGAGACTTCTTTCCATGGGGGCGTCTAGGTTTAGAGAGGGTATTGCATACGCTAATAGGGGTTTAGTTTTTTCTGAAAATAAATTTGGGATAAGACATTTTGGTTCTATTGTTTATGAACCACTTACTACAGATGAAGAAAGAAAGCATCAAGCAAGAATAGATGCTATAGCAGATGCTTATAACGCAGTTGGTACGGGGGATGCTTCTGGATCCGGAAGAGCTGCATTAGATATGGCTGTTGGGACAAATGAGTTTAGAACTCCAGTATTTTCTTTGATGAATCAATTATGGTCAAACTTTTCGCAATCGAGAGATTTTGAAATATTTAAAAGAAATATTTACCCAGGAAACGGAACAGGAATAGCTCAATTTCTTGGTGGAGACTTGGGTGACGGTTGGACATCTGTATCTTCGATAACTCCAGTTTCTCAACCAAATGAAAGAATAGAATATTTGTCCAGATTAACCGATAGAAGTTGGAATGGACTTGTTCAAAAATATGGAGAAGAAAATCCCGACGCAAAAACAGCTATTGAGGGCTTAACTGGTGCTGGAAAAATAAGAGATAATACTGGTTCAGCAACTACTGGATCAGCAATTACCATGGGCGGTTTAATTGGTATAGCTGCAGTTGTTGGTGGACCAATTGGTATTACAGTTGGTGTTGGTGCTGGTCTTCTTGGAGTACTTGGCACAAGGGGAGGCAATAGTATATTTAATATGTTAGGTCTAACGTCAACTTTAGATGACGACATGCCTGGTTTTGATGAAGTTTCATTTAGGGCTCAAACTTATATGAGATCTGTTTGGGATCTATTCCAAACATGTGCAAAACTACTTCCAAATTACATAGTTGCAGTGAGACCGTTTGAAGATAGATCAACAGTATTTTACGGCAAGCCTCACTGGCTATACACTTCTGGCGTTGTACCAGTGACGACTGGATACCCGGGCAATGAAAAAATGGGTGAACTTGGGATAAGTATGGGTCCTAAAATAGTCAGTCCAGATTTTGAGTTGAGTAAAATAATAACTGAAATAAATAAAAACAGTAGTTCATACGCAGACGCAAATGCATTTCTTAGGGATACAGAATTAACAGATACAATCGCTGAGCTAACATCTTTGCAAAAAAACGCACAACAATATTATGGAACTTCAGCAAAACTAAAGGGTCAAGTAATTAATTTTGATTCTAATAAATCAAAAAGTTTAATTAACTCAGCAGGAAAAACGGTAGGAAAAATACCAAAAACAAAAGGTGTAGTTACAATGGGTTTCCACCTTCCGGTTTATCCTGTTTTTAATGGACAAAATAAAACAACTTCTACAGTTATATCCTCATCATTAGTGCATAGTCAAATTCCTCAGCTTCCTTCAAGATTTAGATTCCCTATGTTTACAAACAGAGCTGATGTACGCGGTGATTATGGTTTGGAAAATTTTGCATTTCAATACGATTCAATTGATGGATATTCTAAATTTCGTAGAGGATTAGACATCACTGAAGACGTACTAAACACAACTGCTACGATTGGTGAATTGTTCACTAATGCTCCACTAGTAGCTGGTAAATGGGCTTTCCGCAAAATCTTTGGCAGCGGTGACGATGATGGAATAGCTTCAGAAACAAATCAGGATGTATACGATAATTATATAGAAAGCGTTACCTCTGTCTACGGAGACTCCTTTGCCTCAAACTTGTTTCTTGATAATATAAATGTAATCGAAAGAAAACTTTCTCCAGAACAAATATCCGATGTTGCTCAAAACTCATATAATTTTACTATACCGATTGAAGATGTAATCGGTTCAGAGTCTTTTGTTATATCAATGCCACTTCCCCGAAAAACGAATACATCAGAAATAGACTTTTCTGAATGGGGAATGCCAAGAAGTGTAGCTGATGAACAGTTTTATATCGCCATGAGATGGCCATACAAACCAAATTTAAATGAATCTGAAATATCAAAATTTACAAAAAAATATTTTAATTCAGAAACAAATCAATTAATCGGAAGTGTACAAGATTACAAAAATGCCCACGTATTAGTTTATAATCCAGATACAAATAATGGCGTAGTTTGCAAACCAGCGTACTTTCTTTGGGGAGAAAATAAATCAAATTTTCTTTCAGAAGGGACATCTAGTGGTAGCAGTGAATATAATTTAGATATAGATGAAAAAACAATAGATGCTGTTGTTTCTCCAGACGCAGCATACTTTCTTGGAATAGTTTCTGGTGATGATGTTATTTTTTCTGATGGTCAAAAAAAATTGTTCAATAAAGGTAAGGGATATAGTGATCTTCCAATTCCAAGAGAATGTTATTTTGCATTTGTCCCAAACACGATACCATTAGGTGTAGCAACAAGTGCCTTTGTTCCGGGCAAAAAATTTACATTAGTAGATGATTCAGATAAGCAACTTGAAGATTTTCTAATTGGTTTTGGCAACTTTGAGGCAACAGACAATATTTTAAAGGCTACGCAAAAAGCTGGCTATAAGGGAGCTGGGCTTAGTGGTGGGATACAGGGTTTTGTTCCCGATAGATTGGATGATTATGAAAAATATAGAACTAGTGTTGGTGAATATTATTCTCTAGCTGAATTATCACCTGACTCAATTTTTACCTATTCAGGAAACTATACAGATTATTATAAGAATATATATGGAGATATAGCAACTGTAACCAGTAGAGATAAGGGTTATGATATATTAGATAAGGAATCAGCAGAGACTGGTGACCCCTTAACTTTCTCCGCTGACGGTAGAAAGCAATTTAAAGAAGTTTTTAGCTTAGCAGACTCAATATCAATTGAAGCAAGAAAATATTACGATGAAGGATATGATCAAAGCGTTTCAGTTATTGCTGGAGATGGAAGAAACTTAGACATAGCTCAGGATATATGGGATCAATTTAGATTTGGATATCATACTTACAGTTCTGTTAAAACAATATTTTTTGATACTTTTGGATTAGACCCTGACAGTCAAGATGATTTTTCGCAAGAAATAATGAGTGCGTTTGTTGATGGAAATATACCAAAAGATATATTTAAAAAGTTTAAAGATACTGGTGGTACGGCTAACGATGAATTTGCAATTTTATTTGGAAACGAAGAAGCAGCATCAAGAACAGCGGCAATAGAATTTGCAAGAAAAAACTTTATAGATGCACCAGCATCAGAAAGTGGACTAATTGAATATTTTAATTTGATGACCTTAGATAAGATAAAAGCGTTTAGACAAAACTTTTTAATAGATAATAGTGAAGTCTTAGAAGAGTTAAGCGGACAAAAGCCTACAGAAGACAATCCGCTAATTAAAACTCCTCAACAATTATTTCTTGTAGTAGTTGGTTTATTTAGACAAGCTATGTGGGCAGACCCATATGCAAGAGCTTGGCTAGTGCTTAGGCCATCTAGAAAAATAGGCGCTGGCTTAGGTACTGCTGCGGGTAGAGATCAGTGGGATTTTAGAGCCATAGATAAAATATTTGCAGCGTTTATTAATCCAAACAATACTTATGCTAAAGATAAAAAGAAATTTTTACAATTATTATACAACAATAAGGGCGAAGGCAGCACAGCCTCAAACTTTGTAACAAGAGCAACTAGTGGATTAGATAACTTTTGGGATAGAAACATAGGTCCTATCTTTAGTGCGATGGGAACAGCATTGACTGGTATGATTAATATGTTTAAATTAAATATGTTACAAACTGGTTATGGATTGTCTCAAGTAGGTTCTCTATCAAAACAAGCAAATATTCTAAACAGAGCTCTCAATGATTCTATTTATTATCAACTTGGTAGATCTGGTTCGCTTTTAAGAGCTGTTGATAATCCATTCACAAGAGAGTATGGAGAACCAGTAGTAGAAATTAGGGAACCGTTTCAAAGAATACATTACCTAAGTTCCTTTAGCCATATTCTTTCAAACCAGATTCAGGAAACAACAACAAATGTTTCCACTGTTATTACAGCAGTATCTGATGGAAAATATCCAGTTACAGTAGCCCTTGACAAAGGTGCACCGGCAGAAAGGCAAATGGAATCAACAGTTGAAACTGGAATATATTTTGACAATATTGTTGGAAGTGGATTCTTTGGATTCTTACATCCATTTTTGCATCCGTTTGAAACCGGAAGAGGATTATCAAAAAACGCAACCGGTGCTCCTGATGAGCTAGCGGCTAAAAGAGTTGCCCTTTCACATCTTAAAGAAAATATTAAAGATATATATAGTGGAGAATTATTAATTGTAGGCAATCCAGATATAAGGCCACACGACATAGTTTACATAGCTGACGTGTATGAACGAATGTATGGCTTATTCGAAGTAGAGCAAGTTATTCATCACTTTACTTCTGAACTTGGTTTTGTAACCTCAATAACCCCCAATGCACTTGTAACCGTAAATGACCCAGCAAAATGGTTTATGACATCATGGATCGATTCATGGATGAACATGCAGGCAATAAGAAATGACACAAGATTATTCTTAGATGCTATTAGGGCAGATAATTCTGGGATAACTCTTGGTGGAGATATATCCCTTGACAGACTTGCAGAAAATTTAAATCCTCAAATGCTTGGTGGGATACAGTATACGCATGGTTCTTCTGCTCTTATAAAAGATGTTGTTGCAAGTCTAACACACGGTAGTTTTGATTCAAGTACAACCTTTACTGATGCAATTAGAAACCAAGCTGGAATTAACGGAAACAATGGCACGGTATCTGGCGGAACAGCGGCGGCAGCAATAACTGGAGTTGTTGGTGGTTCTGCAGCTGTTGGGTTGGTGGGTGGATCAGCCCTACTCGGGCTTGCGGCAGTGCCAATATTCGGGCAGCTTGCCTGGAAGGGTTGGCAGTGGGTCAGAGATAATCTATTAGATCAACACGGATGTTATGTCCAATATCTAAATAAAAATGGACAACCAATGGACGCTGGTCTTTCTTATAATCAGGGAATGGTTGTTGGAAGATACCATTCAAAAGCGTTGCTACCAGGCATGTTGGGCGTAAGAAGAAAAGTCAGAACATCAGACGGCTATGCATACGTTAGAAGTGATGATATATTTAAGAGTCTTGGTTGGCAGGAAACAGAAATAAAAGAATTAGTTAGATATATAAGTTACGAAAATGCTCTAGTTCACGCACAGGTTCTTAACCTTTCTGGTCTTGGCCCAGAAAAAACTACATTTGAACCATTCTTTAAAATATTCTGCAGATTAGATACAACAACAGGCATAGAAGAAAGCGGAGTAATTGACGCCGATACAATACATGTCATCGATATATTGAGTAATGCAAAAATTAAAGTTCGTTTTGATGGAATAAATGCTCCTGAAAAATCGATTATAACTTCAGCTTATTATAATCAACAACCATCTGAAGTAGAAATAATTGATAAATCTTCTCCAGGTTTCAAAAGTACTCAGTTTACATTAAATGCATTAAAAAATAAAGTATTCTTATTAAGAGTTAAAAAATCAAGAGAAACAGGCGGACTTGCTAGTGAATCTGATATAGAAAATTTTGAACCCGGTGCTGGTTTTAATAAAGAAACTAATTATCTAAAAGAAATATACGATAGAACACTCGCTACTATCTTCTATAACGTTTCTGGAGAAAAGCTAATTAGCCTTAAAGATTTTGTATATAATTTATTTGTTTCTAATAATTTTAATAAATCAAAAATAGAAAAAGCTTTTAAAGATAGTTTTTTTGATTCAGTTATGCGTACAAAATATCAAGTTATTTTTGATTCTATTTATTCCTCTGCTTTAGTAGATCATATTTCAAACTACATAATTGGGAATAGCGAAATAACTAATCCAGAACTTAGAAAACTATTCTGCGCAATGGTGGAAATGAAGAGATTAGAGCAAATATATAAATCAGCTTCAAGATGGCCAATGGTGCTGTGGGACGAGTACTATGATGATGGAACCCCATATACCCTTAACTGGGAACTAGTAGTAAATAACTTAGCTACTGTTTTTACAAATGATTTATTAACGGAATCTGATTCAGTTAATAAAGCAATAGATTCTGTTGGAATACCAACTAAGGTGGAATAATATGTCTTTTTTTAATATCAATTCCGAAAATTTAGCTGATTCTAAATCTTTCACTAAAGCAATAGTTGATAATATCGTTCCTAAAAATGGAATAGCAATTACAAAAACTTCTTTAGCAGAAAGACGGATATGAAGGACAAACATTAAACTCAACCGATATTCTTTCGGCAGCTTCGGGTAAAGAACTTTTTGGTAATGAAAATTATGGAAATATGTTTAGGGCAGATATGGCAAGGGAGAGCCTTAATTCGATAGCCACAAGTGCTTTTGAATATCAGGTAACAGATAAATCTAAATTCACTGGAGATGTAGTATCTAATTTTTTAACTTCCGGATCTTTTGGCAGGAAGTACAATGATGGATTAATTAGTGATTTAGATTCTGCAATTAGATCAAAATATTCTGTTGGAGGATTATCTGAGACCGTATATAATGTAGGTGGCTATGGCCATAGTTCGGTAAGTTATGGCCAATCTGCTATGGTTGGCGCTGGAATAATGCCCATTGCAAGAATTTCCAAATTAACCGCTGTTCAAAAATCGTGGTATTCAGAGAGGGGTGGTTTACTAGACTCAAAATTAGGCACTGGTATTAAAGCTGGTTTTTTATTTGATATTAATAATTTAAATACTGAAGCAGTATATGACACAGGCACTATAGTCCCTGGACTTACCGATGCTATCGACAGAAGAATAGCCGCAGATATAATATCTGCTGGAGCAGAACGAGCCTTTGTATCTGCGTCATTAACAGAATTTTTATTAGCTTTGTTATCTGACTCTTTTGGCTCATCATTAAAAATTGGAGGTGGGTTTGGCCTTGAAAGACAGAATGATTCTCCAAAAGTTGAAGGAGCTGTAGCAAATGCAATAACAGATCATGCTTTTGGTAGAGCTTTTGATTTTAGTAAAATACAAAAAGTTTCTGGATCAAATCCAAGTCCCATTAATACTGCTAAGGGTCATGTAGAACAGTTAATGATTTTATTGGAAAAAATGAACGCAATGCCTCCGTACTTAATCCCAGACTACATTGCCGTATCCGCAAAATATGTAGATCAATCTTATGATACTTACGATAGTAAGACAAATCAATTATGGGCTAAGTATCCAAATTTAAAATACTTAAAACTAAAAAGAGATACTTCTGGGGTTCACGATAACCATATACACATTGGTTTTTCTCCAGCAAGAGGCGGCATTTATTCGGGTCCAGGTGGGCTTTTATACAATCCAGCTTCAGCTTCTGGAACTTCTTCGGCAGCAAAGTCAGCAGTAAATCTAGTCCTAAACCAACCATCTCCATATGGCCCAATGCCAACAAATATTTTCAGAAGAGATTTTACAAAAAATACTAACTCGCCTAAACCGGAAGAAGTATTTTTGGCATTAACAGAAGTAGGATATTTTTCTGACGAAACTGCAGCTATATTTGTTGCATTATCAAATAGAGAATCGCTTAGAAGAGTTTATATAGTTGATCAATATGGTGCAATTGGACTTTGGCAAATATCTGCAGGTTCGACAGACGGTGGGAATATTCCAGTTTATATAAAATTGCCACAACCAGAAAAAATTGATCCATTTGGAAAAATGGCTTATGTAAATTGGCAAAAAGAAAATTTAACAAATGAACAAATTTTTCAAAAAATTAAAGATCAAGGAAAAACACAAGATAAAGGAATAGGAAATTATGATACAAGATTGTGGAATTTAACTAATCAAGTATGGCTTCTTAGGTCCAAAATAAATAGAGGTAATATAAAATCCATCGTTAATGATTTGCCAGTATTCCCATGGGGAGATTATGGCGGTTCTAATGCGCCTAAATATGGATGGGTTTCTTCAACTAGTGGATCATTTTGTAGATTTGCAGACGCTTATGATGTTTATAATAAAATGACTGGAAAAACAAAAGAAAACTTAAAAGAATTTTTGATGTCTGAATCTCTATCTAATTCAAGAACACTGCAAAAAGATGTTTGGATAGCAAAAAATAATAAAACAATTCTAGAGAATTGGATTGACGGAGTTGATTATCCAAAAGTAAATTTAGGTTCTTAAAATTAAAACTAAGGAAAAACAATGGCAATAAATTATCCAAAATTTGATAATAAAATTCAATCTAAAATTGATAACTCAAGAATGCGTCAGGCAAAAACAAGGCCTGGCGTAATAATGAAATTTGATCCAGTAACAAATTCAGCTGATGTTATAATAGATGATCAATACTCTGGAGAAATGGGCAACATTATATCCGGAGTCCCGTGCCCTACAATACCAGGAATCCAAACAGTTTCCCCAAATCCGGGAGCACGATGTCTAGTAGGTTTTAGGGATGACAATGAAAGATTCGCCTATATAATTACCTTCTTTGAAGAGGGAACATTAGATTCAAATTACATGTATAATTATACGGTGAATACCGGTGTACCGAAGTTTATGTCGAGGTAAAAATGACGATTAGCTATCCAAGTGATATAGAGCCAGAAAAGAATTTTCCAATATCTGATGAATTAAAAAGAAGAAATGAATTTTCAAAAAGAGAAGTTGGTTTAAACCATCCAGATAATAGTTCATTTATTAGATTAAATGATGACGGCGATATAGAGATTTTCGCATCCCCAGGAGTAGGAATAGTTATAAGTGGAGCTAGCAGAAGTATATCTTTATTTGCAGATAAAATTAGATTTTTTTGTTCGGAAAATGAATTAAGATGGAATAATTTTAATTTTAATTATTCAGCTATTGATTATTCTCAGCCAACATTAGTCCAAATTGACCACAAGTCAATACATAATGCTCAAAACGACGCACATCATTATTTGGCTAAACTTAAGGATATAGAAGAATCAGAAAAACAAAAAACCATTACTATAGAAAGTGATTATGGTTTTGCGTCAAAAGAACCAGAAATTACTCAAGTTTATAGTTCTCGAATTCCTACAGAAGGTTTATCTGAGGATCAAATTTTATTAGTACAAAACATATTAACTGAACATACTCCTGATTATATAGAGTATATGGTTGGTCTAATTAAAGAAGGTTATACATTTGCGCAAGCAAAGAACAAGGCGGATGAAATAAAGAATGTCTGATTTATACTTTACTATGACTGGCGATATATTAATCAATGGCAATAAAGATATAGCCATTACATCATCCTCTGCCCAAGACGACATACAGCAAGTTTATCTAAGGCTTATGACTGAACCTGGAGATTTTTATATCTATCCTTCTTTAGGGACTGATTTATCTGTACTATATGGTATGCCACAATCAAAGGAAACCGGAGAAATGGGAAAGAGATTGATAAGGGCTGCCCTAGAAAGAGAAGATATCTTTAGGGGAAGAAGCATCGTCATAGATGCAATTCCAACCGGTTCAGACTCAATTAGATTTGATGTTCATATGATAACAGATAAAACAGACCCAATCGTTCTTTCTGTAACTCAAAACCTAGGAGCGTAAATGCCGATATATGGAGAAAAAGAAAAAGCAGACATTTTAGTTAATGTACTGAATTCAATGGAGCGTAACGCAGGGATCTCAGCTGCCTATCCAGGCTCTATCGCTAGAGCTTTTGCTGAGGCTTTTAGTACAGAAATAGCAGACCTATATTCATCCTTAAACTTCACCATTAGGCAGGGTGCTCTTTCTACCGCAAGTGGGAGAAATCTTGACTTAATTGGTGAACTATACGGCGTTTCAAGAAAAGAAATATCCGATGCCGCCGCACTTGAAAGACAGTCTTTTAATATAGAATTTTTTATAGATAATCCATATAGCCAAAATATAATAATTCCTGGTGGCACCTATCTTTATACTAACGTAGAAAGCTACGCAGTAAGACAGTATAGATTTAAGCTAAACGGCGACATAACAATAGCCGCCGGCACAACTAGGGCTTATGGTTTGGCAGTTCCAGATTTTGATGATAATACCTACGTTGCTGCGAGTGGCTCCATAACTCAACATAACTTTATTGCTCCACCAGGAGTTGTTGCATATTGCATGAACACAAAGGAAATATACTCAGCAATTAATTCTGAGTCAGATGATAACTTTAGAAGAAGAATAATTTCATCAATTAAAACTCGAGCTGCAGGAACAACAGAGTCAGTACGATTTGCCGCCCTTTCTGTTAAGGGCGTAAGAGATGTTAGAATAAGAGAAAGTTCTTACGGCATAGGATCTTGTGATGTTATTGTAGTCCCAGAATCATTGTCTGGAATTAAAAGAATGCCAGACACAATACTTTCCTCTATAGCATCGGTTAAGCCAGCTGGGGTAAGGTTTAATGTTAGAATAGCAGAACAAATACCGGTAGATGTTCAGGTCAGTATCACAATAGCATCTGCCGCAAATGGCACAATAGAAGCTGGAATAAAGAATCAAGCAGCTCTTTTTGTAAAAAGATATTTAAATTCACTTACGATAGGAGATACCGTTTCTGTTGGAGAAATAGAAAGACAAGTAAGACTTTCTTCAGACTTTGTTAGGTATGTCACGATTAACGCCTTAAGCGCAAATGGTGAATCTATATCCATAAAAGATTTTACTCCGTCTAGCGATAAAGTTTACCCCGGAGCTGGAAGTGTTAGTGTTTTATCTGTTATAATGGGTCAATCAAATTATTAACATCAAAAAGTCACAGGTCTTTGATATATGAAAAATTTTGTTATAACAAATAAGTATATAGTGCGTGCTCCAAACATTGGACAAGCAAAGGGTATTGTTTTTGAGGGTGTCGGCAATGGCGATATATTGGGTGATTCGCTGCATGCAGCTGAAATAAGTGATGATGAAATCACTGATTTTATTAATGATAAAGATTCAATGTACACTCAATCTTCTGTCATTACCTTAGAAGATCCTTCTATGTACGAAGACAAAGAGTATGACTCAACTGATCCAGTGTCAGATGTATCTGATTCACGAAATGAATTTCTAAGATCAGAAAATAGAAGATTGGCTAAGAGAGTACAGACTCTTAAGAATGTGCAAGATGAGGTTGTAAGAGCAGCCTACGCTGCAGCTTACGACGCCTTTGCCGGCTTTGAGTTCCCAGAAATTAAAGCTCCTTCTTTAAAGAAGAATAAAGAAAAAGTTCCCGAAACTGCAGTAGTAGTCTTTGCAGACTGGCAAATGGGTAAGGTAACACCTGACTATAATACTAATGTATTAGAAGAAAGAATAGAAAGATATACAGAAAAGCTGTTAGAAATAACAGAGATTCAAAGAATGGATCATGAAGTAAATGACCTTCATATTTGGTTGTTAGGCGATATAGTCGAAGGTGAAGAGATTTTTCCTGGGCAAAGCCACCTTATAGACTCTGGCCTGTATAGACAAGTTGCCGTTAATGGTCCAAGAATACTTGGGAACTTTGTTAAGACCGCATTGGAAAATTTTAATCACGTACACATTACTGGCGTGATAGGAAACCATGGAGCGGTAGGCGGAAGAGCACGCAAACAGCACGATCCAGAAACCAACATGGATAGAATGCTCTATAAGATTATTGAGTTGATTGTTGGAGATGACGAAAGAGTAACCTTTAACATCCCAGATGGCGTAGGAGAAAGAAACTGGTATGCCGTTGATACAATCGGCAATTACAGCAGCTTGTTAATTCATGGCGATCAAATGCCTGCACCAAATGCTTTCCATGGTTACTATAAAAAAATAATGGGATGGAAAGATGGAGCAATTCCTGAACATTTTGATGATGTTTTTATGGGCCATTATCATCAGCAATTTAAGATGACAATAGGAAGCTCCATGTTAAGAATATCTGGTTCCCCAGAAAGCTATAACACCTATGCTCAAGAATACTTCTCGTCTATGAGCAGACCTTGTCAGCATTTAATGTTCGTGCACCCAGAAAATGGAATTACTTCTGAGTACTCTATTTGGCTAGATTAATTAAAGAGGATTAGTAATGAAAAATTATCTCTTGGGTCTTCGCAGTGGAGACTTCAACAAGGTTGGTAATATTTGGACTACTGATCCTATTTATTTATACAACAACAAATTCTATAAAAACTACTCATACAAAAGATCTTCTACTGGTTTAAATTTAGTAGGTGATTATACTTTTGTTGGAACTGAATTAGCTTCACCGTCTACTTCGGTTTTAGCCCCAGAATCGCATGACCCCAATGCAATTTATGTAACAAATTATGGTGAAGTAATTTACGAATCAGCTTCTCCTGATATTATCAGGTTTATAGATACAACTTCAAGAGTTGATATTATTTCCTATAAGCACGCTTTTACAAATCTTACACGGAAGCGAAACACCAACATTTAATTTTCTAGTATATGAATCAGATGATGAGTCTGGTCCATGGATGAAATCAGAAATAACGATAGATTCTTCTTCTATATTTTTATCTAATTCAAAAAGATATATAAAAATACAATTAGAAATATTTTCTGAAGTAGAAGATGTAACCGCTCTTGGCCTATTGCTTTTCGTTAATGTATTAATACATGAAATAGAAACTCCTGTTATATCAGATTCAGCTAGAAGTATACTTTCTAAATTTCCAACATGGACCGCACTCTACGAAGACTCAATAGAAGGAGCTACCCCATCATTAAAGGTTGCACAGTCCGTTGGTGGAAAATTTATTTCATCTTTAGTTGGAGAATACTTAGATGACTTTGAATCAGAATTAAATCTACAAGATATTAATTCTTTTATATCAAGTGCAGATGAAGATATTACTGATTGGGTTTACGTATCTTATTCAGTGCCATCGTCGGCTCTTTCCGTTTCTGGAGATGGCATAGAACTTGCAAGATCTAGTTCTTTAGAAAATTTTTATGAATCAAGAATAACAGATTATATTTATTATCATAATTTTATAGATAATCAAATAATAACTCTTAAAAAATTTAATAATTTGTCTATAGATAGCAAAACCTATGACCAAGATGCCATGTTGTATTTTAATATATTTGATGAGTTTGGATCAAGAGTAGCATTAAAAAGATTATTTCTAGAAAATAATTCTAATTATAAAAAAAGAATATTAGATGTATATCAAAATCCACCTTCAGTAGATTTAAATGGATTAAAGTTAACACTTAGAAGAGAACTAGATATTTGGAGGGCTTATGGAGCTACTCCAAATTCTGACTATCTTGGAGCTACACCGGAAGTATTAGAAATCACCGACATTGAATCCTCAACTCCATATTTTTCTTTTGATGGAAATCCAACAAAAGATTTTAATTCTTTTGTTAGATATATAAATGAAACATATCCATCAAATTTAGGATATGCCAATTGGGATGAGGCCATATGGGACTATGCAGGGTTATCTGGAGAGGGCATGTCTCACATTCCCTTTGTATACGACACTGCTACGCCATTAGGAGAATATTTCCAATCTGGATTTGGCGATTTTGAAGACGGTAAACTTTTAATACTATCCGACAATGCCGCAACAGTTTCCTTTGAGGGTTATTTTCAAGCAGATGGATTTACACTTTCGTCATATACCGATCATTACAATCCAATAGAAATAGATTTTGAATACTATGCAAACTACCTATTGAATGTCCCTGATCCAGATGTAAGTAATCCAAACTCAGCAACCCCCTACAATGCTGGCGTTTCTCTGGTCTATGAACTACACATGCCGGCGCATAATCAATATGCGACTCCGTCAGTATTTTATACGAATATGTCATATCTTGATAGGGATGACTTTTTTGTTAAGAACTACTACCTACAGTCAAGCGATGCAAGTCCTGAGTATAATTTAATACAAGTTGTCAATTCCGATGGACTAACAAATGGGGATCTTTCTTTCAGAGAAAAGACATACGATTATTCATACGTAAACAATCAAGCTACGCCTAATACTAATTCAATTGATGTTTCTAAAGCTTCTCAAATTAGAATAGTCGCAAAATCAAAATGGAATGAATCAACAGATTCTTATCAAACAAATTCATATGCTGGTTATAGAATTGCATTTAATGAAGATGGAAGAGGCTATTGGGTTAATCCAACCGCTGGTTCATATATTTCTCTTTCAACTCCAAATATAAATTATATAAATTCAAATTTTAAAATAGGATCTACTGTATACGGAACAAAAAATTTAACTGGGATAACAGATATCATAGAGGGAAAGATGGTTGTTAATTCATTTAATGATCCATCAATAATAGATGATGTGCTTATAACAAAAGATGAAATAAAAGCACCTTTAATTTTTCCGATTGGTTCAACTCCACAAAATATTTATTTTAGTAGCAAAAAAATAAATCCAGAACCATTATACAATACAGTCCAAACTCTTGATCTAAAAGATCCAAAACATGGTGGCATTTCCCATAACCATATTGACGACACAGATTACTTTGTGCCAGCGTCTCCTAATATTGTGCTAAATATTTATAATCAAAATTTTGATTACTTAGAAGAAAATATATATTCTCCAGTCTCTTCAAACTATTTTCAAGCAGCAACGATTAATTATCAAACTGGTTCAGAAACACTGATTATAACAAATGGGTTAGCAGCAACCCCATACTATCCATTTAAATCACCGGTTTGGACACAGCTAAGTGAACCTCTTTCAAGTACGCCGATGATTTATGGATATTTAGATAAATATGGAAACGCATATCAGGTTGGTGAAACGATAGAAGATTCTGGTAGATCAATAAATTCTAGTCAGATTGATTCATTCGTTTCAACATGTAGTTTATCTAGACAATCTTTTGGTTTAGGCTCAGAGGATAACGAAAATTATATAATAACCTCAATAGATGCGGTAAGCTCGGGTGAAGATGTTCTTCTTTCCATACCCAATAAACAAGTTAGTTCAAGCGGTTTTGCCCCCGACTCTGCTGTAAATTTTATACAAGAAATATATAATCCAGATACTCAACTGTATGAATATAGTGAAATAAAAGTAAATGCACACTATGCAGATTATTATGATAATAAAAATATAAGCCTTTTAGATACAAAACAACCAGATATAAATGTTGGGTGGTTAGACTTACCAGATAATGAATATTATATATATTCAGCTCCAATTATAGAGGCTTACATTGGTAATTTTTTTGAATTGCAATTAACAGATATACCAAGACAGGGTGCTCCAGTTATAGTTAACGTATATAATGATGGGGCAACAGTACAATACGATGAACTACTTTTTTCTGATTCAGCTACTCCTGGAGATTTAACATTTTACAATGAAGAAATAATTATTGGATCCAATAACGCTGTACTGTATTTAGCATATCCAAATATTTCTAATATTACACTTCAAGATACTTATACCGGAAATGTATTAGTGCAATCTAATTTGAATCCAGAATATTATATATGGACTTCAGTAGATCAAAATGGCAATTATATAATAGGTGAAGACGATGAAACAGAATATTATATATTTAATTCTACTTTTATTCAAAGTGGAGATCAAGTATATGTTTTGAATCAAAATGAATTTGCCATACTAGATAGTGAAACTTATGAAAGTAGAATAATACCAGGTAGAGAATATTTGGTTACCTATACGGTTAATAATTCTTATTATATTGATAAAAATTATTATGATTCTAATTTAGATGATTATTTTGGAAAAATATATTTTTCATCAACACCACAATTAACTTCGCTGTACAGCGTGACATATGAGGGTTCGAAGTATAAGTCTAGTACTCCTTCTGGTCTTTATTTAAATTCCTTGAATAATCCTATAGATGAAGGATTTGTTTTTGTATCTGATTATGATTATGATTTTGATACAGCTGGAGTATGGATATCTCCACAAAAAATATTTGATACATCAGATGATATTATATATATTTCTATTGTTTCCTATGATATAAATGGAAATCCAAAACCATATCAAACATTTAGAATTTATGGTGATGAAATAACAGCAGAAAACCAGTATGTAACAACTAACCAAAATGGTTTTGTAACTACAAGCTTCAAATATTCCGGCCCCGCTCCAGCAGTAAAAACTCAAATACAAGTATATATTTCTGGCATTTCCTATCCAACTCCTAATGCGCACGAAAACAGCAACGCAGGAGCATTTCAAGACTCATACTTAATTGATCTTGCTCTTAGCAATATTTATACATATGATTTTAAAGCAGCCCCCGACAAGATGAACATTAAGGCTGATGGGCTTGGGGATATATATATCAAGGGGTATGTGAGACAGGGCAATGTCCCTCCGTCAAGCACTCCAGCAATTTATTGGAAAAAGGCAAGAACAGCCTACTCTTCGCTAGAGGAGGTCGATTACTCCATAAGTTCAAGTACTCCAGGTAGATATGGAACTGCGGGCATGGTATACGCAGATAAATACGGTAATTTTAATATTGGTCCGTTTTATGCCCAAGATAGAACAAAGCCAGGTTACTGGTTTGTTTCTATGGAAACTGAATTAGCATCTACGCCATCATCAACACCCGTTACTATATACGGTGACATAGTTTATTGGTATGAGAATTATGATAATTTACATTATTCAAATGAACTAGTTCCTCTTCCGGGATCTTATACGGCAATACCTAGCTCTGGTTCAGAGATTATAGATAGTCCAGGTTTTACTTATCAGCATTATAATATGGAATTTGATAATGAGTCAGCTTCGACTGTTAATTGGCTGCCACCGAGATGGTTCCCGATAAGTAGATATGATCAGTATCAGATGGGTTTTTTTGGATCAACACCAAATATTATTTCAGAATATCAAGACTTAAATTCAGATTACGAGGATAGCTAAATGAAGCTATTTAAAAATATAACAATTAGCGAAAAAGAAAACGCAATAAAAATTGGGTCGTCAGTTCCCGACGACGCAGCAAACATAGCTTATTTTGTTAATGAAGAATTATCTCCTAAAAATAATTTAACTGTTATAGACATATCAAATTCTATACCTGAAAATAAAATATTTTTAGACAGAGGAGTAAAAACTTATTATGCAAATGAGCTTGGCGTCTTAGAAGATGAAACAGGAAATACAATATTCCCAAGCCAAGACATATCAATAAGTGATTCTTTTCTGCTAAAGGATTATCAAACTGAAATCTTAAAAGTTTCAGAAATAAATTCTGATGAATTTTTTCATTATTATTATGTAAGTAGATTTTTTATATCTGCTCCAGTAAACCACAGCACGTATGGTCTATCAGAATATATACCACAATCCCTATATGCGTCATTGAATATCAAAGTTTTGAATTCACAAAATCAAGATCACGTAGATATAAATACTGGTAGAAAAAAATATAAAATATTACTTGAACCATTTATAACGGAAGATAATTATCAAGATACGGAAATTCCATACAAGATAATTATAGGCTTAGATTCTTCTGATCCAATTAATCTTAAATTAATTTACGATAAAATTGAATGCGGTTCAAATGGAAAAGCGACTTCACAGTACTTAAGATACTCAGAATCAATTAATACTGTTCAATACTTTAAACAAATACCAGAAGAAACTTTTGTTGTAGATAATAATTATAATAAAAAAGTATTTTCTGTAAAAAAGTTTAATAAAAAATATTCAGATATATTTAATGTTAATATTAATTCAACTGGATATCAGGTTTTTGTTCCTAAAAGAGCAATAGCAGATAATAGAACTTATGAAGTATTTAACTGGAGACTAATAGCTAGGTCTAAACAGTCAGTTAACCTAGAGCTAATCGATTACTTTTCTGACTTAGAAACAACTACTGGTATAAAACAAAAAACAGTAAACGTTGGTGTCTTATATGATTCTTTTGATACCCAATCTTTAGAAATTATTAAACCATATGTATTCTATAGACTTGAAAAATCTCCATTTAACTTTTCTAAATTTACATTTAAAAATCCAATAAGTGAAGCAGCGAACAGCTTAGATAAAACTAAAGCAAATTACTGGATGATTGATATTCAGTCTATTGATTCATTAAAAGATTTTGATATACTTACATTTTGTCCAACAAAAAAAATCTCTGAAAAAGCTAATATATTAATAAATAATTATGTAAAAATACACAATGGAACATTATTGGTCGATGGGTCACTGTACCCTTCAGAGGAACCATTCATACATTCAGAAATAAAGATAAATGCATTTAATGCAACAGTTGTCCCAACTTACTATCAATATGTAACAACCTCAAAAATACTTGACGAAACAAAAAATGGTGGATGGAATATAGATTCTACCATATTTGAAAACGAAGATTATGGAATCTTTGGGCTAAAAAAGGGTTCATATAGAACAATATCTGGAGTTAATTCTTCTAAAAGCTTTTTAAACATAGGCATTAGTTCATCTTCAAATTCCTCCGTCGGCGCACTATTTGAGTTTCCAACAATTGGCGACGCCGTAGCACAGGGAAATATAATATTTACTTCTTTTTCTTTTTTAGAATATTGTAATTCAATCTATAGCATAGCCTCAAAATCTGCTGTTCTAAAATTAAATAATGAACAATCTGTTTTTGAAGAAAATAATACAAGTTTAATTTCAGCAGTGGTAGAAGGTCCGTTTAAGTTTTTATATAACTCAGTTTCATATGCCCTCTATTCAAGATCATATGCATCGAGGGTAATAGATACAAGATCTTCTTTATTTAACTTTGTTGGAGAATGGAATTCGTCTTGGGCGATGAATCAAGATGCCCTTTTGACAGAAGAAAAAGAACAATTATTTGTAAATGTTACTGTTGGCTCAAATGAAACCAGATATGCAAGAAGTATTATCCCATCACCGCTTAATATCGGTGAATACTATTTGCGTTCGTTAAAAGAAACACTTCCAACCTACCAAAAAGATAAAATTTCTTTTATTGATTTAAGTTCTATAGAATTTTATATTGAGATAACAAATCCAGATGTATTAATAGCAAATGCAACACAGGTCGCATCTTCGATAGAGGAAAACATAGCAAGTTCTTATAGTTTATTTTCTATTCCATCTTCAAGCAATTTTGTTCAAGCTTATACAGATACTGTATCTCCAATTATAAATATACCAGATGGATTTGGGCCGTATGTTGTCAAGGAAATTCCTAGCCTAAAAAGTTCAAATTCAAAACTACTTAATAATAATATTGATCCAACAAATTATTTTATTGCCTACCCATTTGAATTAGAAACAGCCTATTCATACCAAACAGCAACAGATAAACCACTTAGTTTTAAGGGAACATACTCTTCAAGTATAAGAATACACTATCAGGGAGAAGGACAATTACAGTTAAAAAGATCTGTAGGAACTGTAGTAAGAAATTATACAATAATTCAAAAAGGTCAACCAACTGTTGTAGATGCTGGGGGTACAATCCCTGGTCAATCACAAAATGATATCCCGTGCGTTAACCTTACTTCTGGAAGAGATTCTGTATTTAATTCTTCTGATCTTGTTTGGAGAAATTTTGATTATACCTGGGACATGGATGCCGGAAACGTATCCAGTGCCTGGACAATTGGAACGACCGGAGAGTACGTAAAGTATATTAAATCAGTCTTAAAAGCCGGAGGATTCTATAGCGGAGCGATCAACACCTCGTATGACTCCGCTGCATCCACCGCCGTATCTGCTTTTCAAAACAGAATGGAAACAAGTGGCGTACGATTTGATGGTATTGTTGACGGAAAAGTAGATAGCCAAACAAAATCTTTATTCGTGAGTGCAATGTCACTTGGTATTATAAATTCGGTAACAGCTAAAAACCTATGTAGCTCTAACGGAGTTTCAAAGTATTACGACGCAGCATTGTCGCAGGGTGATATAAATGAAATAAATTCTGGAGGAAAATATAGAAGAGTAAGTTATTCTGGTGGAGGAATCGGAACTCAGGTAACAAGAATCCAAGATGTAATATTTTTCACCATACCCGACGGTGCAGAAACGGTAAAAAATATTAAAATTAATTTTGGAACTCTTGAAAATTGGCGCAATGTAACAGTAGTGTCTTATGGTTTTTCCCCAGTAAACCATGCAGCTAATAATGTTTCTTTTGCTAATACTATAAACAATAGCGTATACAATGGTTATACTGTCAACAAAAAACCAGATAGTTCTGGAAACGTTATCCTGTCGATGCACGATCAACCAATAGGAAATTGTAAATATGTTTATATTTATTTTAGGACTAACGATACAGTAATCAACCAGTCTAAATATGGAAACGCTGAAGGATATCAAATCAGAAGCATCAGATGTGACATAGTTGGGAATGCAACTACAACAGCTCCAGTATATGGCGATCCAGAGGAAATAGAAGTTCCAGTTTCGGAAACCTACAACGCATTTCCTAGTTTGAATAAACCAGAAATAGAAGATATAGCAAACTATTGGACTGAGAATAATCCAAATGTTTATTATGATGCAAACACTCTTAAGTCAAATCAGTCTGGATATTTGATATATACTGTAGACACAGAAAAATATTATTCATGGAATGGATCGTCTTGGTCTGAAGTTTCTTTTTCTGAAAATACAGAAAAAAATATTAGAACTGATACAAAAGTTATAACAAAAACTGTAGACGCATATGTTACGGCAACAACTGCGGAAAAGTTCTCTGACCTTTCGGCGTTAAAAAACCATACAGTCAAATATGATACTAATACAGTCAAAACAATTCCATTGACATTTGGTTCTTTGGTATATAGCTATTTAAATAAATCATACACAGAATCTCTATCAAGTTCTATTAAACTTTCTACGGCTAATTTTACTGCTAGTTCCGGTGTTGTATTCGATTTTACTAAGCAGCTTTATGTTGATTTAAATGGATCAAATTCTGTTTCTTTAACTTCTTTAGTTTCAGAAACAGGATCAAATGTGTCTTCACCATCTTCTGTTTTAAGTATAAATTATTTAGAAACAAATCCATCCTCGGGAAATGCAACAAGATTAACAATAGAAACTTCAGCCACTTACTACTCCGGTTCAAGCGTAATTAGCACTCCACTTAAATATATTAATCAGTATTTAATGAAAAATTTAAACAATGTAATAGTGCCTAAAAAAGAATCTATAACAACATTAGACGGAACATTGTTGTTGTGTAACGAATTTGGAAAACCTGTCGGTATACCAAGCGGTTCTGAAATCTCGAGTTACTTTGGATCAACAGCAACAGAGCAAGAAAAAGACGCGAGACTGGGTTTTGTCTATGTTAAAAATAGAATTCCAGAACAAGACGGATTTATTTATGGATTTTATGATTTTGCTCAGAAAGAATTCTTAGGAGATACAGTTTCATATGTAGACATGATTGTTAGGGGTATAAACAATATATTTCTTGCAGTTGTTGCCTATGATTCAGATGGTAATACCCAGAACATTATAGATTATATTGGACCAAAAGTCAGCACAACTTTTATCCCAACAAATATTCCAATTAAAAAAATATGTCCTGTTTATTCTGTTAAATATAATTCTGGAACAGCAATAAAAATTGGTAATATGGATTCTTATGTCGACAAAAAACAAGCATGGCCGCTGATAATAACATCCGGATCCTTTACTAAATCGATTAATATATCAGACATATCTATTTATGAGGATTGGAAATCTAATTATATAAACCAAACTCTTATTGCGACTTATGACACAACTTCGGCTAAGGGTGTAAATTGGTCTAATATTTTTGGTAGAGGATATTATGATGTTAAAAATGAAAAACCAATATTAGTTTCTGACAAACAAATTAAGCTAAGACAAACACCATTAGTTGTTTGGCCAGAACCGACTAATTATAAAAATTCAGTAGCCCCTTTATTTAAACCACAGATTGAGATATACACAAAAGAAACTTCATCTTCCGAATGGGAAAAATTATCCCTCTCTGAAGTTAGAGATTACAATTGCAGTTCTGGTTTAATAGAATTTAACAATAGAATAATTCCTTCTGATGAAAATTTAATAAAAGTAAATTATGTAATTAAAAATTCTGATTTGATGATATATCAATCGAATGGAGAGACAGTTCCTCTTAATCCATTTTTAAATTCTAAAAATATCAAATTTAATAAACCCTTATACATATATGTGCTACCAATAAAGATTAATAAACTCTCAACAAACTCAGCTGACGCCGCTGAATATGTGCCATTACAGGATTACGTTCCAAGTTATCCGTATAATTTTACGTATAATTCTGAAATATTTAATGAATATTCACCGAAGCACGACCCCTTCGCATTGCCAATCGGCATTATATACTTTACTAATAACCCTAACAAGAAGCAAACAGAGATATATGATACGAGATTAAGGGGTGGTGGCATAGCAGCCGAGCACCAATTCGTACAGATAGATTCAGAGATAGATAATCTCCTTTCAAACTGGGACGTGTACCCAATACACGGATGCTCATATCCAAGAGGTGGATTTGTAGTAATTAGGATACCAGATGAAGTTAAAAATAACTTTGAAAATATAGAAGAAATATATGATATAATTCGTAGAAATCTAACTGCTGGTATTTCTTTCCAAATACAGAATTTAGATGGAGAGATCTGGGAAATATAATGTTAAAACAACTTCCAAATGTAATTAATAGTTTTTCAAACAGCTCTCAAGCTACAGTATCTTCTTTGATCAATCAAATGAAGATTGATAAATCAGATGTATCTAGCTTGATTTCAAAACTTTCACAAATAAGAGTGGACACAAGTTATTCTCCATCTATATTTAGTCAATTTAGTTCTTTGAATAAAGAGTTTTTTATCGACATTTTTAGAGACGCAGACTTAAGAATGAGAAGCTACTATGCGTCAGCCAATACAGTTGGCTTAATGCTGAATTCGATGATCGATATTTTCTTTTCTGAAATTGAAAAAGTAGAAAAAGATTTAGATACATTACAGATTTTTATTGATAATTATGAATTTATAGCAGGAAAAGATGATTTATATAATTCAAATTATATAGAAAAATTTGATAATTATTTAAATGATTATAGAACAGACGGTTATTTATTTGATTTAATTGATAGAGACGGTTCTCATTTTGACGAGAATGGCAATGGTTTTGTTGATACAAAAGCTGGTGTATTTAAAATTGGTAGTGGTATCACAACCAAAAACGCACTCGATTTTATCGATGATATAAAAATTAAAAGCAATTATGAAAACTATAAATCAAGTGACAGTGGTTTTTATGCAACTTTAAATGATAGTAAATCAGATTCTTGGAACGTAAGTATAAAATCTCCAGTTATTTTAACATCAAAAATAGATGATATTAAAAAATATATATCTTATGATACTTCTTATATTAATGGTGCACAAAATATTGTTGAAATGTCTTTTGCATTTCCACAAGAAATAGATACAATATACATAACACCGGGCCACGGGAACGGCCTTCAATTGCTACAGGCAGTTCTGTCTTCTGACTCTACAGAAAGTTATGTCTATAAAGATTACGAAACAATTTTAGAAGAAGCAACAGATTCCGATCAAGCAGTTGAATCGTATACTATCAACAGCATTGGAGATCCCATATCTTCTACGACAACTATTTCTGTATTAACGGAACCGAAGCAACTGGATTCTATTACTGAAATTTCTTTTCCAAGAAGAAATGTAAGTAAAATTATACTTATATTTAATCAACCAGTTTATTCCAAGAATGAGAATGTTACTTCATCAAGTGAATTAAACGCAAAAGCTGTATATGATATTGGCAGAGAAATAAGAGAAATAAGAAGGTCTAATACAGATAAATTACAGGATTTAGTATACAATTTATTTTTAAGAAATAATTCTATTAAAGATTTATTTAAAAATAAATATATGAATGATAGTTATTATTCATATAAATACCCAAATGTTAATAAAACATTCGCTAATAAAATGGGCAGAGATAATTTTTCAGAAGAAAATATTCAATCTAATTTAATAGATGAAAAATGGAGTACAATTTTATCTACTTTGTTTCAAAACTTTTTTGTTCATATGATTAAAGACAGTGGAGAAATTTTTAATAATTCAACTTTTGTTGAATCTGGATCTATATTTTCAGAAAACTATGATTTTAAAAAACCAGGAATGCTTCTGCAAAAAGATTCAAATAATATATTTTCAGGAAAAACACAAGAGTTATTTGCAGAAACAATTTCAAGATCAAACCGTTCTATATTTAAAGATTTATTTATTTTAGAAAAAATAGATCAATATGAATATACTTTTTCTATTAAATCAATAGAATTTGCAGCAGTAGATAAGGTAGATTCTAATAAAGCATGTTTTGTTAGTAAAAAAATTCCATTCAACGGATATCCTTTAGCCCTAAAAGCTTCTTTGGTTAAGAGTAAAAATATAATAGATTTTAATAGATTTAATTTTGATCTAAAAGAACCTATATCTTATGAGATTTCTATATCCAATACAGAAATACCTGTATCCGAAAGTGATTGGATTTCAATACTGGAGTATGGAAACGATCAAATAGATTCAGAGGTTTTATTTTTTGATTTACAATCGTTATCTGCGTATACAAGATTTTATTTTAAAAAAGAAACATTTGTTTTGTATAAAGACGGTTATATGGTTTCACCAAATAAATATTCTTTAAAGGAAAATTCAATAATTATTAGTTCATTAGACATTAATTCTATATATGTTTGTAAATATAAAACAGATTTAACCCTTTTTAATTATGATAATATTGATTTTATTAAAAATAAATTATTTCAAGAGTCAACTAAATCATATTTTAACGATCAGGGTCAGGGTGAAAGGTTCCCAATGACAGATTATACGGGAAGAATAACACTAAGTAATTTTCCTTATATCAATACAACCTACGCCCAAACTTCTAGCTACAATCCCGCATACGGCACAATATTTTCCTCAGACTATCAGGGCTATAGTCCGATCAAAGTACTTTTGTCGGATGGATCTTACGCAATTAACCTAACAAACTATACCAACAGTAAAGATCTTCCATCGTTTACTGATAGTTCAAGAGTTTATTTCATACAAAATGGCAAAGAAATAGCATTTAATCAGATTTTATCTGATTCATTTTCGGTAATTTACGAATACGTTTCTAACTCTACTAGATTTAGAATAATAATTAGAAAAAATGTATCAAAAATTCTTTATCAGGCATCAATTGATGCAGTGCTTATTAAAGCAAAAACAAAAAATTATGATCCTTATTACGACAAATTAACCAAAGCATTGGCGGTCAATTAAATATGGCACAACTATCACCATCAACATCTATTTTTGATCAAGTTGCCACATCACTTTCTTCTATAGCTGACAAACTAAAAAATGGCAAATACATTACAAAGCAAGATCTAATATCGGACTTTAACCAGGCATTGAGTGACGCCTATAAAAATATAGATTCATTTAATACAAGTTTAGATTTATTTACAAAAGGCGAACCACCAACATCGACCAAAATAAATAAATTTGTTAATTCATTAAAAAATGATATCAACATATCTGCCAAGCAATTAGATTATTTAACTGCAAAAACTATAAGTATATTTAATTTATTTACTTCTGAAATAGAAAATGAAAAAAAGTATTCTCAAAGAATATTTTCAAAAACAAAAATACTTCAGATGTATTCCTCAAGTCCAGCAGAAGATATAGTTTACATTGGCGATTCGTTTGATAATCAAGATTACATGGATTTTTCTAAAATGAAAGTAAATCAAAATCCAATGATACACAACAGTGCAGCAACTATTCAGGCAGCAAAGACTGTCAACTGGAATGTATCTAGATTAACATTGAATAATTCCAATGGGTTTATGGGGAATAATCATATCGTTATTAAAAGAAAAGATGAATTAGATAAAATAAATTATGAATATGTTTTTAAAAACAGTCCCTCAATATCTAATCCACTAAATATAATAGATAAAAATCCATTAACATATTTTGAATATGAAGCTTTAAATGTTGATAAAACTAAGTATCAAAATGTATTTGATTTTGCTCCATCTGATAATGAGTTTTCTTATATAGTTGATTCAGAAGAACTTTCTTCGGCGCCAAAACGCAGTTTAGTTAATTGGTCAAACCATAATTTGCAAGAACCTTTAAAGTTAGATTTTACGATTGAAGCAAATGCCGCGTCAATGGCTAATTCGATAAAAATATCTCCATATTTTGGATATACAAAAATAGTAAAAGTTTCTAACATTTATGTTACCAACGATTTGGGTGAAACAGAACATATTGTTAGGGAACCTTTTTACATAGGGCTGTCTCCAGAAAGCTTAACAAAAGAGGCTTATTCAAAATACTATTTCGATTCAGCTGTTGTTAAATTTTCTGATAGAAAAGTATTAAAAGTTAGAATTATTCTTGAGCAGCCGTATTTTAATGAAGAAGAGATAATGCATACCTACTGGGCTACAGATTATACCGGATCTAAATCAGATAATAGTCCATTTTTTGGTTCTGTAAGATTTAATCCAGATTCTTTAAGCAAAGATATTTATCAAGAAATAAATTACAACAAAGATGCAATAATTCCACCATTAAGCAATCCAAATATTTTTAAGAAAAATAATGTTACTAGCAAAGAAATAAGTATATCTGTAAAAAAAAGAATCACTAACACAAATACATCTGAGTCAGTTCAAACATTTACTGTCCCGCTAAAATTACAAAGAGATATAATCAAAAGCAGAAGGATGTCTATTGGCTTAAGAGATGTTTCAGTCGAATATATTGAATATTTAGATTCAGCAGAAATTATCTCTCTACCCTATGTTTTCGATTATCCAGTAGAGTCAGTAATGCTTGGCATAGAGAGCGACGTAAAAAGTGTTTCTTCAAATATTCAACTCATATCATCTGAAATATCTGTTGATGGTGGAAATAATTGGTTTGAAATAAGTTCTACTCAGTATGGATTTAGCTCTTCTACTTCTTCACAAAATCCAGAAATTTTAGTATTCAATCAAAATGTTTCACCAGGGTACAAGCTTCCAGGCGTAGGATATGAAAACTATCCAAAAATTCCACAAGAGGTTAAGAGCATATTAGTTAAAATAAAATTACTAAAGGATCCAAATACAAACGTTGTTCCAAATGTATACTCTTATACATTGGCCGCAAAGGTTAAAAAAATATGAACATTTCAACAACTCAAAAAAGAAGATTTTTAAATAATATATACAAATTAATATATTCTTCTGGCCAAAAACCCTCTGAACAAGATGTTAGAAAAGCATTTAATGAATATTTTAGCGTAAACCAACCAGGTTATCCAGTTAAAGTAGATTATGATCTTCTTAGGGCTTCAAATAAAACTGATGTTGATTTATTAAATCAAATAATGGCTAATACAATTTATAATGTTGATATTTTATATGACACAATTCTAGATAATAATGAAGAATTATTTTCTATTGTTACATCTCTTAATAAAAAATTAGAAAATTTAAAAAAGAAAAGATTACAGTTAGAATCAAAAGTAGATGATCTTATATTCATGAATAATAATTCTGATGGATATTTTTATTCTTTTACAGAAAATTTTATATCAGCAGACAAATTAGATCTTTCATTAACCGATTCCGCATTTTTTGATCCTAAGCTTAGGAATGTAACTATTAGCAAATTAAAATCTGAACAGTTTAATGTTATGACTGTTGACAATCTTAATGGAAATAATGTTAATTTTACAGTAACAGCAAATGGTCAGCAGTTGAACCAGACTATTGATAAAACAAATTTTAATAATATATTTGATGGGTTAACAGATACATATTGGGATCATGTTGTGTCTTTGGAAAATCCGCAACCAGTCTCACTTACCATGAGCATACCCGTCAACAAAACCTCGATATTGTCAAAGGTAGATGGGATTCCTTTTACCTCATCTCCAGTAAACATTATGATGAGAGCAATATATTCCGATCCAGAAAAACCAAATGAAATAAAAACAAAGACATCAAGATTAGACTATGATGCATTCTCTTTTGCCATTCCAGCAGATTCTTATTCAGCGATAGAGATAGTTCTATATAAAAATGAACCAGACTATATAGATCAAAATAGTTCTAGACCATATGTTTATAAATTTGGCTTAAGAGAAATGATAATTGGGACAAAATACTACGCTAAATCAGGTATACTGGTATCTGCCCCAATATCCATTGCTACAAAAACTAATTCAAATTTAATAATAGATGCAGTTTCCATGGAGGTTCAGGAGCAGGTTATTCCTGGAACATCAGTGAACTACTATATCGCTGCCAATAACCCAACTGCACAAAATGTTAATGATTATAATTGGATTCCAGTATCTCCAAAGGGTTCAGAAAGCTCTGGTTATAATCCTGTTGTTTATCTTGATGGATCAACTAGAAATAATGTTTATATATCAAATACGCCTGAAGAAAACGAACTAAAATATATACCAATCAACTCTTCGGCAGTAAATGCAAATGAATTAAATCCAAATAATAAAATATATTCTGGAAAAAATGCGTATAGGATTACTGCACTTAGTTCTGAAGAAAATTATTTAAACTCAATTCTTTTAGGCGGAGTAGATTGCCTAAAGCATAACTATTTAATATATGCAGGTGAGTCTGTAGCAGATGGAAAATATAAAGATCTTGAATATTGGTCTGATATATTCAATAATAAGCCGGCTTCACTTTTATCAAATACGCTAAAGGAACAAATAGGTTCTATAAATCCAGGAATAAACTCTTATAGTTCAGGGTATATAGAGACATCAATAATAAGACAAGGCCCTCTAAATGTTGTACATAATGTCTCAAAATCTAATCCTAATTTTAATCTAGCAATATATTTAAATGGAATTTTAATAGCAGATCTTCCAAAGGGAACAGGAAGCAAGGTCGTTGAATGGGAATTTAAATCTGGAATTAATAAAATAATAATAACTTATGATAAATTGGTATCAGGACAAGTTTCCTTTAATCTGATAGAAGGTTTGTCCCTCTCTAGATACGGATTAATTTTTGTTGATTATTTTAATTATTTGGACCCATTTGAGTTTCAGAATAAAGTAAATGAAGACAGCTATTATTTTACAATAGATACAATTTTTGGAAGAAAAGAAGTACTAGCTTCAAGGGAGCTATCGGGAAATTCAAACTTTATTTATACCTCTAATAATCAATCAGCCGTAAATTCCATTAGGTATAGGGTAGATTTAAATAGGTATGAAGATCCATTGTCATCTCCTATAGTTGAATCTGTAAGAATTAAGTTTAAACATAGGGATGCATAAAGCCAGTGTTTCTGGTACTAATTGATTAGGAAGAATTAAATGCCAATAACTTACACAAAACAATCTCATACGAAAAGACTGATAGAACCTCTTTTTTCTAGATTTAGACAGAAATATAGAGGAACTAGAAATAGCAAAAAAGAAAATTTAGAAATCAATTCTTTACTTGCCGACTTCAATAGGATCAATAATCAATTGGATTCAATAGGTGCAGTTTGCGATAGTTATTCTGTAGCCATTAATGGTAAGATATTTTCCCTGGTTGAAGAGGAAGTGCTTGTTGATGGGGTAAACGTTGAACCCGAAGGAGTTACTGCGTACTCATTGAGTAATGCCGCAACGCCAATTGCGTCTAGTATAAGTATAAATGATATTGTAAAAATTACAGGAAAATTATCTAGGCTTCAGAGTAAAATAAAATTTTTAGAAAATAGGATTTAATATGGCAGATTCAATTAATACACAGAAAAGAAATGTGCAATATAGGGGTCCAGTAGACAGCTCTGAATACAATCAAAGAATTGAAGAAAATTATAAAGATCTTTTATACTTATATAATAAATCAAATATTCTTGATCACAAACTTTCTGAAGCATTTCAAAGAGTCTTGAAGGACCAAGCATACCTAGTTAGTGCAGTTGACGATCTTGTCGATAGAGTTGAGGCACTTGAAAATGAAACAAATACCCTATCAATATATTCTTTCTCACAGCTTGATTATGTAAATTTTGTTGGAACAAGTTTTTCTATTTCTACCACAAATCTATTGAGCCTAGATCCATACTATAATGTAATAACACTTCCAAAGGTTAGCGGATCTTCAAATTCAAAGTTAAAGTTTCACACCTCCGGTGCTTCTTCTTCTCAAGTTATTCCAGATTTCTTTAAAACATTTATACAAAATAATTATGCAGGCGTTGACGCCGCTGGAGCCATAGTCAACACCACTCCAACATTCAATGCAATAATAGATAATCCAGATAAAATTTGGAAACGTAATATAATTACACAGTCCACTTCTCCTTCCGGGGCTCAGATGATGTTTTACGTAAAAATACCATCTGAATTTACTGGATCAACAAAAACAAACTGTATTAAATTTAACCCATTTCCTGTATACTCAGTCGATATTTCTTCAATAGAATATACAACAAAATTAAATCCAACATTAACAGAGTCCGACTCTTGGCTGCCATTAAACTCTTCTTCTCTTTATAATGGAGTTAGCACAGCGGTGGGCAAAGTCCCACCTGGTGGATGGCTTGTTTCTGGGTCGGATACCATATATAACTCTGGCCCACTTTCTTTTTACTTCCCAGATAAAGAAATTACAGCAATAAGAATTAAGATGGTACAGAGAAGCTATATGCAGGAGGCTGGAAATTATATATATACATATGGCCTTTCTGATCTTGATGTAAGATATGATAAATTTTTGCCATCTGGTAAAACTATAATTAAGTTTACTCCTCCAGACGGTTCTTTAATTAATAATATAATTAGTGTAGACCCAGTAATCTATAATGTTCCCTTGAGCCAGATGTCAAATGCCTTTAGCTATAGGGTTATTTACGACGATGCCGGAAACTACAGCACTACAAATCCAGGAGCTTCATCCAGTGTATGGATAGAGGTTACATTAAGCATGTTAGAGGATAAAACTGCACCCGTGCTTTGTGATCTAAGAATTCAATATGATTAATGGTTAAAAACCAAAAATCATTTTACTATAGATAGTGTAAACCGCATTATACAATAAGGAGATATCTCATATGGCAACCTTTTACGTAGGTCCAAGACCAGTATTGAAGGGTCGTTCTACTGCAGATATGGTGAACGTATTCAAGGGTACGGCTGGCACATATTCATTTTACCCACTATTTGCTAAGGGTCTTTTGGATGGAGCTCCAGACAATCATCATGTCCCAGGCACTGGTCGTCATCCAGGAAATGTTCTTTTATCACAACTATTTACTGGCTCGACACTTTATGTTGGAACAACTCCACTAGCAGGTACATTTGCAGATGGGTCTGACTATGAGGGAGCTCGCTTTAAGCCATTTGAATTTAAAGGCTTAGCAGGGGCAGCAGCGTTTCCTTCTAGCTTCGGACATGCCGATAGAGTAAGTGACTATAGTTACAATAACTATATATTTGATGGTGTTACATCAGCAAATATATTTGCAAGCACTGGTCACGCTGCAAGAACAGAAGCTCAAGGCGCACCAGCATCCTTCGGTGTTTTTAGACCAAATGATGTTCACGGTGTAACAAGTGCAGCAGTATTCACTTCAGGCTATGGTCAAGCAAATACAGAATCGGAATATGGCAGAAACAAAGTGCTGGAATACAAAGGTTTGGACTCAGCAAAAGCATTGTAAGCATCACCGAAAAATATATTCTGTGCTATACTAATAGCACGGCTACAACAATCCCGTCTGATCCCAGGCGGGATTGCTGTTTATATGGATCATTTTTATAGGTTTTGAGTATTTTATTAAGGATTATAAATGTATTTAGATGCTCTTGAAAAGGTAATCAATGAAGACACGATACCTTTTGATACAGCAGAAAAATATTTAAATTTATTTTTAGGTGCATCTGATTGGGATAGCCACATAAAAAAACTGTGGAAAATGTCTGGTTCAAAAGGACTTACAGAAGAGCAAAGAAAAGCCTTTGTAAAAAAAACTATAAGTTGTGCAACAATGCTACCTCTACTAGAGGGCACTACTATTCCTACTCCTCCAGATAAACTTTTGTTTTGGTGTACAGCTTGGACACAGTTCAATGAAAGAGATTGGTTTGAATTATTTAAAGAAAATATTAAAGAAGATATAAAAATCATAAAAGATAGAAATCAAATTATTAAGTTAGGCGTCGTAGACCCGATAGATGTATCACCATTAACTAGACAAGCATTTAATTGGCTTTATAATAGAGCAAAAGAAGTTTCTGATTTGAATGAAGATAACGCAAAAGAATTGGAGATAAAATTTTTTAATCTAGTAAAAGCATATGGCGGTGCTATAATATGTAATATGTTTGTCAAACATAAAAGCAATGTTAACAAAGTGTTTAATTGGAGAAGTGGTTATTTTTTTGAAAAAGAAATACACAAAGTTTATAAGATCGATGAAATAATAAAAATAAAAAGTACAGAATTACAAAAGTTAAATCAAAAATACGTAAAAAAAATAACTATACTTAGATAGGAGATATATATAATGTCATTAGAGATAGAAAATGGTAATCCAGATATAGCATACGCCGCCCCAAAGCAGGCATCGATGTTTTCTTTTAGACTGACAGATGAATTTGTTACTGGATATAAAGATAAAGTAGTTCCATTTGGCTATAGGGATGCAGCTGGAAATTCTGTTGGAGAAATAACCTTTTTACGCACTTACTCAAGACTTAAGGAAGATGGCACAAAAGAAACGTGGGTTGATGTTTGCGAAAGAGTTATCAATGGAATGTACTCCCTCCAAAAAGATCACTGTAAAAAAAATCGCCTTCCATGGAATGATGCAAAGGCTCAAGCCTCTGCAAAGGAAGCATTTGATAGATTGTTTAACCTCAAATGGACACCACCTGGTCGTGGTCTTTGGGCTATGGGAACAAACATCGTAAATATACAAAAGAATTCGGCGGCTCTACAAAACTGCGCCTTTGTTTCCACCGCAGAAATGAATAAGTTTAACCCAGCAAAACCTTTCGCATTTCTTATGGAAGCTTCAATGTTGGGTGTTGGTGTAGGATTTGATGACAAAGGTGCCGACAAAGATTTTACGATCTTTAAGCCAAAGGTCTTAGAGGTAATTAAACCAATCGTTATTCCTGATACAAGAGAAGGCTGGGTCGATTCAACAGCTCTATTGTTAAATTCATATCTAAAACCAGAACAAGACGCAGTTGATTTTGACTACAGCGTAATCCGTCCAGCTGGCACGCCCATTAAAACATTTGGTGGAGTAGCTGCTGGTCACGAGCCACTTGAAAAGCTACATAAACATATTCGTAAAATGTTTTCTGGACGCAGTGGAGAGAAGCTAACTCGTATAGATATAGCTGACATCGGAAACGTTATAGGTGTATGCGTTGTGTCTGGAAATGTGCGTCGATCAGCAGAATTGTTGATTGGTCGCTTGGACGATCAAGATTTCTTAAATTTAAAAAATTCAGAAAGATTCCCTGACCGAAACTCGTATGATTCATCGGCTCCAGGATGGGGCTGGATGTCTAACAACTCCGTTGAAACAGCGGTCGGAGCAGATCTTTCCAGCATAGTAGAGGGTATATCTCTTAACGGTGAGCCTGGAGTTCTATGGATGGACATGTCTCGCAAATACGGCCGCTTAGCTGATCCACCAAACAATAAGGACCATAGAGTAGCCGGCTATAACCCCTGTGCAGAGCAGTCTCTAGAGTCCTACGAGTGCTGTACGCTTGTGGAGACCTATCTCAATAGGCATGACAGCCTAGAGGACTATAAGCGCACATTAAAGTTTGCCTACCTATATGCAAAGACCGTGACTCTGCTACCAACCCATTGGGAAGAGACTAATGCCATCATGCAACGTAATCGTAGAATAGGTGCGTCTATGTCGGGCGTAGCAAACTTTGCCGATAGAGTTGGAGTCCCAGCTCTTCGCGAATGGATGGACCAAGGCTATAGAACTATCCAGCGTTATGATAATGTTTACTCTGAGTGGTTGGGAATTAGAGAATCCATTAAAATGACAACTATTAAACCCTCTGGAACTGTTTCAATTCTTGCAGGCGAATCACCAGGTGTGCATTGGACCCCAGGCGGAAAGTATTTTAATAGAACTATTAGGTTCGCAAACGAAGACCCAATGTTACCTCTATTCAAAATGGCAAACTATACGGTTGAGCCAGCTTCTGAATCTCCTGATACAACATCAGTAGTATACTTTCCGATTAAGTCAGATGCAGAAAGAGCAGAGCGTGACGTTACAATTTTTGAAAAAATGTCTTTAGCAGCAACCGCCCAAAGATATTGGTCTGACAATTCTGTTTCTGTAACAATATCTTTTGATAAAGATACAGAATCTGAGCACGTAGGTACAGTACTCCATATGTATGACGGGCAATTAAAGACGGTGTCATTTTTGCCGAGCGGAAACCATACTTATCCACAAATGCCTTACACTCAAATATCAGAAAAAGAATATACGGATGCTACTTCAAAGCTATTCGCTATAGATTTAACTGGAGTATATGCTGGGATGGCATCAGATGCAATTGGTGAAAGATACTGTACTACTGATTCTTGTGAAATTAAATTCATAAAGGATAACTCAAAAGCCAATTAGATGGTATAATGTATCCTATGGAAGATACTAATAATATAGGAAAATCTATAGTCGTTTTAGATAATGGCTATGTTAGATTAGTTGATGTTATGGGATCTGATCTTTCTGTTGCAAATGCGGCAAGAGCTTCGTTTGCAAAAGAAAGTTCCCAAATGTCGACAGACGACGCTAGACTAATAAATTTTCTTGCAAGAGAAAATCACATGTCTCCGTTTAGGCACGCATTCGCTACATTTGAATTTAAGGCACCGTTGCTTGTTGCTAGACAACATTGGAAATATGTTGTCGGCTCTGATCATACAATGGATTCATGGAATGAATCGTCACGCAGATACGTGACAATGGAACCAGAATTTTATATACCAAAATTAAACGAATGGAGACTTGCTCCAGACAACAAGAAACAAGGATCTGGCGGTCCCATAGACCCTTGGACTGGTTCAATTTTGACTGAAGAGTTAAAGAAGTATATTGAACAGGGAGAAGCTTTATATAGGTTGGCGATGGATAACGGAGCTGCTCCAGAGCAAGCGCGTTTATTCCTGCCAGCGTACGCCATGCATGTTGTATATAGATGGTCTTGTAGCTTGCAGTCAATAGCTTTGTTCTTGAATCAAAGATTGGCCGAAGACGCTCAACATGAAATAACTGAGTATGCGGAATCTGTAAAAGACTTAATAAGTCCACACTTTCCGGTTTCACTATCAAGTCTATTAGGTAGTTATGTATAAAAATTTATTATTATCTTTATTATTGACAGTCTGTTTGAACTGGACAATAGCTATGCAGATACTTAATCAAACATCTAAAGACAAAAGAACAAGAATAGTTTCCGTTTCACTCGCTCTTGCTACTCCATTAATATTTGGTTTGATTATATTTTCTTTGTTATGAAAAAATCTTTTAAAAAAATAAAAACAGTAAAGGTAAACACAAGTGCCAGCGTCTAAGTTAAATTATATTGTAGTATATAAAAACCATAGTCAAGTTTACGGATGCTCTTCTTCAAAAATAGCCATTGAATCTCCGGCCCCAGACGGGTTAACGGATCAAGATAAAAACATATTTTTTGTTACATTTGAACCTGATACCGACAACATATGTCTTCATAGGTACGATCCAAATAAAATCGGTGGTTTTGATTTAGATGATAAAAAGGTAAAAATTAAAAATAAGTAGGAATAATGGCTAAAAAAATAAACGAAAAGAAAAAAATAAATATTAAACTTGAATCAGGTCAAACGTATCTGGTAACAACAATAGATGAAATGCTTGTTATATCAAACGCATTATCAAATTATTTATCTGTTGTTAAAGATGAAAAAGAAAGATTAAATATTTTACACATTAAAGAAGAAGCTGTAAAATCAATTAATGAAAATCAATTTATTAGCAAGCAAAATAACAATGACGATGATAGTTGGTAAAAATGATTGATTTATGTGTAGTAAATTACAATACAAAAGATTTACTTAAACGTTTTTTAGATTCACTTCATAGTGATCTTAATGAACAAAATAAGATATGGAATCTTTACATATCAGACAATGGATCTTCCGACGGAAGTTGGCCTTGGATAGAAGAAAATAGACTTACATATAAGATAACTGCAGGTTGGAATAATCAAAACATAGGCTATTCTCTTGCATGCAATGGGATGGCAACTTACGGAGCTGGTGATATAATTTGTTTATTGAACGCAGATGTTTGGCTTACTACTCAGGATCTAATAAATGTTCAAAAAATATTTGATGAGAATCAAGATATACATATTCTTGGCCCGAAACAAAGAGACGAAAATGGTTACATAACACATGCTGGCATTGTAGGGACTAATACGGCTCCAAAACATAGGGGTTGGAAGCAGCATGATCCAAACGATAATCTTTTTAAGGATAGGGTAAATTGTGTCACGGTATCTGGGTCCGCTTACTTCATTAGAAGATCAGTATGGACTAGTTTAACAAGTGATCGCGAATATCAAAGAATGTATCCAGGAGTATTGGGCGCGTTCCTGCCAACACCTCACTACTACGAAGAAACTTGGTGTTCGTATTTTGCACGTCATCGTGGCTACAATGTGGTGTATGATGGTAGTGTGTCAATCGGTCATAGCTGGCATGCATCATCACCAAAACCGGGTGAAGGATATAGTGAAGCAGATAGTAAGTTCAAAGTAAGTCAAGAAATATTTCGCAAAGCCTGCGATCAACTAGGAATAGAAAGAGATTAAAATGTCAGATCAATTTAATGTTTACCTTTACAATGCAGAAGTGGTTAAGATAGTAGACGGAGACACATTCAAGATTAAGATAGATCTTGGTTTTGAAGTTCACATTGGACCAAAGAGTGTCAGATTATATGGTGTTAATACACCAGAAAGCCGCACTACAAATCTAGAAGAAAAGAAGATGGGGCTTGCTGCAAAAGAGTTTACTGATCAATGGATTAAGAAAGCTAATAATAAAGTAAAGATCGAAACTATCCTAGACAAGAATGAGAAGTACGGCAGAATTCTGGCTAGAGTATGGAACGAAGCTGGCGAATGCCTTAATACCGAAATCGTTAAAGCTGGATTAGCTAGAGAATACTTTGGAGTAGGCGATAAAACTTTTGAGGAATTTAAGAAGGCGTAAGTGCAACATTTAGGTAATGGTATTTATCGTATTGAAAATTTTTTTTCTCTTCATAAAAAATTTAAAGATTTAATTTTAAATCAGATTAATAATTTAGATTTTTTTAGTTATCAAAACAATCCTTTTAAAAAAAATGATTTTGACTCACACAATTTTTGGGTAAAAGCTATAGATAGTAGCAATCCAATTTTGTATGAAATTGTATCCTCCTTAAATGAACAAATGATAAAAGTGTTAAATTTAACACTAAACACAACTCACGTCAGTCAATGGGAGAATAGTCAATACTGCGGTATGATATCACTTTATAATCCTGGAAATTTTTTTATGGATCATAATGATTTATTTTCTTCAGATGAAGAAAAAAAGATGACTTACACAGCCGTTTATTATGTTAATCAAGATTTTGAAGGTGGTAATTTATTTTTTCCAGAATTAAAAATTACTGTTAAGCCTATAGAGAATAGTTTAGTATTACTTCCCTCTCATTTAATTCATAGAGCAGAAGAAATTATAAGTGGAAATAAAATAATATCAACAACATTCTTTAAGGAAATTAAAAATGCAAACTAGAAAATATTTTGGTGTAGGCAATAAAAAATTTCAAGAGTTTAAAAAATAATTTAAATGTCACTATCATTGCGAAAAAAAATAAATCAATATTTAAATGACATAAAAGAAAGTGTTGTTTTAATGGATGGTTTTGATGAATCATTAATCGGTTTGTCACAAAGAATAAACCAACCTTTGTTAGCTGTTTATTCTTGGGAAAAAATGATTGACGTCTGCATAGCTAGGGATGGAATGAGCTACGAAGAGGCGGTAGAATACATTGAGTATAATTGCATTGGGGCTTGGATTGGCGACCAAACTCCAATAATAGTGATGCCTTTAGAATTGGACTAGATACAATGCAAACATTTTTACCCTATGCAAATTTACAAAAATCAATTCAAGTTTTGGATTATCGTAGACTTGGAAAGCAGCGCGTAGAAACATTTCAAGTTCTAAATATCCTACTTGATCGTACGCCAACAAAAGGATGGCGCAATCATCCAGTGACCTTGATGTGGAAGGGTTACGAAGCCGCCCTGCAGTTGTATCAAAATTACACCATTCAAGAATGGGTTAATAGAGGGTACAAAAACACTATGCAGTACGAGGATGTCGATATTGATTCTGCGACTATGCCACCTTGGTTCGGCTTAGAAGAATTTCATAGATCACATAGATCTAATCTACTTCGCAAAGACTATGAATATTATTCGCAATATTTTGATGAACCCAACAACTTAGATTATTATTGGCCGGTTAAAGAGTTGGCTAGTGGAAAAAATTAATTAAAACTTGCAGAACAACTTGCATCGCGCATGCTTTAGGTTGTAGTATATAAGTGCAATATAAACCAATAACATAAATAGCCGAAAGGAAAACTAATGGCTGAAAATAAATTCAAATACTTCACAATTACAACAACGTCAATCGTTAAGGCACCTACTGTAGCTGAGGCACAGAAAATTGCATCTAGCAATTCGCGTAAGTTGTCTGGAACTCGTGGAGAACTCTTGTTCAAGGATGTTGATGTTCAACGCATTACAGCTGTTGAAGCAAGAGAGCAAGTAGAAAGCTAATTATTATTGGATAGGGGGTGGTGGTTTGATAACTATCACCCCCTCTATTTTAGGGATAAAAATGTCTAAACAAAAAATTATTGCTCAAATGGTCGGAAGAAATGAAGAAGATAGATTCTTAAAAAATGTATTAAGTAGAATATCAAATCAAGTTGATGAAATTGTCTTTACTGACGACTGCTCAGAAGATAACACCGCTGGTATAGCATCAGATTATGCGCATGTATATAAAACTACAGAACCAACATTTGCAGTTCACGAGGGAAGACTAAGAACAGCTGCCTGGTCTAATCTAGAAAAACATGCTAGTCCGGGCGATTGGATTATCGCGATAGATTGCGACGAGATGCTTTACAGATTAGATAATCTTAATTCGCTTGACATAAAAACAGTCTTAGATTCCTCTGAACAAGATGTAGTTAATGTTAGGTTCTATCACATGTGGGATGAAACTAAATATAGAGTAGATAAACTCTGGGCACCAAATAATAGTTCGAGAATATTTAGGTTCATACCTGGTGGTCAGTTTAATGACAGAGCATTGGCTTGTGGGTCTGAACCAACATACGTATCAGAATGGATCAAGAGAAGAAACTTTTGGATAAATTCTGGTCTCGTAATGCAGCATCTCGGATATATCTTTGATGAAGATAAGCAAAAAAAATATAAAAGATATTCTGAGATAGATGGTGGTAAATATCATAATTTATCTCATATTAATTCTATATTAGATGAAAATCCAGTTTTAATAAACTGGGGAAACTTTGGACTTTAAGGAGTAAATATGAAAAATATAAATAGATCTCTTATTCAATTAACGGGTTTAATGAATAGTGATAAGAAATTTGCATTCATTAATATATCTAAATCTTCAATTATAGGATTAAATAAAAAAAATGAAAAAACATTTCCATCAAATGTTTCTAAAGAAATAATTAATTCCATTAATCTTTCTGGTGATAGAGTAATGAAAAATGTTTCGTATGATCTAATGAAGGAAGTGCAAGATGGTAAGTATTCTACAATTGGATTAAATAAAGAAATATACTATCATTATCCTAATGTATTTGAATATTATTTAGAAAATAATAAACCAGTATTTGATTCTCTTATTTCTTTTTACATTACAAATACACCTTCTGTAGTTGTTTCTCTTCATGATCAAAAAAGAATTTCTAATGTACTTGGACTAAAGAAAAATATTATTAATATATCATATACAAGTATGTATAATAAATACGAAGAAATATTTGATCAATTAAAAAACTTAAACGGCAAAGTACAATACTGTTTGTTAGACTGCAGTTCACTAGGACTAGCTTTGTCCCACAAGATATGGAATGAATTAGACATGTCTATTATTGATTTAGGAAAAACTTTAAACTTTACGAAGGACAACAATCATCAATCAGCAAACCCAATAAATGCAAAATAATCCCCAAGATAGAGAAGAGGTAGAGTATTTAACGGATCTGTTATTCGATACATCTATGTCTTTGTCTGATATATGTAAAGAGCTTGGGTGGAATATAAATAAATTAAATAAAGAAATAAATAGATTAGGTTTAAACTGGTTAAAAAATTCTAAGAAGAAAATGTCTAGAGGACAAACAGCTCTAACTGCAATAATGCAGAAGCTGCTTCCTGGTGAAAAAATAATTAATGAATTTCATATTGGGGATAGACTCAAGCTAGATGTCTACTGCCCAAGTTATCAGGTGGCCGCTGAATACCATGGTAGGCAGCATTTCTTTTATACTCAAAGATTTTTTGATTCTAAATATGAATTTGAGGAAGCACTTCAAAGAGACATTATAAAAATGGAATTTTGCAAGCAAAATGGAATTGCACTTGTTGTTTTCAGATACAATGATAAGCTAACAGAAGAGTCTGTTTTTGAAAGAATGATGGAAGCAATTAGGCATAGCCCGTTTATCCCAAAGGATAAACCTAAGAACAAAGTTGTAGACACAACAGCCTATAAAATGGTTAAGAAGAAAAATTCTGAATATAGAAAAAAAGCATATAGACTAGCAAAACAAAAAAGAAATGAAAATGGAACCAACAAGCGAAATAAATAAAGACTCTGTACCTTTAGAGTATCAAATATTTGCATTGGCCATTAGGCACGAGGGTGCTATATCATATTTCTATGATAATCTTCCAGAACAAATTGTTGGTACAATTCATGGAGAAAAAGGAATTAATGAATTCTATGTAGCCCTTTTATCTTTTTACAAAGCAACTAATTTAAATATAGTTAATCCAATAGCCTTTAAGTCTTGGCTGCAAAGTGATTCCAATATATACGAAGCTTTGGGGGGCAATCCTGGGATCACAATAATGTTAGATATTCTTAATACGATAGAATTATCTAGCCCCGATGCTATAGCAGAATTAATTAAGCATAAAGCAAATAAAAGAAAACAAATTAACTATTTGCAAGAACTACAAAATATACTTACTCAAAAAGGTATTAAAACCGAAGAAGATATTGCACGAGTTCAAACTCTTACGTCGGAAATTAGAGAATTAGAAAATCAAATTAAATACAATCCCCTAGATAAGGTAACGACTGGTCTTGACATAATTGAAAGAGTTGATTCCCTATTAGACATTCCTAGCTTCTTACCAACACAGTTCAAGGCTCTCAATAGGGCTATGGGGTATACCGATGAGGGTGGTTTTTTCAGAGGCGCAGTTCATGCAATCATAGCAGCTTCAGGAAAAGGAAAAAGTACATTTGCAAAGTGTTTGGCCAACAATTGGCTAGACAATGGGTATAGAGTTCTTTATATAAATTTTGAAGAGGCAATTGGGCACTGGGAAAGAATTCTAATGACACAGATAATAGAAAAAAATGTATACCTAGAAGCATCTAAGTGGTCCGAAGACGAAAGATCTAAATATTTAGAAATTTTTAAATCAAAGCTTTCTAGTTGGGGCAATAGATTGATGGTTAGGCATGATCCTGATACTCCATATTTTGAAGATTTAGAATTTTGGCTTAGAGATATAATAGGCCAGAACTCCATGATGCCGGATGTAGTTATAATCGATACCATACAATCAATGTTTACTAGGGGCAAGGGCAAGCCAAGATGGAGCGAATTTGAAGAGATGATGGTTCGCTTAGAAAAATTAGCTAGAGATATGAACTGTGCGCTTATTATTACGGCACAAGAAAATGCAAATAGAATGAAAGAAAAGCGTGAGGTTGTTCAGCAGTCTGATACTGGTGGATCATTGACGATTCAACAAAAGTGTGCAGTTACAATATTCTTGACCGAAAAGAGACTAGCAACAGATGATGAAACAGAAGATGAAAACATCATGCAGCTTCAGATACCCAAAAATAGAATTACTGGTTCGTCATTTCTCCATGATCCACCTTTGGTTAAGTATGTCGATTACAAAAAAACATATGAAGAATATGAGCCAGTAACAGATAGTTCATATACCTCATCCAACTCATTGCTTGATGACTTATTAAGCGGCAAGGATTTTCACTAATGGCAAATATTACAGTAAATGGTCTTAAAGATTTTCAAATATGTGAAAGACTTTATGATTATAGACATCTGGAAAAAGCTCCAGAAAAAATATATTCAAGAGATATTTATACAAATAAATTTGAAAACACTATAAAAAATATTATTTATTTTTTCTTTTTTAAAAAACAATCTGGGATTGTACCATCGTATGCGGCACTGTTAAATAGGTGGGAGAAGATGTGGTTCCCTAAGGGTACAAGTTCATACGACATTGTCACAGAGCAACACGAGACAGCGTATGGTAACATGTCTAGCTTAACATCAAAGGCAGCTGCTTCCCTACTGATGTTTTATGAAAAATATAGTGATTCAAATTACATCCCAGTAGCGATTGCTGATGATTATTTTGTTCCAGGAGCAAAAGGGAATAATATATCGGATACTTTTGATGTTATTTTATATAAAGATAAAATTTTTTATGTTATTAAATTAATGTTTAACTACAAACAAAGCAACAGAGATCAGTACAGAGTAGACTTTGCCGCATTGTATAAGGGTTTTGAAACTAGACACCCAGAAAGAATGTCTGAAGTAAAATTTGGAATTATAGATTTAATGAGCCAAAATTTAAATTTTTTTGAATTTATAGTTTCAGATTCTGATATTAATAATTTAGAACTATGGCATGAGAAGCTATTAGCTACCGAAATATTTGCCCCCAAAAGAGGGCTTATAACATACTGTAAAAAGTGCCCTTTTGATACACCGTGTTCAAAATGGGATGGATGGAAGAAGGATAAAAATAATGACTAAATCAATACTGGATGATATCTTAACAAGTCAAAAAGAAGATAGTTCACTATCCTCTGAAAATGAAATGTTAGATTCTATTTTGAATGAAATTAATTTAATTAATGACGAAAGTATAAGATCTTTTATTAGATCCATATTAATAAAAGCTGATTCTTTTTGGAAAATACCATCAAGCTTTAGTGGAAAGTACCACCCAGCAGATGAGCATGGTGAAGGAGGAAATGTTCTTCATACCAAGAGAGTGGTCAGAATAGCCAATCTTCTTTGTGAATCTTATAATCTTTCTTTGGAAGAAAAAGATATAGTTATATCTGCATGTTTGCTACATGATGTTTGTAAGGGTGTAAAGAATCTGGATTCAGATAAATTTGAATATGACCCAATGCATCCATACACTGTCGGAAAGTTTATTTCAAACTGCCAAAAAAGTGATAAACAGTTTGCTTCAGAGTTAGAGTCTTCTACTCTCTATCTATCAGAAGACATTGTTCAATCAATACTGAGATTAGTTAGATGCCACTTGGGCCCATGGTCACCAGTGCCAGAAACATATCCTATAACTTACTTAGATTACATTGTTCACATTGCGGATAACATCGCATCAAAAATACATAGTATAATAGAAGATAGCGATTTGATAAATCCAATATGGAGAAAAGATGGAACCGGAAAAAAGAATTAAAAGAAGAAACTATCTTTTAAATCATTTAGAATATCTTATATCAGAATCTGTTTACTATAGAACCAATAGTAGCTTAATGAATAATGATAATAAGATAATAGTTTGCAATATAAATAATATAGAAAATAAAAAAAAGATATTATGAAAATTCCAACCGATCCAACAAAGTACTTAAGTTCATGGAACCTTGTTGAAACAGCAAAGTATGTTCCATCTTTGTCTAGAATTATTAGAGATAAAGATGGAGAAAATCCAAGATTTACTTCTATATATGACATGGATAGTTACTGTAAAAAATACGAAAATGTTGGCGTATACACTTCCATTTGGCATTATAACTCTTCGGATATAAATGAGGCAATAAGGCTTGGATCATTATACTTTGATTTAGACAATTCTGATCCCAATAAATCCTGGGAAGAATGTAAATTGTTATATTTATATTTAGAAAAATATATACCAGAAAAATCTTTGTTAGTATACTTTACTGGTAAAAAGGGTTTTCATATTGAGTGTGAACCAATAGCGCTTGGGATAAATCCGTCTAACGCGCTACCTAATATCTTTAGATATATTGCAACTAAGATTAAATCAAATTTAAATATAGAATCAATAGATTTCAGCGTGTATGATGCAAGAAGAATGTGGAGATATCCAGGTTCCATTCACCAGGAGACTGGTTTATATAAAAATTTAATATCAAAAGATATATTATTTTCTAGTTTGGATGATATTAAATTGTATTGTAAAACAAAATCAATTAATGTAATTGAGGAACAATCTTTTGACCTAAAAGCCAACGAATGGTTTAGGGATTTTACTTATGATATGGAAATTGATAAACAAAGATCAAAAGATTTTTTAGATTATTTTAACAAAAAAGGATCTTCAGCTTTTAAAACCTTAAGAACAACAGAAAAAATTTTTACAGAAAAAGAATTGCTAGAAAGTTGCCCTGCAATAGGTAGGCACATGGAGAGTGCAAAAAAAACCGGCAAGCTTGATCATGAATCAAGACTTTTCTTATGCTCTATATTAACCTATAATGAAGATTCAATTAAGTTTTTGTATAGTATTCTTAGTTTATGCGATGATTTTAATTATGAAAAATCAACAAGTCATATTAATGATTGGATTAAAAGAAGACAGTTAGGAATTGGTGGTAGACCATATACGTGTGAAAGAGCAAACGCATCTGGAGTTGGATGTGGTGATTGTCATCTAGAGAAAAAAAAGAAGTGGATTACAATAGGAAATAAATTTGTTGAAGGAACAGAGGTATCAAATCCATCTCCAATAAGATTTGCCTATAAAAACAAAAAGGAAAATAACAAATGACTAACAACATTAATGACCCAGATGACGTTATAGGGACATGTTCTGAATGTAAGTCCGATCAACCAATGCGATATATGTATAATAGCCCATTTGCTCAAGCTGGAAAATCTGTTCCATGTAAATATTGTGGCGGAATTGTTATAATAACATACAGAGAAACCAGAGATCAAGCCCTAGACAATTCTGATACTGAAAGAGGATTGTAGTTTGAAGAATTGGACTAACCTGCATAACCATACCGTATTCTCGATGCTTGATGGTCACGGTAGAGTCGAAGAATATTTAGAAAGAGCTAAGTCTTTGGGGATGAAAGGCATAGCAACTACCGATCACGGTAATATACATTCATGGTTAGACTTCTATGACGCAGGAAGTGCCTGCGGTGTAAAACCGATTCTTGGTTCAGAGATGTATCAGGCAAGAAAAAGTAGGTTTGATAGAGACGAAGAAGAAAGATCGGGACCATCAAAAAATGAATGGGAGCAAAGAGGTCCATATCATATAACTGTATTGGCTAAAAATAAAATTGGTTATCATAACATAATAAAGATGTCGTCTAAAGCTTTCACCGATGGCTACTACGTAAAACCTAGAATCGATCATGATTTAATTTCCCAGCACTCAGAGGGCATCATAGTGCTTTCGGGGTGTCTGAACGGGGAAGTGGCCCAAGCACTGCTTAGAAACGATTACGGCACGGCATTAAAGCATGCTGCTGCCATGCAGTCGATAGTTGGTAAAGAGAACTACTTCATAGAAATAATGAACCATGGCATAGAAGAGCAATTGGCTATTATTCCTGATTTGATAAAGATAGCAAATACTATCGGGGCAAAGGTAGTGCCGTCTGGAGATTGCCACTACGTCCATCAGCATGATGCGAAGTCGCATGACATAATGCTGTGTGTAGCTACTAACTCAAATGTTAATACTCCAAATAGATTTTCTTTTTCTGAAGATAAGTTTTACCTTCAATCATATGATGAGATGGCTTCTGTATTTTCAGAAGAATATTTAAAAAATACAATGCATGTAAACGATATGGTTGAATTAGAATTAAATTTTGGAGAAATACATTTCCCAGATTTTCCAATTCCAACAAAAGAATCGTCTACAGAATATTTTGAAAGACTTGCATGGGATGGGCTCAAGCTCAGATACGGTAACCCGCTCCCTCAAAATATAATAGATAGAGCTAACCATGAAATAAAAGTAGTTAAGGAAATGGGATTTTCTGAATACTTTTTGGTAGTTTCAGATTTAGTCAAATGGGCTAAAGATAATGAGATAAGAGTTGGATGGGGTAGAGGGTCAGCGGCTGGAAGTGTTTTATCATATGCATTTGATATCACTAATCTAGATCCACTTAGATTCGGTTTGATGTTCGAAAGATTTTTGGTTGAAGGAAGAAAATCAATGCCAGATATTGATCTCGACTTTGACGATAGACATAGGGATGAGGTAATCGAATACGCTAGATCTAAGTACGGAAATGACAAAGTTGCTCATATTTGTACATTTAATAGAACTGGAGCTAGACAATCTCTGCGCGATTCTGCTAGAGCTTTAGGTTATGATTTTGTATCTGGAGATAAAATAGCAAAACTTGTTCCTGCTCCTGTTTTGGGAATTTCAAAAAATTTATCTGAATGCATGGAAGTGCAGGAGTTTAAGTCGGAATACGATACCAACAGCGACTCAAAGCTAATCGTAGATACAGCTCTTGGGCTAGAGGGTTTGGTTAGACAAACAGGAATACATGCAGCCGGTGTTGTTATATCCAAGGGTCCCTTAACCGACTATCTCCCAGTGATGAAAAAGGGGGCTGATGCACCGCTAGTAACCCAGTGGGATATGGGTAGGGTAGAGCAGTGCGGACTATTAAAAATTGATTTCTTGGGTTTAAGAAATCTTGGCGTAATAGATTCATGTATTAAATTAATACAAAAAACAAAAGGAATATTGTTAGACATAGAAAAAATTCCCTTAGATGATAAAAAAACTTTTGAAGAATTATGTAAGGGAAATTGTATGGGAGTGTTCCAGCTAGAATCAGCTGGGATGAGACAGTTAATGATACAGCTTCAACCTCAAAACATAGAAGATATAATGGCCTTAATATCATTGTATAGACCAGGCCCTATGGGTTCTGGAATGGACAAGCTCTACATAGATAGAAAAAACAAAAAATCTAAAATATCATATGATCATGCTAAGCTTGAGAGTGTTTTGGGCCCATCTTTGGGTATCATGCTTTATCAAGAAGATGTTCTTGGTGTTGCTAGAGAGCTGTCTGGTTTCAGTTCAGCTGAAGCAGACGACTTGCGTAAAGCTATTGGAAAAAAACAGATGGATAAAATTTCCTTATTTAGGAAAAAGTTTGTAGAAGGCTGCGTTAAGGTTTCGGGTATAACAGAAGATAAAGCTAATAAAATTTACTCAGACATTGAGTATTTTGGTGGCTATGGATTCAATAGAGCACACGCTGCTAGTTATGCAATGATTTCTTATACTACAGCATATCTAAAATCAAATTATACCGTAGAGTACATGGCAGCCTTGATGAGTTCTGTGGTTGGCAATAAAGAAAAACAGGCTCTATATCTTTCTGATTGTAGAAAGTTAGGGGTTAATGTACTCCCCCCATCTATAAATAAATCTGGAATAGATTTTGAAGTAGTAGATGATTCTTCAATAGTATTTGGCTTATCTGCTATTGGCGGCATTGGTATAGCTATTGCAGAAAGCATTGTACAGGCAAGAGATTTACAAAAACCATATACAAGTATGTATGATTTTTATAGGAGATGTGATCCAGTAACTTTAAAGAAATCAACCTTAGAACATCTTGCTTCAGCTGGTGCATTAGATGAGTTAATAGATGACAATGACGTAGAGATTAGTAGAAGAATTGAATTGCAAATTCTTGAAAAAGAAAAATCTGAACTAGGGATATATGTTACTAGCCATCCAGTTATGGGGATATGGGATGTAATCACCAACCAAATTACAAGTGAAATTATTGATCTTAGTTTTTATGATTCTGGTACCCCAGTAAAAATTGGTGGAATAATTAATTCTGTTAAAAAGATGATCACAAAAAAGGGTGATAAGATGTTCAAGTTAGACTTTGAAGATATCTCATCAAATATAGAAGTTATTATTTTTCCAAGAGCAGCAAAAGAAATACCCAATGACTATTTTAATGTTGGAGATATATTAATTATAAGTGGAAATCTAAACAAAGAAAATGATGAAGAAAATTCTATTACAAAAATATTTTATAATTCATCAGAAAAGATTGATCAAAAAATTTTTACTGGTGGAAAACCAATTATTTTTAATATAAAGAATAACATAGGTAACGTGACAATAGATAGTATATATGATATAATATCTAACAATAAGGGTAATAGACCTGTTTTTTTAGAAGTTTGTGATAATAAACATAAATTTATTTATAAGTTTGATACTTTGGCATCAACAAAGATAGTGCCAATAGTAGAAAAGGTATTAGAGTTGGAGATACAATAATGACACTTCCAGGATCCTATCAGAATCCATCGACAAAACCGTGTTGGGTATATTGCTCCTCATGCAGCAGATGTCAGGACAAGGGTAGATATACAAAGTGCAATGGCTGTAGTGGTAGATATGACCCAGCTGGAAAGATCGACGTTCATAATGATGATTTTTGCGACTGCAAGAATGGCGTCTTAAGATGGAGAACCAAATCTGGTAAGCTCTTAATGACAATATTTAAAAGTAATCCATTCAAGGGCACAGTAAAGTATGAAAAAAAATCTGAAGACGAAAGAGATTGGGATTCTTACGTAGCTGATATGCAAGAAAAAATGGACGATCCAAATTTCAATCCAATAACAATATACGAGGACTAATATGGGCAATAAAAAAGAAGTTGGAAGAATGCTACTTGGAGATATTCAATTGATTGAATACGAACATGCAGAGCCCTATGAAACATCATACTTTTTGCAGTCTGGAGTAGTCGGTTTTCTTGCCACAAAACAAGAACTACATGATTTATATAGTGTATTGAATTACTATTTCAATATAGATTCAATAAACAATACAGTAATTTCAGTTGATTAGGAAAATATTATGTCTTGGCCATATATAGAAAATGATTTTATGGAAATAGGTAATTCAGGTTGGGTTGCTATTGGAGAAAATATATATAAAAATATGATTAACAATCACACAATAGATAAAGAAGGCATTGAATATGATGCCCAAGGAAATGTTGTATACGATCCACGTGAAGAATTAAATGACAATAGCAATTAAAAAATTAGAAGATTTAGACCCACTACAAAGACTATCTCTTACTGAGTTTTCCTATTCAAGAATAGATACCTATAAGCAGTGCGCGGCTAAATATTTTTATTCTTATATATTAAAAGAACCAAGACTATTTGGCGAAGCAGCCGTGCTTCGGGAATATCGTTCATACAGTTTTAGAAAATGTTATATCTAATGATTCTTCTTTAGATTATTCTCAAATAGAAACTGAATATCAAAAAAGTAAAGAATCATACGATCCAGATCAAAAAATATCAGAACAACTTATTTCTGTAGGCAAAGAAATACTTGATGAATTTTATGATGAAAATATAAATACACAATTTAATGTATATGATAAAGAATATGCATTTAAATATGTGCTAGGCAATCATTTAATAATTGGTTTTATAGATAGAATAGATGTTGTTGGGGATCAAGTAACAATTGTTGATTACAAAACTGGTAAATGGGAAGTCTCTCAAAAGAGTATACCTAGCAACCTTCAGCTGGGGATATATGCGATAGCAGCTTCAGAGTTGTTTCCAGATAAAACAATAACGGCTGAACTTTATTACTTAAGATCCGGGAAGCATAAGAGCCATACCTATACAAAAGATGATCTTGAAAGACTTAAGCAGGATGTTATAAATTCTATAAACGAGATCATTAATGACAACTCATTTGCTGCTACAGCAAACTCTAGGGCATGTAGCTATTGTGACCACGCAAAAAGTGGGGCATGTGGCACTGGCGTATTTAGAAACAAAAGAGCAGCAGGGGCATAAAAAAACCCCCGCATTTCTGCGGGGGAATTTTTAATATTCTATTGATTAGAAGCTTGAGTCTGACTCAAAGACCAGATCATTGGCTTCAAGGCCCTCAAACTGAGTTACCAGCTTGGTTGCCATTGTGTTGTCGTAACCAGCCTCTTGTAGGCTATCGATTACATTGTGGTTTATTGCTTGTTTGATGCTGTTAAACAGCTCTGTTTTTGTTGTCATGGTTTCCATTATATCTCTCCGCATCCTTCGTTGCAACTCCTGCAACATATTTTTGTATTTTTATCTTTTATAAAGTATAATGTTTCTTAAGAGTTATATTATGCTATGAGCAAGATAGAGGTTACTACATGAAAACTGAGATTGTCAACTCGAAGACATTTTTTTCTACAAGATCTTTAAAAAAATCTCCAACTTTTTCTAAGACAAAATTAGAAAATTTATTAGAGGTGGGGCATACTGAAAAAAAAGTTGCCAGTAAAGGTAACGCTTACAAGAATACAAAGACGGGATTCAGAACTGATATACAACTTAACGTAAGATCTAATTGGGAAGCTAACTTCGTAAGAATACTTAACGGATACAGTATTAAATTTGAATTTGAACCAACAGTATTTTCATTCCCAATTAAAAGAGGAACTAGGGGTTATACCCCAGATTTTTTTATCAATAAAACTGGAGAGTGGGTTGAGATAAAAGGATATCTGGATACAAAAAGTAAAGTTAAATTAAAAAGATTTAAAAGGTATTATCCAAAAGAATTTGAAAAACTAATATGCATCATCAGTAAGTATTCAAAAGATGCTGTTGAATTTATGGGAGAATTAGAGGTTCCAATGGTAATATACTATGAAGATATAAGAACAGAGTACAGTTCATTGATTTTAAATTGGGAAGGCAAATAATTTATGGCCGCCTATAAAGAACAGTACTACAATCTTGAAGAATCAGAAATGCAAGATCTAATCGCAAGAGCAAAAAAAGAAGATCCAAAAGCACAAGAAGAATTATTAAAAGTATTTAATAATTTTTTAACAAAATATGTGTCACTGTTATATCACGGCAGATATAATCTTGATGACTATGACATTAGAAGGTTCATAAGTCTATTCGTTAAAAATTCTTATGTTAGGTTTGCCCTAATGAAAAATAAATTAAATAGACCTAACTATAAACACGTTCAAGAAGTCATGAGCCGGCATACAATACATGACTAAAAGATATGGAGACGAGGAAGATATAAGACAGACTATTAGTGTTACCTTTTTTCAATGCATAAAAAGGTATGAAAGAAAAGATTCCGCAAAGGGGCCTATACCATTTAGTGGTTTTTTATATAGTTATTTTTTTTATCTTTTAAAAAAGAATGTAGATACTTTTTTAATAGATCAATTAGGAAGAAAAACATTTCCGTTAATAACCAGTGACTCATACGATGATGAAGACGAAAATCCACAACCTGGATTTAGACCAGAACCTGTTGAATATACATTAGAGCAATTTATTGCTACTGATGAATTAAATGAGATGTGGGTTCTTGGAGAAAAAACTATTCCACCTTTCGATCAACTTACCGTTCAGGAGAGACAGCTGATAAAATGGAGGTTTGTAGATGGAAAAAAATCAAGTGAAATTTCTGAAAAAATAAATGAACATCCAAACACTGTAAGAGAACATTTATCTAAAGTTAAATTAAAGTTAAGAGACATTATTATACAACACGACATGCAAGAAATTATAAAAGACTTAAATATAAAAAAGGACATTTGATGAACCTTCAAAGCATAGAACAATTACAACATCTTCTTTCTGATTTTTTAAATCCCCAAATTCAAGAGGTTATAAATTCCTATGTAGACAACAGTAAAAATAATCCTTATTTTATAGAGATACCAGAAGAAGATGTTATTGATCTTGGCCTAGATAAACTGGCGTCGCTTGTTGCAAGAACCTCAAATGTTTATGGAAGATCAGCAAGATTTGCTGGCATGGCGAGAGCAAACTTTAAGTTAATAGAAGGAAAATATAAAAAAGTTTATAAATCTTCTAGAGTCGGAAAGAATGAAGCGGAGCGAGAAGCGGCTGCAATGGAGGCTGCAGAAGCAGAGTACTCTGCGCTTATCACGTGTGAAGCTATTGTAAATTTAGCTGAGTCTTTAGAAAGCTCTGCCAGAATAGCTTCTGAATCAGCTAGAAAACTTATGGACAAAGTACAATCAATGCAGATAGCATCGAGTAGGGAATCCAAAGGTTATTACCTAGACGAAGACTTTAAGACATACTAAAGGATAATTTATGTTTATTGGACACTATAAAAATGTAAATAAAGTAGATGAGTTTTATTCAGAAAAAAAAGATGGATTAGATTTTCCAACTCAAGTAGAATATAAGGGCAGTAGATATTTACTTACAACTACTTATATGGCCAACTCTAAAAGTCAAGAAGATAATATAAAAAAAAGAGCACAAGAACTAAATATTTTAGTAGATGTAAAAATAGACTAATGAATGTAGAAGTTTTTTGCGATGGGGCTTCTAGGGGCCAAGGACAAAAGAAAAGAGGAGAAGCGGCTTGCGCAACGGTAGTTTACAAAAATAGAAAAAAAGTTGCGCAGTTTGCGAGAGGCCTTGGAGCTAGAACCAATAATGAGGCTGAGTATGAAGCTGTAATAGCCGCTCTTTTGATATGTGCTTTGTCTGATTTCATTGATCCAATTATTTATACTGATTCAGCTGTAGTTGCCAATCAAGTAAATGGAGTGTGGAAATGTAAGAGTCCAGCCCTGTTCCCTTTGCTGATGACAATTGAGGAAATAAAATCAGAATATAGATTTAGACTTATACAAGTTCCAAGAAATTTAGTTTGGGAGCCAGATTATTTAGCAAATACTTTTCTAGATCAACTAGAAAAGAAACAAAAAGAAATGTGATATACTCTATACCTATGAAAAATTTTAGAAATAATCAACCGATTATAATAGGCTTAGCTGGTAAAGCAGGTAGCGGTAAAACGTCTGTGGCTGAGGCTATTGTACCTAAGGGTTCACTGGAGGCAGTGAAATTTGGTTATAGATGGGATCATTTATTTTTTGCTCTACCATTGTACGAAATGGCTTCTATTAAAAAAAATATAATGGGTATAAATGAAAAGTCTAGAAAACTATTTGCTTTACATTCAGTTCTCTATGAACTATATGGTGGCTCAGCGATTGGTAACATGCCAGACTATGAAAAATTTGTAGAAATTGTTTATGAAATTGAAAATCTATCAATAGAACCTGAAGGCATAAAGCCTAGAACATTTCTGCAGAAAGCCGGCGATGTATGCAGAGAGAATTACGCAGATTGTTTTGCGCACTGGGCTGTTATTAAAAGCTATAAATTATATACTCAATTCTGCAATGAGAGCGAAGACGCAGATAATGCAAAAATGGCAATAATTATATCTGATGTTAGATATGCAAATGAGGCGGCAGCAATAAAGAAACAACCCAATGGATTAATAATATGTTTTGATGCTTCTGAAGAAACCTTAAACAACAGACTCCTCAAAAGAGATGGACTTGTCCCAACAAAAATACAATCAGAACATCCTTCAGAAAACGGAATAGATGAAATTAAAAAAATGGCAGATATCATTATAAGCACAGATAATATGTCACTCGAAGATCAAACTCTAAATACATTAATAGCACTAGGAATGAAAGCGGAAACAAATGCCTAAGATAAGTAAAAATGCCTTTGAACAATCAACAGATTCTCCATTGGATTCAATGATTAATGCCAATCCAGGCATAAGTATTTCAACATCTCCAGTTTTAGTTTGCGGTGTAAACAGAAAAATAAACATTGGAAATTTTGAAAACATAGATGTCTATGCCGGTATAAGTCTTCCGTTGGGCGATGTTTCCCTTGAGGATAAGGAAGCTCTCCAGGCAGCAATAGAAGGTGCGGCAGCTTATGGGTTTTCAATAGTCTCAAAAGAGACTGGAGATAGATATGTTTTAATTAAGGAGTCCCAACAGGGCAAATAGCTAAAACATATATTTGCGAGTTACTATTATTAATAATATAATATTACTATTAATCATCCAAAAATAAAAATAAACAGAGGTTAAAAATGTTTAAGAAATTAGCCAGTAAAATAAAGTCAATTGCATTCAACGCTCAAAAGCTAGATCCGAACAGCTCTATCGCTAAGGCTCAAGCTAAGATCATTGATGAACTTGCAGATCAGGCACAGGCGGTTGCAGACATCGCAGTTGAAGCAGCAGAGAAAATTGCTTCAGATGCAAAGAAAGAAGTTGCTAAAGCCGTAAAGGAAGCATCTTCCCCTAAGGCTAAGAAGGTTGGACCTCGTCCAGAAGACGCTGCTAGAGCTGCCAGCTCAACGGCAAAAAAGGGTCGTCCTAAAAAGTCAACTAAATAACCTAATGTCTTTAGCTAAGTTTAGGTTGGTCTCCAAAGGAAACGCAGCTCCTAAAAAAATAGGACAAACACCAACCCCAAAGACCAAACCTAAACCTAAGGATTAAACATAATGGTTTTTAAAAAAAATGTTTACATTAGTGGCCCAAGAATGGGAACTAATAATTCAATGTATGGTATTGAGCTAAAGAAATCTTTAAAGCCAAAGAAGAATTCTAAAAAACCTAAGAAAAAATAATGCCACCAGCGTCACCAGATAATATAATTGTTCATGATAGTCTTTTTTCTGGCGAAGATTTAAACAAAATGTTATCTTTTTGTAAAAGTCAAACTACTTGGTCAAATAGTATTTTTTATTCAAGTGGAAAATTACAAACTTATCCAGATGAAAAAACAAATTTTCATAACGCCACTCCAGAAGTATTTAATTTATTTGTAAATATATTAAATATTATTAAGGATAAGATAGAGTGGTCATATGGAACTAGGGTAGTGCCTAAAAAAAACGAAGCTATAAGGAGGTGGTCTCCTGGCGAATTTCAGGACGTGCACGCTGATAGTGAGCTAGCAACCGGAGAATTTATTAGCCTTCAATATATTACAGATGAAGATCAAAATATTGATGAATCAGAGCACTCACTCCCTAATGATTTTGTTGATTTTTCTTCGGTATTTTATATAAATGATGACTATAAAGGTGGGGAATTATTCTTTCCTGAATATGATGTAAAAATTAAAGCAAAGTCTGGTAGCTTTATTACCTGGCCGAGTAACGCAAAATATTTACATGGAGTTGATAAAGTTATAGATGGGTATAGGTATACTATACCAAGCATGTGGTACAGCGAAAAAGCAGTTCTCCTTAATTCGATAAAGAGTTTTAAGTGTGCTAGAAGTATTTCTGAAGAAAATTATAGCAATAAATTTGTAAAAACTTCAGTACTATAATACAATATTAATTGTTAGAAAGTAAAATATTATGGCAAAATCACCGGCATGGACACGCAAAGAGGGCAAAAATCCTAAGGGTGGCTTGAATCAAAAAGGTGTTGCATCCTATCGTGCGGCAAACCCTGGGTCCAAGCTAAAGATGGCGGTTACAACAAAGCCAAGTAAACTTAAGCCAGGATCAAAAGCGGCAAAGCGTCGCAAATCATTTTGTGCTAGAATGGGTGGAGTAAAAGGGCCGATGAAAGATTCTAAGGGAAGACCAACGCGCAAAGCATTGGCTCTTAAAAAATGGAATTGTTAATTAAAGGATTACTATGTCAAAATACGTTACAACTACAAATGATGTTACAATTATAGATAATAAAGATCAAGAAAAAGAAAAAAATTTAAAAAAGAAATCTACTCCAAAAACTAAATCCAAAAAGAAAGAAGAAAAATAATATGAAGTACAGCAAAATGGAAAAAAAGACATCGGCAAAAAAATCTTCAGCAAAAAAATCTGGTTCAAAAATGTCTGGCATGACCCCAGCTCAGAAAAAACTGCCGCCATTTTTACAGGCAGCAATTGCTAAAAAGAAAAAAAAGAAGTAAATAATTTAATAATAATATTTTTTAAAAACAAAAACATTTAATAATAGGAGATAGAAGTGGCCAAAGTTGCATGGGATTACATTGTTCCAATCGTTATGCCGAAAGACCTGAAGGGTATTGAGCCTGGAAAACTGCCCGAAACATTGCTTAGGGCAATCCCAGGCGGAGGAAAACTTCATTGGCGTGCTGCAGACGCTTGGAACGCGATGGTTGCTAAGGCCAAAGCTGAAGGGATCGAACTTAAACCCACGAGTTCTGGCGATTTATATCGCACATACGAGAGCCAACTGGCCGGCTTTAAACAACGCTACGTATTGGAACAAATTCAAGGAACAAGCACTAAGACGTTTGAAGGAAAAACCTGGTACTTGAAAAAGGGCATGGCCATGCTAGCGACACCGGGTAAGTCGAATCATAATCTGGGCTTGGCCGTAGATGTTTCTAATGCATCAGAACCAAAGAGATTGAATTGGCTTATCGCAAACGTTAAAGATTTCGGATTTTCTTGGGAAGTGGTTCCATCCGAACCTTGGCATTTGCGACTAGTAACTGGCGACAAGCCAACACCAGCAGTAATGGCATTTATTGGTGGTGCTGCTCCAGTGGTAAACCTGAACACAACACCTCCTATCCATGACCATAAAGACCTACAAGAGGCTCTGAAGGCCAAGGGATTCTATAAGGGTGAAATCAACGGCATAAAAGATGCTGCGACAGACGCGGCGGTGAAGGCATTCAAGGTTGCAAACAAACTTCCTGCAGATTCTGTTGTCGGTCCTAAAGTAAAAGAATTACTCGGTCTCTAATGGAAATTGTATGGGCTTCCGCTGTTACTGGCGCGTTTGGCGTTCTAATGCTTCTCATAGAGAAGGGTCGTCGTGAGAATATTCGTGACCACGGATTTGTCAAAGATCGTTTAGATTCCATAAAAGAAGACATTGCAGATATAGACAGTGATATATCACATATAGAAGCTAAGCTAGACACACATCTAAGTGATCATATTACTAGCCAGTTTAATTTAGAAAATCTAAAATTTAAAACCGGAGAAAAAGTTAAGGCACCGGGGGATAATAATGGCAGCAAAAAAAGATAAGAAATGGATACAGGGTGCAATCAAAAGACCTGGAGCTTTTACCGCAAAAGCTAAAAAAGCTGGCAAATCTGTAGCGGGCTTTGCAGCCGCAGTTTCTAAAAATCCAGGCAAGTACAGCCCACTCACTCGCAAGCAAGCCTCGCTTGCTAAAACACTAAGAAAGATTAGCAAAAAAAAATAATGATAAAAGATAAATTAAATTTATTTTATTTTATTCATAAAGATAAAATTGTACACTGTACTTATTTTGCGTTACACGCAGTCCAAATATATCTCATATTAAAGATATCGTAATGGCTGCAAAAAAAGTAGCCGTTTGGGACAGCCCGAGTCCAAGAAAGAAGTCAAAGAAGCTTTCGTCTAAGGCCAAGGCTTCAGCTAAAGCTTCTGCAAAAGCTGCTGGTCGCCCCTATCCAAACTTGATAGACAATATGAGAGCAGCAAAGAAAAAGAAGTAATTTGTGCTATAATTGAAAAATGGACAACGTAAATCCCTTTGATGGCTTTATGCCGACTATAAATAATATAGTTATATCAAAGCCAACTGCATCGATTACATCAAATGGTGACTTACTTGATGTTCATTGCGTTACAATTAAAACACTTGAAAAAGAATATGTATTTTCTATTTCTCCAAATGATTTAAGTAAATTATATTTTTTAATATTGAAAGTTTTGTCTGATCGTTAATGGGTATAATACTATTTAAAAATGTTAAGATTGGTCACGTACCCAAGACGCCTGCAACTCCTTATCCATCTTCTCCTCAAAGAAGCGCTTCCAAAGAAGCTGTTGGGACACTGCTTGATTACGCATGGATGTTTGGTCATCCAATTTCTTACGCCCAGGAACAGGGTGGACAAATGATGCAGAACATAGTACCGGTCCACAAAACTGAAAGCCAACAGATATCTACCTCATCTAAGGTGGAGCTTGCTCTTCATACTGAAACAGCTTTTCATCCATACAAACCAGATTACGTTATGTTATTGTGTCTAAGAGGTGATGAGAATGCTGTGACCACATATGCTAATGTAGATGATATTGTTAAAAAATTGGATCTATGGGTAATAGCAACTCTTCAGAAGAAGTGGTTCACAACAAACATAGATATATCCTTTAGAACAAAAGGTCAGAAGGATAAAAATATTCCTATTTCAGTTCTTGAAAAAACTGAAGATGGATACAATTTTATTTATGATTATACTTTCGTTAAGGCAAACGATGAACTTGGAAGAGCAGCATTAGAAAAGCTCCATGAAGCTGTTGAAGAATGTATTCAGGAAATAGTTTTAGAGACTGGCGACTTATTAGTTATAGATAATAATAAAACAATTCATGGTCGCAAACCATTTCAAGCTAGATATGATGGCACTGATAGATGGGTACAAAGAATCTTAGTAAGAAAAGAACTTCCACCCAGTGACCAGATCACTGGCCACATTATAAATACGGAACTTTAAATATGCTGCAGAGAAACTTATACTCCTTTTGGGTCGGCACTAATAATTTAGTGATGAATGAAAATAGAATTAACGGTATAGAAAGTTTAAAAAATAATTCTAAGGTTAATTATATTTTAGTTACCAATGAAAATCTACAAGACTTTATACTCGATGAACATCCCCTTCATCCCGGGTATCAATATCTTTCGGATGTACATAAGGCAGACTATCTCAGAACGTATTTCATGCATCATCATGGTGGAGGGTACACCGACATTAAACCATGTTCATGGAATTGGAATCCATACTTTGACCAACTCGAGTCTTCTGATGCGTTTGGTATTGGAGCTCCAGAAGATGAAGGTGAGTTAAGTGTGACTCCAAAGCAGAGACCTTGGCTTGGTCAACACTGGGATAAATTGATGACTAACGATTTATATATATTCAAACCTAATACAGAATTTACTACCAAATGGTACAATACATTACTTGGTATAATGGATGTTAAGTTTAATAACTTACAAAAATTTCCAGCAAAAAGTAGTAGAGAAGCCGCTGATATAACAATTACAAGATACCCAATTGAATGGGGTGAAATATTGCTAGAGATATTTCATCCGTTATGCTACACTTATACTGATAGATTAATTAAGACAATGCCGTATCCAATAACTGTTAATTATAGATAGGAAAATAATGCGTTTAGAAACAATACCAAAAAGTGATGGAATTAAAGTGGTTATAGGCACTAGGACATATCTAGGTCCTGACTGGACTCACGTAGACATAGAGCCATTTCCGCTTCATGCAACAGATGATACTTGGCATAAGGTTGACATAGTTTGTGATGCAAGATCTATCCCACTTCCCGATGACTACGCGGATGTTGTTTTCAGTTCAGAATGCTTAGAACATTTTCCTTGGAAAGAATATCAAGCTGCTTTAAAAGAGTGGTGTAGAATTCTTAAACCAGGTGGAATGATTAGAATAGAAGTTCCAGATTTTTTAGGTGCGTGTAGACAAATATTATCTATGGATTCACTTGAGGGTGATAGAGCTATGCAACAGATCTTTTTTGCCGAACAATCTAATCAGTATGATTTTCATTTTGTTGGTCTAACAAGTAGAATGTTAGTGGACGACTTTAATAATATTGGCCTACAAGTCCTGGATGTAAAATCTGGAGACGAATGGGGGTGGCTTAAAGTGGATGCTTCAAAACCCTTAATACATGAAGACTATCTTTTAAAGGTAGATGCAGTAAAGCAGATCAATGATTGATGATTGGCATGGCAATACTGTAATCTGCACTGCCGTAACTGGCGGTTACGACTATGCAACAGCTCAAACTGTAATACCTGGTGTAGATTATATATACTTTACAGATGGTCAGTCAGCATTCGATATTTCCAACCCATGGAATGTTCAACTTCTTCCAGAGATAGACGCTCACTTAGACAATAGAAGAAGATCAAAAAGACCAAAATTAAATCCACATTCAATAGAAATATTACTTAAATATAAGTACTTAATATGGATTGATGGAGAAATTTCTATAACTAATTCTAATTTTGTTTCTGAAATATTATCCTATATGAAGAATGGCTTTGTGGCATCTCCGCACCCAGACGCCTTAGGAAATCCTGGAAGATATTGCGCTTATGGGGAAGCAACTATCAGACCATCAAAGTATGCAAAAGAACCACTAGATGAACAGTGTGATTTTTATAGATCAGAAGGATTTCCAGAAGAGTACGGGCTATATGCTTGCGGAGTCTCTGCTAGAGATATGACTAATCCAAAAGTTAAAGAACTTGGAGAGTTGTGGCACCAGCAAAATCTACAATGGTCATATCAAGATCAAGTAAGCTTCCCATATTGTCTATGGAAGACCGGTCTTGAGCCAGATGTATTGCCTAACAGCCTCTATAATATGGGTTGGCTTTCGTTGAACATACATACAAGAGAAGATTAATTATGAGTAGTATAAGGTTTAACCTTGGTGGGATCGGTAAGGGGTCAGAATACAAAACTGTTAACCTAGCCGAGATATGCGACATAGAAGCTAACATAATGGATCTTGATTCATTTTGTAATGATGGAACTGTAGATGAATTCTTTTTGTCTCACACTCTTGAACACATATCTATATTGCAATATAAGCCTTTCCTACTTCACATGCTTAGAAAACTAAAGCCAGGTGGAACAATCAAGGTGGTACAAACAGATATTGGCAGACTAGTAAAAATGTGGGCAGAGGGAAAAATATCTTTTAGGACAATGAGAGCTCCTATATTTACTCCTGCTAGTAGATGCGATTCAAACATCCTGCAACAGCACCAGAGCATGTGGTCACAAGAAGAATTGGTTAAAGACTTCCAGGCACTTGGCATGAATGCTGTAGGTTTTGACGCTGGATTTTGGCAATACGATGTCGATGATGACATATTGCCTGAAGAAACTAAAAAAGATTTTGGAAAAAATATTCCGAACTTAGGTGTCATAGCAACAAAGATTTGATATAATAACCCTACGGAAACCGACGCTCAGTAGCGTAAAAGATCCCTGACTTTTAAATAAGTTGGGGATCTTTTTTGTTACCCCTTAGTTACTATTAGGTATGTCTAACTGAAGGGGATGTCGGTTGAATATTTTAAATAAGCTTAGCTATGCGCTAAAAAAAATTAAAAGTAGTGACCGTGGTAGTCGCATACGCTTTCGTAAAGGGGCTTGGATATTAGCTCCAGCTTTTTTAATATCAATGTTTGTGCCTATGGCTACCCCAGCCCAAGCATTGTCTCCTGTCTTTGAGTCAACTGCGGCAGCAAAGGTAACCCTAGGTTCGTTGGCAAGTCGAACCCAATGTGCGGTTCTAGGCAAGCAAGGGATTGGGCCATACACAATGACTGGCACCGATGCCACCTCTGGCGATTCGTATTCTTATGTAACCGATAAGAACTACACGCGAGAACAGCAGTTGTACGAAGGTCAGGAAGCGACCACCCAGAACTTGTCCTACTCAACATCTACAGGACAAACATATTCTGGACGTAGTGGAGTAATTCGTCTCTTCTCTTCTGGCATTATTTCCTATGCCAATACTTGTAATAATCATGGAACATACGGTTCGGCGTTTGGACCAGAAATATGGACCGAGCCGTTTCCTGCTACGGCAAATCAATCAATTTCTTTTGACTGGGCCGCAGCTGGTGGTGGTGACGACTACGAAGCATACGGATACTTGGTTAAGGTTTCAGCAAGTGGGAACACATACGACTATGGCTCTAGTGCTACTTCAACTTTAGTTTCATATGGACGTGGGCAAAACCAAGGTTGGGTTACGTCTAGTGGCATAGTCCCATCTACTGGTTATTACAGATTTAGGTTCGTTAATGGTTCCTATGACGCAACGGGCGGTCAAGCCCTTGGTGCGTCAATGTATATTGACTCAGCAATATCTGTAGCCAGCGCAAACACTATTACCTTCGCTCAGCCTGCCGACATAGTTACCTCTTCGTCAAACCAGACATTTACTATCTCAGCTACTGCTACTTCTGGGTTGTCGGTTACTTTTACATCCAGCACTACAGGCAAGTGCACCGTTGGTTCATCAACAGATAGCAGTGGAACTTCAACCGCAACAGTGACGGTGTTGGCTAGTCAAACAGGAACCTGCACCATTTCCGCAAATAGTTTTTCTAATAACTCATATGTAGCAGCAGCCACGGTGAGCCAGTCATTTACTCTCCTTGCGGGGTCTACGGCTCCAACAACATCTGGCGGAACATCAATGTCTGGAACTGTTGCCTACGGAGAAACTCTGACCGCAGTTGATGGAACTTGGGGTGACGGTGGGTCTGCCGTAACTGCGACAACCTATCAGTGGCAATCCTGTACTCCTTCTTCGTGTACATGGACAAATATATCTGGCGCAACATCTTCAACATATGCAGTTGGTTCAGATGATGTTGCAAAACAAATACGAGTCCGCGTAACTAAAACCAACTCAATCGGTTCACTAACTGCAAACTCGGCTGCGTCAATCACGGTACCAGCCCCAACATCTGTCATTGTTACAAATCTTTCAGATACTTCCGGCTCGGGCTCTTTGCGTTGGGCTATCACTACGGCGAACGCTTCAGCCACTATTAACACCATTACTTTTGCTTCAGGCAACACTGGAACAATCACTCTCACTTCTGCCCTGCCTGCAATTTCAGACAACTTGACAATCACTGGTGCTGGTTTAACTTCCACTATTATTGACGGCAACAATTTATATCGTCCATTCAATATCTCGTCTGGCAAGTCGTTGACGATTTCTGACATGACACTTAAAAAAGGGCAAGCCACAAACGGCGGTCTTGTGAATAACGGTGCAGGCACTTTCTCTGCAACCGATGTTCGCTTCACGGGAATGACAGCAGGCTCTGCCGTGTTCAACAATGGAGGAGGTTCTGTCTCCACCCTCACGGATACAACATTTGATTATCTATATGTCGGTATTGCTGGAGACTATGGTTCGACGCCATCGGCTTTGAGCCAAACGGATTCCGATTACACAAACCGCACATACGTTTATGATTCGGTTTTTTCTAATAATACTTACGGAATATCTGGAGAAAGATTCTTCAAAATAAACAACACCCAATTTATTAGCAACACACAGTTTGGTGCAGAACTAGGCGGTCTCAACCGTCAGCAGGTGACTAACTCAACATTTACTTCAAACGGTACAGGCGTGTATTTCTCTTCATGGATTCCGACGGGTTGGGCGGTTGGTGCTGGTAACCAAACGGTTTCAGGTAATACATTCAACGGCAATACGACTGCCATTCAGTTTGCCAACAATTGGAATACCGGCTCTTCGGTATACAACGGAGTAAGTGCGAACTCGTTCTCTACAGCCAGTGGAAATACATTTGGTAATACTTCTGCCAACACAAACAATTTCTCGGGCTCTGGGTATGTGGAATCTGGTAACACAATTACCACAACAACTACAACTACTTCTTCTACTACTACAACCAGTACTACCAGTACTACGACTACCACTACTGTTCCAACTACAACTACAACTACCGTTTATGTACCGCCAGTTGTTGTTGTTATTCCACCTGTTGATACTGGGACGACCAGTACGAGCGTCTCTCCTGTCGTCGTGACTCCCCCAGACGATACAACAGTACCACTGCCGCAATTGCCAGAGCCTGAAACAGAATCCACAACGGTGACGTTTCCCGTAGGAACAGAACCAGAAACCGCACTGCCAGGAATAGTAATTCCACCAGTTGGAACAGAACCCGAAACGGTAGTAGTAATAATTCCACCAGATGAGGTTACCCTCCCAGAGGCGGGAGAAGCAATATCCACGGGTGACCTTGCAGGCATTTTGGATAATGCCTTCACCCCAGATGCATCTGCAGAAGAAATGACTGCCGTCCTTGATGGACTCCTTGATGCCGACTTAACACCAAAACAGTTTGACGCAGTAGTAGACGCAACCCTTGGCTCGCTTGACGAACCGGGAGCCGATGTCGGTGCTGTGATTGATTCGTTCCTAGAAGCAGACTTGAGCGATAAAGAATTCACAAAGGTTCTTGATGCAGTTTTCTCGGAAGATGTCTCTAGTGAAGTTTTCACTGAAGCACTAACAACAATGCTTGGTGCCGACCTTAGCGATAAAGAGTTTGACAAAGTTCTTGATGCCGCATTCTCAGAAACAACATCCCCAGAAGCCATGGTTTCTGCACTCAGTTCAATCTTTGATGGTCCAGCAAGTGGCGCGGATATTTCAAAAGTAATGGGTGCAGTGTTTGACGAAGACATTTCTGCCGCCGACACCATGACGGTACTTGGCGACTTGCTTGAAACAAACTTGAGCGCGTCAGAAGCAGAAGCAGTGTTTGACAACGTGTTTGATGCTGACCTCTCTGATGCAGAAACCATTGACCTCATCGTTGATGTTTTGAAAAACGAACTCACAGCAGAGTTATTGGGCTCTGCTCTTGGCGCAGTCTTTGATGAAGAAGTAAGCAACGAGGTTTTGATTGAAACCTTTACCGCCGTTTTGGGCAATGAACTTAATGCTGAATCAGTCGGTGTCATCGTAGATGTGTTGGAGTCAGACACAATTACAAATGATCAAGTATCACAAGTCGTTGACTTGATCACGGGCCAAGAGGGCGGCATTGATCCAGGTCAATCAGCTGCACTTTCGGCAAGTCCTAAGGTTCTAGAAAGCATAACCCCAGACCAAGCTACCGAGGTGTTTGCTGCATTAGATGTGACAAACGTAACGCCAGAACAAGAAGCTGAATTGGCTGCAGCTCTTACTAATGCACCAAACGATATTAAAGAAGCCCTTGAAGAAGAGGTCGACATCTATGGAGATGGCTTTGATGACTATGTTGCCCTTGGCTCTGAGGTCAACGTAGGAGCTCGTAGAACGCTTATAGCAGCCACTACAGCAGTTGCTGCAATAACGGCTGCCACAGGCGCTGCTGGAGGCTCTGGAGGCTCTTCTGGAGGAGGGAACTCTAACGGTCCTAGCGGTACTAATAACAATGTAGCTAAAAAGAATGAAGAAGAAGAAATGGCTGGAGAGATTGCCGGCCCAGGAGATGACGAAGATAGTAATTTTACAAAAAATAGTATATTTAAATATTATATCAAGGAGGGTATAGAGATGAGAGAATTTAATTGGTTAGGTTTTGGTAAGAAATTGTGGGATATAACTGCTGGTCTTGCATTTACATTTGCAGGTAGCGTAGTTGTTTACTACACACTTTCCGGAACAACCCAAACAATTGCCTTAGCCTCAACCATAACTGCCTGCGTAGTACACTATGCACACCAGTTACTTAAAAACGACGAGGACTAATTATGAGCAGACTTCTTTTGGATAAAGAAGATGTTAAGTTAGCTAGCGTTAAGGCTTCTGTTGAATTGTTGTTGTCTGAAATTACAAAACAAAATAGAGAACTATTTACCCACCAAGAATTAGAAGACATGCTATTAGATATTTACAATTTGGCTGTGGGGAAAAAAGTCTAAAACCAAAAACCCCTTCGAAATTTTTTTCTACTTTTTACCTTATATAGGAAAAATTAAAATAAAATATCATCAGGGGTTAAACATCGCCCAGTTCTTGTTTCATGATCTTTAACATAATTATATAGTTGATAATCTAAACTATAAAGATTTTTAAATGTTTCTATTTCTTGTTGTGAAAGAAAACATTCTGGATTATTAAATTCTGGTCTTTTTTCAATATTAAAGTTTTCATTTACTTTAAGTTCTTTATCTAAAGAAATATTTGTTTTTTTTATTTTATTTAAAGAAACCTCTAATTCATTTAGCAAATACGTTCTATTTTCTAATGTAGAAAGTTTTATATTTCCTTTTTTAATTGTTTGTAAAATTTCCTCAAAAGATATTTCTTTTCCTTGAAGCCAATGAGTAAAAAGAGTATTTTTTGTTAATTTCATTTTTTCCCAATCATAATCACCTAAAAGCCAATAACATTGTGAAAGGTTATTGGGTGAATATAAAAAGTTTTTTATTTGATGAATTTTATTATTTTTCCAACGTGAATCACTAACATTTCTATTATAATAATAGAATTCACTAATCATTCTTTCTAATGGATTTCTAATAATAGAAAACGTTTCTAGACTTTCACTATAGGGTTCAATGTATGGGCTGAAAAAATGATGTCCATAAAAAAAATCTATGTTTAAATAACATTCTTTCAAAAAAGATTGGTAATCTGTTTTATTTATTCCCCTAATCACGTGAGGATCAAACTTCTCAAGGTCAGGCTTAATAGGAATGCGTAATGCTTTATTAAAAGAATCATACACAGCATTGGATACTGATGTCCCAGATGTCCTTGGGATATGGCAAAAATATATCACACCCTAGTTTACCATAAAATGTTGAAAACATGCTATTATATGGAATTGCCAAGTATGCTAAAAAGAGTTTATTTTCTCAAAACTAACGAATCCAAATTCCTAAGCGTTCTAGCTCTTCCCCGTTATCACTAATAAAAGTATAACCTTCCGGATTAGGGTCTTGTTCATCGTTCCAGACTGGGATCATTGATGAGTTACCATGTGAGAAGTCAGAGTTACCACGAAGGTGTATCTCAATTAATTTTCCACCAATAAACTCACAATTAATTTTTGCGTATCTAAGTGGAATAAAACCTAAGAATTGTGGAAGGGGATGCGTCTGTTCTGTCCTTTGCCAATAGGTAAATCTTTTGTATGGATGATCTCGGTGCTTAGTTCCGACAACAGATAAGACTGGTTTATACTTCTCGTAGTCAATACTAATATGTTCACCGGTAAATATTTCGCACCAGAATTCTCCAGGGTGAAGATGGTATGTATCTTGTTCGAGATATTCTACTCGAGCTCTTTCTCCCATACCTTCAATATTAATCACTGGTTTTACAAAATATTCACCAGGTTTTGGAACTGGAATTCCACGTGGTCCACATAAGTGACCAGCTTTTTTGGCAACAATTAATTTATCAAAAATCCACAAGTCTTCCGGTAAACATGTATTCCACGCACGCATCTCTGGTGAGATATTCATGTTACTCTTCGTCGTCTGGAATTCCATTTCCGTTTTTGTCTTCAGCATTTCTGCCAGTGGAAATCATAAGGCCAGCAAGCGTTCCAGTAATGAAGGTAGCTACTGAAGAAAGAACGCCAAAGAACATCTTATCGTTCTCGGCTTGAGCACCAATTGGTTGTGTAACAAACACAAGTGCATAAAGAATAAAGAAGGTAGTAATAAGAAGAACTGCACCAAGCATGCAACCAATTACAAACTTAAGACGTGCATCTAGTTCTGCTGGGGTTAAGCGTTTTTTCATGGTGCGACTGTCTCCTGTGTTATTTGTATCGTTGTTTCGCTTGGGTTGAAGCCCAACAAGGTTTCTGTGCATGCGCCATCGACTCTGCACAATGGCGGCTTGCACTCTTTTGCTTCCCAATTTTCTGGATCTTGACATGAGTATCTGTAATTTCCATCGTATCCACATGCGGATAAAATCAAAATTCCAGCCACTAAAGATAGTCTCTTCATTTTGCATCTGCAGCTTTTTTAGAACTCTTGTCAACACCATTGAATACTTGATTAATTTCAGCTACAGATAATTTACCGTCATCTAAAAATGCTCTAGACAAACCTTCAACAACCGTTGCTACACCAGCAATGCCGGCCATAAAAATTGCTTTCCAGAGTGGCACACCAGCTATTGTTCCAGCACCGATCACGCCAAGACCAGAGGCCGCAAAAGTGGCTACAATGCGCATTACTATATTTTTAATTTGTTCCATAAATCCCCTTAATATGATATAGGGTATAGTAAATGATTATGGATTATTTGGAAGATTCTACTCCAATTGAATCTAAAAAATCTTTTTCTTTTTTCCACAAATACTCAAAAAATTCATTAAGATTTTCTGGATCATAAACATATTCTTGCGGTTTTTCAGGGTCATAATAGTTTTCTTGATTCATACTATACTCCTAGTCAACTTCAATAAAGATACACTCGCCTGGGCAATCTTCCGCCGCTTCAATCACGTCATCAAGCCTATCGTCCGAAAAGGATGCTAAACCAGCTGCGCCTTCTGGGTTTCCCACAGCGGCCGCATAAATCTTGTCCCCTTCTCTTACATACGCAAGACCATCTGGCATCATATGAAATACATCTGGTGCTATCTCTGCGCATAGTCCATCTCCAGTACATAGGTCTTGGTCAATCCATACTCTCATTTTTTCCCTTTGGTGATTGGTCCACCTGTCAATACATCAACACCAGTTTCAGTGACCAACACGGTGTGTTCAAATTGCGCGGTGCGCTTGCCGTCTGCAGTGACTG
>Ga0209298_10000003_pt1 | contig 168493 bp, 143 predicted proteins | sample S_140806_EF_Meta_FD_187325 | JGI IMG/M metagenome (GOLD analysis project Ga0209298, IMG submission 187325) | Freshwater microbial communities from Lake Simoncouche, Canada to study carbon cycling - S_140806_EF_MetaG (SPAdes) (version 2) | ecosystem: Environmental > Aquatic > Freshwater > Lake... | reverse complement strand
AGAATTATATACAGGAGTAACAACTGAGACAAGACTATTCATCAGTTTAAATCACTTATAAAATCCCTTAATTTACTCTGTTTGGTGTGGATTTGATATTTAGATAATAATCTCACTTCAACATCTGAATTGAAATACTTCATACATTCTAATCTGATTGATTTTTCAATTACCTCATCCAATTCGACCGGAAACCTAAGGTCTAACTTTCCTTTCTCAACTTGATAACCTTGATATTGTAACTCAATACCATTCTCTAACGCCAGATTTTTAAAGATATAATAGAGCGTTAAACTCGGATAAGACTTTGAAAAGCCGAGAATCGCCTTTCCTATTCTTCCTTCGATATCTTCAACAATCATACTATTCCTTCCACAAGAACATTTCTCGGATTTTAATTTAATACTATCACCTAGTGAGTATCTAATAACAGGAAAAGACTTAGATCGAAAATTAGTCACAATAGCTTCTCCTTCTCCGTTTGTTTCAACTAATACATTTTCGTCAATAATATGCATACTTCCGCATGGATACTCATAAGCTATTATACCTGTTTCTGCGGCCCCATACTCACTGACTATTTTCCTTCCAAAAGCTTCGATAACAGTTTCTTGATAAAAAGGAAATATTTTCTCGGATGTTCCTTTAATCATTTTGAGGTTCGGAAAATCCTTTGGAGAAAAACCCAATTCTAACGCAATTTTTGCGGTTTCAAAGATCATGGAGGAATATCCACTTAAATACTTTGCCGATTTCAATTTTATTAAAAATCTCCGAACTTCATCTTTTTCATAAGAGAATAAACGAAACCGGTTTTGTAAAAAATCAAAAAACCTAATCTTATAACGCTGCTTTGGCGATTTGTTAAACCCCCAAAAATATCCGTTTCTTTCCCAAGGTCTTACTCCATGCAACTCATAGGCGTAGAATAAAACCGCACGATTGAATGAATCCCAATTTTCATTCTTGAAAAATTTTAAAACCTGACCTGAAGTGCCAGAAGTTTCACTCAAAAAAATACGCTCACCGATATTCTCTGTATGTATATTTTCACCTTCCGCTAGTAAATCTCTCTTTGAAATTACCGATATTTTACTTATATCTTCTGGTGTTTTGAAATCCTCCGAAGGATTAAAATCACGCTCTTGAAATTTCTGTCTCCAAAAGATTGAATTTTTTTGAGCAAATATTAAGAGTTCTTTAATTTTGTTGAATTGGTAGGCTTCTATTTCTTCAGAAGATTTTTTCGCCGACAGATTTAATTTGGTATAACTTGAAAACAAACTAGGATTTCTAATCTTGGCACCGATTTTCCAAATTATTTCAAATAACAAACTCAACTTACGAATAGACTATTAATCAACTAATACAGATTCATTTTTACTACTATGAATTTCTAAGTACTTTTTCCAAAAGAATTTCATATTATTCTCTCTATTTCCGAAATTTTCAATCCAAACCCTATTTTGATTAACAGCTGATTCAATTTCCATCTTAGATAACTTAGTATACTCAACCACTGCATTTACTAATGATGCTACTGAACCTACGTCAACTAATTTTCCATTTTTATTGTTCTCAATAAAAGATAAATTACCGGGTAGTTTTGTAACAATTGGATACAATCCACAAGCCATTGCCTCCATAAGGGAAGATGAAGCACCCTCAGTAATTGGTGTAGAAAGATATAAATCATTCGATTGCAAATAATTGGGTAATTCCTCATTTGGAATTCTTCCTACATAGGAAATCAAATGACTAATTTCTAAATCTAAGGCAAGTTTTTTTAAATTTTGCATCAACGAGCCATCACCAATTACGGTCAACTCAACATAAACTCCAGCTCGCACTAATTGAGCGACGGAATTAATTATTACCCAATGATTATACTCCGGTAATAATGATCGGGTAACTATTGCCTTGATTTTGACACCCTCAGAATTTGGGCTCTTGTAATTAAATTTCCTTAAGTCAATTCCTTTTGGTCTTACCAATATTTTTTTAGGACTAGCGCCTGAGAAAAGCATAGCCGGTACCATTGCACTTCCCCATGCGTGAACCAAATCTACTCTCCGATATACCAAATGTTGAAGCACTCTCTTGTAATTTCTCGAAATAAATGTATTTGGGAAAATATCTGATATACCCTGCTGAGCTACAACCTTCAATTTAGCATTTGTGAATAAGGAAAAAAAACCATAGCTGGTGCTCCTCTCCGCAAGCACAATGTCATACTTCGGACCGAAAAAACGACCCCATAATAACCTTCCAATGAATAAGAATGCTTGAATAGCACGAATCGGTTTAAATCGGATCGTCTTTATTTCATCGGTATCTATTTTAAAACCACTCGCTTCTTCAATGCCATTTATCCACGTCTGAGCATCTGCTCTGTATGTCTCACCTAAAAATAAAATCTTCATCTCTACTCCTTCTTGTTCTATATGTTCTCAAATTGCTCTTTGTACCACAACGTGTGAAAAAACACTTGTCTTATTAAGGCTGAACTTCGCTTATTTCCTTTCTTGTACAGTTCAATTTCTTCATTTAATTCGAGTTGTGCGTACGGTCCCATCTTCATCAACGGAGATTTTAGCATCTCGTTGAAATGTTCTCTAAAATAAGTCTCGGATAAAATTATTTCGTCCCATGGAACGCTCAAACCAATTTTTCGATGCTGGGTGATATAAGTCGGTAGCTTTTCACCAATCGTTTCCATGAGTAGCTTTTTACCTTTTCCTTGGGTTGGAAAATATCTATCCGGTAAGCTAAACACACCTGTTGTTAATCGATAATCCTCAAAAGGCTCCCTATTCTCTATGCTCGCCCCCATGCTTACACGATCATTTCTATCGTTCAACGACGGGACATGCGTAAACTGCTCCATGTACATGAGTTGCCGTAATCTGTTGTTCGGATACATTGCCTTTGCTTCCTCTAACAAAGACACTCGGTATTCAGGCAATAAATCCAACGCGCTTAGATTCCAATCTTCTAGATCCTTCAGGTAGAAACCATTTGCGTTCATTATGAGTTGTGCATCTTGATTACGCATGTATAGGTAGCGCTGCATCTTTAACCAACGCTCACTCTTGATGTATTTTCTTGGGACAACCCGGAGCAGCTGAAGCATTCGATAACGTAATTGGTTATCATGGACTTTGTAACGTACATAACCCCCCAGCAACTCATCGGCTGCCTCACCTGAAAGCAACACCGTAACATCTTGCTTGGCACGTTTTGAAAGACCCAACAATTGCGGTTCCTGGGTATGCATAAATGGCTCGTCACTAATGTAAATGGCTTCCTTGGTTAAAGACGCCAACTCGGCATGTGAGAATTCGAAACTATAAAAATCGAAACCTAGTGATTGCGAGAATTTTCTTGCTATGGCCGATTCGTCGTGTTTCTGATCTGTAAAAGCTATGTTCCATGCACTGGTGTGGTTGAAACCTAATTTGTACTGCGCATACAAAACCGAACTTGAATCGAGACCACCACTGAGCATAGTTCCCACTTTCACGTCTGCAATCATTCGGTACTTCACTGAACTTAAAAAAGTTTCCTCAAACCAATCATGAGGGTTCTTTATTTCTGGAAACTTCTTCGCCTCTTCACCCAGATGAAACCATCGCTTCTTCTCTATTATTTCTCCCGATCCATTAAACCTCATAAAATGTCCCGGGAGCATTCGCTTTACACCTCGGAAAATAGTATTCTCACCACTGACGTGTCTGTAGAGGAATAATTCATCGAGATGCTCTTCAGCCAATTCCTTTGGAAAACCATATTCAAATAGCGCCTTTGGTTCTGAGGCGAAGGCGAAATAATCCGAATTCTCGCAATAGAAGAAAGGCTTAATACCCATTCTATCGCGAATAAATAGGGTCTCTTTAGTTTGCTTATCATGAAACGCAATGGACCAAAATCCAATTAGCTTTTGAAGACATGCTATTCCTTCATGAATAAGTAGATTCAAAAGAACTTCAGTATCGGAGTTTGTTTTGAATGCTACACCCTTTAATTCAAGATCCTTTCTAAGATCTTGATAATTGAAAATCTCACCGTTGAAGACGAGCACGTACCTACCACATTCAGAGTGAAACGGTTGTGTGGCAGCTTCTGAAAGGTCAATGATACTTAGTCGCCTGTGGGAAAATGCAATATTCTCGTTTATCCAAAGACTACCAGCATCCGGACCGCGATGAAGCAGAGAATCACGCATAGCTATCAGTTTCATTTCTGAAACTGTCTCGCTTTTTTTATTTATTACACCGGTGATTCCGCACATTAAACTCGAAAAGATTTATGAGATAAATCAATTACTTCCAATATTTCAAAATAACTAACCCAGAATGTATCCTCAGAATATTCTTTTTCAATATGCTCTTTATATTCAAAACCTAAACTAATTCTTTCGATAGGATTTACTAGCAAATTGTGAATAGCTGCCGCTAATTCGCGGGGAGAAGAGGGCGGAACAATTTTTCCGTATTTTCCATATCCCAAAACTTCAGAACATTGACCAACATCGGTTGCGACTACAGCTAAACCATGGTACCCATACTCCAATATACTCAAAGGCAGGCCTTCAGAAACAGAGGATAATACGCCAATATCTGCGGACAACAAATATTCCGATGGATTTGGAACCGAACCAACAAATTCCACAAACTCTTGGAGTTGAAGTTCTATTGTTTCATCAATTACTTTCTGATAATAGGGCTTATCCAATAAGTTACCTACCAATTGAACTTTAAAGTTTCGAGTACCATAATCCTTGACTAAAATCGAAATCGCTCTGATAAGGGTGATTTGATCTTTTTGCCATCTTAGATTCGCCAAGGAGAGTATGGTTAAAGTATGATCTACTTCCCTTTTTGTCTCAATTTCATTTGTTCTTCCGTAAAAATTTTTTAAATAAAAAATACGACCAGGCGGAACACGTAAGTTCGTTATACTCCAATCTCGTAAATTTTCATTCACTGTAATTACAGCATCAAAAAAACCTGAAATCAACGCTAAGAACTTATTGGAGAACTTCATATCACTCCTACGCCCGAGATGATCATGCCATATTATCGAAATTCTTTTGAAAATAGTTTTGACCAGAACCGCCCAGACAACTGAACTAGAATGAGCATGGATTATGTCGATTTTGTTGTTCTTGACAATTCGTACTAATCGCATGAACGCGACAATATCAAAGGAATGTCGTTTATTAATGCATACAACATTAACATTCTCTGCTATAAATTCCTTTAAAGAACTGTCACCTCGAGTAACAATCAAATACACTGTAATTCCTTTTGTCGCCAATAAATTTGATATATTAACAACCATTCTCTCAGTTCCACCGATATTTAATGAATCCACCATTTGAATAATCTTCATGGCTCTTGATTTTTCACAATTTGATCTTCAAAAATAGGATTATAAAAAGCGTCAGATTCTATTTGAAAAAACTCCTTCCTCAAAATTGCAACGCACAAATTATCTTGGTAACGCCCATTAATATACTTAGATTCCAACTCCCGTCCTTCTACTCTCCAATAACATTTCCGAGTAAACAATTCTAAAGATTTGTTGTTTGAAGAAATAATATTTGTAATTAACCGATGGGCTTCGAACTTGTAAAAACAAATAAACATTAGGGTCTTAACAACGTCAGCACCCAACCCCTTTGACTGATAACTAGGATGAATCTTTAATGCTATTTGAAAAGTTCTTGCAATCAAACTTTTCAATTTTAAAGATGCATAGCCAATAGGTGCATTACTCTCTCTTGATGTAATTATTAAGTATTGATTTTCCGAATTTAATGCCGATTTTAGCCAATTAATTTGTTGCTGCTCGGATATCAGACCTTCTGTTCTTCCTTCAGCATCTGCTATTTCTTGATTGTTTAGTAATTCTCTTACGAATTCACAATGTTCATAGCCCATTGCAATTAAATTAATTCTTTTTCCCTGATACATAATAATTTTGAATTAATTCCTCTAAGTTCTTCTTATAAATTTCTAAAGTCAACTTCCTATTCGCCTTCAAGCCCTCGGTGAAAATTATCTCGCGCTGTTGATTTGACATTTGGAATATCTCTAATAATCTCTGTGAAAAACTCTCAACATTTGGTTCATAAACAACTCCTGCCAAAGGTGCGAACTTCAGCGGATATGTAGAGTTCCCACTTTTAATTACTAATGGCAAACAACCTGTTGCCCAACTTTCATTGATTACTTTAGACCAACCCTCGGCACGACCCGGCATAACTGCTATGTGAGAATCGGTGTAAAGATCTAATACCTCACTATAAGACTTAGCGCCTAATAATTTTATCCTGCCCTCTAATTTGCACTCATTTATCAAATCCATAATCGATTCTCTACATTCACCGTCCCCAACAATATTTAACTCCCAATCATAATCTGCGTTTTTTCTTTGAAATTCCGCCATTCCCAAAATTACAGAGTGAAAGTTTTTAAACCGATAAAGTCTGCCAACACAAATAAGCTTTATCCTGCCATCCCATGAGCGAATTTTGGAATTGTCGATTATTCTGTCTAATTCCCAATTGTACATTACTGCTGGAAATGATTCAATATGACGCGGGTTATTAGAATGACCATAAATTAGCACTCGCGTATTGGTTGGTGGGTTTTGTAAAATAGCAAGTTCTAGCCTTTGAATAAAAGTAAACTCAGGTAAATGAAAAAAACTTGTAGCCCATTTGACTATTACTCGTTTGTTAAAAAAAAATCTAACATAGAAATTAGCTATTAAGGCCGTAATTCCCGGACTTCTCAAGTGTAAAAAATCCGAACGCAAGACAATAAATAAAACTTTCAAAGAACAAAATGGAAGTTGTAACAATCTTGTAAGATTATTGATAAAACCTGGCCCTGATTTTAATTTTAAATTCTTAACTTCCACGTTCTGAGGTAAACAAAGGATTGGCGTGCTTACGTTTTTCAAATGACATATTTCAGTATGGAGAGTTATTCTATCGAAAATTTCTGACCAAAGAACAATCTCCCTTACATATGGTTCGTAGGCAAAATATTTTCCATCTATTATATAATGAGGTAAATGGGCTATTATTGTCAGATTCTTTTTCACTTTACTTTTAAAATATTCTTCAATCCATCTTTTCCAACATTCATTAAAACATCAATCACGGATAAACTCGAAATAAAGTTATCCCCAATTTGAGGATATGATATAGCTTCAACATTAAAATCCTGCCATAATACTTCTATTCCGTTTTCTGCAAACAAGCTCGTATTAATATACTTCTTTCCGCCGTTACCAGAAAGATACTTATCCGCCCCTACCTCGGAGCATATCTCTATCAGTCTCAAATTACTATCCTGGCTTTGTATCGATAGTTCTGAGGATAAAAGAATTTGGATGTCTAGTTCTAGTAAATTCAAAATAAATCGCACAGTATTAATATTTATGGTCGACAATCTTGTTTCTCCATTGCACAAAATTTTTTCAATTTCAGGATAATAATCATTTAAAAAAGGAGCTTTTCTATAATATTGCTTTAAGGTAGATAATAAACTCATAGGATTGAACATTTCAGAGATTATTATCTGATTTATTGGGGTTGCCAATGGTGACTTTTTTACAGGCACTCCAAACCAATATTTAGCTTCAATATTGCTCTTAATCAACGTTCGATTTTGAAAATAATTTTTTTCGAACTGAACATTATCCAAAAAAACAAAAAAATCAGACCTCACAATTTTGTCAAAGTAACCTAACCACGGGAAAAAATGTGGTTGATGAATAGAAACGATCTTTGACTTCATGATTAATAAACTATTTGTTTAACAACTTCAAAAGCTTCAGCATAACCGACTCCTATTTGACCACCTCGAAAACTTGCCCTATCAACTATTGCCTTGGATAAACTAGTCTCACCAAATACACTTTCGTAAGCATCTACCGAGTTTCTTTTTGTGTCAATGAAATCACTAATGTCAACGAATAATTGCGGCCTGAAAGATTTGGAAGAAATCCCACCAGGTAACATAGTTTCATACATATAAAGAGAGCAGTTGTTTTTTCGTGTAGCACTAAATACAATGCTCGCTAGTATTTGATGATCCTGATGAGAATCATGCTCCCATGTCATAAAAATTTCATTCGGCCTAAAGTCATGAATAATCTTATCAAACATTTTAGTATATAACCTGTTAAATTTGAAATCATAAGGATCAATATCCAAAATCTCCATTGAAACCCCGAGAATCCTTGCTGATAGCTCAGCTTCATTTCTTCTTCGAACCTTTGCCAATTCCGAAGAAATACCATTAAAATCTTCACATGGAATGATAATATTTATAATTTTTACATCGTATCCCAATTGAATGAACTTACCTATTGTACCTCCCATTCCAATTTCTGCATCATCGGCATGCGGGGCTAAAACTAGAATTCTCTTATGCGGTTTTAAATCTAACATTTTGAAAGTTTTTTGGATTAATAAAGATTGCAATCAATAAGCCGGGGATAATACCTAAACCCGATACCGAAAAAATGTAAAATAAATATACGAAGCTACCAACAATTGGCAAATCGGACAAGCCGTTCAGTGAAAATTTAAAATTCAAAAAGACCATTTTGATTAAAAAAAAAATAAAAATTAAAAAAGCGAGCATGCCAAATTCGACTAAAACTCCTAAATATAACGAATGCAACTCATATGCTTTACCGTACATGCTATCAATTACATTGACTTTCAAAGAATACTTCTCACTAAATTTCGGTCCGTTACCCGGACCGTAACCAAACATAATGACGCTCAAATTTTCGCTATCTATGTATTCACCTACCATGGCCCACTGTTCAGCTCGACCAGTAGTTGCACCTGCTATCCCATTCTGATTATTAATTGTTTTATCTACCCATTGTTCAACAAGTGACGCATATATTGAACTGTTTATGTAATAAAATCCTACTATCCCTGTCAAAAAAATCAAAGCAAATGATTTGGCATTCTTGAGTTTTAAAAAAGACCAAATCAAAAGTGTCCCTACCAGAGTAATAAAACCTATCCGACTTGTTGTAATGACTAGTAGTATAAATATAATTAAAACAATAAGGTACTTTATTTTTTGTACAGACCTTTTATAAATTAAAAACAACCAGCGACCGTCATCTACTACTACTAAAAGTAAGGAAAAAACCAAAGCAATTCCCAAAGCGCTTGGATCTGCCTTTACCTCTGTACTGGAATCATCCTCAAAAATAAATCTTGTAGAAGCATTTTGTGCCAATGCTAACACTAATAAAATAGAACTTAAAATAAAATTTGGAGCGTATTTACGAAAATAACTTGTATCCCTCAAATACATGCTGAAAACCACAATGGCCAGAGCTGTCTCAAAATACTTCATAAACCTTTCTAAAGGAGAGCCAATAAGTACGCCATACAATATAAACAACATAAAGAATACAAATACACCTAAAACTCTCTTCGATCTTAAAACTAATAATGCAGTGCTATTGTTTTTATATATCCATAATATAATCGTAAATATTAATATAAAACTAATACCGTTGTATGAAATAATATTTTGTCTTAAAAAACCAATGAACGGAGAAAAAGCAAATATTAAAGACGTAAATAGACTCGGACCATTTTTTTTAAAAAGCATGGCAACACCTGAAAAAACTAATACAAATCCTAAAATCAAACCCGCTTGCGAAACTTTGTTGCCTAATAGTAGAATAGTCAACAAAATTTGAAAAAGCAAAATCCCTAAATTCTGAGAGGATAATAATTTTGTACGCCGAATACTCAAGGTATTTCTATTGGTTCAATAATTCGTTTTCTATATTCTGCTTCTGAGAATCTTTCAACACTCTTCAGAAGATTAATTCTAATATTTTGCAATTCAGATTCATCGAGACTTAACAGTTTTGTATATTTCTTTAATAAATCATCAAACCTTTGAAATCTTAGATTAGAATCTAAAACAATTTCCCTTTGACCTCCTGAATCATGAACAAGAGGTATCGCTCCATATTCTATAGCCTCAACTGTTGTTATGCCAAAATGTTCCATTTCAGCCGGAAAAATATAAACACTAGTTTTCGACAAAACATCTTGCACAAACCCTAATTCAGGATTCGAATAGATTTCAATATTTTGAATATTTTTCGCGCGCACTGCAGCTTTTAGTTTACTATGATAGCTATAATTATTTCTCGTAAGCCCACCCATTATAATAAATTGCTGTTGAGGAAATCTTGATGCTAATTCTATTAAATATTCCGGCCTTTTATATTCTACGATTCTACTAAAAAAAGTAGTATAAAACTTCTTTCCGCCATATTGGTCTGCTTTTGAGGCAAATTGATTTGACGGATAAATAACTTCAACACTTCTTTTGTGTGCTTCAGTAAATAACTTCGCGATAAAGTTGGAATTAACAACGTAATTCGCAAGTTTCTGAGTCTTGTATACAGGATACTTCGTTGAAAAGATAAGATGAAAAATTAGTTTTACTAATTTGAATCTAAAACTACTCGATTCTAATTGTGGAATGAGCGGTGGACCAGAAGAATAAATTAAATGAGGCAAGTTTGTATCTATTATTATGTATGGAGAAAATGAATAGACAAAATCAAACTTTCCACTAAATTGACTTAAATAAATCGAATTAAAGGGCCAAAAAAAATACCGCAAAATATTTGGCAAGCGCTTGATAAAGCGACTCGACATTGTGAAATTTACCTTCACAAATTGCAAACGAACATTAAAATCAGCCAACAATTTCGAATTGGGCGGACTATCCCAAAATAATGTAGGTGTTATACCTTTTGAATTAAGTTCTCTAACAAGCGATAACACACATGTCTGAACGCCTCCTGAGTCTGTTAAATCGTAAATAATTGCAATTCGTTTCATTTCTTAAAAAAACTTTGAATTGAATAATAAAAATCAATTCTTTGAGATCCTAAACCGAATATTTTCTCTGCCTTCTCTTTTGAATTAAATACAAGCTTAGCCTTCAATAATTCGTCATTATATATCCTCAAAATATGTTCTGCAAGTAAATTGTCAGAATTTGGGGCACTTGAATCGAATAACAAAACCTCCTTTTCATTTTCAACTATTTCAACACATCCCCCACTGTTGGCGGCAATGATTGCAGTACCTAATATCATTGCTTCTATCAAAGTACGTGGAAACGGCTCTCTATCTGAAATCATACAGAATACATCCAATTCTGATAATATTTCTAAAGCATCTTTTCTTTGACCCCAAAATATTACATTATCAACTAAATCCTGGTTAACGGTAAAATCTATTAATTGCTTATAGAATTTATCTTCATATGAATTTTGTGATCCTACAACGTGAATTTTTAAGTTTGGAATTTTTTCTTTCAAGATTAGCGCCGACTTTAAAAGCAAATCAGGTTGTTTATAGGCCGTGATTCGCCCAACAAATCCTACATTAAAATCTGTTTGATTAAAAAGGATCTTACTCCCTGAAATTTTCTTTATATCTGCGACGTTAATTGTGTCATGACAAACAGTTATATTCTCATGGAACCCATTTAAATAGTTGGCTATATCTTGAGAAACAGCAAGTATGCCTTTTGCCCTCTTCAATTGAATTAAATTAATCTGCTTCTCTAAAGATAAATATTCCCTGACATATATTACCAAGGGCACTCCAGCCATTTTGGCGGCCAAAGAAACACGAAATGATGCTGCAAAAGTATTACATAACACCAAATCATATTTTCCTATTCTTAAAAAAAGAGAATATAAAAATGATGTGAAATAGAATATACCAAAAAACAATTTTCGTGGACCAGGAAATAATCGCGTCTTTACAGTAAAATCATTATCAATGTAAAAATCACTTAATGGCCCATTTCCTGGAGTGTGCATTTCGAAATTCAAATTTTGAAAAGGAGTCGATAACATATCAACAATAGCAAACTCAGCACCACTGATTACATTGTTTGTCGAATTAACGACGAGTATTTTCTTCATTCTTTGTAAATATCCGGTCGAAGTCTACCCTATTAAAAATCTCCAAAGCTCCGCCCCTTGTTGCATTAAATATATGTCTTTTATTATTCTCGGCATATTTTCGAGCTGCACAATATGCTAATGTTGTATTCTCAACGTTGTATGGTCTATTTGTCACATGCTCTGAAGCTACGCCCTCAAAATACTCATTTGCAACATTCTGCTCAAGGAAAACACCTTTATGATTCTGTATGAGATTATAAGAGTGGTCTACACCAAGAAGATATACTTCAGTAAAACCCATATAAAAAGCTAATTGAATAGCACTATAAGTAACAGTTTGACCTTCAATTATGCCCACCTCCACATTTCCTGAAAAAATAGGCAGATTAGGATAGAATGGCAAGTTCTTTAAATAAAAATAACTGATATTTCTTATTTTACCAAAATGTGACTTTGTTTTATAATACACGTTAAAGGGCGAAAATATTTGCTGAAATAAATGGGCATTTTCTACAATCTCATCCTTAATCTCTTCAATTAAAACAAAATCTTGAATACAATAATAAGTGGGCCTCCAATCTGTTTTTTCGAAAATACCATATATTCTATTGACTCCAAATGTAATTTCATTTGTCAAAAGATCTAAATCCGACGCTCGTAAACTAGGACCGTTGCCTATTATAAAACACCTCCCGCCTTGGTGAATATCCCTAAATTTTCTTACGCTCTTAAATTTAAAGTAATACAAATATTTCCAATATTTGATTTCATAATTTCTCTTCACGTATTTAATAATTCTAGAAGTAATCAAAATTTAATCAATTTAAAAAATAATTTCTGTGTTTAAACTTATGTGTCAGAAAAACAATTGATTTAGTCTTCAATATATAGTTTAGTGTTAAATAAACCAAAACATAACTAAGCGTTTGAAAAACTATTTGCATAAAATATCCTGTAATATCTAACATTAAAAGATTAACTAGAAGTACAGTTAGTAATGCTGTTAACATATATATTGCTACATTCTTAATTTGTTCGAACATTGATGCCTTTACTATTTCCCTAGCATAAAAAAAAGTAATTAAGACACTGCCAATTCCAGATACTACTAAACTTATCAAGTATCCAAAGAGACCGTACTTAAAACCGACATAGAGACCTACTAAACCAATAATATTTCTAGACAAATCGATAATCAACACTGTCTTTGAGTTGCCAATAGCTTTAATAATGTTTATTGTGGTAATGCACAATGGGTAGACAAAACCACTCAAGCAAAGAAGCTTATAAATTTCAATACTACCTACCCACTTTTGACCAAGCAAGAGTAAAATTAGAGGCTCTGAAGTTACATACAACCAACCCAACATTCCGAAAGTCAAAAAAGAGACAAGATTCTCGGCCAATGCACAAAGTTTATGTAAATCCTCCTTTTTATCTCGTAACTTTACAAGAGACGGAAACATAATAGAATTTAAACTCTCTGAAGAGTATTTAATAGCGAAGTTATTCAACCCTTTAGCCCTATTAAATAAGCCTAAGTCAAAGATGCTAAAATACCTAGCTATAATAATTGAATCCAATTGTTGAAATAAAACGTTACTAAGTCCCGCGAAGAATAAGTTTACTCCATAAGATAACAATTCACGTAAAGCTCTTATTCTAAAGATTAATTTCGGCCGCCACCTAGAATAATTCCAAATTAGTATTGACTCAACTAGGGACTGGACGAGAAGTTGATAAACTAAACTCCAAACGCCAAATCCGCACACGGCTAACCACACACCTAAAATTCCACTAGAAACAACACTTATTAAAGAAACTTTCGCTAAAAATTTAAACTCTAATTCCTTTGTAAGCAAAGATCTATGAACTATCGTCAGACCCAAAATTATTAATCTCAGAGAAATAACTTTTGAAACCAATAATATCTCAGGCGATTTTAAATAATTCGATAGAAATGGAGCAGAAACAAATACTACAAACGCTAACAGAACAGCCATAAATAGATTTGTAAAAAAAGCCGAAGATAACTGTTCCTCTGTCGGCAAGCTTCTGTGAATTATAGCTGAGGTTAAACCGGCGTTTACAAAAAACTCACAAATGGCAATAAGAACCATAGCCATGCTTATTGTGCCAAATTCCGCTGGTGTTAACAACCTTGCTAATATTATACCTATTATAAAACCAACTATCTGCTTTGCAAGTTTCCCTGCCAAATCCCATAGAAAAGATTTAACTATTAATCCCTTCATAGTGAATTAAGTACGAATTCATTCCATTCCACCAAATGATGTAATATATTTATCAAGTTGAGTTATTTTAGAGTTATTAAATCCATAAAATGAGATCTTATTCAAACGTGCAGCCTCGTAGTCATTAACACTATCACCAATTAGAACTATTTCTTCCTTAGAGTATTTATTGGAATCAATAATATGCCTAACTAACTCATTCTTAGATTTCGGAGACCCATAAATCGATAAAAAGAACTTTGAAATATCCAATACATCACACAAAAACCTCAGTTCAATTTGATCCGATCCCGAAACAATATACATTTTGACACCTTGGTCATATTTCTTTTTAACATAATTCATTGAATCGTGAATTATCAAGTCTGGATTCGTTAAACTTTGCCTCATAATAATTGAAAACTCATTTGACAATTCAATTATCTCTTCGTCAGTTACCTTTTGATTTAAAATGCTCTCAAAAAAATACCTAAACTTTACGTATCTAGATAGACCTCCATTGTCTCTATGGAAAAACATCAGTTGCTCTACTGACTCTTTCGGATAATTTGCCAAAACCTTTTCAAAACCAAAATCTCTTACAGAATTTGAATCCATTAAAACACCATCAAAGTCCCATAAAATCACTTTGTAATTATCCAACATCTGCAATTCTATTGAGAACCTTTTCCACATCTTCCGGATTGTCTATAGGAATAGATTCCGAACTCATTTCTACCATTTGAACATCATAACCCATTTCCAAAAACCTTAAAATCTCTATGTCTTCTTCTTTTTCAAAAAAGGACTTGTCTTTTCTCGACGCAAAATCCGTGAGAGCACTTTTAGGAAAGGCATAAATACAAACTTGCCTATAACCAAAGCTAAAGGCATCCTTTTTGTTCCCTGGTATTGTTGCTCTCGACATATAAAGAAGTCTTTTGTCTTCCCGAAACACGACCTTCGGCACTGAGGTACTCCTGAAATCAGATTCACTCGTTATATCGCAATATCCATTCAATATTTTACCATTTGCCGTCGGCAAATGGCTCATCAGATTACGAATGTCCTCAGGGTTAAAAACTGGTTCATCACCCTGAACATTTATATAATAATCCGCTTGGATAACATTTGAAACTTCTGCAACCCTATCCGTCCCCGTTAAGCAATCATCAGATGTAAGAATACATTTAATACCTAATTTATTGCAATGATCTAAAATTCTCGAATCTTCTGTAGCCACATAAATTGACTCTGCTTCTACAGCTTTTAAACACTGTTCATAAACCCGCTGAACCATTGTTTTTCCATTCAATTCCAACAGGGGTTTTCCTGGAAAACGAGTCGAACTATATCGCGCTGGAATAACAATAACTGATTTCATAAGCAATAATTACAAGTCCGAATAAATCGATTCTTGGAATAAATTTTTATACTTCGTGCTCGTAAGCGCAAACAAATGAAGACCTTTAGTTTTAAAATCCTCAAACAAGGCGTCGTTTTCCATAAACAACTCCTGCTCTTTAATCCCAACATTTTGGTCTGTATAACCATCGTAACCAACCAAAAAACATTTGCTGGGGACAATCTCACTTGCGAGATGCAGAGCAATCGCCGTATGCGAATCGTTTACTATAGACGAAAGCTGATGGCTAGATAATTCATAAGTCAATGCTAACAGCTTTTCCGGCACATACGTACCCATTTTTCTTGGTGAAGGAGGTAAGATGCATATTCCATTAAAATCACCTAAGTCGTTAAAGACCTTTTCCAATCGTAGACCTTCGTTACCAACCAAACAGAAATACTGCTTGACATCACTATTTTTAAATAATCCTGCATTCCTTGAACTGGCGTGGATTAGACAAATATCTTTCCGATTTTTAATGAACTCAAGAATTGCATCTTGATGCTCAACAACGCTGTTTCCACCTCCTATGATTAGTACTTCATTGTAACTACCATCTTTCAAGAACTTTTCAAAAACAATCTCATCTTGATTGTTATTCTTTTGGTGATACAATGCCCTTATAATACTGTTTAGGGAATAATATCTTTTCCCAACCCAATCCATAACTTCCTTTTGAGGAAGTGAATTGGCCCCAGAAACCATGTACGGTAAATTCGTTCCCCATTCGTGCTTTTTTTGCAAATCAACAAAAGCATCGGTAACAGTTGCTAACGCATTGAAATCAACCTCCAAGCCGAACTTTTGATTTAGAGCGGTAAGCAAAAGTTCTGTTTTCAAATTACCCGCACCCCTTCCCATACCCGTAATTGTGGAATCGACAATTTTCGATCCTTTACCAATTGCAGTAAGTGTATTGACTAGGCCTAATTCTAAATTATTATGGCCGTGAAATCCAACAGGCACATCGAGCTTCGAACTTACTAAATCATAAATTTCACTAACATCTTCAGGATAAACCCCGCCGTAGGAATCAACCATGTAAAAATAATCCGCCACTTGATTTACTTCTGGTAACGAGTCAATAAAAGTGGGTTGTGTCTTCCATTTGGACATGTACATGACATTGAAGCCGACTTCAAAACCCATTTCCTTGACAGCCAATGCCAATTCCTTTGCACGGAGCAAATGCTGAGGGTCAAGAGCGATACGTACCATTTGGATTATTCCTAAACAGGGACCTAAAAGCTCCTTAACCATATCTGCTCGAACATCCTTTTCATTAAGAATGATCACTAATTTCTTCTTCGACCAAATTGATAATTGCTTAAGCACATAATCTGGACAATAAAAATACTCACCGTAATACCCCTCTAATTTGGGGCTTCTATAACCCACCTCAATGTAGTCTATCGGAAGTTGATTTAACGACTCAAGGTAGGTTCTAACAAGATTTTTATCAAAATCCCAATTAGTGTAATACCCTCCGTCACGAAGGGTACAGTCTAAAATCTGAAAATTCAATTTACTCATTTTACAATTTTCCGTCAACTAAGTTCTCTTCCAACAACCCCTTCACATCATAAATTACCCCGCCTGATTCAACGAGATTTTTTACGTTCAGCGATTTAAACTCTTTGTGTGCAACAGACAATATTGCAGTTTGATAATTTCCAGCAGGAATGACCTTCGTTGAAACTACTCCATATTCGTGCTGTACTTCTTGCTCATCTGCCCAAGGATCGTGAATGATAACCTCAATTCCATAAGTCTCTAACTCACGAACAATGTCAATGACTTTCGTGTTGCGGACATCTGGACAATCTTCCTTGAACGTAAAGCCCAACATTAATGCTTTAGATCCCTTCACCTTAATGTCTTTCTTCACCATCAACTTCACAACTTCACCCGCTACATACTTACCCATGCCGTCGTTCAAGCGTCTTCCGGCTAAAATAATCTCTGGATGATAACCCAATTCTTCGGCCTTCTGCGCCAAATAATAAGGATCCACACCAATGCAATGTCCGCCCACTAAACCGGGCTTGAACTTTAAGAAATTCCACTTTGTTCCTGCCGCTTCCAACACATCGTGCGTATCTATTCCCATTAAATTGAAAATCTTCGCCAACTCGTTCACGAAGGCAATGTTAATGTCGCGCTGACTATTCTCAATCACCTTTGCTGCTTCAGCCACCTTAATACTCGGAGCCTTGTGCGTTCCGGCAACAATGATGCTGCGGTACAAGGCATCCACCTCGTCGGCAATAGCAGGTGTGCTTCCGCTAGTAACCTTCAAGATCTTCTTCACCGTATGTTCCTTATCGCCAGGATTAATGCGCTCTGGGCTATAACCAGCGAAGAAATCCTCGTTGTACTTCAATCCGCTTACCCTCTCCAACACAGGAACACACTCCTCTTCCGTAACTCCCGGATAAACCGTGCTTTCATAAATAACAATGTCTCCTTTCTTCAAGGCCTTTCCAACCGTCTCACTTGCTTTCACCAACGGCGTCAATACCGGACGATTGTGCTTATCGGTAGGCGTTGGAACAGTTACAATAAACACATTGCAGCTTGCTAAATCTTCTGCATTGAAACTCGGTAACAATCCGTTTCCGCTCTCCAAACCTTCAACCAACACCGCCTTCAACTCATCGTCGGCCAATTCCAGGGTATGGTCGTGACCCGACTTCAACTCATTCACTCTTCCCTGATTGATATCGAATCCCACTACTGGATATTTTTCTGCAAACGCCGCTGCTAAGGGTAAGCCTACATAGCCTAAACCAATAACTGCGATTCTTTTATTCTCTATATTCATACTGTTCATTTCGTTCAAATTATAAACTTTTTCTCACGGCTTCGCCACCGTCACCCACACAACAAGTTGTGATGACCTTCTTCCGAAGGATGACGCACGAAGTGCGAAGACCCTCTTGCGAGGGATGACAAACTGCGTGTGACTACCCTCTATTTTTAATTCGTTGCTATGCAACATTCGTCCTTCACCAAAATACGGGCGAATAATTATTCGCCCCTATACCTTCCGCACCGCACCCTTTTTAAGGGTAAAAACAATCTGCGCACCCAAACCCTGAAGGGCAATAACAACCTTCTGGGCGTTCACTTCTTCCAACACAATACCGCGAAGACCTTTAAAGTCTCCGCCGGTAATTTCCACCTCCTGTCCTTCAATGAACGTGGAACTCAACTCCACACTTTCGTACACACCTTCTTGCAACATCTGCTGCAAAATTAAAATCTCTTCTTCTCGCACCACCGCCGGTTTACCGAGGTAATACAGCATACCGCTTATACCCACCACATTCCAAAACAGCTCTCTCTCCTTCTCATCCACGTGAACAAAAACCGTTGACGAAATCAAGGGCTTTTGAACTTTCTTCTTCCGATCGCTCCACTGTTTCATGATGGTGTACAAGGGAAGATAAACTTCGATACCCTTTGAAACAAGGCGCTCAGCTACTTTCATTTCAGCGTTAGCCCTCGTCTTCAGCACCAACCATTTTCTTTCGCTCGTTGTACTCTTCATCTTCTTTTAAATAAATACAACTTCGTTGTGTAAGTTGAAGTAAGTCCCTTCGGGGTAAACAGAAATAATTCCTTTCAGGGTAAGTTGCTTCGCAGTAATTACCCGTTGGGTGTAATTTGTATTTCATTTACGCCGCAAAGCGGCACTTACTTTAACTTACTCGACAACGCCGATTTATATCTTACTCTCCTTTTCAATCAATTTAATATCGTTCTGCACCATTATCCTCACCAACTCCTCCAACGAAGTCTGATTCGGATTCCAGCCCAACAGCGATTTTGCTTTGGTTGGATTGCCTAGCAATTGGTCTACTTCGGCTGGGCGAAAATACTTCGGGTCGACTTCAACCAATGTTTCGTTGGTGTTAACATTCACCCCTTTTTCATTCACACCTTCACCTTCCCATTTTAATTCGATTCCTGCTTCTTGAAAAGCCAACGTGCAGAAATGACGCACGGTGTGCATTTCACCGGTTGCAATGACAAAGTCTTCTGGGGTATCGTGCTGAAGCATAAGCCACATGCACTCTACATAATCTTTTGCATAACCCCAATCGCGCTGGGCGCTGAGGTTTCCGAGATACAATTTCTTCTGTAAACCCTTCGCAATGCGTGCAGCAGCTAAGGTGATTTTTCGAGTGACGAAGGTTTCTCCGCGACGTTCACTTTCGTGATTGAAAAGAATTCCATTCACGGCGAACATACCGTATGCCTCGCGATAGTTCTTGGTGATCCAAAAGGCGTATTGCTTTGCTACTCCGTAAGGGGAGCGAGGATAAAAGGGTGTGGTTTCACTCTGAGGAACTTCAACCACCTTACCGTACAATTCACTCGATGACGCCTGATAAATCCGACACGATTTTTCCAATCCTAAAATACGAACAGCTTCCAGAATACGAAGCGTTCCCAAGGCATCTACATCTGCGGTGTACTCAGGTACTTCAAACGAAACTTTCACATGACTTTGAGCAGCCAAGTTGTATATCTCAGTTGGTTGAACCTCTTGTAATATGCGAATGAGCGAAGTAGAATCGGTGATGTCTCCGTAATGCAATTGCACCTTCTTTTCTAAATGGACGTCTTTGATCCATTCTGAAAAGTACAAATGCTCTATTCGATGCGTATTGAATGAAGATGCGCGACGGATAATGCCGTGAACAGCATAGCCCTTTTCCAACAACAGCTCCGCCAAGAACGATCCGTCCTGGCCGGTGATGCCTGTTATGAGAGCTATTCTTTGAGTATTCATCTTTTCTTTTATAATTTCCTTCTTTTCCTTTTTCTAAATTCCTGCGGAGTAATTTAAAGTAAATCCCTACGGGGTAAGTTGTATTGTTCTTACGCTGCATCGCGGCACTTACTTTAACTTACTCGACGCAGTCGAACTTCAAATTCTTAATTCCTTCGGAGTAAACAGAAATAAATCCTTTCAGAGTAAATTGCTTCGCAGTAATTACCCTTTGGGTGTAATTGTATTTCTCTTACGCCGCAACGCGGCACTTACTTCAATTTACCATTCACATATAATTTCCTTCGGAGTAAGTTAAAGTAAATCCCTAACGGGGAAGATGGTCTTGTTCTTACACGGCGAAGCCGTATTTACTTCAATTTACTCTGCTTCGCAGAATTTATTTAATTAGTTTCTTCAATCTCTTCCTCAATCTTTTAAGTAACGGAGTGCGTTTTGCTTCAGAGCCATACGCATATCCACCGTAGCTATATCCGCCATAGCCGTAACCATAGCCATAACCGTAGCCATATCCATAACCGTAGCCATAGCCGTAATATCCAATACCCCGTTGCTTCAGTCCATTAAACACCAACACCGTTCTGGGGAATCGCGAGGTAAAGTCTGAATTTCCCAAGACCTTGCGCACGGCTTCTTTGGTGCTGTGGTTGTGACGAACCACGAATAGGGAAAGATCTGCGACTTTAGCCATCAACTCGGCGTCACTAATCAATCCTAACGGAGGAGTATCGAGTATGATGAAATCGAAATGAATTTTTAATTCTTCGATTAACTTTGGCCAACGGTCTTGCACCAAGAGTTCAGATGGGTTTGGCGGAACGGGGCCGGAAGGCAATATGAATAAGTTCTCGTGTTCCGTTTCAACAAGGGTTTCTTCTACCGTGCATTTGCCTATGAGGTATGTAGAAAGCCCAATGGCGTTAGATATACCAAAGGTTTTGTGCAGTTTTGGCTTGCGCATGTCGCCACCAACAATGAGTGTCTTCTTGCCCATCAAGGCAATAGACAATCCTAGATTCGAAGCCATAAACGATTTTCCTTCTCCTGGAATGGAAGAGGAAACCAAGAGAACTTTTTCGTCCTCACGGGTAAAATAAAATGGAAGCTTGGTTCGCACCGAACGAATACTTTCCGCCATGACTGATCTTGAATTTTCAACGAAAATCAAATCAGTCTCCGACATTTTCGTTTGGAAGATTTCACCGATAATAGGAAGGTTCGGAACAATCTTCTCAATGTCTGAGCGGAAAAGAACTTTTGAATTCAATCGCTCTTTCACAATTAAAAATGCGGCTGGAAGTGCGAGTCCTATAACGAAAGCGATTAGCCAAACCATTTGTCTTTTCGGGCTTACAGGAGAGCCATAGCCCAAGGCAGGTTCAATAATTCGAACATCGCTAAGGGTAGAGGCGTAGGAGATAGCAGACTCTTCGCGCTTTTGCAGCAAGAACGTATAGATGGCATTCTTAATGGCTTGTTGGCGGCTAATGTCTAACAACGAACGCTCTTTGCTTGGCAAGGATGCTAGCTCACTCATACGGGCGCTGATCTGACTTTCGAGGGGGCGCTTGGCCGACATCAGCGACAAGCGAACATTCCGCAAGGATGTTGAAATACCTTGCTCTAGTTTTTGAATTTCTGCTTTAAGGTTAATCAATTCAGGGTCTCGCTCGCCTGCTGTTAATTTACGCTTGTTGTAAAGCGTTTCGGCCTCGTACAATCCTGTAAGAAGAGATCCTAAAATGGGATCTGAAAGACCCAACAAGGAAGGAAAAGTTCCATTTCGACTTGAGCTGTTTACATAGCTCTCTACTTCGTCTAAAGCCGATAATTGAATGTTTATTTTGCTGAGTTCGGCGTCTTGATCTTGCACACTGCTGAGGAACATGCTGCTTTGGGCGCTGAGGTCGAAGATATTGTTAGCCGATTTAAACTGCTCGATACGTGATTCAACTGAATCCAATTCTTCCGTTACCACCGCCAAACGATTTTCAATGAAATTCAGTGTGTACTCAGCAATAAGACGCTTGTCTTTCACACTCGCTTGAGTATAGGCATCGAGTATGGCCTGTAGGGCTTTTTCAGCAAGCTTAGGGTCAAGCGCTGTTATAGACAAATCCACAACACTCGCCTGCTTGCTGGTTGCTTCCGCTTTGAATCCGCCTGCCAGAGCGCCCACTTCCGATTCCAATGAACGCGTGCGCAAAGAGAAATTCTCATTCTTAACTCCATTTATTTCGTTTTCATTCACGAACAACAAAAAAGGGGAATTCAATCCTTCATCTACCAAGACTGAATCTTTCAAAGGATAGCGGTTGTTTCCAAAAACAATTTCGCTGTCGGTCACACTAAATTCTTTGCTTCCACCCTTGAGTGAATCGGGATTCAGCGGTTGAAAGCGAATGGGGAAATTCGGCTGGATGCGGTCGGTGACACGACCGTTGCTGTAAATTGTAATGAACGAATTCGACTTAATTGCGGCCTCTTTCAGAATGGAGCGTGATTGAATGATGACAATTTCATTGTCTACGTTGGTCTTTGTACTGAACGCATCCAATTGACTCAAAACATTGTTTGCTCTACCGAAGCCGGTTTTTGAATCGTCTTTCACCAATAACTTCGCATTAGCCTGATAGATGGCCGGGGTGTAGCGCAAGTATACAAACGCTCCTGTAAACGCCAAGGCCAAACCTAAAACAAACAAAGGCCAGAAGGCCAAAACCGTTTCTTTAATTTCTGAAACTAGGTTAACTTCTCTTTCTTGAACATCATTCTCGACCATGGTTACTTCACGATTTGATTAATGAGTACTAAGAAAATAGAAACAGAACTAATGATGGTGGGCCATACCTGAAAGAAGGTCGTGTTGGTATTCACCTTGGTTTTGTTCGGTTGCACGTATATTAAATCTCCGCTTTGCAACCAGTAATATTGTGAAGAAAGGAGAGACTTGTCGTACAAGCTTAATCTCACTGTTTCCTTTCCTTGAGGTGTTTCGCGCACTAAAAGTATATTCTCGCGTTGTGCGAAAATGGTGAGGTCACCCGCTTGCGCCAATGCCTGCAGTATGTTCATTCGGTCGTAAGGGATTTGGACAATTCCAGGTCGAGCCACTTCACCAATAACCGTGACACGAAAGTTTAATCGACGCACCGCCACCGCAGGATCTTTCACATAATCGGCCAAGACCGCCTCCAAATCCTTTTGAACACTGGTCATTCGCTTTCCCGCCACCTTCATTCTACCTATTTTTGGGAATTCAATTTCTCCGTTGGCGTCTACCAAATAACCGATTACGGGACTTATCATTCCTCCCTGCATTTGTCCACCCTGCGCACCACCGAAATTCGCGGCATTGATCAGCGTGTTCAATTCCACACTTGCAGAGGTGAGAACAATACTCAGTTGATCTCCAATGGCAATGGTTGGATTTGAAGCGGTGCTGTCGATGGCTTGGTCAGCAATTTTTTCATTGCCGGCGTCGCGCAAGTAGTAAAAATCTTCAGGAGATGCACAAGAGGCAAGATAAAGTATACTGAGCGTATAAAAAAGTAGGCGAGTCCGCATATTTACTCGTTTAAGTAAGCCACGAAGGTAGTGATTTTTTCGGAGAAAACCATTAAACAAAGGGGGGAGAGGTTAAGAAAAGGTTAAGGTCTGATGGACGAATGTTGCGGAGCAACGAATGTGCAAGCACGAATGCCCGTAGGGCGAATGTTGCAGAGCAACTGATGTCTGCGGTGAATGACTTTTCTAAATGGTAAGAGAGGTTAAGAAAAGGGAAGAAAGGGGAAACAAGTTGCGGAGCAACGAAGGCGAATGCATCGCGAGGGTCCTGAGGACGAGGGTTGCAAGCAACGAGGGTCTTCGACGATCAATCGCGGGGCGATCAGACCTTCGGATCGTCTTTTGGGCCTAGCTCACTGCGATGAAAGCAGCCTTGTTCCTCCCAATATTTTATTGACTCCTCAGCATCTTTCAATTTAAGACCGCAAAGTCTTAGAGTTTTTGGGGCGTATTTCGGAGGTTCAACGAAATCGGGGTGATTGATAATATCAAAAAGTCTTTTGGTTTGCTCATCCATCTGGCTAATTTAATTTGTTTTTTTTATTCGTTTGTATTTCCTACATATTTCAATTTCGGAAACCCTCTGTTTTCCAAAAGGCCGGAGTTAAATAAAAGACAGTGTCGATAAAATAAAGTACCCCATTGTTTGTAAGAACATTTTCATCATGCAAATCTTCGAGTATAATCCCTAAATCTTTGTGCATGTAATCGTTGTTACGAATGTTTTCAAAACCATTCAATTGCAAAAAATGATTTAAATGCTTCATATTGGTAGGGCCTGTTTCAGAAACATAATTCTGTAGAACTACCGAGTAAATTATACCTTCAAACTCCGTAAAGCCTGTTAATTGATAGGCGGTATCTTCGAAAAAATAATTGTGAAGTATTAAATTATACAAATAATCCAACCAGCTTTCGTAATAGATTGAATCGTTCAACTTCATCACGTGCTTTGAATCACGTAAATAAACTCTTTGCTCTGCTCCTTCACTCACATAATTTTCAAAATCAATTCGGTCTATCCAGAAGCCTGAATCGACTGCGAATGCTTTTAATCTCTGCGCTTCTTCCCTTTTGAACTGCTTCGCGCTTTTAGCAATAACGCTTGTTTCCTGGCTTGCTCTAAGGTAACAGGCAATTGTTTGGAGAGGTTCTCCATTCCTAATTTTGATCTTTCCTGAAAGGACATCATAAAGCTCCTGTTTGATTGAATTGTTACTCATACGAATATACAAAACAATCCTACAAATCAATCTAGATTGAAAATGCTTATGCCACCTCTAAAGACCAGATACACCAGTATATATAGGCTCTTTAGGGAAAGAGTTATAACGTTTAAGGGTAAGAGGCGTATGAGATTGGAAAACCTTGAACTTCGTTGTTGGAACTATGTTGTGAGAACTACGTTGTTGGAACTACGTTGTGAAAACTGCGTTGTGAAAACTGCGTTGCTACAGAAACTCAAACAGATTTTCAGAATGAATAGTTTTTGCAACCGTTGGGTTGTAACTGGAAAGGAAGGTTGAGGAAAGCTTGATAGATTTAGTTGGAGAATACTTGAATTCGTAGGCGCGAAGTTCTCCGTTTTCTTCTTCGATTAAATCTATTTCTTGTTGCGCAGTTGTGCGCCAAAAATACATTTTTGTGTTGGTTTGCTCGTAATGATGTTTCTTCCAGCGTTCACTCATTAAAAAATTCTCCCACAGCGCTCCTTTGTCGGTGCGAGAATCGATGGGTTGCCACATTTCAATTACAGCATTCCGAATTCCATTGTCAATGAAGTAGATTTTCTTCGATTTTTTCAATTCGTTACGTAAATTTCTTTGAAAACTTGGAACCCGGAAAATGACAAAAGCCTTTTCAAGAACATGGATATACCTTTCAACCGTACCAACATCCAATCCGCATTGCTTGGCTAACTCATTGTACGAAACCTGCTGGCCAATTTGAAAAGCCAACGACTTCAATAGCAACTGAAACTTCTCGGACTTTTTAATTTCATCAATAGCAAAAATGTCTTTGTACAAATAACTGTTCGCCAACGCTTGTATGCGCTGTTTCGCCGTATTCGCGTGATTAACCACTTCCGGATAAGTTCCAAAAACAAGCCTGTGAGGCAACAATGAAATCTCTTCCAAATACCCATTGTTTGCTGTCAATTCAGAAAAAGTAAAGGGAAATAGTTGCAATTCCCATTTCCTTCCCGTTAAAGGCTCATTGAGTTTATTTGAAATCTCAAAAGCTGAAGAACCTGAAACATAAATTTGCAACCCTTCAAATTGATCCACTAAGATCTTCACTGCTAAACCAATGTTATCTATTCTTTGCGCCTCATCGATTACCAATGTTGTTTTCTCTCCTATCAACACCCGCAACATTGCCTCGTTCGGATTGCTCAAAGCACCTCGCACAGTGCTGTCATCGGCATCTAACCACAACACATTTTTTCCTTTCGTCAAAGTCTTTAACAACGTCGTTTTCCCCACCTGTCTGGGTCCAATTAATATGATTGCCTTACCGTCTCCGGCCAAAGCACGCATATTTTCCTCTAACTTTCTGATTATCATTCAACAAATATATAAAATCATCTTTTCAAATCGAAAAATATTATGGTTTTTTTCGAGTGTAATCGAAAAATATTATACTTTTAATGCGGTAAGAGAAGGGAAGAAAAGGGAAGAGAGGAGAAACAAGTTGCGAAGCAACTGATATCTACGACGAATGTTGCGGAGCAACGAATGTGCCGGCACGAATGTCTTCGACTGGACTGTTTCATAAGTTGAACAACCCTATATATAAAAGCGCAACGAGAGCTCGGAGAGCGGCATATGTATTGCCCCCACTGTAAGGTGGGGGGAAAGAATCCAAAGAAACAAGAAATTTCAAGAGGAGGAAAAAATCACTTCGAGATTAAATAAACGATTTCATCGTTTAAGCGCAATTCTGAAGATTGTTCCCTCCGCTGGCGAACTCGAAAGCACATAGATTGCGCCTTTATGATAATTCTTCACAATGCGCTTGGCGAGTGAAAGCCCGAGGCCCCAGCCGCGTAATTTCGTTGTATAGCCGGGCTCGAAGATGGTTTTCCATTTGCGCTTCGGGATGCCCTTGCCGCTGTCTTTAACGTCTATGTATACTTTGCCGTTGGCTTCATGAATGGAGACCGTTAACTGTCCTTTTGCGTCCATGGCGTCGACGCTGTTCTTGACGAGGTTTTCGATGACCCAACTGAATAAGGCGACGTTCACATTCACTTGCGGATTGCCGTCTGACTTCACTTCAATGTTTACCTCGGAAGAAATACGGACGCGCAGATAGTCTAGGATTTCTTCTACCAAATCTTTTGCTCCGACTGGGGTGAGGGCTGCTTCAGATCCGATTTTCGAGAAGCGTTCTGTGATGGTTGAAAGACGCTCGATGTCTTTGTTGAACTCGTCGATGAGCGCTTTCGAAACGCCCTGCTGCTCGAACAAATCGCGCCAAGCCATAAGCGCTGAAAGCGGTGTGCCCAACTGATGCGCGGTTTCTTTCGCCATACCCACCCAAACCAAATTCTGTTCGGATCTTCTGAACGTAGAAAACATGACATAAGCCACCACCAAAAACACTCCGATTAAGGAGAGCTGTAAATACGGAAACAACTTCAACTGCTGAATGGTAGAAGAGTCGTCGTAAAAAATGTACTGTGTAGATCTTCCCGGAATCTTAATTTCAATGGGCTCGTACCCTTCCTTCATTTCCGCCAACACCTCATTCACGTTGCATTTCAGCGTGTCTATCTTTCCAACCTGGACCACATTCATCTTCGTGCTGTCGGTAACAATTACCGGGACAGAAGCAGTATTGATAACAGTTTCATTGAAGAACGACGAAACCAAATCGTCGATGGTTTGCTTCAACTCTTTGTACATGTAACTGTTGCTGTAGTACACGACAATGTCGGCGTCTGGAAAGGGAATGGGCTTGTACTCTTGCTCGAACTGAAGACGCAATTCTTCTATGCGAACAGGGTCTTTGATATACACCGAATCGATGTTCCGCGACAACTGAAATTCGTTCTTCGTGTTACACACCAAAAAAGGAATGGTCTTATTCTGAGCCAATACATCTACCGCAAACGTAAGATCTCCTTGCGGATTCGAAATAGTGTTCATGGCTCTTCCTAATATTTCCGCCTTGCGTGTTTCTTCGGAACGCAAACTGTCGAACAACACTTGCGTGAGCTTTACCAATTCTTCTTTCTTCCGAATGGCACTGTGCCACAACTCGACCTTCGCTTTTTCTTCGTCGCGAATGCGTCGTGCAATGCCGTTGGTGTACCACAAGGTAACGCCCGCAATGGCCGCTGCCAAAAGCAACAAGACCACCTTCCAACGTTGTTTATTTTGCAGTACTGACATAAGTTGTAATTAAGCTTTGTGAGCGAGATCTAATAAAAATGCGTATTCAAGTGCTACTTCCTTCAACGCTTCAAAACGCCCAGACTTGCCGCCGTGTCCGGCTTCCATGGTGCATTTGAAAAACAATTTATTCGAATCGGTTTTCATATCGCGCAACTTCGCGACGTATTTCGCAGGCTCCCAATATTGCACTTGACTGTCCCAATATCCTGTGGTTACGAGGGTATGCGGATAGTCCTTCGCTTCAATGTTATCGATGGGAGAATAACTTAACATGTAGTCGTAATAAGCTTTGTCTTTCGGATTTCCCCATTCATCAAATTCAAATGTTGTAAGTGGAATGCTTTCGTCTAACATAGTTGTTACCACGTCTACAAACGGCACTGCGCTTATGATTCCGTTAAATAACGCAGGCGCCATGTTGGCAACCGCACCCATTAACAATCCGCCTGCGCTTCCGCCCATGGCGAACAAGTGCTTGCTTGCTGTGTAGTTTTCCTTCACCAAGAATTCTCCACATGCAATGAAGTCGGTGAAGGTGTTTCGCTTCTTCAATAATTTTCCGTCATCGTACCAATTGCGGCCCATGTCGCTTCCTCCGCGAATGTGCGCAATGGCAAAAACAAATCCTCTGTTTAACAAAGAAAGTCTTGCACTGCTGAATCCTGCGTCTATGCTGTGTCCATAGCTTCCGTAGGCGTATAGCAGACAAGGGGCGCTTCCGTTGCGCTCAAAATCTTTTTTGTAAACCAACGAAATTGGAACCTTTACTCCGTCTTGTGCAGTTGCAAAAATGCGTTCGCTGGCATAATCGCTTGCGATGAATTCACCCAACACCGGCTGTTGTTTTTTCAACTCGCGAGTGCGCGATTTCATGTTGTAATCGAACACACTTCCGGGTGTGGTCATAGATGAATATCCGAAGCGAAGCGTCTCGGTATCGAATTCTGGATTCGCTCCCACTCCCGCGCTGTAAGTAGGGTCTGGGAATTCGAGGTAATGCTCTTCCGCCTTGTCCCAACGCGTTACGCGAATGTGGGCCAACCCGTCGGTACGTTCTTCTAACACCAAAAATTCTTTGAACATTTCAACCGATTCCAACAACGTGTTTTCGCGATGCGGAATGACTTCTTCCCAACTTTCTTTTTCGGTTGAATGAATGGGGCACGACATTAATCTGAAGTTCTTGGCTTCTAAATTCGTGAGGACGTAAAACTTCTCTTCGTAATGCGTGATGCTGTATTCCAAGTCGCGCTCGCGCTTTTGAAACAGACGAAACTCTCCTTTCGGATTATTCGATTCCAACACCCAGTATTCGTCTGAAACGGTCTGAGAACTTCCAATCATTAAAAATTTCTTTGTTTTCGTTTTGAAAACGAAGCACGAAAATTCTTCATCTTTTTCTTCGAACACCAAAACATCGGAAGCTGTATCCGTTCCCAATTCATGTCGCCACACTTGACAATCTCGAAGGGTTTGTGCATCTTTCTTTGTGTAGAAAAAATGAAGGTTGTCTGAAGCCCAGGTAGCAGAGCCTGACGTTCCTTCGATGACTTCGTTGAACATTTCACCTGTTTGAAGATCGCGAACGTGCAGTGTATACACTCTTCTACTTACTTCATCTATTCCATAAACCATGAAACGGTTGTTCTCTGAAATGCTTAATCCGCCTAGCGCCCAATAGTCTTTTCCTTTTCCCATTTCCGGACCGTTGATGAGAATTTCTTCTTCTCCGGTTTCCATGCTGTCTTTCTTTCGACAGTTGAAAGCGTAGTCTTGTCCAATTTCAAAACGCGTGTAATACCAATATCCGTTTTGCTTCACCGGAACAGAAGAATCGTCTTCTTTAATACGTCCTTTCATCTCTTCGAACAAATGCTTTTGCAATTCTTCGGTGTGCTTCATTCCCGCGTCTACGTTGTCGTTTTCTTCTTTCAAATAAGCCAAGACATCGGCAGTTTGCTCATCTGGCGTAGCGGCGTTTTTCTGCTCGTCGGAAAGACGCATCCAGTAGTAGTTGTCGACACGGGTGTGTCCGTGCTCCACCAATTCCTTCTCAATTTTCTTTGCACTCGGTGTCTTCATGGTATTCTATTTTGCAGTTAGTGATTCGCCTACGATTAGATCAATGGGCGACGTTATTTTAATGTTTTCTAAATTTCCTTCCACCAAAAAAACCGAATGACCGTTCGCTTCCACTACAGAAGCATCGTCGGTAAACAACGGGCTGAACGGCTTGCTGTAGGCCTCTTTCAACATACTTGACTCAAAACATTGTGGAGTTTGAATGCGTTTGTACAACGAACGATCGACACTTTTATTGAGGACACCGTGCACTTCGCGAATGGAATCGTTGATGGGAATGGCGGGTACGACAGCGTTGTGTTCATTCAATGTGTTGAAGCAACGCGTGAGTGTTTCGTGCGAAACAAGCGGACGCACTGCATCGTGAATTGCAATGTGTTGAATGTCCGCAGAGACGGCTTCAATGCCGTTTTTCACGCTGTGAAAGCGTTCTTCTCCGCCAGCAACGACGGTGTGTTCAGGGACATCTTCAAACTGAAGACACAGGTCTTTCCAGAAAGAAATATAGTCGTGATGCATGACCACTACCATTTCAAAAAAGGGATTGAACGCGTGAAAGTTTCGAAGCGTATGAATAAGAATGGGTGTGTTGTTCAGCGTAAGAAATTGCTTCGGAAGGGGGCTTCCCATGCGGGTTCCGGTGCCTCCTGCGACAAAAATGACTGCTTGTTTCGCTGTGTTCATGTCGCAGAAATTAATCTTCTAAATGCATTGGATAAATCACCTCGTTGGCTGGAATGGTAGCGTTCACGCGCTTTCCAACCACTAAATTTCGTTGCGCCCATTTGAAACCGTCGCCTGGAGAAAGCATGCACAAATCGGATTCTTCGATAATTTTTCCGGAAGGAATTTCATGAACTGCGGCAATGCTGCGCTCTAGTTTCAAGCGAGCTGCAGCCACTGAATCTTCGATCTTCATTTCCACTTCACCCATAGACAATTCGAGTTCACGAATGTCGCGCACCATGCGACGAATGCCTTCAGGGCCCAGCGAACCGCGCTGGTCGGTTCCTTTCAAATTACGATCGGTGGTGATGTGTTTTTCAATGATTGTCGCACCCATTGCAACGGCGGCAACCGGAGTGAAAATTCCGAGGGTGTGGTCGCTGAAACCAATGTTGTAATTGGGGTAATTCACCTGTAAAAAACGAATGGTATTGAGGTTCACATTCTTCGGCTGCGTAGGGTATTCGCTGGTGCAGTGAAGAATGCTGATATTTGAATGGAAGTGTGAGATGACGTCTAACGCGTGATCGAGCTCTTCCTTTCCTGCCATTCCGGTTGAGAGAATGATTGGAATTTCAGTTTCCGCTAGAGCAGCGAGCAAAGGCAAATTGGTTAAGTCGCGACTGGCTACTTTCAGGCAATCGGGCGTGATGCGTTTCAGTAGTGAAAGACATCCGCGTGCGCAAAGTGTTTCTACAAAATCGAGTCCTTTTGCTTTCGCGTAGTGAAACAACTCTTCGTGTTGTTCGTCGTTCAACTCAAGAAACGCGCGGTGTTCGCCGTAGGTAGCACCGAAGGAATGCGGGCTGTTATACGGAGCATTCATTTGCGACTGACTGAGTTCTTCGTTCAAGTCGCGCTTCGTGAACTTCACGGCGTTCATGGGTTTCAGAGAAAGCTGAAAATAATCTTCAACGACGGGTTGCGCCGCGAGATCAATGATCTCCTTCGCCAATTCAACTGAACCGTTGTGGTTTTGTCCTATTTCTCCGATTATGTAGGTCACTTTACAAATATACACGATTCATGAATGAAAGTTGCCAATGGCAAGGTTCTGCGAAAGGTGTGTTACAAGATGCGGAGCAAGATGCCGTAGGCAAGATTCTGCGAAAGATGCTTCGCAAGAAGCCTGCGGCTAGGGGTTATCGCTTAAAAAGCGGCACCGTTGAACAGGGTTCACCGTACATGATGCGGTTGGCGACAGGCTGCAGTTTTTGAGAAAGTTGAATGTAGACTTCTTCTGTCAAACGAAGCGAAGTGCAGCCTTTGATAACAACATTTTTATCTTGAAATTTTGAAAGATCAAGTTGTTGAATAAAGGCAATCGCTCTTAACGTGTCTAAATTTTCTGGAGTTGAAAAATGACACTTTGCATTCACTTCAGAAAGTTTCAAAGCCAATAGCATAAAGGCCCAAACGGGTATAATGGCGTCTACCGAACAGTAAATGGCTACAATTTTATTGGCGTATTCTGTAGTATTCAGAGTTGAAACAAATTCACGAAAGTCCTTTTCCTTCAACGCTATTCCTTGCCACAATTGCGGGGCTATATCAATGGTCGCACCTGCAAACGTTTCTACTTCTTCAGCTATATCTAGTGTAATAAGTTTACTATTTGCAACTTTGTTTTCTATCATGGTTCAAAAGTACTTTATTCTGATGAAAGAATTTTCAAAAGGTTTTGTACAAGGAGCCTCCGGCTAGGTGAAGCTGCGTGAATATTGCCATCTTCATCACCTCGGTGTTTTTTTCTTCGGAAAAACAATCTCAATTCTTCCTCCCAATCCATCTTCCACAATTTTCATTAAAGTTGAAAGACGAATGTCTGAACCCTCATTTTCAATTCTAGAAATATAACTTTTCTTCGTCCCGCACTTGGCTGCTAACTGGTCTTGTGTGAGTTGCAATTGCAGTCGTTGGTGTTCAATTAAAGCACCTATTTTGAAACGTTCAAATCCAGCATCGAAGGCAGTGCGTGTTTCACTCCCCTTCTTCCCATATTGGCTGTCTAGATGATCTTCGAAAGTTGTGATGTTATTATTCTTTTTCATTGAAATATTCCTTCATTATTTTTTGTGCCAATGCAATTTGATTCGATGGTGCTTTCATGGTTTTTTTAGTGAACCCATTTCCTAAAACAACCACTTTCTCTCTATCGAAAAAACAGAAAATTCGAAAAATATTGCCACTATGGATGACACGAATCTCATAAAGTCCTTTTACACCTTTTATTTTCTTGAAATAGACTATTGGTACTATTTCAATGGTTTCCAAAAGCATTATAGTCCAATCAATTTTGTTCTGAACCTCAATTGGTTGTTCTGAATAAAAATCGAGGAAATAATGTTTGTAGAAAATAGTTTTTCTAATTTTCTCTTCCATACAAAGTTAACTAAATAGATAACATTTCAAAATTTGTCGAAGCAAATTTTATTGCAGGAAAGAGGAAAGTCTTATGCGTATTTCATATAAGTTATGTGAAGCAAAATGCCAAAGGCAAGATTTTTCAAAAGATGCTATGCAAGGAGCCTCCGGCTAGGTGAAGCACTTGCAAAGCACCTTCGGAACGACCTTGCTCCGCACCTTGAAACGAATCTTAATTCGCGTAACGTTCGTTAACAAAATTCCAATTCACAACAGTGAAAATGGCAGTTAGATAATCTGCACGTTTGTTTTGATATTTCAAGTAGTACGCGTGTTCCCAAACGTCTATGCCGAGGATGGGAGTACCTGGCTTGTCTACTACTTTCGACATGAATGGATTGTCTTGATTGGCAGTTGAAGTCACGAAAAGGACGCCTTTTGCGTCTTTACACAACCACACCCATCCGCTGCCGAAGCGTGCTTTGCCTTCGTCGGTCATGAGTTTTTTGAGGTTGTCCATACCGCCTAAATCGCGTTGAATAGCTGCTGCCAATTCTTTGCTCGGCTCTCCGGCTGTGCTTGGGGCTGCTAAACAATTCCAGAAAAAACTGTGGTTGAAATGTCCACCTCCGTTGTTGCGAATGGCCATGTCTTTCGGATCAATGGCCGCGCACAACTGCTCAATGTTCAGCTTCGCATATTTCTGATTGGCTTCCAACTTCATGGCCGCATTCAAATTCGTTACATACGCCAAGTGGTGCTTGTCGTGATGAATGTGCATGGTCTCGGCGTCAACAGCGGGTTCCAAGGCCTCATAGGCATAAGGTAATTCAGGAACAGTCCAGTCTTGAGCGAAGCTCATTGTTCCACAAAAAAGAAAACCTATAGCAAGCAACAAATTCTTCATAGTTATCGTTATTAAATCGTTCGAACAAACGGTTGTGAGTTACTTCACAACTCCTTCCCAAAAGTAGTTCATACACCGTGTACTTTTAAATTAAGAATGGAAGAAGTAAAAGAGATAGAAGGGGGCCCGGTTCTTCAAGAAAAAAAACCCGTTTCAGCACGCAGAAAGTGGCTGAAGCGCATTTTCATTGGCCTCTTCGCCTTGGTCACGCTATTATTCTCCGCAATAGTTCTTGCAGTTACCGTTTACGAAGATGAAATTGTAACCTACGCCCTTCAAACTGTTCAACAAAATTTAAAAACAAAGTCGAGCATTCGCGAAGCTGACTTAACACTCTGGAATAATTTTCCTTCTGTATCTATTCGATTCAAAGAGGTTTATGTAGAAGAAAATTCCGAAGTACACGATACACTTTTATTTGCGAAAGAATTGTACTTGTCTTTCGACATTATTGATCTGTTCAACGGGAATTACAACATTGATGAGATTGAAGCGAAAGAGGGTTCGTTAAACATGCGTGTAAACAGCAAAGGCCTGATGAACTGGGACGTATGGAAGCCCGACACCTCTTCCACCCCAAATGAAAAATTCAAAATACATCTTGAGGAGATTGTTGGGGAAAACATTTCCTATCTGTATGAAGACGAACAAGGAAAAACATTTGTAGATGTCAAGTTCAAGGAATTGAATGCCTCCGGCAATTTCAATGAAAAACAATTTCTTCTCGACATAGAAACGGCGGCGCACATGAACGTGTTTTATGCAGGGGAAACTGAAATGCTTCGCCAGCGAAATATTGGACTTGATTCTAAAATGCAAGTGAATCTTGATAACAACACCTTTGTGATTGAGACAGCGGAATTGCTGTTAGAAGAAGTGCCGTTAAATGTCACGGGGAGCCTGGATTACGGAGAACATCCGAGCATTGATTTGCACATTGCCGAAACCGAACTTGAGTTGAAAGAAGGAATCTTGTTGCTTCCGAACGCCATGCAAGTTCAGCTGCGGCCCTATGCTCCGTCTGGAAATGCGCATTTCAATTTCGATATGAGCGGCCCGTTCGAAAACCTTTCCATTGCCTCTAAATTCTCTGTGAACGGCGGAGAGTTGGTTGAAATAAATTCGGGTGTTGAATTGCATGCTATAGACCTGAATGCAAATTATATTTCGAAAGGAGGAATGGACAGCGTAACCATTTCGAATTTCCAATCGCAACTCGGAATGGGAACTTTAAGTTGTAACGGAAGTATTCGTGACTTAAACGATCCTGTCTTGAACTTATCGGTGAGTGCTGAAACGAATTTGAACGAAGTAAAAGGATTTTTCGGTTGGGATTCGCTGGCTGTTTGTGACGGACAAATTTCAGCACAATCATTGATTCGCGGAAAGATTGCATTTCAAGAAGCCGACAGCACCTTCGACTGGTCACAATTGCATTTGAATGGAAAGGCCCAGGTTACAGAAGGAAGCTTTCAATGGGCAGCATCCAATGGCTTGTTTAAAAACATTAACGGTGTGTTCTTATTGAACGGATCCGATGCGCGAGTTGAGCAGTTGAACTTCAACCTAAACGATAACAACTGTAGTTTTTCAGGGGATTTTTATTCTGTAATTCCATACTTCACTTCAGACAATTCCGCATTAACCATTCAGGCGAATTTGTATTCGAACAAGCTCGATCTTGAAAAACTTTTAACAGCAGCTGGAAATACTGAAAGCGATATGAAACTTGCTCTTCCTTCTTCCATTCAACTTCATTTAACAGCGCAGATAGACCAGTTTTTATTCAAATCGTTCAATGCATCCAACATCAAAGGAACATTGGATTACACAAATGGCATTTTACAGATTTCTCCCCTTCAACTGAGCATGGCCAATGGCGAAGTAACTGCGGATTTCGGTTTATCACCATCGAACGATGGGCAGTTCGCATTAACGTGCCAAGGAGCATTGAACAACATAGACATTCAGCAGGCCTTCGGATTGTTCGACAATTTCGGGCAGTCGTATCTCACGCAAAACAACATCAAAGGAAACGCAACGGTACTGGTTGATTTCCAAACTACACTCGGCGCAGATTTATCTGTTCTTCCGAACACCATAAAATCCGACTTGCAAGTGAATATTGAAAACGGCGAACTGAATGATGTTTCTTCGTTTCAGTATATGATTACGTACATCAAAGGAAACAAATGGATAGCGCCATTTGTGAAGGAAGATGACTTCGCGGAAAAGCTTCGACACATTAAATTCTCGACCTTGCAAAATTCCATTCACATTGAAAATTCCAACATCACATTTCCATTGATGGACATTGAGTCGAGTGCGATGTCTATTACCATGGAGGGCACGCATAGCTTCGACAATGTATTGGATTATCGGCTGGGCTTCGATTTGAAGGAGATGTTGCTGAATGCCTCTAGCACTGAAGGAGACAAGAGCGGAAGACAAATTTATTTGTACATGCGCGGCCCCATAGATAATCTCGAATTCGGTTTAGATAAAGATGCTTTGCGCAGCGATCGCGTGAGTGCAAAATTGGTTCAAAAAGAAAAATTAAATCGAATTTTTAACAACGCCTTCGGCCTTCGAAAAGATCGCGACACTCCTCGAGAGCCTTTATTTCCTGGGCTTCGAAATGACAAACCGAATGAACCTTCGGTTCCTAAAGCTCCTATTCAAGAACGAATTGCTCCGTATATAAAAGACAATGTATCGCCTGAGGCGAAAGCGGAAAAAGAGAAGAAGACACCGAAGTGGCTCCGTGAAAAACAAGAATACGAGGTAGAGGAATGACGTTACCCGAGGCCTTTGTAAACAGACTAAAAACGCAATTCCCCGATCAATGGGAATTGATGATTCCGGCCTACGAGCGTGAGATTCAGACGTCGGTTTTAACACATCGAACGAAGTTTAAGAACACTGCTATTCAAGGCAAACCTGTTTCTTGGAATGCACTTGGTTTGTTGTTGGAAGAGCGCCCGAAATTTACGTTCGATCCTCACTACCATGCTGGGGCGTATTATTCGCAAGAAGCGAATTCCATGCTCATTGGACATTTGTTTGAACAAGCCATTCAAGAAATTGAAAATCCTGCCGTGCTTGATCTCTGCGCTGCTCCCGGAGGAAAGAGTTTAATTTACGCTACCCTACTCGGCGAAAACGGCGTGTTGGTGGCGAATGAAGTGATGCCTCAACGTTTGAGTATTCTTCGTGAAAACCTTGACAAATGGGGCATTCCGAATGTCTTCACGTTGGGCATGTATCCGAATAAAATTCCATTCACCCATTGCTTCGATGTGGTGGCAGTAGATGCGCCGTGCAGCGGAGAAGGATTATTTCGCAAGCAAGTTGACTATCGCGGTGAATGGAAAGAATCTTTCGCTCACACCTGCGCGGTACGTCAGCATGAAATACTTCATGAAGCTGTTCGGTTATTAAAACCAGGCGGATACTTATTGTATTCCACCTGCACCTTCGCTCCAGAAGAAAATGAAGAAATCATTTCGTACTTAACAGATGAATTTCAACTTGAAAACATTTCGGTTGAAATGAAGAACGAGTGGAATGTAGATGTCGTGAAATGTTCTGCTGGCGAGGGATACCGAATGCTTCCGCACAACACGCCAGGAGAAGGATTCTTTTGCACGATATTGAAAAAGCCCGAGGGATACCTTGAAAAAATACGTTTCAAACCGAACATGAAAATTGTTCCGCTGAATGCAAAAGAACGCGCCACGGTGAATGCGTTTATTCGCGAAGACGTTGCGCTGGTGAAGAATGAAAAAGGATTGGTTTTTCTCGATACCCTTCAACATACATTCAAAGAAATTTGGCGAGCTTTGCTTCCCAATGCGAATGCGGGAACACTCGTTGGTGAATTCATGAAAGATAAATTCATTCCCGGTCAAGGCATTGCCAACACAGGCACTGAGGCGGGTGACGTTAGAAAATTAGAACTTTCGTACGAAGATGTGATTCGATATTTGAAGAAGGAAGTGATTCAGGTTGAAGCCGACGCAGGCTTTGTTTTAGTCACCTTCGAACAACAAAACATTGGATGGGGCAAAGTGGTTGGAACCCGCTTGAACAATAACTATCCGAATGAATGGCGCATTCGTTCTTAAACTTCCTTTTCAGGAAGATGCTTATCGAAATCTTCGATGGCTGGAATGACAGTCTTTGAAAAACGATTCACAGGTTCATACACGATAGAAGCGTCTTTTTGCGATTGTGGAATCATGTGGAATTTGTCATCTAGCGCATGCAGCATAACGAACAGCGAGCTTGTTCCCAATAAATATTTCGCCAATGAAAACGTAGCACCTAATGCTTTGTTCCATTTTTCGCCTCCGCCTTTAATGTTCTTGGAAATAAGTTTTCCGAGGAAGTACATTCCAATGACCACAACTAAAAAGATTCCCAAGAACACGCCTACACGGGTGCTTATTGAACCGTCTGTGGCGCCAATCATAGCTGCTACAGGTTCAGATAAATACACTGCAGCATAAATGCCTACAAAGAAGGCCAAGAATGAAAACAGTTCTGAAACAAAACCGTTCATCCAGCCGCGCCAGATTGCCCAAACTAAAATGAGCACTAGAATAATATCGAGATAGCTTACCACATCTCGAAGCTAAATCAATTTTCAGGTCGTTCCCTTTTTCAATACACTACTTTTTCACTTTACAATGTTCAACAAATGGAACTCAAGTCTCGTGTTTTTCGCTTTGCTTTGTAGTGTGAACGTACGTCCGAAAAAACACTTAGGTCAGCATTTCCTATTGGATTTGTCTATCTGCGAAAGAATTGCTGAAGCCATTACAGGCGTAGGCGAAACGAAGAAAATTATTGAGGTGGGTCCTGGCACTGGCGCGCTTACTCAGTTCTTAATGAAAATGCCTTACGAGACGTCTGTGGTGGAATTAGACAACGAGTCGGTGGCTTATTTGAATGCTTACTACCCGGCACTTCGCGGAAGAATTTTCGAGGAAGACTTTCTTCGCATGAATCTGAAAGAGAGCTTCGGCGATAATTTTTGTGTAGTTGGAAATTTTCCTTACAATATCTCATCGCAAATTTTATTCAAGGTACTAGACGAATGGGAATGTGTTCCCGAGGTGGTGGGCATGTTTCAAAAAGAAGTGGCAGAGCGCATAGCTTCGGGCCCCGGAAGCAGAGACTACGGCATCTTGTCGGTATTGCTTCAAGCGCATTACGAAATCAAATATCTCTTCACCGTTGAGCCGGAAGTTTTCAATCCTCCACCCAAAGTAAAAAGCGGGGTGTTGCGCATGCAGCGCAGACCTGCGCCATTGGTGACTTCCCAACAAAAAGAATTCAAGCAAGTGGTAAAGTTGGCGTTCAATCAGCGCAGAAAAACCATTCGCAATTCGGTGAAGTCGTTGCTTCAACCGGGCATTACCTCGGAGAACGATTTGTTCAACAAGAGACCTGAGCAATTATCGGTTGAACAATTTATTGAATTGACAAGCATTCTATTTCCCAACAAGTAACTCATTCAGCTTAAATTAGCAACATGGCAGCATTGGTAACACTTAGTGAATTCGTAATGGAGCGTCAGTCAGACTTTCCGTATGCTTCAGGCGATTTAACGCGACTTCTTTCCGACATTGGAATAGCAGGGAAAATCATTAACCACAAGGTGAATAAGGCGGGGCTTCAGGATATTTTGGGAGCAGCGGCGAACATTAATGTTCAAGGCGAAACGCAAATGAAGATGGATGTTTTCTCTGACGAAACGCTGTTGAGCGCTATGCGTTGGGGCGGACAAGTAGCGGGTGCGGGAAGTGAAGAGAATGAAAAATATTTTGCCTTTGATTTAGAGCGTTGCAAGAAAGCGAAGTATGTGATCTTGTTCGATCCGTTAGATGGATCTTCGAACATTGATGTGAACGTTAGCATTGGAACTATTTTTTCTATTTTCAGAAGGAAAAGTAGCATTGGAGATCTTGCGAATGTGAACGACTTTTTGCAAAAAGGAGACGAGCAAGTTGCAGCCGGATATATTATTTATGGAAGTAGCACCATGTTGGTTTATACGACGGGGCACGGTGTGAATGGCTTCACGCTTCAACCCAGTATTGGCGAGTTTTTCCTTTCACATCCAAATATGCAAATTCCGGAAGACGGCGCTATCTATAGCATGAACGAAGGGAATTTGAACTCGTGTGAAAAAGGGGTTCAGGAATATATTGCTTGGTGCAAGGAAGATGATAAGAAAACCGATCGTCCGTATTCAGCGAGATACATTGGATCTCTCGTTGCAGACTTTCACAGAAACTTAATCAAAGGCGGAATCTATATTTATCCCGGCACAACGAAGAACAAGAACGGAAAACTACGCATGCAATACGAATGCAATCCGCTTGCGTTCATTGTAGAACAAGCTGGAGGAAAAGCAACGGATGGACATAGACGTATTATGGAGATTGTTCCTACTGATTTGCATCAACGTTCCCCTCTTTTCATCGGGTCAAAGAACATGGTAGATAAAGTGGAAGCGCTGATTAAACAACACTCGTAATATGCGTGGGATACTTTTGCTTTCTTTTTTATTCTTCGGAATAACAACGTTTGCTCAAGATTCGGTAAACAGCATGACCTGTGCGAATGGTGCTTCCTTGGAGAAATTCAACAATAGAAAAATTATTCAAAAGCTTCGAACATTCGATAATCAAAGGGCTGTGGCCATTGGTCTCGATGTGAGTTTGGGACTGTTTGGCGTTCATCGTATGTACTTGGGAACAGATTTAAAAGTTCCTGTAATCTATACCTCCACCATCGGTGGTGGTGGCGTTTTATGGTTGGTAGATTTAGGGCTGCTTGTAGCAGTAAAAGACCTTACCCCATTCAAGAACAATCCGAATGTTTTTATGTGGAATACAACTCGCTAAAACATGGATCAAGGGCTGTCTGTTGTTCTTATTACCTTCAACGAAGGTCATCACATTGCAAAATGTTTGAAGGCAGTTCAGGCTGTTGCAGATGAAATTGTAGTCATAGATTCCGGATCGACGGACGATACTATTGAAGTCTGCAAAGCATACGGAGCCAGGGTAATAAACCTCACGTGGAGTGGATACTCTGCCCAAAAAAACTTCGGGAATAATCAAACTTCATTGGACTGGATTCTAAGTATAGATGCCGATGAAGTTTTGAATGAAACGCTTATTCAATCCATTTTAAAATGGAAACGAAATCCGCAAGCGGCTTGTTTCAAGCGTATGACCAACTACTGCGGAACATTTATAAAACACGGAGGTTGGTATCCAGATGTTAAAGTTCGCCTCTTCAATAAGCAAGAAACACAATGGGAAGGAACCATTCACGAAGTGCTTCGTGGATTGTCGAAAGAGAATACATTTTTGCTGGAAGGAGATTGCCTTCACTACTCCTACTACAGTGTGGATCAGCATTACGCTCAAGCGGAAAAATTCACCAGCATACAAGCCGAGGATTTATTTCAACAAGGAAAAAAATCGCCTTGGTTCAAGCGTGTCTTCAGTCCAATTTCAAAATTCATTGTCGACTATTTTTTCAGACTGGGATTTTTAGATGGAAAGGCAGGATTCACGGTTGCGCGCATTTCGGCTTACGCTACGTTTTTAAAATATAAAAAACTACATGAGCACATTCGCCTTTCCAAGTAGTCTTGCTATTGCAAGAACAGACAGCATTGGCGATGTGATTGTGACATTGCCATTGTGTGGTTTCATAAAAAAACACTCACCGAATACACGCATTGTGTTCATTGGACGAAGCTATACACAGGCCATTGTAGAGGCTTGTCCGTATGTAGACGAATTCTTAAATTTCGATAAGCATGCAGAGTCTAACTTAGACGTAGAGGCTTGCGTATTCGCCTTTCCTGATGGGGAAGTCATGAAGTGGGTGAAGGCGCAAGGCGTGAAGAAACGCATTGCTACTGGAAGCAGAATAGCCTCTTGGAAATTCGCCAATGACCGCGTGTTCTTTTCCAGAAAGAATTCAGATTTACACGAATCGCAATTGAATTTTTATTTGTTACGTCCGTTTGGTGTTGAAGATATTCCTGGTCTAGAAGAAATTCGCTTATGGCATGTCTTGAAACCTCAAGTAGAAAGCCCCATTCAACTCGAACCGAATAAACGTTCGGTTGTGTTTCACATGTTAAGTAGGGGAAGTGCTTTGAATTGGTCGCTGCATCAATACCAAGAAATGGCGGATTTATTGCCACCAGCAGATTTCAACATATACATTACAGGAACCGAAGAAGAAGGGGTTCGTATTCGAAAAGATTTTCGATTCGATTCACACATTATTGATTTATCAGGGAAGCTTTCCCTTCCACAATTAATCGCATTTATCTCTTCTTGTGATACGCTCGTTGCAGCTAGTACAGGACCGCTGCACATTGCATCAGCCTTGGGTATTCGCGCCATTGGACTGTATCCTTCGAAACGTCCTATGCATCCCGGAAGATGGATGCCTTTAGGAATCAACACGAGTTATTTGGAAGATGGTAATTCTGAGCAAAAAGAAAGCCTCGAGATTTCTCCCGAGGCTGTGTCTTCAATAATTCTTGGCGTTAATTCTTAACGATTCGAACAGCGTTACGAAGTTTGTTATCGAACTTCATGATGTACAAACCATTCGGTAAATTCTCAATATCTAATCTGGTATTTAGACTGGTTACTTTTCCCGATTGAACCACTTCACCAACAATGTTTGTTAAGATGTAATTCGAGTTCATAAAAGAACTTGGGATGTTTAATCGGAAGGTTCCTTGCGTTGGGTTGGGCATTACATGAACATTCATGTCTTCTTTCACCGAATTAACGGAAGAAGGAGCTACAACATGAATGGTGAAATCTTGATAGCTTCCGTATTGATATGATCCACAAGCTCCATATCCGTTTGTACCTGTTGAATCGAAACAATCGCTTCCCCAACCTGCAATGACACGCATGCGATAAGTTCCTGCAGCAACTGTAGATGGTACTGTAATTTGAATGTCATACGTCGTTGGATCTCCAGCTTGATAGCTGTGGTAAAGATTCTCCGTGTCGTCGAATGCACCGTCTGAATTCGTGTCGATCCATACCCCTGCTCCGCACCAAGATCCGTTGATTATTGTCATGGCCATTGGAACATCTTGTGTTAGCGTTGTGCTTAAGGCTGTATAATCAGAAATTGCGCAATCGGTAACGCCGAGTTCCCAAACGATACTGTCCAATTCAATGTATTGATTGTTCCACGTAAAGCATCCGTTAAGGAATGTTGGAGCACAATAAGTCTGCGAAGAAGCTTGGCTAAATAGACCCGCGAAGAATAAGAAAACTAGGTAGATTTTTTTCATAGTTCAGTGTTTGGTTAAAGATAGGAAAATTCAATTAAATGAAGGATTATCCTTAAAACCCTTCTCCTAACAACAACTCCACTTCTCTTTTCAGAGGCGGAATAGACTCATGAATTATTGTCCAAATAATATCATCAGAAACAGAATCGTATCCATGAATGATTCTATTTCTAACATCAATTATTTTTCGTGAATTAGACAAATGAAAATCTGGGAATCCCTTAACAAGCCTATTCATAGCCTCACCAACAATTTCAAGATTTCGCTCAACGGCTCTTTTTGTTTTTAGGTCAAGAACATAGCGACTAAAACTCATGTCCTCAATGTCCAAAAAGGATTCAATTTCTATGATGGCATTAAGAATATCGTATAAAAGACTACTCTGATTCTTTTCCATAAATCAATGATCTTTCTTGAGCTATCTGATCTTTCAAATACGGATTCTTTAGCTCTTTAGCTTCCAATAAATCAACCTCTCTACCAAGCAAATCTTCCAATGAAAATTTCAAAGCGAAATAATTATCGGTGTATGCCTTTGGCGACTGATTTTCCACAAAATCAACTATCAAGTCCACATCACTTTCATCAGAAAATGAATCTTTAGTTACAGACCCGAATGCATACAAATTCTTCACCTTGTGTTCTTCACAAAGGAGTTGAATAGAATTCATGTATTGAGCCAAAGGTTCCATGGTACGAATTTAAGAAATAAATAAGAATTACCTCAATTTTAAAACCACACCAGTCTTCAACTCCACACCCCTTTCAAGATGGTTTTTTCGTTCAATGCTGTGAATACGTATACCGTATTGCTGGGAAATATCGCGAATGTTTTCTCCGCGTTTCACTTTGTGTTCCTTCACGCTTCCCTTGAATCGCTTGGGTTGTAGGTAGACGATTTCCTTTTCTTGGAATACGTGTCCTTCTTCAATGTCGTTGTACTTCTCCAATAAATGTTCAGAAATACCTGTGCGATCTGCTAGCTCTTTCAGCGTTTCTTTCTTCTTGGCAGAAACATACTTGATTCGGTTGTTTGAAATATTGATAACTACCGAATGTTCATTCGGTTTCTGCTGAGTATCGAATTGAGTGAGATTGTATTTTTCAATCAGATCAATGAGGCTCTTTGCATAGGTTGGGCTTGTTGCATAGCCGCATTTCTTGAGGCCCTGCGCCCACCCTTTGTAGTCCGTGATTTCCAACCCAAACAACTCTTGGTAACGCGGTTTCTTCAAAAACAAACTGTGGTCTTCGAACGACTGATCCACTGATTTATACTTTCGGAAACATTCATTCGGAGCGTCGTCATCTAAATGCATGGTAGCACCGTTCCAGGTGTCATGGCATTTTATTCCGAAATGATTATTTCCCTCTGAAGCCAATTTCGATTTCCCACTTCCACTTTCCAGGATACCTTGGGCTAAGGTTATGCTTGCTGGAATTCCGTATTCCCGCATTTGTTCTTGCGCAATGGAAGAATATTTTTGGATGTAGGCCTCTGGGGACTGGGCAAAAGAGGAAGAGAGAGGGGGAAGAATGAGTAGGAGAATGAGAATGAGAAACAGGAAATACTTAGTACTTCTTACGTTCCTTTTCGGTGCCATCTTCTTTGTAGAAAATCCACTCTCCAACTTCTTTTCCATTTTCATATTCACCTTCAACATATAGTTTTCCGTTTTCATGCCAAGCCTTGTAGTCGCCTTCTAACACTCCATTTTCATACGTATTCAAACTCCACTTGTTTCCATTCTGATAGAAAGTATAACATTCTCCGTGGCGCTTCGTGTCTTTCATTCGCATTTCAATGTAGCACTGTTGGCTGTTTGGATAGAATGCGCGTTCTCCAATTTTATTGTCCGTTCCCTTTTCGAAATACCCAACAAGGCGCATTCCTTCGGCAGTAGTTTTTATTTCGCGCGCATCGGCATCGTCTAACGAAGGGGTGCACGAAGCAAACACAACAACAAAAAGAGTAAGTATCCAAATTGCTTTTTTCATACTTCTATTTTTTACGTTCAATGGTGTAATTTACCAATAATTGAAGGGATTCGCGAGCAGGAGACTCTTCAAATTGATTCAAGATATCCAACGCCTGGTTGCGGAATTCATGCATCTTTTCTGTGGCGTATTTTATTCCTCCCAACTGCACCACTTGTGCCATAAGCTCTTCCACTTTCACTTTATCCGTATTGAATTTCCGAACGGTTCGAATCAATTTCTTCGCGGTGTCGCGATCTACTTTGGCTAAAACATGTATAAGAGGAAGAGTTAACTTTCTTTCTTGAATATCAATTCCCACGGGCTTTCCAATGGCATCAGTTGTTCCGTAATCGAACAAATCATCTTTAATTTGAAAGGCCATTCCAACATACTCTCCGAACAAAGCTAGTTGCTTCACTTGCTCATCTGTAGCAGATGTTGAAGCCGCTCCGCTTTCGCAGCACGCTGAAATAAGTGAGGCTGTTTTCTGACGAATGATGTCGTAGTAGACTTCTTCTGTAATATCGAGTTTGCGTGATTTTTCTTGTTGAAGCAATTCTCCTTCTGCCATATCTCTCACGGCTTTGCTCATGATTCCCAAAAGACGAAACTGTTGTGTTTTCACACTCAATGAAAGACCTCTAGATAACAAATAATCTCCAACTAAAACGGCGATTTTGTTTTTCCAAAGCGCATTAATGCTGAAGAATCCGCGACGCATTTGCGCGTCGTCTACCACATCGTCGTGCACGAGTGTTGCGGTGTGCAGCAATTCAATCATGGTCGCCGCAACGAAAGTTGGCTCCTCTGGTTTTTGAAAAAGTTTCGCCGATAAGAAAACAAAAAGCGGTCGCATCTGCTTCCCTTTTCTTTTCACAATGTAATTGGTGACCTTATCCAACAAGCGATGCTCGCTTTTCATCTGTTCTTTGAAGAACGATTCAAACGCACTCATTTCGCCTTCAACAGGCGCTTGTATTTGGGATAGAGCTGACACGGGGGCAAATGTATAACAAGATTCTTACGAAATATGCCGAAAGCAAGGCCCGAAGAAAGGTGCATTGCAAGGTTCTGCGAAAGGTCCTTCGGAAGGAATAACTTGCGCAGCACCTTGTGAAACAACTTGCAACGCACCTTCTGAAGGAAAGCCTGTTAAAAAACATTTTTTCCTTTCGAGATAAGCTTGAAGAAATCTTGTTGTTTTGTAACATGAGACTTTCAATCTTCGCGATATTGTTTTTCGTCAGTGCCTTGTCTTTCGGACAGCGCAGAACGACTTTGAACACGCTTTTCTACGAGCGTACTTCGTATATGCCGAATGGCTTAATCGTTTCCATTGGACCAACCATTGCCTATGGAAAAAGATGGAACGCCACAGATACGATTGCTTCTCCAGATTTTTCAGCTGGAACGTATAAGGCAAGGCCACGGCTAGGTTGGACAGCGGATATAGGAAAATACTGGATTACCGACAGGCTCATTTTCTTGAACAGATTCGATTTGAATGTTCACTATGTTCGATTCAACGGATCGGAGAAATTCAATGGTGAAGATGCCTTCGGACAGTCGATTTATGAGAAGCGCATCTTTCATGAAAATAGGTTTGGGCTTACTTTTTCAACCAGTAATATCACACCATTTGGGAAGGGTAAGTGGATTCAAAATGAATTCGGGATATTCGCCGATTACGCTTACAAACGCTCTACACGTGGCGAATACTATGCCCTTCCGCGAGCGTACTCTGAAAAAATTCGTTCACAAGTGTATTACGGATTGGGCTATGGAATGGCTGTGAACGATGGGCTCTACGCGACTTTCGAAGTGGAGGTTCCTGTCCTTCAAATCTTCCCAAACACTTTGGGTGATATTCGCATGGACTATTTCCATTCGCATTATTGTCCGATTGTTTTCAAAGCGTCGTTACTCTTCGGAAAGCACAAACCTGAGAAATCCTGTGACGCCATTAAGAAAGGACCTAGCGATGTTAGCACCGACAAACCGGGTAAACACGATGGTGGTGATCTATTCGGGCCGGATGTTAAGAGGAAAAGGAAGAGGAAGTAGTTACTTAGGTGCTTTGCAAGGTGTTTCACAAGATGCTGCGCAAGCTTTACCTTCCGAAGGACCTTTCGCAGAACCTTGCAACGCATCTTCAGTAAGACCTTTCGCAGAACCTTGCAAAACATTTGCATCAACTCCCCTAAATGTACTATTTTTGCAGCCCGAACGGCTTCTATTTAGATTTTTTCTAAATAGGTCGATTTTGGTGAAACAAGTTGAACGTATTGTTGTTAAACGTAGGCATATGATAAAAATTACAGAAAGCGCGAAAGCCCAAGTGGCTAAGCTCATTGCAGATGAAGGCCATCCTGAACATGCATTCGTTCGTGTGGGTGTTGACGGTGGCGGATGCAGCGGACTTATGTACAAGCTGGAATTCGACACGGAGAGGAAAGACGGTGATCAGACCTTTGAAGACAACGGAGTGACCGTGGTTGTTGACCGCAAGAGCTTCTTGTACTTGGTTGGAACCGAATTGGAATACACAGGTGGTTTGAACGGAAAAGGATTTGTGTTCAACAATCCGAACGCTTCAAGAACGTGTGGATGTGGTGAAAGCTTTTCAATCTAAAAACATATGGCTTACGAAGGCGATGAGTTGTTAGAAAACGTAACCTCGAAAGAGTACGAATTCGGATTTACAACCAACATAGAATCAGATAAAGCTCCGGCTGGATTGAACGAAGACATCATTCGCTTAATCTCTTCGAAGAAGAACGAGCCGCAATGGCTGCTAGACTGGCGTTTAGAGGCATTCACGATTTTTCAGAAAATGACTGAACCCGAATGGGCGCATGTGAAGTATGAAAAACCAAATCTTCAAGCCATCTCTTTTTACGCTGCACCGAAGCAAAAGAAGGTGTTGAACAGTTTGGATGAAATGGATCCAGAGCTTCGCAAAACCATGGAGAAGCTGGGTATTTCCATTGAAGAACAAAAAAGATTAAGTGGCGTAGCGGTAGATTTCGTGATGGACTCAGTATCTGTTGCCACTTCATTCAAAGAAAAATTAGGCGAGCTCGGAATCATCTTTTGTAGCATTAGCGATGCCGTTCAAGAACACCCTGAACTTATTAAGCAATACCTCGGAACCGTTGTTCCTCGCACCGATAACTACTACGCGGCATTAAATTCGGCTGTCTTCACAGACGGTTCGTTCTGCTACATTCCGAAAGGCGTTCGTTGCCCCATGGAGTTAAGCACCTACTTCCGCATTAACGAAGCGGGAACGGGTCAGTTCGAGCGCACGCTGCTTATAGCAGACGAAGAAAGTTACGTGAGTTATTTGGAAGGATGTACCGCTCCGCAACGCGACGAGAATCAGTTACACGCTGCAGTGGTTGAATTGGTTGCCATGCGCGATGCTGAAATAAAATACAGTACCGTTCAAAACTGGTATCCAGGAGATAAAGATGGAAAAGGCGGTGTCTTCAATTTCGTTACCAAACGCGGAATGTGCGAAGGAACGAATTCTAAAATTTCATGGACCCAAGTGGAAACAGGAAGCGCTGTTACTTGGAAATATCCAAGTTGTATTTTGAAGGGCGACAACAGCGTGGGTGAGTTTTATTCTGTAGCTGTGACGAATCACTTCCAACAAGCAGATACAGGCACGAAGATGATTCACATTGGAAAGAATACCAAGAGCACGATTATCTCGAAAGGTATTTCTTCCGGACACAGTCAGAATTCATACAGAGGTCTCGTTCAAATTGGAAAGAACGCATCGAATGCGCGAAACTTTTCGCAATGCGATTCGCTGCTAATGACCGATACTAGCGGCGCGCACACCTTCCCATACATTGAAGTGAATAACAGCACCGCAAAAGTGGAGCATGAAGCAACGACTTCAAAAATTGGTGAAGATCAAATCTTCTATTGCTTGGCGCGCGGTCTCGACCAAGAACAGGCCGTAAGTATGATTGTGAACGGCTATGCCAAAGATGTATTGAATAAACTACCCATGGAATTTGCGGTAGAAGCACAAAAATTACTCGCGATTTCTCTTGAAGGAAGCGTAGGATAAAAAAGATAATTATGTTAAAGATTGAAAATTTACAAGCGCGCATTGAAGAGAAAGAAATCCTGAAAGGACTTTCATTAACCATTGGTGAAGGCGAAGTGCACGCAATTATGGGTCCGAACGGATCTGGAAAAAGTACTCTTGCATCTGTTCTCGCAGGAAGAGAAGACTACGAGGTAACTGGAGGTTCAGTAACCTTCAATGATAAAGATTTGTTAGACATGGCTGCTGAGGAGCGCGCTAGAGAAGGACTCTTCTTAGCGTTTCAATACCCTGTAGAAATTCCAGGAGTAAGTAACATGAACTTTCTGAAAGCTGCAGTTGGCGAGATTCGCAAGCACAGAGGACTTGAAGCATTAACCGCAAAAGAGTTCTTGCAATTGGTGAAAGAAAAATCTCAATTGGTTGAATTAGACGGACAACTTGCGAATCGCGCAGTGAACGAAGGATTTAGTGGTGGTGAGAAAAAGCGCAATGAAATATTTCAAATGGCTATGCTTAATCCATCGTTGTGCGTATTGGATGAAACCGACAGCGGACTTGACATTGATGCGTTACGTATTGTGTCTGAAGGTGTGAACGCCATGCGCGACGGAAAGCGTTCTTTTGTGATTATTACACACTACCAAAGATTGTTAGATCATATCGTTCCCGATTTCGTGCACGTATTGTACAAAGGAAAAATTGTGAAGAGCGGAACGAAAGAATTGGCACTCGAACTTGAAGAGAAAGGATACGACTGGTTAAAAGAAATGGAAGAAGCAAAATGAGTATTGTAGCGGAACTAAAACCAACAAGCACATTCAGCTTCAAACCGAACAAACATTCGGTTTCTGATTTTGCCTTGCCTACAACGCGTCTAGAGTCTTGGAAATACACTCGCGTTGGTGCCATTGATTCAACTTGGAAGCAAGCTGAACGCAATGAGAGTATCGTGCCGTTGGAAAACGGAATTCGAATTGAAAACGGATTTATAACCCTTCCTTCGACGAGCATTGCTGGAATTCAACTTACGTTGGGAAAAGACCTTTCTGCTGCTCAGCAAGAAACTATTCTTTCCTTATTGTCGAAAGAAAACAGAACAGACGTCTTCGATGCGATATCCGAAAACGCTTCGAACGATCTTGTTTTAATTGAAGTAGAAAAAGGAAAATTAGTTGAAGAAGTTTTAGCCATTGAATTGGGAAACTCTTCGAATAGGTGCATGAGTGCGCCATACGTATTCATTGTTTCGAAAGAAAACTCGGTTGCAAAATTCACCGTTGACTTCAAAGGAGAATCAGAGCAGTCGTTTCACATGGTGAATGTATATGCCCATGTTGAAGCATCTGCGCAACTTGAGATACACCAACTTCAAAACACATCGAAGAACGAATGTCTCTTGTTGAGAGAGTCTATTTCTCAAGCTGAAAAAAGTGTTTTTAAAATCACGACTGTTACCGCAAGCGGAACATGGGTTCGAAATGAATTGAACATTCGAATTGAAGGTCAGCATTGTGAAACATTCTTAAGCGGAGCTTACTTCCCGAAGCAGGATCAAATGATCGATAATCACACGTTTGTCGACCATCAGGTAGCGAATTGCTACAGCAATGAGTTGTACAAAGGCGTGTTGTTCGACAACGGAAAAGGGGTATTCAATGGAAAAGTTTATGTGCACATCGATGCGCAGAAGACGAACGCTTATCAGAGCAACGCGAACATCATGATGAGCGACAACGCTAGCATGTTCACGAAGCCTGAGTTGGAAATTTACGCAGACGATGTGAAGTGCAGCCACGGTTCAACTACTGGTCAATTCAATGAGGAAGCCCTATTCTACTTGCGTGCAAGAGGATTGAGCGAAGAGTCTGCGAAGCGACTATTGGTTTCAGCATTCACTTCAGATGTGATGAATCGCATCTCCATTCCAAGTTGGAAGGAATACGTTCTTGCGACACTTATTCAAAATGAAATCATAACCGAATAATCATTCGGTTTCAAAACATGGACAACGATACCCTTCAACATAAAATGAGAGAATTGAAAACTCAATTCCCAGCGTTGAATCAAACGGTATACGGACGACCACTTGTGTATTTAGATAACGCTGCTACCACGCAGAAGCCACAGCGCGTGATCGATTCCATTTCAGAATACTATTCGAAATGGAACGCGAACATTCATAGAGGTGCGCATTACTTGGCGAACGCTTCAACTGAAAAATTCGAAGCTACTCGAACTGCTTTAGCGGAAATGCTTCACGCGAATTTCCGCGAAGAAATCATTTTTACTCAAGGGAGTACTGATAGCGTGAACATGCTTTCAACGATCTTAGAAAATGAGGTGAACGAAGGCGATGAGATCTGGGTAACAGAGATGGAGCATCACGCGAACTTCGTTCCGTGGCAAGTTTTGGCAGAAAAGAAGAAAGCTGTCTTTCGATACATTCCTATGACCCCTTCGGGCGAATGGGATCTTGAGTATGCCAAAAAAGAATTGGGAAACAAGGCAAAGATTGTTGCTTTCAATTATGTTTCGAACGCACTTGGAACCATTAATCCCGTTCATGAATTAATTGCACTTGCGAAGAACGCAGGAGCTTACGTAGTTGTAGACGGAGCGCAAGCAGTAGGGCATTTCAATATAAATGTTCAAGAATTGAATTTCGACTTTTTCTTGTTCTCTGCTCACAAAATGTACGGTCCGACTGGACTTGGTGTTTTGTGGGGAAGAAGAGAATTGCTTGAAAAACTTCCTCCATATAGATACGGTGGTGAAATGATAAAAAAGGTTTCAGTTACAGGAACCACCTTCAACATATTGCCTTTCAAATACGAATCGGGAACACCGAATATTGAAGCCGTTATTGCCTTCAGCGAATCCATTTCATTCTGCAAGGAAGTTGGAAGAGAGAACATGCACGCACACGAGTATTCGTTGTTGAAAGCAGCAACTGAACGTTTGAAAGAAATAGAAGGAGCGGTTGTTTATGCAGACCTTCAGAATAAAGTAGGAGTGTTGAGTTTTAATATTGAAGGAATTCATTCTGCCGATATTGGAACGTTGCTCGATCAGCAAGGTGTAGCTGTTAGGACCGGCCACCACTGTACACAACCCCTTTGGGAAAAGCTTGGAACAACGGGGTCTGTAAGAGCGTCTTTTGCATGTTACAACACGATTGAAGAAGTAGAGTTATTTATTGAAGCGCTCAAAAAAAGCGTGAACATGTTGAGATAATGATAGAGCAAAAGCAACAAGAAATAATTGAGGAGTTTGCATTTTTTGAGGAATGGATGCACAAGTACGAGCACATTATTGAGTTAGGAAAAGAAATGAAAGGCCTAACCGATGATGAGAAAAAAGACGACTTGCTTGTAGCCGGATGTCAATCGAAAGTTTGGTTGAAAGCATCGCTTCAAGAAAATGGAACAGTGAATTTAGAGGCGGACAGCGACGCCATTATTACACGTGGATTGGTCGCTTTGGTTGTTTCCGTATTCGATAATGAAACCCCACAAGACATATTGAATGCCAACATTCATTTCATGAATGACATTGGATTGGTATCGAACTTAAGTCAGACAAGAAGCAACGGGCTTGCAGCAATGGTGAAACAAATCTTGTTGTATGCCACTGTTTTTCAAGCACAACAAAAAAGCAATTAATCATGGAGAAGGCCGCATTAACAGAAGCAATTATTGCCAAACTAAAAACCATTTTCGATCCAGAGATTCCTGTAGATATTTACGAGTTGGGATTGATTTATGGAATTGATATTTCAGAAGACGCCGCTGTTGTGATTAGCATGACACTTACCTCTCCTTCTTGTCCAGTTGCTGAAACCCTACCTCCTGAAGTGGAAGACAAAATCAAATCGGTTGAAGGTGTTTCCGATTGTAAAGTTGAAATTACCTGGGAGCCAACTTGGGATAAAAGCATGATGAGTCAAGAGGCTCAACTTGAGCTTGGGTTTTTATAAATGAAATAATTCTTCGAAAAGGGAGTTACCTTTGCCAAAGTGCTAAAGAGACTATCCATCATATTACCCTTACTGTTCGCCCTACTTTCTTTTAAAGTTAGTGCATCTATATTGGTATTAACGGGAGGTTTCATTCAAACGGAATCTATTACCACCGACGAAACAGGAAAAACCGTTCGTCATTTCACAGATTTCGAGCAAGCCAATATTTTCGAGGAATACATTGAAGAGGGCGAAGAAGAAGAGGAAGAAGAAGATTCTGAAACTTCGTCGAGCGTCTATTTCAGTTTTTATCAAACCGATCGTTCTGCTTCAAATTCAAGCCAAGGCTTTGTTTGTCGAAATGTCAAACGAAAACTTTTTTTACTTTACCAGTCCTATAAAATAGATTGTTGCAAATTTTAAATGTCCTGCGCTCCGCGCGGAATGGAGGTCAATAATCATTGACCACTCTCATTTAAAATTTCAAATCTTATTTTATGAAAACAAAATTCGTCCCTTCGGACGGGTGGAAAGGTCTTGTCGAAAACTGGAAAAGCGACTTACCCTCAGGATTTATCGTTGCGCTATTGGCACTACCGCTCTCTTTAGGTATTGCTGCTGCTTCTGATTTCCCACCCATATTCGGACTTGTGACTGCCATGATTGGCGGTGTTTTTGTGAGCTTCTTAGCGGGCTCTGTGTTAACGATCAAAGGTCCTGCCGCTGGCCTTATCGTAATTGTTGCAGGTGCTGTTGGTGAATTTGCTTTGGGCGCACCGGCTGGATCAAGCACTGCCGACGCAACCGCCTACGGTTGGCATTTAGCTTTGGGAGCTGTTGTTGTTGCTGGGGTTATTCAAGTCATCTTCGGCTTGTTGAAGTTCGGTTCATTCAGCGACTTCTTCCCACTTTCTGCTGTTCACGGAATGCTTGCGGCTATTGGCATAATCATCATGAGCAAGCAACTGCACATTCTAGTTGGAATGAATCCGGTTACAGAAACTGGCAAACCCATGGTAGAACCTTTGGAACTCCTTGGTGAATTAAAAAACACGTTTGCCAATTTCTTCGAGCACAAGGAAGTGGTGATCATTGGACTCATAAGTCTTGTTATAGTTTTTGTTTGGCCCTTGCTGAAAATTCAAGCATTGAAAAAAGTGCCCGCTGCATTAGTCGTTCTTGTAGTTGCTATTCCACTTGGTAAAGCGCTTCACTTGGAAAACACAAACGGATTTGCACCTTTATTGGAATTCAAAAAAGGATTGTTCGATATCCTCGGTGTAAACGTAAGTTTTGCTGGAGTATCTGTCGTTGGGACATTCGTGAAGTATGTAATTATGTTCGCTTTAGTTGGAAGTTTAGAGGCTCTTCTAACAGTGAAAGCAACAGACATGCTCGATCCTTTCCGCAGGAAATCAAATGCGAACAAAGACTTGATTGCTGTTGGGGTCGGAAATATTATCGCCGGAGTATTAGGTGGATTACCTATGATCAGTGAAGTTGCACGTTCCTCGTCGAACGTTAGCAACGGAGGAAAAACGCGTTGGGCCAACTTCTTTCACGGTTTAGTAATCTTGATTTTCTTAATCTTTGCTGTATCGTTCAGCAACATGATTCCAAAGGCTGCATTGGCTGCATTGCTTATTGGTGTTGGTATTAAGCTTGCTCATCCGCGTGAATTCATTCACATGTTCCAAATTGGAAAAGAGCAACTTTTGGTATTCATCGTAACTATTGTGTTCACTTTAGTTGAAGACTTGTTAGTGGGTATTGCTGCAGGTATTCTTACTAAAATGATTGTTCTTTTAGTGAACGGAGCATCCCTCTCTTCACTATTCAAAGCACAAGCTGAAGTAGCGTTTATTGAAGATAAATACGAAGTACGCCTTAGTCGGGCTGCTGTCTTTACCAACTTCGTAGCAATCAAGCATAAATTGGAAGCTATTCCAGCTGAATCCCACATCACCATTTTCTTCGAAAACAGCCGTGTTATAGATCACTCGACAATGGAACAGTTGCATCTCTTCAAAATGAATTATGAAAGAGAAGGTGGTGTTGTCTTACTTGATGGATTAGAAGAACTCAAGACTTTCTCTAGGCACGATTTAGCGGGACGAAAAAAGAAAAAGTAATTCAACATGAATAACACGAAAGAAACAAGCTCTTCATTTCATGAAGGGCATGTGCTTCATGAGCTTGCGCATTACTTGCCAGCTCAGGCACCCCTGAAGGATTTTATTCATCACAATACCCTTCATGCATTTCAGCATGATAAATTCTTCGATGGAATTCTTTCTGCGAAATCGATTTTCGGATATAAAACTTTACTCTCTCCAAAGGAGTACAAGAAATTTTATTCGGAAGGAAAAATCTCCAAGGAAAAACTATTGATTTCCATTCAGAAACATTTCCCCAATGAAAATGAAAATGATAAATTGAAGGAAATTTTAACGAAAGATTTTCAATCCGATTTAACACCTCGTGTCGGGGTCATTCGAAGTGTTTGGAAGAACCATTATCACTTCGATGTGAGCGCACTTGTGCATCATATCCTTTTCCGAATTACGTGTAACTACCTCGATCAAGGAATTGCTCTTTGGCAATTTCCTTCGAAAGAAAAAGGTTTGCTCAACGCCGCTCGTGATTTAGATAAGCACACCGCTGTGAGTCTTTTCAGATCAAAAAAAGGGCGAGAAATTTTTCACGATGCTTCACTGGGACTTACTGCCTTGTTAAAACTAGTTGTTGGTCTGAAAGAAGAGTTGTACAGCTCCTATCTGTTTGATTTATGCTTTGCACACCCGGGATGGTCAGGCATGGTCGCTACCATTGAGCAGCAGCCAGCTTCATTACTCGACAAAAAAGAAATCACATTACGCGATTTCATTCACCTTGAATTGTGTTTTGAAATTGATGCAGCTTACAACCAATTTGGAGAAAACTGGAAATCGCTTGGCGCCTTTGTAGATGAAGTAAATCCGTACTTCGAAGCTCCACAGATTACCGAAGTCGATCTTGTTCAGCGTGTTTGGCAAGAGGCTTTCGAATGGACTTATTACGATACTGTTTTATTCGGACTTCAACAAAGAATCAAAAAACCGAATGAACATTCGGTTCAAACATTTCAAGCTGTATTTTGCATAGATGACCGGGAAGGTTCTATTCGAAGATATATTGAATTGTTAGACCCGCAATGCGAAACACTGGGAATGCCCGGATTCTTTGGCGTGGAATTCTATTTCCAACCGCAAGGTGGAAAGTTCCATGAAAAAGTTTGTCCAGCTCCTGTAACTCCGAAACACCTCATTCGTGAAGAAGATGCCACGCGCAAAACAAACAAAGAGGTTCAGTTCAACAAAAATTCCCATTACAACATTATAGGTTGGGCCCTTTCCATTCTCTACGGTTTTTGGTCTGCGCTTAAATTAATGTCAAACATCTTCCGACCCGGCATTTCTCCTGCTACGTCACTCTCTTTCCGTCACATGGAAAAAGAATCGACGTTAACGGTAGAACACACACGCGAGCATGATGGAGATCTTCAAGTAGGATTCACCATTGAGGAAATGGCGAATCGTGTTGAAGCTTCGCTTCGTTCGATTGGTCTGGTGAAGAACTTCGCTCCTATTGTTTATTTCATAGGGCATGGTTCAAGCAGTGTGAACAACCCTCACTACGCGGCATACGACTGCGGCGCATGCTCAGGAAGAGCGGGATCTGCAAACGCGCGCGTATTCGCTACTATGGCGAACAATCCAAAGGTCCGCAGATTGCTTCATGAAAGAGGAATTGACATTCCGCCATTCGCGCAATTCATAGGGGGACTGCGAGATACCACAAGAGATCAGACTGTTTTCTACGACGGAGATAATCTTTCAGAGGAAAACAAAAAACTCCATCAGAAAAACAAGTGGACCTTCAGACATGCGTCTGATTTAAATGCAAAAGAACGTTCGCGTAGATTTGAAACAGTGAACACGAATTTGACGCCATGGCAAATTCACAAACGCGTCATGCGTCGCTCTGTATCAATCTTCGAACCTCGTCCAGAGTTAAACCACGCCACCAATGCGCTATGCATCGTTGGAACAAGACAGCTTTCGAAACACCTGTTCTTAGATAGACGCTCGTTCTTAAATTCTTATGACGCTTCCATTGATTCGGATGGTAAGTATCTATTGGGAATTTTAAAAGCAGCTGCTCCAGTATGTGGTGGAATTAATTTGGAATATTATTTTTCACGAACCGACAACTACAAATTGGGAGCAGGAACTAAACTTCCACATAACGTCATGGGACTTATTGGCGTTGCAAATGGCGTAGATGGAGATCTTCGTCCAGGACTACCCAGTCAGATGATTGAAGTGCACGACCCCGTGCGTTTGTTGCTCGTGGTTGAACAAGTTCCAAGTGTTATTTTGAACACCATTCAAACAGATGCGAACACCTATGAATGGTTTAAAAACGAGTGGGTGCATTTAGTAAGCGTTCATCCGGATTCGGCCGAAATTCAAGTCTTCCAAAATGAAGCTTTCGTTCCTTATACTCCAAGCACAACTTCTTTACCCTTTGCTTCAAGCATGGAAAGACTTGTTGAAGCACATACAGAAAACATTCCTGTTCACCTTTTAACACATGCTCATGAAAACTGAATTGGAATTCTACATGCAGTTCTTTCTTTGGCTGCCTTTAGCGAGTTACATCCTTAGTTTAATTCCAGGCAAGCACCATGAAAAAACCATTTCATGGGGAACATTTACCTCTGTCTTGTTACACCTCACATTCGCCATTGTCTTTGTTGCGTTATGGGGAATCGATGGATTCGAAAATCTTTCACATCGCGAATGGGTTCTATATCAAACAGACGGATACATGTTCTACATCGACTTCTTCTTCGATAGAACTACCGCCACTTTCCTGATCATGGGGTCTTTTCTAACTTCACTTGTTACGGTATACAGCCGCTATTATTTGCACAGAGAAAGTGGTTACAAGCGCTTCTTCAACACACTGCTTCTTTTCTTCTTTGGTTACAACCTCGTAATCTTTTCGGGAAATTTAGAAACGCTATTCACAGGATGGGAAGTACTTGGAATTTCTTCCTTCTTGCTAATTGCATTTTATCGCGACAGATACCTTCCAGTAAAAAATGCACTGAAAGTATTTTCAATTTATCGCCTCGGTGATATTGGAATTATTCTAGCCATGTGGTTAAGTCACCATATGTTTCATGAAAACACTGCTTTCATCGATTGGTCTTCTGTGCACCTTCAGCACTTGTTGCACGAACACGAATCAACAGCAATCATTCTATCTGTATTCTTAGTCGTTGCTGCTGCTGCAAAATCAGCGCAATTGCCTTTCAGCTCTTGGTTGCCGAGAGCTATGGAAGGACCAACGCCTTCGAGTGCTATTTTTTACGGATCTCTTTCGGTGCACATGGGGGCATTTATTCTTTTGAGAACGTATGACATCTGGAGCCATTTACTGAGCATTAAAATTCTCATCATCTTAATCGGTGTTGCGACTTGCTTTGTTGCAACAGGAATTGCGCGCGTTCAAACTTCGGTGAAGAGTCAAATTGCCTATTCCTCCGTTGCTCAAATCGGAATTATTTTTTGTGAAATTGCTCTTGGTTGGAATACGCTTGCACTGATTCACATTGCCGGAAATGCATTCCTCAGAAGTTACCAATTGCTCACTTCTCCTTCAGTCGTTACCTACCTCATGAAAGATATGTTCTACAATTTCAACCCGAAAAAGAAAAATATCGAAGGAAAAGTTTCGAAGAAATTGGAATACACTTTTTATGTTTTAGGCACACGAGAATTCACCATTAATATGATTCTCTATTCCTATTTGTGGAATCCAATGAAGTGGGTTGGAAAACGAATTCCATTAAAAAGTAAAAGTCTGCTCGGACTTACAACACTCATCTTCATTTGTGCAGTTTTTCTTTTGGTTGGAACTGATCTAAGCGAAAGCACACGGCATATCATTTCAATGATTCTAGGTATTATTGGACTCGTGTCTGTATTCGCTGCTTTCACTGAAAGAGAAAACACTTTGCGTAGTTGGTTGCTTGTTTGCAGTAATCACTTCTGGGTAGCATTAGCGGTTACTTTCAATGAGCACTACAGTTGGGAACACAACATCATTTACCTCAGTGGAGTTGTTGTTGCAATGTGCATCGGTTATGTGATACTTAACGGCATCAAAAAGAAAGAAGGTAAACTCGACATGAATAATTTCTATGGACTTGGATATGATTATTCGAAGCGTGCCTTTGCATTCTTATTGTGCGCGTTGGCAGTTTCTGGATTTCCAATTACGCCAACCTTCATTGGAGAAGATTTAATTTTCTCGCATATTCACGAAGATCAAATTGCACTTTCACTTATCGTTTCAATAAGTTTAATAATCGATGGATTAGCTTTGGTTCGCATTTATGCAAGAACCTTTATGGGCCCACATTATAAAAAGAATCACGAAGTGGCAGATCGTGCATCCTAAAAAATTCAATATGAAAAAAATACTTTTATTAACGCTCGTTATTTTTACTTCGAGCTTGAACTTCGCGCAATCTCCTTTGCGCAACACACAAACAAATAACAACGGTTGGTTCATGTATTTCGGAGATCACAAATTTTCTGAACATTGGGGAATTCATTTGGAAGCCCAATTCAGAAGAAATGAAATTGTAGCAAAACCTCTTCAACTTCTTTTAAGAACCGGAGTCAATTATCATTTCGCTCCGAATGCTTTTGCGACTGCTGGATATTGCTACGTACACACTTCGCCTTATGGGGTATTTCCAGCTAAATCGGGGTTTCCGGAAAACAGATTTTGGGAACAGCTTCAAGTGAAATCACAAGCTGGACGAATTGAAATGATTACGCGGTTGCGCTTAGAACAACGTTTCTCAAAAATTCCTGTGGAGCAGTCAACAGGAGAATACGCCCCGGGCGACGATGTCTATACAAACCGCGCGCGAGTTCTTGTGCGCCTATCTGTTCCCTTCAAAGGAAAAACCATTGAGGACAAATCGTTGTACTTCTCATGCTACGACGAAGCATTCGTTAACTTCGGTGAAAATGTGCAGGCTAACATCTTTGATCAAAACCGCGCCTATGCTGCTCTCGGTTATAAATTTCCGAAATGGGGAAAACTTGAAATCGGATACATGAATCAAATGATTGTAAAGTCAGACGGAGTGAAAATTGAAAACAATCACACCATTCAAGTTGGGTTTATTTCGAATATCGATTTTCGAAAAAAACAAAACTAGCCGAAGGCTCCTTGCGAAGCACCTTGCGCAACATCTTGCAAAGCATCTTACCTTTGCCTAATGACCGGTGCGAATTTTTTTCAGAAACGAATAGTTGGAATAACACTTTTGCTATCCCTCGTTTCTTGCGCAACTGATCAGGAAAAAGCCCGCGACTACAACAACAAAATAACCATTGAATTAGAAACGTGCGGGGTTGCTATTTTTCAATTGGAAGAACAATTGGGCCAACCGCAAAATCTCAATGAATTTTATTCCAAAGCGGAAACTACGTTGAACAGTGTTAAAGAAAATTTGAATGAAATTGGAAACTTCAAAGAAGACACACTTCTTGTTAATCCCGCTATTCGAACCGTAGAAAAATTTCAGGAAATTCTTTCCACCTACTACAAGCCGTTGTGCAATTTCCATCAACTTCCGCAAGAGCAAATATCTTTCGCAACCACCGATAGCTGCCGGGTTCTGCGCATGTTCATTCAGAACGAATCGGTCTTCACCCAACAAGATTTCGAAAACGCACAACAGTCTTTTGCCGACAAGTATAAACTTGATTTAACAGAGTAAATCAAGATGCTGAGCAAGATGTTTTACAAGGTGCTACGCAAGGTAGTCTTCGACGAAGGCGACCTTCAGTAAGACCTTTCGCAGAAACTTTTTGATGAATAAACAGCATATAACTTATAGGAATTTGGCATAAACATTAGGTGCCAAGTGGTTTTTCCTTTGGCTCAAAATTATTTGAGTCATGAAAACAAAAAACACCATTCTCTCTCTTTCTCTATTGCTCGTTTTCTATTCGTGCGACAAAGAGAACCCCATTCCCAACATTCAATGTCGCGTTGTTGAGCAAGGCTCCAACGTACCTATTCCCTTCGCGCAAGTGCAATGGTATGAGCTCGAAGGATTCGGAAGTACAGTTAGCTACGTGCCTTCCACTATTTCCATTGCGAATGAACACGGTGAATTCGAAATGCCGAAAGATGCAACAGTAGACATTGCTAAAGCCGTTGCGAATTCATCTGATCAATATTCCGAATTCGGATTCACAGATGTTTCATTCCATGCAGGAAGTCCTTCAATGGCAATTCCCGTTTCGTGCAAAGCCTCCTTGCGACTTCAACTCATTGACGATACCAACACGCAGCAGAACATTGTGGGCGCTTCCTTCGAAGTGAGCAATGGCTTTCGCGGAATAACACAAGAGGCCGATTTAGCCGGGCATGGTGCAGAATGCTTCTTTGAAGTGCCGGCACATTTCCCCATAAATCTTGAAGTAAAAAAGCACTACGCTTCTGGCAATTACTCTTCCGAGTGGATAACCCTAGACGCCTTACAAGCCAATGAAATCAATACATACACCTTATACTACTAGACCTATGAAAAAAATCTCTACCCTCCTTTTTTGCTTTTGCTCGCTCATCACTTTCGCGCAGAGCACCTACACGCCGGTTGTTAAATCAACAGCGTTCAGTCAAGGCCTATCTAAAAACAACTCCCTTGTTTTTTCAAAAGGTCAAGCCGCAAACGATGCTTTTCTTTTTCTATGTGGAAAAGATTCGACCCATCTCTATTTCCCAGATTATGCGAACCACATTCGAAATCTTCCCAACACGAATAACACAACACACCTCGAAGTGTGGGATGTTCAATACATGCGCGAGTCGAGCAACGCCGCCGATACCAGCCAATTCATTCTGAGTAATTCGCAAACACTTACTCCCGGCGTTCATGTATTCAACACAGGTAACTTCATTCACTCGAACTACTATTCGAACACGACCATTCAAGCAATCAGTTTCGATCAAGGAATGACATGGAATTCCCTCGTGAACAATTCCATTTCAACCGTCATTCCTTCCAACACAAATTGGTTTTCTGTTGCTGTAAAATATTCGGTGAACGGGACTGTTAAAAAAACAGGAATCAAATTTCAAGTTGAAACTAAGAGCCTGATTAACCCAGACACTGCGCCTTGGCAAGTAAGCAGTTCCTTCGAAATTGATACGCTTGTTGGAAACGATTTCGTGAAAGGCAATGCCTACACCATGCTCAGCGAAGACGGGATATTTGACAAGCCCTTTGTTTTTGTTGAAGGAATAGACTTCGGGACTGATCATCTTCCAACAAGAAACGGAACGTTCGGATGGGACGCGTTTTCTTCTGGTTCTGTAACCGGACAATACGCCATGCTGCAACTGATGCCTTATTGGATTGACACGCTGCAACAACACGGATATGATTTAGTGCTGGTCGATTTTTACGACGGAGCGCGCGACATTCGAGAAAATGCAGCACTGGTTGAAAAAATAATTCACCTCTGCAACGTACATAAGAGCAGCAACGAAAGCATTGTCGTTGCGGGTGCAAGTATGGGGGGACTTATTTCGCGCTATGCGCTTCGAAATATGGAAATTCAAAACAAACAACATTGCGCACGTCTATACATAAGCCTCGACGCGCCCCATTTAGGCGCCTACATTCCAATGAGTCTTCAATCTGCGCTCTACTTTATGGCGCCCTATAGTTCAGCCGCAAATAGCTTCGTTTACGACAAACTCGAGCGTCCGGCCGCGCAACAATTGCTCTTCTATCAATGGGGGGCGACGAATCAACTTCAACCTACAAACTTTTTAGGCTTTCAGTCTGAACTGAATAGCATGGGGCTTCCAAGAAATTGCAGAAACATTGCTGTTGCGAATGGAAACAAAAATGGAATTGGACTTTCAACCAACACTACTGAACCCTTGCTTACGGAATCATGCAATGCGTCGAACTTCGTAGACGGAGATGAATTCAGATTGAAATTTTTTCCACTACCCGGTTCGAACGACTATGTTGAAAATACAAGCACGCACAGAGTTGTTGCCGATTTAAAACTCACTGAAGTAGACCTCGATTTTTTAAGCATTTCCATTTCGCAATACAGCTCCCGTCCGAAGATTTCGGTGAATGCTCTTCCATTCGATTATTCATGCGGAGGATACTCTTCTTCGGTTAAAGACTTCGTAGATGCCATTAACGAAACCGCTTCATTCAATAGCGCATGCGGAACAATTAACACCGATCAATTCGAATTGTATCACAACTTCGTTCCAACAACAAGTGCGCTGCTGTGCAATGTTAATGAACCATTCACTGCCATAAATGAAGAAGAAATTCCTTTCGACAATTGGTATGCCCCTTCAGGGAACAATCAACCACACTCTGGAATCAACTACGGAAATTTGGCTTTCATTGCTGAAGAAGTATTCGCAGACGAACTACCGAACGGTCATTCGGTATTCAGATTAAACATGGAAAACGGAGAGAATTTCAATTTCGGAAAAACAGGATTGCAAGTTCTTCCTTCAACAATTATTGAAAACAATTCTGTTGTGAGCATTGGTGCACTGGGCGAAAGTCATTCTTCTTTGAACAGCCTTGTCTTTCCTGGCGATGAAATAAACATTGAAACAGGCATTGACTGTGGACAAGGGAGCGTTGACATTCGTGAAGGAGGAAGTCTTCAAATTGGAGATGCAACAGGCACAGTGAACGCTTCACTGCACGTTCAGGAAACAACAACCATTAATCTTCAAGACAACGGAACGTTATTCATTCATCCGAACGGACAACTCATTCTAGAAAACAATTCAACCTTAAACCTACTCGGAGGAACACTTCAAGTGGAAGGGAAAGTTGTGCTACTTCCCGGAGGGAAAATCGTTTTCTCTTCAGGAGAAGTAGTCTTAAACAACACAGACGCTTCCATTGAATTTCGCGGTGGTCAGCTTCAAGTAAACGCACAATCCGATTTCAATGTTGAAGCCATTCAAGGAGGGTTCGATGTGTATTCTTCTTGGAATGAAACAGACGTGATCTTCGCGTCGGGAAGCCGCATGCACGTTGAAGGAATCGGTTCTGAAAACACGCTGTTGCGCATTCATGAAGGCGCTATGTTCAACGAATCAGGAACCGCCAATTACATCCGATTTGAAAATGGAAAAATTGAACTTGAAGAAAACGCAACGCTCCTTTCCTACCAAAGATTGATGTTCGAGAATACTAATATTACTGGCGCTGAAAATGCACTTTGTCAAGTCGATTACAATACTGTCTCCTTCTTAAACTCTTCGGTAGAGCATTGCACAATTGAAAACAATTATGGAAAACTAACTGCATCGAATACACTCTTCATCGACAACGTTTCAGTGAATATTCGCTATGGAAATTACAACTTCCTAGATTGCGTTTTCAATTCAGCTAATCTATTTTCAGAACACTTGAAATCGCTCAGTCGAATCAAGAACACCTCATTCGAAAACACCGAAATTGCAGTTTCCGATTACAGTTTGGTTGAAATTGGAATGACCTCTTGCACCTTCAACAACAACGGAATCGCCGCACAAAAGAAAGGGGGTGTATTCACCATTCGCTGTTCTGAATTTTCACAGAACGGAACGGCTTTGGAAATTGGAAAAGGATGCGTGCTAAACATGTCTTCGAGCAGCGCCGGAGGTTACAATGTTTTCGAATTGAACGACGAACACGTTCATTTCTACCACAGCTCAACACCCTTGCTGAACAAAGGATACAATTCATTCAGTGGTGCAAGCGATTGCAATTTATGCGGCAACATTGCAACCATATCTTCCATCGGATGCGCTCCTGTAGCATTAGCGAGCGCAAGCAATCAATGGCTACCTATTGCGTCTGGAAGTTCTGGCATTGCGCTATTTTCTTCGAGCACCTGCGCGAACGGAACGCAAAGTCTTATCACGCTAAGTCCCTCTGTTTCTGTTTCCACAACATGTCCTTCAGTCATTGGAATTCTTAGTCCAACGAAATCAATGACGCAAGCGACTACGCAACAAAAAACACTTTCCGATTTGCCTGTGATTTCAACCACTGAATACGGACAGTTGCCGCTTGACTCTGCGCTATCACTTGCAGCCACGTTGGCCTATGCAACAGACTCAATGTTCGAAGGGAAGCGTTCGATAAAACTCTTTCATGAAATTCTAACAACGCCTTTGAATCGAGGCAATAGCGAGATTCGTTCATTGTCGAACTGGGGAATAGGTATGATGAAAAAGATGATTGAAGAACTCATTCTTCGCGGAGAGATAATTCCTGAAAACAATTCAGAGTCGTTTGAGATTGCAGTACAACGATATGTGAATGCCTTGAACGCCTGCACCGACAGCACCGTGAGTGACTCTTCCTTCCATTCACAATTCTGGATTGAACTTTCTAAAGCACAACTCTTCCGATCACTGGGAAATTCAAGCTTGTGTCACGCCATTCTAGACCAGCTGAACACATGCAACATCGAAGGTGAAGAATTGGAGGAACTGCTCTATTGGAAAGCCCTCACAGCGCATGAGTTGAATAACACAACGGCGTTAACTTCGACCGTGAACGATTCAATCTTCACAAGTTTAAGCAATTCAAATTTTCCATTCGGAATTGAAATTCTCGGTCCGCAAGAAGTCTTGTTCTTCACCTGCTTTTCCGATGATAAGCAATTGAATGTTCATTCGGAAAAAATTATTCCTTCCATCAACAATGGCGAATTCAAATTGAAACTCGACAGAAAAAACAAATCTGTAAAATGGAAAATACTTTCGACTTCAGGAAGTGTAATTGAAGAAGGATTGGAACAACAGTGCTCTGAGATTTCGTTCGATGTACTTTTTCCAAACGGGATTTACTTCTTACAATTTGAATTGGACGACGGGAATACGAAGACCGAAAAATTCGTGATTGAAAACTAATTAGAGGTGCATGAGAATATAAACTCCAGCACCACTAAAGAAACCTAACATGGCCCAAAGTGAGATGTTCTTCAGGTACCACGTGAACGACATCTTCTCTAGCCCCATTGCAGCCACACCTGCGGCAGATCCTATGATTAGCATACTGCCGCCGGTGCCTGCAGTGTAGGCCAAGAAATGCCAGAACGTTCCGTCTTGAACGAAGTGCGAAGCCCATACATCAGCAGTGCCCGCTGCCTCAATCGGATACATTCCAATACTTGCTGCAACCAAAGGAACGTTGTCAACAATAGCCGATAAAACACCAATGGCAATGTTTATTGCGTATGTATTATTGAGTTGTTCCTTCAACCAAAAAGAAAGCTGTGTGAGGTGTCCTGCTTCTTGCAAGGCGCTCACTGAAAGTAAAATTCCCAAAAAGAAAAGAACGGAAGGCATATCAATTTTTCGCAACGCACTCAACGCCGAATACTTCGCCTTGTCGGAATCCATTTTTCTTCCGTTCATGAGATCTGTAACAAGCCAAAGAACACCCACCGAAATCATCATTCCCATGAAGGGAGGCAAATGCGTTAGCGTCTTGAAAACCGGAACGAATAACAATCCGCCTAAACCTAAAACAAACACGATCATTTGCTTTGAACGAGCCAAATCACTCGTCGCTGTATCGTTTGAATCGGGACGTTCTAAATTTCCCTTCAACACAAATGACAACACAATTACCGGGACTAATAGACTTATCAAACTTGGAAGAAAAAGTTCTGAAATCAAAGGGCCCGTGGTCAACTGCCCACCAATCCAAAGCATCGTCGTCGTCACATCGCCAATCGGACTCCACGCACCACCTGCATTCGCCGCAATAACAATGACACCTGCAAAAAACCATCTTGATTTTTGATTACTAATCAACTTTCGCGCAAGACTAACCATGACAATAGCAGTGGTTAAATTATCCAACGCAGCAGATAAGAAGAATGAAATCAAAGAAATAATCCAAAGCAATTTAACTTGATTCGTTGTTGAAATGCGATCGGTAATAATCGCGAATCCGTTGTGCGCATCAATGATTTCAACAATGGTCATGGCTCCCATTAAGAACAATAAAATTCCCGAAATCTCTTCAATGTGATGACCCAATCTTCCTTCCAAAACTTCATGTGAAATTCCGGTTGGAGCAAGAACTAAAAGCGTCCAGCACAAAACACCTGCAATCAATGCCGTTGCTGCTTTATCAATTTTCACCGCATTTTCCGCGGCAATGAGCACATAAGCGAGAACAAAAATTAAAAGTATTGCGGTAATCATTCGCCTTCAACTTTGGAAGTTTTCAAATACATGCGAATGTCGCTCTTGGCGCCCAACTGCATCACTTCCACCAAATCTTGAACAGGTAAATTCCGATCCATTGAAATAGAGCAGGTGCTCTCCGGAAAAGTTTTTCCAATGTATTCCAATCGCTGTCCCAATTGCTCAACACTCATTTTTTCACCATCGAGATAATAATCGTGATATTCATCTACAGCCAATTGCAAAGACTTCTTCGGTTCACGTTGCTGCGTCTCGCCTGCTTCCGGCAAAAGCACTTTAATGACATTTGGATTCGCCAACGTAGAAAGAATAAGGAAAAACAAAAGCAAGAAGAACATGATGTCGTTCAGCGCATGTGTGTTTACAACAGCACCTCTTTTCTTTCTTCTTTTTATATTCATTTTCCTTGAAGGAATAATGTTTTAAGTTGAAGAGAATATTCTTCCATTTGCGCAACAAACTTGTCTACTGAATTTTGTAGCAACTGATAAAAAACGAAGGCAATAATTCCCACAACCAATCCGCCTGCAGAAGAAACCATCTTCTGATAAAGACCTTCAGAAATAACTCCGATGCTAATGTCTGCTGTGGTTGAAATATCGAAGAAGATTGTAATAACTCCCGCAATGGTTCCTATGAAACCCAACAGTGGCGCTACTCCCGCAACAATGGACAACACGTTCAATCTTCTTTCCAAATAAGCCACTTCCACATTGGCAGCTTGATCCATTAACTTCTCTTGCTCATCACCAGAGATTTCTGTTAGTGCTGCATATTGAAAAATACGCGACCAAGCCGCGTTGTCTTCTTCACACAAACGCGCAGCTTCTTTGTTGTTTCCAACCTTCAACGCCGCTAAAAAATTTTCGAAATTGTTCTTCTTTCCAACACCTTGCTTTCCTAAAAAAAGATAGCGTTCAATCACAATCACAATCGTTAAAATAGAGAGAAGCAAAAGTGGAATCATTACCCATCCTCCCTTGAAGATAAGTCCAATTAAATCCAATGATTTCTCATAGGTTGCTCCTTCCGGTGCGGCTTGCAAATAGATCATCTTAAACTAATTTTTTTAATGCAATTTCAAACGCGTGCTTCGAAACGAATTGTTCTTCGCTTCCTTGCTGATGAACATTCTTCAATGCCTCACCAATAATTTTCGAAGTGTCAGAGAAGATTCCTTCATCAGACAAATCAACCTCTGAATCGCTCATTAAATAAGCAAATACTCTCGCCATTCCGCAGTTTGCAATGAAGTCTGGAACAACACTGAAATGCGCATCGCACCATTCCGAAATAGGTCCGTAAAAGATTTGCTGATCTGCAAACGGAACATTCGCGCCGCAAGCAATAACCGAAACACCAGCCTTGTGCATGCGCTCTGCTTGTTCTTGACTCACCAAGCGCGAAGCCGCACATGGAAGAAATACATCGGCTTGAAGATCCCAAACTTTCGCATTAATTTCTTCGAACGAAAGCATTCCTTCAGCAACCAGCGTGTTGTTCACGCGATTCAAAAACAACGTGCGGATTTCTTCAAATGAATATCCGTCCTCGTTGATCAATCCGCCGTTTCTATCAATGATGCCAACAACAGATGCACCCGCTTGACTCATGTAAAAAGCAGCCGCAGCACCCACATTTCCCCAACCTTGAACAATCACTTTCTTGCCTACTAGGCTCTTCTCATTTTTCCATATTTCGAAAAAATGACGAACGCTTTCTGCAACGCCGTAACCGGTAATCATATCGGCTACTTTGAATTTCATATTTACATCTGGAGAAAACTTCTCGTCTTCAATGATGCTTACAACACCTCTTCTCAAATTTCCAATGCGCTTTACTTTCTGAGCTTCCGTAGGCTTGAAGTGTCCGTTGAACACGCCTTCTTGCGGATGCCAAACACCGCAATCTTCCGTCATTGGAATTACTTCATGTATCTCGTCAACATTCAAATCGCCGCCTGTTCCGTAGTAATGCTTCAACAACGGAGTAACCGCAGCATACCAACGCTTCAACACTTCCTTCTTTCGCGGATCTGCCGGATTGAAATTAATTCCGCTCTTCGCACCACCAATTTGTGGTCCGCTTACGGTGAACTTCACCTCCATGGTTTTCGCAAGAGACAAAACCTCGTGCTTATCTAACCCAGCTCTCATGCGGGTTCCACCACCTGCGGCACCGCCACGCAATGAATTAATAACTACCCAACCTTGCGCTTCAGTAAATGGATCATTCCATTCAAAAACTACTTCTGGTTTCTTATTTTCGTACTGCGACAATAAATCCTTCATTCTCTTGTTAATTTAGACTTCACAAAACTAACACAAAACATGCGTTTAACGAGTATTCCCTTTCTGTTTGCAACGGTTCTATTTGCTTCGACTTTTCTCACATCTTGCGCCTACGAAAAATCAGCGGCGTATGATTACAATAACCAGGGCAACGGAGCTTTTGAAGTAGAAGCAGACGCTCTATATGCCAATGCCAACGGGACTTACGATAATGAGGAAAGAAAAAGCTATAGCGACTTCAATTCAAAATCAGAATACAGCGGCCCGAAAATGTTGGTGTACAATGCGAACATTGGTATAACCGTTAAGAATTCCGACTCTACGATTTCGCAAATCACGCGCATTGCAGCAGAACAAAAAGGATACGTAGTCAGCAAAAGCAACTACCAAATTACCATTCGCATTGAATCTGAAAAGTTAGACGGAACCGTTGCGCAAGTTTCTAAATTGGGAAAGCTTACCCGCAAAAGCGTATCTACTACTGATGTCTCAGACAACTACGCAGACATTAAAATCCGTTTAGATAACGCCGAAAAAGCACGCACCCGCTACCTTGAATTATTAGCCAAAGCAGAAAACGTTGAAGCCGCATTGAAGGTGGAAAAAGAGCTGGAGCGCTTGAATACAGAGATAGATCAGTTACGTGGACAAGTGATTAAGATGGAACACGATGTTCGATTTTCAACCCTTACCGTTAATGTGAATCAAAAACAAAAACTCGGACCACTCGGATACCTCTTCGTTGGTATTGGAAAAGGGATTGGTTGGTTATTTGTGCGCGGTTAAACAATTCTGCGTTTCCTTTGTTTTGAAATTAAACTTAGGAAAATCATGTTGCGTTCTCTTCTCCTTTTCATTGCATTCATTGCTTGTTCAATTGTTTCCGCACAAAACGGAAGTATCTCTGGTGTAGTCCTTGACAAAAATGCACAAACCGCGCTAGTCGGAGCCACGGTGCTCATAGAGAACACTGAGCTCGGAGCGATTACAGATGTAGATGGAAAATTTTCCATTGAAAAAATTCAACCGGGAACCTACAACGTAAAGATTTCTTTGTTGAATTTCCTTCCAGCCGAGCTCTTCAACGTAGTTGTCACAAACGGAAATACAAATACGTTTTCGGTTGAATTGGAGCGAAGCAGCGAGCAATTAAACACACTCGAAATTAAACGATACACCTACGGAAAAGCAACAGAGACGCCCCTTAGCGTGCAAAGCCTTACCGCAGAAGAAATTCGAAGCAATCCAGGTGGAAACTTCGACATCTCGAAAGTAATTCAAGCGCTTCCGGGAGTAGGCGGACTTTCAGGAGCAGGCGAAAGAAATGATCTTCTCATTCGCGGAGGAGCGCCAAGTGAGAACGTTTATTATTTAGATGGAATTGAAGTTCCGCAAATCAATCACTTCAGCACGCAAGGGTCGTCAGGCGGACCGCAAGGAATCATCAATGTAAGTTTCATTGAAACAGCTACACTGAACAGCAGCAGCTTCAATGCGAAATACGACAACGCCCTTTCTTCCGTCCTTCAATTCAAACAACGAAACGGAAACGCACAACAAGTAAAAGGAAACGGAAGAATTTCAAGCACAGAAGTGGCGGGCACTTTAGAAGGTCCTATTGGAAAGAACACCACGTTCTTGGCTTCGGTTCGACGTTCGTATTTGCAATATTTCTTTGAACTTATAGACCTTCCGATTCGTCCGAACTATTGGGATTTTCAATACAAGATCAATACGCAACTCAACAAGAAAAACACGCTTACCGCCATTGGTTTAGGTGCTATTGATGAATTCTCGTTCGCGGTTCCAAAGACTTCAGATCCAACAAAAGAATACATCATTCGCTCAAATCCGAACATCAACCAATGGAACTACACCGTTGGTGTTACCTTGAAACACACGCTTGAAAACGGTTATTACAATTTAAGTTTAAGTCGAAACATGTTCGAGAACAGACTCGATCGTTTCGAGGATAACGATGTTGGAAATGAATCGCGCAGAACATTGAAAAGCGAGAGCCAAGAAATCGAAAACAAATTGCGTTGGGAAGTGAATCAGTTCTTCGGCGATTGGAAAGTCGTTTACGGATTGTCTGCGCAATACGTGAAATACAACAACGACTTTTTTACTCGAATTGCTCCAGCAATCTCAGATAGCACAGGAACCGTTATTGTTCCTCAAATCAATCTTTCATTCTACAACGCCATCGACTTCGCGCGTTACGGTGCATTCGTTTCAATAAACAAAAAGATGTTCGGTGAAAGGCTTTCATTAACGGGTGGAATTCGCACAGACATGAACTCGTTCACCACAACCGGAAACAACCCTTTAAATGCGCTCTCTCCACGTGTAGCGGCATCGTTTGCCATTAACGAGAAGTGGAACATGAACGCTTCTGTAGGAAGGTATGCGAAGCTTCCTGTGTACACCGTTCTTGGATTCAAACAAGATGGAAACTCTGTGAATAGAAACAGCGATTACATCTTGTGTGATCACTTCGTTTACGGATTTGAATTCCTTCCGAAAAACAGTTTGAGAATTACGGCTGAAGGATTTTACAAGCAATACAGCAACTATCCGGTTTCATTCAACACAGGAGTTTCATTAGCGAATCAAGGCTCTGTATACGGCGCCATTGGAAATGAGCAAGTGACTTCAACAGGACAAGGTCGTGCTTACGGATTTGAATTATTCCTTCAACAAAAATTCACCAAGTCTTATTTCTTAACTGCTTCGTACACCTTTTTCAAAAGTGAATTCACCGGAGCGGATGGTAGCTACGCACCTTCTGCATGGGACAACAGACATTTGGTTTCTATTATTTTCGGAAAAAAATTCAAGAACGGATATGAACTTGGCGTGAAGTACAGACTCGCAGGTGGCGCGCCTTACACGCCTTACGACATGACCTCTTCGCAATTGAATTATGTAACGCTTGGAACAGGATCGTTCGATTACACACAGTTGAACAGTCAGCGTTTGCCAGTCTTCAATCAGTTGGATATTCGTATCGACAAGAAGATTAACTTCAAGAAATCTTCACTCGATTTCTTCTTAGACATTCAAAACGTTACCAACGCAAAGAGTTACACTCAAGACCTGTATTCGTTCCAACGCAATGCCGACAACAGCGGTTTCGCAACCACAGACGGTCAAGCTTTACGTGCAGACGGAAGCAACGGTATCCCAATTCTTATTCCGAATGTAAATGGAAGTATTATTCCAGCGTTTGGAATTATTTATGATTTCTAAAAAAGAAATGTTATTTTAGCTCTATGACAAAAGCAACGGTACTTTCTGCGATTAATGAGCTCCCAAAAGATTTTTCTTTGGACCAGCTCATCGAGCGATTAATGATTATCGAAAAGATAGATGCTGCAGTTGCTGAAGTAAATAATGGAGAATTCTATACGCATACTGATGTAAAGAAGTTGGTGTCGTCCATTAATTAAATCCTCGGAAATCTTGCAGGATTTCCTTCTGACATAACCGCGTAAATAGCTTCAACGATATCGTCAACAGAAGGCTTACTGAAGTAATCGCCATCGGTTGAATAAGCCGGTAAATGCGGCTTTGAAGTAATTGTAATCGGTTGTGCGTCTAGGTAGTTGAATGCACCTTGTTTGTTAATGATTTGATCTAACAAGTAAGCCGAAGCTCCTCCTTCCACATCTTCATCTACAACAACCAAGCGATTTGTTTTCTGAACACTCGATGCTGAAACGCCCGTTGTATCGAATGGAAGAAGCGTTTGCGCGTCTACCACTTCAACAGATATTCCCATGTTCCCTAACTCATCTGCAGCACTCAAACACATGTGAAGCGTGCTTCCGTAAGAAACAACTGTAAGGTCACTTCCTACTTTCACTACCTCTGCAACACCAATCGGAACAATCATTTCAGAAAGATTGCTCGGCATTTTTTCTTTCTTGCGGTATCCGTTCAAACATTCTACAACAAGCGCAGGGTCGTTTCCTTTCAATAAATTATTGTACATCCCCGCCGCTTGAGTCATGTTCCTTGGAACACACACCACCATTCCGCGAACACTGCTAATGATAGCACCCATAGGACTTCCACTGTGCCAAATACCTTCTAGTCTATGACCGCGCGTGCTAATAATTGCTGGAGCCATTTGTCCGCCAGCAGATCTGTAACGCACGCTAGCCAAGTCGTCGCGCATAATTTGAAGCGCGTAATAGATGTAATCTAAGTACTGAATTTCCGCAACCGGACGAAGTCCGCGCATAGCCAAACCAATTGCTTGTCCAACTATTGTTGCTTCGCGAATACCTGTATCGCTCACACGCAATTCTCCGTATTTATCTTGAAGTCCTTCGCACGTTTGGTTTACTCCACCAATCTTTCCAACGTCTTCTCCGAAGATTAAAACTTCAGGCATTTCTGCTAACTTCGCATCCCAAAAATCGCGAAGAACAACACGTCCGTCTACCATCTCAGCATCGCTTGCATACTGAATAGAAACAGAACGGTCTAAATCATTGCGGTCGCTGTATAGCTCGCTGCTGTAAGCTTTGTGCATGCGCTCTTGCGCACTGGCTAACCAATTTTTTATATTTTGAATTTCTGCTGAGTGCTGACCACGAACCGTGCGCAAAACTTTTCGAATGGCTTCGAAAATATCTTTGCGAATGGCTTCTCCGTTGTTCCTCAACGATGCTGCTGCTTCTGTTTGTCCAGCTGCTTCAAGCAAAGCAATGGCCGCGTTAACGTCGGCCTGAATTTGCGCGCGGAATTCGTCCCATGCTGTGCGTTGTTCGGCGCGTGCTTGCGCTTTTGCTTTCGCGCGCAACTCGTCCAACTCTTCTTGCTTCGCAACATTCTTGTCTGTCAAGAATTTTCCGAATTGCACAATGCAATCGAATTCTTCGTACCACTCCAACAACTCTTTCGTCTTGTATCGCTCGTGAGATCCGCTCGTGCTGTGCCCTTGCGGCTGAGTGATTTCTTCAACATGAATTAAAACAGGTTGGTGGTGTGCGCGCGAATGCTTCACAGCCTTCTCGAACATGAGCATCAACTCTGAATAATCCCAACCCTTCGCTTTGAATATTTTTATTCCTCCTGCACCCGGCTCGCTTTGCATTCCGCTTAACGATTCCGAGATACTTTCTTTCGCCGTCTGATATTTCTTCGGAACCGAAATTCCCCATCCGTTGTCCCAAACACACATGCACATAGGCACGCCTAAAACAGCCGATGCATTCATGGTTTCCCAGAACAGTCCTTCTGAAGTGCTTGAATCACCTATGGTTCCAAAGGCTACTTCATTTCCCTTATTCGAAAATTGAGTTCTTGAATGAAGAGCAGTATTCGCTTTGTAATACTTCGAAGCTTGCGCCAATCCCAAAAGCCGCGGCATTTGTCCACCGGTCGGAGAAATATCTGAAGATGAATTTTTCATCTCCATCACGTTCTTCCAATTTCCATTCGCATCTAACACCCGTGTAGAAAAGTGTCCACCCATTTGTCTTCCACCTGAAGAAGGTTCCTTCTCAGTATCTGTGTGTGCGTAAAGTGCTGCGAAATATTGTTGAACCGTCAATTGACCTATTGCCATCATGAATGTTTGATCGCGGTAGTAACCAGATCTCCAATCGCCATTTTGAAATTGTTTGGCCATGGCAATTTGCGCCAATTCTTTTCCGTCACCGAAAATACCAAACTTGGCTTTTCCGGTAAGAACTTCTTTCCTTCCCAACAACGAAGCTTCACGACTTAAACAAGCCAAAAAGTAGTCGTCGAGCAACATTTGTTTTGCGGTATCATTCACCGCCGCTTTGTTGGCCAAACTCATAGGGTGCAAAGATAAGAACAAAGTGAAAAACATGGTGAAGGCGAATGTCCTGTTCCCTTTAACAATTAATCTTTCGAAACGTAAAGTTTATTCGGGGGGAAGCAGACTTCACTTTCCCAATCGAATGTTGCCAATTCTCTTGGAAATTATTCATCAACAAAAGTGACCCGTGAGGCAGATTGAAAGCCAATTTCGTTTCGTCTTTGCGCGATCGAAATTTAATCACTCGCTCACCTTCAATAGACACCGAAGCAATCACCGAAGATTCCATTTCCTTTTCATTGTCGCTGTGCCATCCCATGCTGTCTTGCCCATTCCTGTAGTAGTTACAGAGGACGGCATTAAATTCCGCTTGCGCTAAATGTTCAATTTCTTTTTTTAGTTGGAAAAGAATCGGTGGAATTTCCATCGCTTTCCATTGCACATTCGAATAGGTATAAGCTGGGCCGAAATAACACGTTAAGCGCGGTTCTAGATGCTCTTTTCCGAATACGCGAATGGTATTCTGTTGCCACGGCAATGAAAGAAAATCTTGAATGGAAAAGGAATGGAAAACGTTATGATGAAGAATAAGCTCTTCTCCGTTTGAACTATACAGTTGCTCCTGGCTGAACATCATCGGCAGGAATTGTTTTCGTTTCTTCTTGAACAGCAGGCGCAACAGGCGGTGCTGGCTCATCTTCGTTCATCAGCTGATCCAATGGAACTTCCGCGCGAGCCTGTTTACGCATATCATCGGCGCTCTTCAATATTTCATCTTGAACATCTTTTGCAGCGTTGCGAAACTGGTACATCGTCTTTCCCAATGTGCGAGCGATAGAGGGAACCCCCTTCGCTCCGAAAAGCAAAAGGTAGATAAACAATATCATAAGAATCTCGCCAGTACTCATGCGGCAAAGGTAAGCTTGTTGAATGTCTTTCAAAGAAAAATGCCGGGAAATTCCCGGCACTTTCAAAGTATTCTAAATCGAAATTATTTAGCTTCTTTCTTAGCAAACATTTTACGCATATCTACAACAATCGGAGTTGCAATGAATAAGGTAGAGTATACCCCGCTTATTACCCCAATAATCATTGCGAATACGAATCCGCGAATATCATCGCTACCGAAGATGAACATTACACCTAATGTCAACAATACAGTCATAGATGTATTGATTGAACGACCAAGTGTGCTGTTCAACGCATCGTTGATAGTAGACTTCAATTCTGGGTTACGACGCTCGCGGAAGTACTCACGAATACGGTCAAAGATTACAACGGTATCGTTGATAGAATAACCAATAATCGTAAGAATTGCCGCTACAAAGTTTTGATTCACTTCCAAAGTGAAAGGAACTACTCCATTTAATAACGTGAACGCGCAGATTACTATAAGCGCATCGTGCAACAATGCCACAGATGCCCCAATTGCAAAGTCAATTTTACGGAAGCGGAACACTACATAAATACCAACCAACAACAATGTAAGAATAGCAGCCCATATCGCTTCGGCTCTAAAGTCGTCGCTCATGGAGGCGTCTACTTTGTATGAAGTAGTAATCTCATGCTTACCCACTGTCCCCAAAGCTTTGTCAACGTCACTTTGAACGCGTTGTGTAACATCGTTTGAGTTGTCGTTAATCAAATAGTTAGTAGTAATCTTCAATTCGTTACCTGCAGTACCAATGGCTTGAACCGTACTAGCAGAGGCATTTCCATTTTCAACCAATGCCGTTGAAAGGGCGCTACGAACAGCCTCTGGATCAATCTTCTCTTCGTACTTCACTTTAAATGAAGTTCCTCCAACAAAGTCAACACCCATGTTGAATCCGCGTGTGGTCCAAGAAACCGCACCCGCAATTAAGATGATTGCAGAAATTCCGTAGTACAAGTAACGCTTCGTTACGAAGTCATAGTTCATCTTTGTGAACCAGTTCTTAGTAATGTTGCTGTAGAACGTAATTTCTTTTTTGCTATCCAAACGCTTGTAAAGAATCAAACGAGAGATAACAATTGCAGTGAATAAGGTTGTGAAAATACCAATGATCAACGTCGTTGCGAAACCTTTCATAGGTCCCGTTCCAACAAACAACAAGACCAATCCGGAAATCAATGTTGTTGCGTTACCGTCGATGATCGCACCCAATGCTTTCTTGAATCCGTCTAACATCGCCACCGATACAGGCTTTCCTAAACGCAATTCCTCTTTCACACGTTCGTAAATCAATACGTTCGCATCGACAGCCATACCCATGGTTAACACGATACCGGCAATACCAGGAAGAGTCAACGTTCCACCTAATGATACAAGTGCACCAATCAAGAAGAACAAGTTAGCAACCAATGCAACGTTTGCTGCCCAACCCGCCCATGCGTAGTAGAACATCATGTAAAGAAGAATTACAATAAATGCTGCAATGAACGACCAGATACCAGCGCTAATGTTCTCAGCTCCTAAACTTGGACCAACAACAACTTCATCGATAATTTTCGCTGGAGCTGGTAAAGAACCTGCTTTCAATAATCCAGCTAAGTCTTTCGCCTCAAGGATTTGCTTGTCACGGTTGTCTCCAGAACCAAATGTGATTACTGATTTCCCGTTTGGAATTTCTTCGTTTACAGACGGTGCTGAATAAACTAAATTATCCATTACTACTGCAACCGCTCTGTTGTTGTCTTTTGCGTTCTTCGCAGTCATTTCTTTCCACTTCGGAGCTCCAACATCCGGACTCATGGTCATTTCAACAACAATCCCACCTTTAATAGGATCGAAATCTTGACGAGCGTCAACAATTGATTTTCCGTCTATTGGGGCACGTCCGTTTAATTCGTCTGCTTTAATCGCGTAAAGAATTGCAATTCCCTTTTCAGGTTTTGCACTCCACATCAAACGCAAATCTTTTGGGAACATGCTCTTCGCCATGTCCGAATTGAAGATGCGGTCTACCGCTTCCATATCAGTAACTTTAGCAGTACCTGCAATTGCAGAAGGAACAGCCTGATTGTCTCTTGGTATATTCGGACCAAAAATCGCGAACAACGGATACTTGCGTTTCTTCTCGTCTTCCGTTAATTGATCGTCTGGCTTCACTGCAGGCGCGGTTGCGGTAGAATCTTTCTTCGAGGTGTCTGCAGCTGCTGCATACAACTCGGGTGCTTGAATTTTTCCTAACGCCGTGTTCAAGTCAATCATCGCTTGCGCAATTTCAACATTGAAATACGTATTCCAAAATTCTAGATTTGCTGTCCCCTGTAAGTTTTTACGAACGCGCTCTTGGTCTGTAACACCTGGTAATTCAACAACAATTCGGCTTGTCAACGATTGCTTTTGAACGTTTGGTGAAGTCACTCCAAATTGGTCAATACGCTTACGAATAATGTTCTCGGTATTGTCAATCGCGTCATTCGCCTCTTTGCGTAAAACTTTCATAACCTCTTCATCAGACATATTCGCTTTGAACTTGTCTTGATTTGTTTGGTTGCTGAATTTTCTCCACAACTGTCCTTGTCCGCCTGACTTTTTCCACTCTTCTTCAAAAAGAGTTAAGAAATCTGCCGTGCTGTTCAATTGTGCTTTCTTCGCGTTTTCAATCGTGCTTAAGAACGTCGCGTCAGTACTGTAGTCACTTAATGAAAGTAAAAGATCAGGAATACTCACCTCGAGTGTAACACTCATACCGCCTTTCAAGTCAAGACCTAAGGCCAACTCATGCGACTTCAAATAGCTGTAGCTGTATCCCATTAAAGGAAATGCAACTGCATCCGCGCTGTCACGCAATGCTTTGTTGTATTTCATTGTGAACAACGATTCGCGTTTAGCTTCGAGGTTTGCTTTAACGAAAGAGTCAATACTTCCGTGGCGCATTGTGATAATACTATCGCGGTATGCCTCGAATCCTGTCTTACGAATAGAATCTGCAACCACCATGGTGTCGCCATAATTCTTCAGCAATTCGCCTTTTACTAATTCGTCTGTAATAGACTCTTCAACGGCCTGAAACACTACATTCTCGTAGCTCTTCGAAATGAAGCTAAACGACAGAAGGTAGCCAACTGATAAGGTTAGAAGGATAATAAAAATCCAGAGTAGCGATCTATTTTGCATGTAAATTCAATATTGGTCAACACAATTTAAGGGTTGCAAATATAAGGAAATTAAGAGAAACTCAAGGGGGTACAAACAAAAAAGGTTGAGCAAACTCAACCTTTTTCAATTTCGATATAAAAAATATTAACCGATTCCGTTTTCTTTTGCTCTTTTCATAGCAGCTGCCAAACCAATTTTGTTAATGGTTTTCATTCCTTTGGGAGTTACACGCAATTGCACCCAACGACTTTCTTCAGCCAACCAAAAACGCTTGTACTGCAAGTTTGGATAGAATTTTCTACGTGTTTTGATATTAGAATGGGAAACTCGGTTTCCAGTGATAGTCTTCTTTCCAGTAATTTGACAAATGCGTGGCATAAGAATGAGTTTTTGTGAATAAAGGGGTGCAAATATACGCGAGTTTTTAATAAATCCAATTTTTACTTCTCAATTTCTTTGATTAAAAGCATAAAAGCCGCGTCAGAAGCCATTTCCCTGTTGCGCATACGGTTCTTTCCAAACTTCAACTTCTTAACAATTGTCGCTTTTTCAGTCGAAAGCGCAACGAAAATTGTCCCAACACCATGAATTTCATCGCCGCCATCTGGGCCTGCCCAACCTGTTGATGACAATGCAAAATCACTTCCCGATTTTATTCTTGCGCAATCGGCCATCGCTGTTGCCACCTCTCCACTTATCTCGCCGTGTTTCGAAATTATTTCCGAATCAACACCCAATTCTTTTGCTTTCGATTGTGCATGATAAACCACCCATCCTGCTTGAAACACCTGGCTCGCCCCAGAAACATCTGTGAGCTTCTGCGCCATCATTCCACCCGTGCAGCTTTCGGCAAAACTGACCGTTTTTCCTTCACCACGAAGCCTTTCTACCAACACACTTTGAAGCGTTTCTTTTTCGTATCCGAATACAAAATCTCCGATGATTTCAAGCAGCTCCACTTCCTTTCTTCGAATGCGCTCATTCAGAACAGACTCCTCTGCACCGCCGTATATTGACATGCGCAACTTCACCATTCCTGGCGAAGGCAAATACGCTAAATGAATGTCTTCAGCAGCCAGTGAGTTTTCCCAGTCGGTCAAAAGATCTGCAATAAAACTCTCTCCCACACCTTGTGTTAAAACCGTTCTATGTACAATTTTCGGAAGTTCAAATTTTTGTTGAATGCGTGGCACAACTTCATGTTCCATTAAATACTTCATCTCAAAAGGAACTCCAGGAAGCGAAACGCAAACATGCCCGTTGCGCTCGAACCACATGCCATTAGCAGTGCCCACCATATTCTCAAGCACTGTGCACGATGCAGGAACAAGCGCTTGTTGTTCATTCACTTTCAAAAACGGCAACCCGCGTGATTCGAAAAAAGCCTTCACACGCAAATAACTCGGTTCGTGCATGACAAGTTCTGTTTGAAAAAGTTCGCACATTGTATGCTTCGTGATGTCGTCTTTCGTCGGACCCAGCCCTCCTGTTACCACAACAACCTGTGCCTTTTTCAAGGCATTGTCAATTTCACTATAGATCACAGGACCCTTATCAGAAATGCAATGCGACGATTCCACTTCAACTCCGAAGCTATTCAGGTATTGTCCCATCCACGAGGCATTCGTGTTAATGGTTTGGCCAATCAAGAGCTCGTCTCCAATATTTATAATTATCGCCTTCATACTTTTTTTTTTCCTCATTCTTAGATTGAAACCAATTTTTGCTAAATTAGTTCGCTAAACTAAACCACCACTATGAAAAGACTCTACTTTACATTGGCCATGGGAATTGCTTTCAGCGCAAGCGCTCAGCAAATTCCAACCAAATTGTCTGCCTCACAAAACAAGGCAGCTAAATTCAACCCCTACACCAACAAAACAGTTGGCGAAGCCCCTTCACAACAATCAAAAGCTCCTTATGCAGTTTCTACTGCTAAGAGCATGGTTCAAGTGGAAGAGTATGTAGGAACTTCTATTTACGACTTGCAAACCAACGGCAGTGTCCAAAACCGCATCATTGCTGACGATGCTGGAGTTGCTGCATGTTTCACTTTCAGTGCAACAAATTCTTCTGATACTTACCCTGACCGAGGAACGGGATACAACTACCGTACAGCAGGTGTTTGGCAAGATGACATCACACAACGTGTTGAAAGTATGCGTGTGGGATGGACGTCTTTAATGCACCCAGCAAACGGTTCTGAAGTCTTGATGAACCACAGCGGTTCTGCGGGAATTAAAGTATGGGCACGCCCTGCAATCGGAACTGGAACATGGGTAAACTCTATTGTGCCAACGCCTTCTGGATTTGCAATGTTTTGGCCCCGTGCAGTTACTGGCGGTTCCGATGGAAATAGCATTCACATGGTTTGCTTGGCAGATCCTAACGCTGGTGCATACACCAACGGAATGACCGGTCCTATCTTGTACAACCGTTCAACCGACGGAGGAGCAACTTGGGATCTAACCGAAATTTTACTTCCTGGTGAAGAAAACGCGTCGTTAGTTGAAGGGTTTTCTGGAGACGCTTATGCTATTTACGCTCGTGGAAATAAAATTGCAATTGCTTCTTTCGGTGAACTTCAAGATTCTTACATCTGGATTTCTAACGACAATGGAAGCACTTGGACACGAAGCACTATCTGGGATTTCCCGATCGACAACTATGTTATTGACCAAGGAACAGATATCGAATTAGACGGTCTTCAAGATACTATTCTTTCTTCAGACGGAGCCGGTGCAGTATACATCGACGCAAGCGGCACTGCTCACGCTGCATTCGGAACAATGTTCTACACCGACGATATCGGTGTTATTGATTCTTCGTACAGCTACTTCCCATTAGCGGGAAGCGTTGCATATTGGAACGAAAACATGGTTGATCCCGCTACTGAAGTTCTTGAAATTGGAGTTTCTCCAGATCTCGACGCAACTATTCCTGCTTCAATCACAGAAGTTGGTCAATACGGAAACAGCGGTACCGCTTCACATCCTCAATTAGCTGAAGCGGCTGACGGAACAATTTTCTGCTCTTATCAAGCAGTAAACGAAGCTTACTTCAACGGTGCAGAATATCTAAGGCATATTTACGCAGTGAAATCTGATGACGGCGGCGCAACGTGGACTGAACCTTCAGACATTACTCCTGATATTGCCGAAGACGGATATGAGTATGTATATGCTTCAATGGCGCCATTCGCATACGGAGATAAAATTCACTTAATCGTTCAGCGCGATTTCGAACCGGGGATTCACGTTCAGCCGGAAGACGCTGCTGACCCTGTTACAGACAACGATCAAATCTATGTTTGTGTAACACTTGATCTAGTTGGTGTTGAAGAAGGACTAATTGCGAAAACTACATTCAACGTTTTCCCAAATCCAACAACTTCTGAATTGAACATTCAACTTCCAGCTAACGAGAATGGTGTGATTACCATCTTTAATGCAAACGGACAGTTGGTGCGTTCATTCAACAACTTCAACAACGGAACTACCAAAGTTGATGTTTCTAATCTTGCAAACGGTGTCTACAACGTGCAGTACCAAAACGCAGAAGGAACAAGCAATCAGCGTTTCGTGAAGCAATAAGATTTTTATTTTTTATGTGGAAGAGGGCCGATTCGTCGGCCCTTTTCTTTTTGCGCAAACTATTCTGCCGTTACTTTGTTTTCCGGTTATGAATAAGACTGAAAACCCTTCACTCCAATACATTCACTCAGATTTTGTTGAGGTAAAAACGCCGCTAGACCCTTCCGGTCGCTTCAAAAATTTCCACACGCAATTCATACCGAACTTCAAAGATGTGATGAAATGGAAACGAGACACAAATCCATTTCAAGCCGAAAAAAAAATGGGGATGAAGGGGCCTGAAATTTCAGAAAATTTCAATTGGTTGAATGGAAATGACGACGGAATTGTTTGGTTAGGTCACGCCTGTTTTTTCATTCGAATAAATGGATTGAATATTATTACAGATGCGGTTTTCGAAAAGCTTTCCCCCTTCCATAAAAGATATTCATCTCTTCCTTTCCACATCAATGAATTGCCTGAAATTGATTACATATTAATCAGTCACAATCACCGCGATCATCTCAGTGGAAAAAGTTTGAAAGGCATCCTAAAAAAATCTCCGGAAGCTAAAATTCTAACCGGGCTTAAAATGGGTTCACTTATTCGCAGTTTATGCGGACATAAAAAAATTGAAGAGGCAGGGTGGTATCAAGTATTTTCTGAATTGAAAAACAATCTTACTGTTTCGTTCTTACCTTCACAACACTGGGCGAAGCGCGGGTTGTTCGACTACAACGAACACCTTTGGGGAGCATTCGTTATTCAGTCTGAAAACACAACCCTTTACTTCAGCGGAGATACAGGGTACAATACACATTTAAAAGAAGTCGGAGACTATTTCGATATTGATTATTGCATCATTGGCATTGGCGCTTATCAACCAGAATGGTTTATGAAGCAAAATCACATTTCTCCGAAAGACGCACTTCGAGCTGCGGAAGAAATGAAGGCAAAAAAAATGATTCCCATGCACTACGGGTGTTTCGATCTTTCAGACGAGCCGGTTATGGAGCCATTGGAAAGATTGATTGAATTGAAACAACATGGAATTGATTCAACACAACTTGTAATTCAAAAAATAGGGGAGTTCATTCCAACATAAAAATTATCTTTATTCAAAAGGCACGAAAAAAATAGTAAATTGCATGACCGCCTTAACTGTTTTCCATGAAATCATTCGTTTCACTTGTTCTTGTTTTCCTTTTCGCAGTAGATCTCTGTGCGCAAAGTGTTAGCGATTGCAGCGGGGCTATTCAGTTGTGCGAAGACGTCTATACAGAGGCAAACGCCACTTCAACTTTCGGGACTATTTTCGAGCCTACTGGGGCCTGCAACAACGGCGCTGAAACAAGTTCGATGTGGTATACTTTCACGGTAACCCAATCGGGGAATATGGGATTTGTGTTAGACCCATCGGATATTGATGCCGACTATGACTGGGGTATGTTCAACATTACGGATAACGGCTGTGCTGGAATTATGAACGGCACTTCACCAGAAGTAAGTTGCAATTCATACGGGTTATTTTTCGGGTCGGGTCCCACGGGTATTTCTACCGCAAACGGCGGAACAGGTAATTCCAATGGGCCTGGAGATCTGAACGGCCCCACATTCAACGGGGATTTAAATGTTGCGGCCGGACAAACCTATGCCTTAGTCGTAATGAATTGGTCGAACAGCGCAAGTGGCTACACCATAGATTTTTCGAACTCTACGGCTTCCTTATTCGACGATATTAATCCCACAATAATAAATGTCACAACCGATTGCAACAACCCTGGTGTTGTGGTTGAATTCGATGAGAACCTTGTTACCACTTCTATTCAGCCTGTAGATTTTCAATTAACTGGGCCATCTGGAAACGTGACAATCAACTCTATTCAGCTGCCCGCGCCTAATTCACCTGGAAACCCTTCTGTGACGCTCATTCCAACGCTAGGAAACCTTCCACCCGGAAATTACACTTTGTCAATCTCCGACCTTGCAGGATATGTGAACGACGCTTGCGGAAATACCGCCACCGGCTCTTTCGATTTTGTGGTTAGCCCATTAGCGGTTTCTGTTTTCGCGGGGAACGACACCGTCATTTGTCCAGGAACTAACGCAAGCTTATTAGCTACAGGAAACTTCACTACCGTGCAATGGCTGAACGGCCCTGCAACGGCAAGCTACAGCGTTCAAAATTCCGGTAACTACCAAGTAACGGCAACACTCAACGGATGCTCGCTAACAGATGTAGTGAATGTTTCAATTGTAACCCTTCCAAACTGGAATCTTGGTCCTGATGTTACAGTTTGTGGAGACCAACCCTATTCATACACCACCAATCAAAGCGTTCTTTGGGGAAATGGAACGACAAGCAACTCCCTTTCTGTTTCGGCTTCAGGGATGATCTACGGAACCTACTTCTACTTGGGCTGCCCAATGCCCGACAGCGCTCTTGTAACCGTTGTTTCGCCCCCTACAATCGACCTAGGTCCAGATACCACTTTGTGCACAGGAGCAAGTTTGAGTTTTTCCTTTAACGAACAGGTTACATGGAACGGAAGCACACTTTCTTCAACCTACATAGCGAATTCACCGGGATTGGTTATAGCGTCATACTCTGATGGTGTTTGCACAGCTTTCGATTCAATACTTGTTTCGATTTTAGATCCCATTGTTATTCCAATTGGAAATAATTACACCTATTGCCAAGGCGACACGGTAACACTCACCGCGACTTCACCAACAGCCGAATATTTTTTGTGGTTCGATGGAAGCGATCTTTCAACACATCCATTTTATGAATCTGGAAATTATTCGGTAACCGTTTCAAATGCATGTGAAACGGTTTCTCGCAACTGGAATATGGAATTCGATGACTGCAACATTTATGTCTATGTTCCGAATTCCTTCACGCCGAATGGCGATGGAATCAACGATGTTTGGTATCCGGAAATCAACGGCTGGACAGAAGCTGAAACACTTGTGTTTAATCGTTGGGGTGAAATTATCTTTTCAAGCACAAATCCGAATACACCTTGGATGGGAGAAGTAAGAAATGGAAGTTATTTCGCTCCTGAAGGTATTTATTCCTACCTCATTAAAGCAAAATTCACGAACGGTGAAGCTCGTGAATTCAATGGTTTTATAAGCCTTATTCGCTAGCTAAAAAGAGTGCTTACTCTGTTTTTGTATTTCTTCTCTATTCATAATTCATACTCTTCTATTCTATAGAAAAAAGCTTTATCTGAATAATAAATATAACAGAAGAATTTTGAGTTGATAGCAACAAATTTGATACTACAAGCTATATCATTACCATCTATAGCTGACCATTGTTTACTAAACTGATCAACATCTACAGGATCACCAGTAATACGATATGTTTGTGGTATTTGAGTATAAATATTTATAATTCTATCCATTATGAGTACGGGTATATCTACAGCAACAGACTCGGTCCAATTATCGGAGCCGCCTTCACTGTAGTTATACCGCACAGCATGGGCGCTATGAGCATTTCCTTGTGCTATTGAACACAAGGATATAATACAAAAAAGCAAACTAAAAAACACTTTCTTGTCCATCTGAATCAATCTTGTTTTCGTTAACGAACCAACACAACTGTTCCCATTCGTTTGAATGGATCTTGTCCTGAACTAAACTGAATTTTTATTTCATATACATAGGCCCCGTCTTCAGCAAAATGAGATCCGCCGTTTACATCACCTACCCAAACTTCAGTTGGATCTTTTGTTTCAAAAATCAAATCTCCCCAACGGTTGTATACACTGAAGCTATAGCGTGATGTACTTGATAAGCCAGTTACTACAGGAGCGAAAACATCGTTTTTACCATCTCCATCTGGAGTGAAAGAATTTGGGACATATACATACGAGCTCGAGCTTACACTTACAGTGTAGCACTGAGCGTCCATGCAACCACCCACCCCAACAACATCCAAACACGCTTCGAATGTTTCACCAACACTACTTGGTAATGGGAATGACACATCTTCGCTCGTAAAATCTACTCCGTCAATGTTCCAGCTGTATGTTACACCTCCTAAAGATAGGTTATCAAAGAAAACCGTACTCCCTGATGTTGGTTCAACAGGACTCCAGTTGAAAGATGCGGAAGGGTTAGATACTACACAAACCACATCGTTTTGTGTCATCGTAGCGCTACATCCTGCGGCGTCTGTAATCATTATTCCAACATCAGAACATGAATTTCCTTCAAACAAATTGCTAAATGTATTTCCGTTTCCTGAAGGTGCGCCATCAAGGTACCAAACACAGCTACTTCCAAGCGGATTGGATGTATTGGTGAAACTCACCGATAAAGGAGAACAACCTGTGGTTGCACTTGTTGAGAAGCTCGGTACCGGCAATGCGTTAATTGTAACCTGAACATCATCACTGCTCAAACAACCGTTGTTATTCAAGTTGTAAGTAAATGTGTACGGGCCTGCCCCAAGAGTTGTCGGAGAAATCTGGCCACCTGCTGTAATTGCTCCTGTGCCAGTCCAAGTTCCTCCTGGATTAGCAGCAGTAAGTGTTTGAGCACTTGCGTTCTCACAGAAAGGACCCGCGGAGTTTATTGTAGCGTCGAGATTTGCAATAACCTGAACATTTTCTGTAAAGGTGTGCGGGCAAACTCCTGAAGTGGAGTAGGTTATGGTATAATTACCCGCGGGTGTTGTTGTACTGCCGAATGTACCGTTTGCAGCACTTGTAATACCTGTTCCACTCCACGTTCCTCCAGCAGATGCTGCAGAAAGCGTCTGTGGTAAAGCATCTTGACAGAATGGACCTGCTGGAGTGATTGTGCCATCTGGAACAGCTAAGACAATAACATCTTGCGTATCTGAATCTGGACAAGCACCAGCAATGTTGTAAGTTACAGTATACGGACCTGGGATTAAACCAACAGGATTAAAACTTCCTCCTGCAACACCAGTACCCGACCAAGTTCCACCAGCTTGTGCAGCAGTCAAGGTCACAGCGGGGGCATCGTTACAGATATCGGCAACTGGATTTATTGTTGCGTCAGAGTTCGCATTTACTAAAACGGTTGTTGTAAAATCATGCGGACAGTTTCCACCTGTATTGTAGTTAATTAAATAAGAATTAGCAGCTGTTGTAGCACTTCCGAAACTTCCTGAAACAGCATTGTTTATTCCTGTTCCACTCCAAGTTCCACCTGCACTTGCAGCTGTTAACGTAATTGGAAGTTCTGAGATACAAAACGGACCAGCAGGGGTTATTGTTCCGTCTGGAACAGACCAAACAACGAAGTCTTCAGTATCGGTTGAAGGGCAGAATCCGCCTATTGAATAAGTCACAGTGTAGGTTCCTGGTGTTGCCGTTGCTACAGCAGGATCGAATGTGCCGTTAGTTGAATTGGTTATACCAGTTCCGGTCCAAGTTCCTCCAGTCTCGAGAGAAGAAAGCTGCACCGCTGCTATATCCGCGCAATACGGTCCCGATGCAATAATTGTCGCATCACTTTGTGGCACAACAGTAACTACGATATCGTCACTTGAAGCACAAATTCCCGAGTTCACTGTAAGTGTATAGGTTTGTGTTGAAACAGCCGTTAGCGTGGGAGATGAAATAGTTGAACTGCTTAAATTCAAGGCTGGAGACCAAGTGTATTGTTCTGTTCCTGTAGTTGAATTGGTGAATGAACCAACCATCACGGAATCCACACCTTCACAAATACTGAAATCGAGTCCAGCAAAAGCAGCAGGTACGTTCACAACTTCAATTTGGAGTCCATCTGTACCGCCACATTGACCGGCAATACTGTAATAAATATCGTGTTGACCCGGGCCAACAAGAGTTGGGTCGAAAACTGAAGTATTACCGAATGTGCTAACGATTCCAGCCCCAGACCAAGTTCCAGTTGGATCAGCAGCAACAATCGTTTGCGGACCGACATCTGAACACAGCGGGCCAATATCAGTAATGGTTGCGTCTCCGTTACCAGCAACCGTAACAGTGAAGGTTACAGGAGTTCCTATACAAGTTCCAACTGAAGGAGTCGCTGTAAAAGTTGAAAGAGCTTGGCCAAGCGTTGGGTTACTTAAAAGAAAACTTCCAATATTCCCTTGTCCAGATCCCGGAAGTCCACTAGCGGTGTTGTCATTTGTCCAATCAACAACGGTACTCGTTGGGTTCGCTCCCCAATCAACTCCGGCAAATGTTGCCCCATCGCAATACAAATTCGAAACAGGTTCAATAATCGAGGGACTTGGTCCAACAGTAATATTTATCGTGCTCGGTGTTCCCACACATGTTCCTAACGTTGGTGTAACTGTAATTACAGAGTTAATGGCAGCAGTAGTGTTATTGACAGCAGTAAAAGAAGGAATAGTACCCGAACCTGTTGCAGCAATACCAATACCCGGTTGAGTATTAGTCCAATTCAAAGCAGCATTCGCAGGCGTTCCTGTAATTGTTTGAGTTGGAATCGTTGCACCTGCGCAAACGTTGTATGTTCCTCCTGGACTTACTACCGCAGTTGGTGTTGGGCTAACTACAACCGTAACCGTTTGCTGTGATTGACAACCAGCTTGTAAGGCGGTACACGTATAGATTCCGCTATTCGCAACTGTTGGACAAGCAATGGTTGGGTTTGCATTGAGTGCGGCATACCCTGGTCCTGTCCAAGCTATTAACAAGCCGGGGGCGGCGGCTAATCCTGAGCTTAATGTCAAGGGATTACAAACACAGACCGGTCCGTTAGAGCTTACATTTAATTGAGGTACAGGATTGACAACTACCGTAGTAGAACCTGAACACGTTGCTGCTCCCGTTGCAGTTACAGTATATACTCCAGCATTTGCTACTTGCGCTGCAGGAATAGTAACAGATTGCCCCGTCGCTGTATAGCCGTTTGGTCCTGTCCAAGTATAGTTTGTAGCACCCGTTGCATTAGATGCTGTTAAGGTAACAGGCGCGCCTGCACAATGGTTGACATTAGGAGATGTATTGGTTGCTGTCACTGAACAAAGTGGCACTCCAGAGATCGTTGTTGTAATCGGAAGAACTGTTATAGGTGTTGCGTAATCACATCCGTTTCCACCCCAACTTCCCCAATATCCGTCAGAGGCAGCGGAAACAGATACAGATAAACTTCCTGCCGCGGGAGAATTCGCAACAGTTAAATTCACGCAAAAACTCCAAGTACAATTACCCGCGTCGCCCCAGTCGTTCGATGGATTTCCATCAATAGCTCCTGTTGGACCTTCGTAAAAATACCCTGGCCCAACAGGTCCAACAGCGGTATTGTTTGTTGTTAACCAAATCCAGCCTTGGCCACCACCTGCAGCACCTCCACAATCGGCGGGAGCAGTAACGGGAGCAATATTCGTCCAACCCGGACCTAGATTTAAATCAAATCCCTCAAACCATTCCGCTGTTCCACATCCTCCAAATCCAGTCATCGTGTAACACAAGGTTACAACAGTTCCAGTAGAGTACTGGCCATTCACGGGTTGAGGATTGAGGGTATAGGTGGTTGGTCCAGGTTGCGCCTTCGCAACCACAGACATTAGCAAGACGAATGAGACAAGTAAATATTTTTTCACAACTTTCAGGTTAGGTCAGGACATAAGGAATTTTCGCCTTATGAACATTAGACTAACAAAAGTACAAAATAGTTGCGAGCTCTCCGAAATTCCTTATTAAAATTTTAGCGAATCAAAACAATGGATCCTACTTTGCGGAACGGAACTTCTCCAGCTCTTAATTGAAGAGTGATTTCATATACATAGGCGTCTGCTTGCGCGTAGTGTCCGCCGTCATGAACATTACCTGTCCACACATCGTTCGGATCATTTGTTTCAAAAATGACATCTCCCCAACGATCATAGACTCTGAAAGAATATCTATAATCCTTGGTTAAACCCACTATTGTTGGAGCAAATACATCATTGGTTCCATCAGCGTCTGGAGTAAATGAATTGGGAACGAAAATGTACGACTCAGCACTAACAAGAACTGTGTAGCACTGCGCATCCATGCAACCGCCGGGACCGACAACTTCCAAGCAAGCAGTAAACTGACCGTCTGTTTCTGACGGAACATTGTAAGATACGCTCTCTCCAGAAGCTCCTTGGCCATTGATATCCCAAGTATATGTTACTCCGCCTATTGAAGTGTTTTCAAACGCCACTGTTCCACCCAACATAGGCTCTATCGGCGACCATGAGAATGAAGCCGAAGGATTTGGATTTACACAAACCACATCAGTCATAGTAATACTTTGGCTGCATCCAGCCGCGTCTGTAATCATGATTCCAATATCTTCACAAGAACTTCCTGTGAAAATTTCGCTAAGCGTATTTCCGTTTCCTGCCGGAGATCCGTTTACATACCATACACAGCTACTTCCAAGCGGGTTAGAGGTGTTTGTGAAAGTAACGGAAAGAGGGGAGCAACCGTTGGTTGTGCTTGCTGTAAAACTAGGCTGCGGCAATGCGTTCACTGTTACTTGAACATTGTCGCTGCTTAAACAACCGTTGTTATTTATGTTGTAATTGAAGGTAAAAGTTCCTGCTCCCAATGAACTTGGAGCTATTTGACCTCCTGCTGTTATTGCTCCTGTTCCACTCCAAACCCCTCCAGGACTTGCTGCGGTAAGGGTGTATGGTGAAGCATCTTCACAAAACGGTCCTGCAGATGCTATGGTCGCGTTTAGGTTTTCAATAACCTGAATTACTTGATTGAATGAATGAGAACAAGCTCCTGGTGTTGTGTAAGTAATTGAATAATTTCCAGCTGGCGTGTTCGATGCTCCGAACGTACCGTTTGCCGAACTCGTTATTCCCGTTCCGCTCCATGTACCGCCGATACTTGCCGCCGTAAGAGTTTGTGGTAATGCATCTTGACAAAATGGACCTGCGGGTGTTATTGTTCCATCAGGAACCGGCAACACCACAATGGTCTGAGTGTCTGTGTCGGGGCACGCGCCACCAATTGAATAGGTTATGGTGTATGTGTTAGGAGTAACTGAATTCGGAGCGAACGTTCCTGATGCATTAACACCTTGACCACTCCAAGTTCCACCACCATCAACGGCAGATAAATTAAATGCAGGTGCATCATTACAAACATCGGCAACAGCGGACACCGTTGCGTCTACGTTAGCATTTACCACAACAGTTGTCGTGTTTGCCTGTGAGCAGTTTCCTTGTGTTGTGTATGTGATTGTGTATGAATTCGCAGCCAACGAAGTGGAACCAAAAGTTCCTGCTGAAGTGCTATTGATGCCCGTTCCACTCCATGTTCCACCAGTGCTTGCAGCAGTTAATGTAATTGGAAGGTCTGCCTGACAGAAAGGTCCTGCCGGCGTAATAGTTCCGTCGTAAACAGCGTAAACCGTTATTACTTGCGTATCTGTACTCGGGCAAGATCCAGGAATGGTGTAGGTAATGGTCGGATTTCCGGTAGCAATGCTCGGATCAAATGTTCCCGCAACGGCATCAGTTATTCCAGTTCCGCTCCAGGTTCCTCCTGGGTCGGCAGCGGTTAAATTAAATGCAGCAACATCTGCGCACAATGGATTTACGTTTGCAATTGTAGCGTCTACATCTGCGTTAACCACAATCGTTTCGTTGAATACACGCGGACAACTGCCCGCTGTTGTGTAGGTAACGGTGTAGGAGTTGCCTGCTAATGTTGTTGAGCCAAAGCTTCCTGTTGCTGCGTTATTTATTCCTGTTCCACTCCAAACTCCGCCTGCAGATGCTGCGGTCAAGGTTATTGGAAGAAGCGCTTGGCAAAAAGGTCCAGCTGGAGTAATTGTTCCGTCGTAAACCGGATAAACCTCTATGGTTTGAGTGTCGGTATCCGGACAAGCACCAGAAATGGTGTACGTTATTGTTTGAGTTGTAGGTGTTACTATTGAAGGGTCAAATGTTCCGGTTGCAGGATTTGTAATTCCATTTCCACTCCAAACACCTCCTAAATCAGCCGCAGCAAAAGTAATAGGAGCGGCGTCTGCGCAAATATTCGGTTGAGGCGTAATGGTGGCGTCGACATTAGCGTTCACCACAATAGTTTCTGTAAAATCTTGAGGACAGTTTCCGCCTGTATTATACGTAATTGTATAGGCACTCGCAGCTAAAGTTGCCGAACCGAAGCTTCCTGTTGAAGTGCTGTTGATACCTGTTCCGCTCCATGTTCCTCCCGTGCTAGCCGCGGTCAAAGTGAACGGAAGCGAGGACTGACAAAACGGTCCAGCAGGAGTGATGGTTCCGTCTGGAACACCGTAAATGAGAATAGTCTGAGTATCTGTGCTTGGACAAGGTCCTCCAATTGAATACGTAATGACGTTGTTCCCAATATTCGCAGTAGCCGGATTAAATGCACCTGTAGCAGCGCTAGTAATACCCGTGCCACTCCAAGTTCCACCTGTTTGAGCTGCTGTCAAGACAACAGGCGCAACATCAGCACAATAAGGTCCAGCAGCGGCTATTGTTGCGTTAGTATTTGCATTCACCACAATCGTTTCGGTGAAAACCTGTGGGCAGTTACCGCCGGTGTTATAAGTCACAGTATAGGAACTTGCCGCTAGGGTATTCGATCCGAAACTACCCGTAGAAGTGTTGTTTATTCCAGTTCCGCTCCATGTTCCTCCCGTGCTAGCCGCGGTCAAAGTGAACGGAAGCGAGGACTGACAAAATGGTCCTGCGGGAGTAATTGTTCCGTCGGGCAATGAATTCACTACAATAACCTGCGTGTCTGTGCTCGGACAAGGTCCGCCGATTGAATAAGTAATTGTGTTGCTAATATTCGCAGTTCCCGGATTGAATGCGCCAGTTGAGGCATTGGTAATACCAGGGCCACTCCATGTTCCTCCGGGTTGAGCTGCCGTTAAAATTACAGCCGCATCGTCCGAACAAAATGGGCCTGCAGCATTGATGGTAGCGTTTGTACTTGCGTTGACTACAATATTTTGGTTGAATGTTCGCGGACAGTTTCCAGAAGTTGTGTAGGTTATTGCATAGGTGTTAGCAGCCAATGTTGTTGATCCGAAACTTCCTGTTGCTGCATTATTAATTCCCGTTCCGCTCCAAGTACCGCCGGGAGTTGCCGCTGTAAGGGTTACAGGAAGAGCCGATTGACAGTATGGTCCTGATGGTGTTATAGCCCCATTTGGAACAGCGTAAACAACAATTACCTGGGTATCTGTGCTTGGGCAAGATCCCGCTATAGAATAAGTAATCGTGTTATTACCAACATTTGCCAATGCTGGATTGAACGAACCTGTTGTTGCGTTGGTTATTCCCGTGCCGCTCCATGTGCCTCCTGCTTGAGCTGCTGTTAAAATAACAGGGGCTACGTCGGCGCAGAAAGGACCTGCAGCGGTTATAGTTGCGTTACTTTGCGGCAACATCGTTACCACAACATTATCGGTTGAACTACATATTCCTGAAGAAACCGTCAGCGTGTATGTTTGTGTGCTATTGGCAGTATATGTCGGTGTTAGTGTGGTGGTATTTGTAAGATTCGTTGTTGGTGTCCAAGCAAATGTTTCCGCACCCGTACTTGAATTCGTAAATGAGCCGTTCAAATTCACCGTTTGTCCTTGACAAACACTTTGATTCAACCCCGCATTAGCAAGAGGTACACTAATAATTTGAATCTGTGTAATGTCAGACGCAGGACATTGATTGGGTAAATTCAAAGTATAGGTTATTGTCGGACTTGCACCTGCTGTAAGCGGATTAAACAATCCACTCGTAGTGTTTATGATACCAGGACCCGACCATATTCCCCCGGGGGTAGCAGCAACTAGCGTTTGAAATCCAACATTCGAACAAAGCGGTCCAATATCCGTGATTGTTGCCGATGGCGCATTGTTCACCGTAAGATTGAAGGTAACGGGTGTTCCAACACAAGCCCCCTGAGAGGGAGTCGCGGTTATGGTAGAAATCGTTTGCGTGTTTACTTGGCTTGCTGTAAACGTTGGAATTGTTCCTGTTCCCGAAGCGCCCATGCCCGTTGCTGTGTTGTTATTCGTCCAGGCCACTGTCGCGGTTGCGCTGCTTGTAGTCCAAGGAATTGCAGGAACTATTGCTCCTTCGCAATAAACGTTAGATGCAGGAACCGTAATGGTTGGAGCCGGGTTTACAGTTATGGTGAAATTACTTGCTGTCCCGTTACATGTCCCAAGGTGTGGCACAACCGAAACAGTTGCAATAACTGGATTTGCAGAATTATTTGTTGCCGTAAAAGAGGGAAGTCCTCCATTTCCAGACGCGGCCAACCCAATACTCGTTTGGTTGTTCGTCCATGTAAATGTAGCGTTAGCAGGCGTTCCTGTAAATGTTTGAGCAGGAACAGCTCCTCCCGAGCACAGTGAAATGGGTGTAACAGCAGTAAACGTCGGTGCTGGACTAACCACTACAGGTATTACTTGTTGGGCTTGACAACCATTTTGAAGGACAGTTACCGTGTAATTTCCAGAATTGATTAATTGAGCACTTGCTATTGTCGGATTTGGAGATAACGTTGTCAATCCGGGGCCAGTCCAAGCTACAAGAGCACCAACGGGTGCCCCAGCAGTAAACGATAACGGACTACCCACACAAACAGGGCTATTTGATGTTGGGTTCATTGTTGGTGTAGGGTTTACAACAACCGTTGTAGATCCTGTGCAAGTAGCGGCACCCGTTGCGGTAACCGTATAAACACCTGCCATTGTTGAGTTACAATTTGGAATAGTAACGTTCTGTCCCGTTGCAGTAAATCCGTTTGGACCTGTCCATGTATAAGCGGTCGCGCCATTCGCCGCTGTAGCATTCAATGTAATAGTTGTTCCAGAGCAATATGGACCAAGATTGGAAGCTGTCACTCCACAAACAGGAACGCACGAAAGGCTTCCGCCCCCAGCGGCCTCCGTAATACTAACATTACCCGTGCAGCCACCGAAATTCGTGAGCAACATAATGAAAATTTGCCCAGGCGTTCCTGTCAATGTGAACGCATTCCCTGAGGCGGCAGAAAAATTACAACTTACCGGAGCGGCCGTTAGACCCGCACATGCCGCTGACAAGGTGTTGAAAGGACCCCATACAGCATAGTCTTGATCGCAAGGGGCTGTTTGATTTATAGAAACTGTTCCACCTGTTCCAATAGTTAGTGTAAACCAAGCGGGGTTAGGCTGACTACCGAGACAACCATAGTTATTTCCAACTGGCACTGTACCTCCAATAACCGCAGGAAAAGTAGTGGGAGTTCCTGAACACATAGGTGTTGCCCCCAAACAGTTAGGACCTTGCCCAAACGATTTCAAGTTAACAAAAACAGAAAATATTAAAGTAAGAAAGAATATATGCTTTTTCAAAATAACCAGCTTTTATAAGGTGTTGAATCAAAGACGGAAAAAAAACCTAACAGGTTGCTCCGCCTTTAACTTCAAAGCAAATATAAATTATAAAGACTTAATGAACAATGGTTTCTACATACAAAACTTGTCCGTTTTCATTGTAGCTCGTGACCTCCATTTTACCGTTCAAGATTTCAACAACCATAAAACCCAAAGAGGATTGCGCAAAACGTGTAAATTCAAATGGTGATTGAATTGGTCTTTTACTGCCCCCGCCCCCGGAAACAAAATAGGTGACAGTTCCTGTTGGCTTATGAACCTGAAGATCGTGCTCATGCCCACAGATGTAAGCATCAACATGTGTTTCATTGAACAATCCCTCAAACTTACGCATATACTGAGGCTGAGTTTTTCTCATGCCACAGGTGTACAACGGGTGGTGTCCAAAAACTAATTTCCAGTTTGCCGTTGAACTCCGGAGCCCGTCTTCAGCCCACCCATTTTGATAAACCGTATCTATCGAGTTTAGCTCTGGGTATGCATTTCCTGCGGACAACAAGTCCTTTTGATAAGGATTTGAATCCATAAAAAAAATGTCAAGGGTCTCACCAACCCCAAAATTAAATTGCTCCCTGTAATATTTAGAAGGCAATCTCCATCTTGTACTATTGTTCGAATAAGCGATTTCAGCTGAAGGCGCCCCACGATAATCGTGATTACCCAGAATAACATACCACGGACATTGTAAATGCGCGCCAGTGTATACATTTTCGAACGAGAGGTCCCACAGAACATCTCCTACTGAATCTACTCCAGAATCATAGAAATTATCTCCGGTACTTACAATAAAATCATAAGCACATTCTGCACCCACTTTCTCCATGGCGGCAGCAACTTTCATTTGATCCGTCTGGCCATACCAACCCCAATCCCCAATAACCGCAAAACGTATGGCAGAATCCCCTTTGCAATTTGGCGCTGAAATGCACACGGGTCCATTTTCTCTGCAACTTATTAGCGAGCTAAATAAGAATAAAGCAGAGCCAAACAAGATGAAAATCAGACCGCTTTTCTTCGGAAATATTTTATTCATTGACGTTCTAGTTTTCGTTTTTTTCAAATTTAAGGCGCATTCCCACTATTTTTGAAATGTTATGCTAAAACAAGGACTTCAATTAAAACTTCAACAGCGACTTTCTCCTCAGCAAATACAGTTGATGAAAATGTTACAAATTCCAACTATGGAATTAGAACAACGTATTAAAGAGGAAATGGAAAGTAACCCTGCGCTGGAAGAGGGGGAAGAGGAAAAAGAAGAAAGCGAACGCGACGAAGACAACAACGAAGAAGAAAACGACAACCAAGAAGTAGACTTCGATTTTTCAGAATATCTTTCAGATGATGATATTCCGGATTATAAATTAAGTGTCAACAACAACTCTGCAGACCAAGAAGACAGAGACATTCCTATCGGAGCCGGAAAAACTTTTCATGATTTGCTTTATGCGCAAATAGGGCTTCGTGATTTAGATGAGGAACAATTACAACTCGCGGAATATATAATTGGAAACCTTGATGATAACGGCTATTTGCGCCGAGAACTACAAGCAGTTGCCAACGATCTTTCGTTCTCCATGAACATCATGACTTCCGTTCCGGAATTAGAGGAAATTCTCAAAGAAATTCAAGAGCTTGACCCCGCTGGTGTTGGCGCAAGAGACCTTCGTGAATGTTTGTTCATTCAGTTAAAACGTCAAGAAAAAAACACTCCCACCGTAGAGTTAGCCAAAGTGATTATTCAAAAATATTTTGAAGAATTCACAAAAAAACACTACGATAAAATTTCGAAAAAACTTGGGATTACTGACGAAGAATTGAAGCCTTCTATTGAACTAATCTTGCATTTAAATCCTAAGCCCGGGAACAGTATGCAAGAATCGAATAGAACCGTGCAGCATGTTACTCCTGACTTTATGCTGGTTGTAGAAAACGATGAACTTCGCCTTCAACTTAATTCTAGAAACGCGCCTGAATTAAAGATTAGTCGCGAGTACAAGGGCATGCTCGATCACTACGCTAAGCTCAAAACTAAAGACACAAAAGCCAAAGAAGCCCTTCAATTCGTAAAACAAAAAATTGAAAGTGCTAAGTGGTTCATAGACGCTATTCAACAAAGAAATCAAACGCTAATGATTTGTATGGAAGCGATTCTTACCATGCAACGCGAATTTTTTCTTTCTGGGGACGAAACAAAATTGAAGCCCATGATCTTGAAAGACATTGCCGATCGCGTAACCATGGACATTTCAACCATTAGCCGCATGGCGAATAGCAAATACATTCAAACGCCTTATGGAACATATTTGTTGAAATACTTCTTTGCGGAAAGCCTTTCAACCGACGAAGGAGAAGAGGTGAGTTCAAGAGAGGTGAAACAAATTCTGAAAGATGCAATAGGCGCAGAAGAGAAAAAGAAACCCCTCACAGATGAAAAATTAGGTAAATTGCTCAACTCAAAAGGATACAACATTGCGCGCAGAACGGTTGCTAAATACCGCGAGCAATTGGGAATTCCGGTTGCTCGATTAAGAAAGGAAATGTAATGAAAGAAAAGTTTATAATTCAATTTTCGAAATTCCTTTCTTTGATTTTCCACCCCCTTGGAATGCCAATGGTAATCTATCTTTTGGTGCGATGGATTGACCCCTATTACATCGCACCGGTTGAAGCTGATTACTTCGTTTTCTTGCTGCTTGGCATTAACATCATAGCTCCCGCTATAAGTATCGTTATCATGATCAAATTCAAAATGGTTTCTTCCATTGATTTGCATGATCGTAAAGAAAGATGGGCGCCGTATTTATTGGTTATCTTGTATTACATTATGTCCTACGGCCTGCTCAGATACCTCGGCCCAACACTTCCAACCGAAGTATTCTCTTTCATACTTTCAGTAATAGTTTCGCTACTGCTTTCTTTGGGAATAAATTTCTTCTGGAAAATAAGCGTGCACATGCTAGGTCAAGGCGGGGTGTTTGGCTCATTAATAAGTCTTAGCATCTTGCACCGTGCAGACGTTTCCATCATTATTATAGCGTGTCTTTTAATGTCTGCGCTAACCGGATTTTCAAGGTTAAGACTCAACGCGCACACCCACCAGCAAGTCTATGCTGGATTTGTTTTAGGTATGGTGTGTAACCTTGTTATTCTTTGCGGAGAGTGGTTTATTTAACCTGAGTTCTCGTCCAGTTCCAAGCGTGAGCTAAAGCGTCATCAATGGTTAGTTGACACTTCCAACCCATCTTCTTTTCAGCATAGTCCGGAACAGCCCAAATGGCAGGAACATCACCCGATCGTCTTCCAGTAATTTCTACATTCAATGAAACCCCGTTTATCTTTTGAAAACGGTGCAAAACTTCTTTTACGCTGTATCCTTTGCCAACTCCTAAATTGAATATTTCCAATTTCGAATCTCTCGAAAGATTTAACGCCAATACATGAGCCTTCGCAAGATCCACAACATGAATATAATCGCGAATACAAGATCCGTCTGGGGTATCGTAATCTTCACCAAAAACAAATAATTTCGCACGCTTCCCAGTTGCAACTTCGCACACCAAAGGAATTAAATTCGTTGGCGCGTCGTTTGTTGATTCTCCAATTTTAGCGGAAGGGTGAGCCCCAACAGGATTAAAATAGCGTAACACAACAGATTGAAAAGGGGCGCTCTTAGACGCTTCAAAAATCAAATCTTCACAATCTTGTTTTGTTTGGCCGTAAACGGAAGCCGCCGGCAATCGGGGAGTGCTTTCGCTAACCGGATTTATTTCCGGCGTGCCATAAACCGTGCACGAGCTAGAAAAAACAAATCGCTCTACCGAAAACTCTTCCATCAATTGCAACAAAACCTTGGTTGAACCAACATTGTTGCGCATATAGGCTTCCGGCATTTTTTGCGATTCCTCAACAGATTTGAATGCCGCAAAATGAATGACTGAATTAATTTTATAAGTTGAAAAAACACGACGCATCTCAGACTCGTTCGTGCAGTCTACTTGCTCGAAAGCAATCTTAACTCCCGTTAAATCTTCCAAACGGCTCAAACGGCCAATCGTTGAGTTCGCCAAATTATCCACTATAACAGGAGAGTATCCCGCTGATATCAATTCTACAACCGTGTGTGAGCCTATGTAACCCAAGCCACCTGTGACTAAAACCGTTTTGTTTTCCATAACTCCAGCAAAGATAGAAAGATAAAATTCCATCTATTTGAAACCTTTGCTTTTATTCCCGCGTATTCAAGGAAAATTAGAAAATGATCGCATCTACTACTCCCCCATCAACATCAATAGATAAAAACAATCTTCTTCGTCTATTAAACGGAAACAATGAAATGATGGGCACTGTTCTTCATGAAATTTTTCAGAATATTCCTGCAAGTCTTACTGAAATTAATTCAAGTATAAAAAACAACGATTACTTGGGTGTGATCACCTTTGCCCCAAGAGTTAAAAGCGCTTTCTTTATGCTCGGTGAACCGCAATTGGCGCTCACTTTCCAAGCTATAGAAGATTATGCGCGCATGGGAGAAATGTCTGAGGTAAAGTATCGTTTTGAGACAGTGTTCCACGAAACCATGGTGAAAATTAACCTCATTCAAGAAGTAGCTTAATCCTCCTTTCACAGAATATCCTTTCTTTTTATTTAAGTTTGTTGGTTCTTACTTTTCAATATGAAAATGAAACTTGAACTAGCAATGCAACTCTTAGCGTCGAATAAGCCCGCACAGCTCATTCGTCATTGCGGTATTGGCGATGGTATCATTCAATTAGAAGGTTCTCTTTTTTTAGAAGCTATTCAAAGGTTCGAAACGAATTACGAAAATTTAAACATTGAGAAATTCGTGCCTGCTTCAGGCGCCGCTACGCGTATGTTCGCAAATTTAAGTGGTGTTGATTTATTGAATCCGAACGACGAAGCAGAGTTCTTTTTTCTTCATTTACGCGACTTCCCCTTTTTCAATTCCATTCTACTCGATTTTGAAAAAGACGGGTTGAATTACGATGAAATAACGGGTATAGAAAGATACTCCCGCGTTTTGACTTTTCTTTTCAAAAATGGTTACGCGACCCTTCCTAAAGGTTCTGTTCCGTTTCACTCTTATGGAGAAGAAGAAAGAACCGCGTTTGCAGAGCATTGCATTGAAAGTTCCCACTACATGCAACAAAACGGGAATCATGAAATTCATTTCACCATTCCCGCCGAACATCGTTTACACATAGAAAATAACTTCCGCTCTTTTTTAGAAAATCAGCGCAAAAGCATTCAAAAAATTTCATTTAGCTCTCAAGATCCCGAAACACATATTCCTGCATTTGATAAAAATAACCTTCCTGCACATAGTGAAACCGGCGAAATTTTCTTGCGTCCCGCTGGGCACGGCGCTTTGCTTAAAAATTTACAAGAACTAAAAGGCGAATGCGTCTTCATTCAAAACATAGATAACATAACCGAGGCCTCGCATCACGCAGATGTCGCTGCGTACAGAAAATTAATGGGTGGAGTTCTTTTAAGTCTTATTGAAGAAAGAAACATGTTGCTTCACAATCTTGAGAATAACACCGACTACGCTGAAACACGAGCAGTTTCATTCCTTGAAAAATGGTTTAAGTCATCGAATGACAAAACATCCCTTTTTGAACAATTGAATAAACCTATACGTGTATGCGGAATGGTAGAAAACACGGGAGAGCCCGGCGGCGGACCGTTTTGGGTGAAGGGCGAAGATGGATTCGAAACGAAACAGATCATTGAGAAGGCACAAATTAACACGAACGACCCCGAACAACTTGCCGTTTTTGAAAAGTCAACTCACTTCAATCCAGTAGATCTGGTTTGTCATTTCTTAGACCACAATGGAAACAAATACAATTTGGAGGACTACCGAAACACAACAGCCGCTTTGATTAGCGAAAAGCTTATGCTCGGAACGCGAACCAATGTGATTGAACTCCCTGGTTTATGGAATGGGAGTATGTGGGGTTGGAATACGGTCTTTGTTGAAATTCCATCTCGTGTTTTTCATCCTGTAAAAACAGTAAACGACCTGTTAAAAAGCGGGCATAAGCCGAAGGTTTAACTCAGGATCCAAACATCTGAACAACCCGTCAATTCAGTCTCAGAGGCGTTCGAAGCAACAATAACTGTTTTGTTTTTCTTGCTTGAAATTACAAATTCCGAAAACCACTTTTCTGCTTCTTTATCAAGGTGTGCGCAGGGTTCATCCAAGAACACACATGAAACATCTGACAAGAGCGCCGTTCCCAACTTCACACGCTGTTTCATTCCGCTTGAAAAATATTTCAGGGCCTTGTTGGCGTGTTTTTCAAGCTGAAGAATTTCCGGAATTTCTTTCACTGAATAAGAAGACTCGAAAGGTTTCAAGCCATGCGTGAACTGAAGGTGTTCTAATAGCGTAAAATCTTCGTAAAGGCCCATAGCAGGCGAGCATATAGAGACCTGCTTCCAGATTTGGTCCGAAGGAATTCCCTCGTAAATCACCACGCCTTCAGATGCAGATAGGTACCCCGAAATGATTTGAACCAAGGTAGATTTTCCAGATCCATTTTGCCCAACAATCCCCACGTGTTCTCCCGATTGAAAGGTTCTATTTAACTGGCGAAAAATAAACTTTCCACCGAACTTCTTTCCAATATTTTGAAGCTCTATTTGCACGTTATGTTGTCTGTGCGCCTCGAACTACGCCCTTTTCAGAACGTTGAATGAAGGCGAGAACGATTTGTTTTTCATCTGAATCCGGAAACGAATCAACGATTTGCTTTACTCCTGCAACAACAGTGTTGTTGTGCACAAATAAAACTCTGTAAATATCTTCCAGTCTAGAAACCTGCTCGTCTGTATAACCTCTTCTACGAAGGCCAATGCTATTAACCCCAATGTAGCTCAATGGCTCACGGGCTACTTTTATAAATGGAGGAACATTCTTTCTAACCAAAGAACCTCCTGCAATAAATGAATGGTCTCCAATTTCAATGAACTGTTGCACAGCAACAACGCCTTCAATAACCACCCAATTTCCAATGGTCACATGTCCCGCAATGTTCGCTGAATTAGCAATAACACAATTGTCTCCCACAAACGCGTCGTGAGCTAAATGCACATAAGCCATAAGCAAACAGTTGCTTCCAACCTTTGTCGTCATGCGATCCTTTGTACCGCGGTTCAACGTGCAGCACTCGCGTATCGTTGTGTTGTCTCCAATCTCTACCGTTGTATTCTCACCCGCAAATTTTAAATCCTGAGGAATAGCAGAAATAACCGCTCCAGGGAAAATGCGGCAATTCTTTCCAATACGCGCACCATCCATAATGGTCACATTCGGACCAATCCAAGTTCCTTCACCAATAACAACATTGCCATAAATCGTTGTGAAAGGGCCTATTTCGACGCCCTCGCCAATTTTAGCATCCGGATGAATTTGTGCTAAGTTGCTCATACTTTTTCCGTTGTTTGTGCTGGGGCTTTGTCTTTCACGACTTGCGCCAACATGGTTGCTTCGCCCACTTCCTTTCCATTTACATAAGCCACACCTCGCATATTAACTAACCCCCTGCGAATTGGAGATTCAAGTTTTAGATGGAAAATAAGCGTATCACCAGGTACAACTTTTTGTTTGAATTTCACCCCATCTATCTTCATGAAGTAGGTGCTGTATAACTCTGGTTCTTCCACTTGACTCAATGCAAAGATTCCTCCTACTTGAGCCATCGCTTCAATTTGAAGCACACCCGGCATGACCGGATTTCCAGGGAAATGGCCTTGAAAAAAGGGCTCGTTCAATGTAATGTTCTTCAAACCAACAATACTTTCATTATCCATGGCAATTACACGGTCTACTAACAAGAAAGGATAACGATGCGGAAGCATTTTGCTGATTTGATTAATATCGAAAACGGTTTTCGTTAAATCGAATGAAACCGTTGATTGACGTTTCTTGTCCCACGCTTTCAATACTTTCGCAAATGCAACATTTCCATGGTGACCGGGTCTTGCGGCCAAAATATGTCCACGAATGAATTTTCCTGTTAGGGCTAAATCACCAATAATATCAAGCAACTTATGACGTGCGGGTTCGTTTTCATATTGAAGTTTAATCGTGTTCAACACCCCAATTCCTTCAACCTTCACATCTATCTCTTCACGACCCAACTCCTTCAAGATGTCCTTTATCTGACCCTCTGTATACTCCTTATCCACCATCACAATGGCGTTATCTAAGCTTCCGCCTTTAATAAGACCGTTCTTTGCTAAAAGCTCCAACTCTCTTAAAAACACAAATGTTCTACACTTTGAAATCTCACTTGAAAATTGGCCTAGATTATACATTTGAGCGTGCTGAGTTCCCAGTATCGGGGAGTTGTAGTCAACCATTACGGTTACTCTGTATTCCCCGCCATTCGTAGGAACAGCTAACATTTCAACACCTTTCTCTGTATCTTCAAAAGCTATATTTTCGTCCAATACAATGTACTTTCTTTCTGCATTTTGATCTTCAAATCCACATGCCTCTATGGCTTCTACAAAAGGCCACGCGCTGCCATCCATAATAGGAATTTCCGGTCCTGTAATCTGAAGAAGGGCGTTGTCTACAAAGCTTCCATAAAGTGCGGCTAAAACATGTTCTGTTGTATAAACTCGTGCGCCATTTTGCTCCAGAGTCGTTCCTCTCTGGGTTCCCACAACACGATCACAATCAGCATCAATTGTTGGTGAACCCTCTATATCTAATCGTTGAAATTTATAACCATGATTTTCCGGTGCTGGACAAATGGTAAGTGTTACGGGCTCTCCTGTATGCAGACCAACTCCATTAAATACAATTGGCCCTTTTACTGTTCTCTGTTTTGAAGACATGCTGCAAAATTAGTGTGAATTCATAGGTAATTCACTTGGTTTTTCGAATTGATTCTTACTGATTATTTGCGTATGGCCTGAATAATAGCATCTGCCATTTCTCTGATTTCTTTCTCTGAAATTTTCTTCTTCTCTACCACCTTCAATCGCACAACAGCAAAAACACTTGATAGAACATGTTCGAATTGAAAAGCAACATTCATTTTTTTGAATTTCGTTGCTTTCTGACCTTCTTTCAACAAAGCCGTTAATGCCGAAAAGGCATCTTCCATTTCTTTGTTCTTGCTGTACAAAGGAGAGTTTCTGTATTGAATAACCGCCAAGTATCGCAAGGGTGCTGATGAAAAATAGTCATACAACGCCAACCAGGCCAGAGTCAAGCGCTGAGTTTCCTTCCCTTTAACCGAAAGTGATTCGTGCAAGGCACGGGCAGCCTCTGTGCAGGTTTCAACATAAAGACTCTCAAAGAGGTCTTCTTTACTTGGAAAGTGGTGATAAATCGTTCCTACCGCAACGCCTGAAAGCTTTGCTAATTCAGACATTGGAGAGGCGTGAAAGCCCCCGTTTGAGATTAATTTAAGGGCTGTGTTCACAACCTTGTCTCTTCTTGAAATTTCTTTTGCCATAACCGAATGTTCGTTCGGTCAAAGATATTTCCTTTTCTAAATGACTCCATTGAAACTTTTCACCAATGGCTTTTTAATAAAGAAGAAATTACTAAACTTGCAGAACTAAATTTTGAAGACATGTCAATACAAGAAAGAATCAACGAAGATTTGAAATCAGCTATGAAAGCTGGAGAGAAAGACAAGCTAATGGCACTAAGAGATATTAAGAGCAAGCTTCTTCTTGAAATGACCAAAGACGGCGGAGACGGGGCTGTAGATGATACAAAATCCATTGCTATCTTGAACAAACTATTCAAGCAGCGTCAAGAGTCTATTGAAATTTACAAAACACAAAATCGTCCTGACCTCATTGAAGAGGAGCAGCTGCAAGCCAATGTTATTGCCGCTTATCTGCCAGCGCAGTTAACTTCAGAAGAGCTTGAAGCTGAAATCAAAAAGTTCATTGAGCAAGTCGGCGCAACCTCACCGAGTGATCTTGGAAAAGTCATGGGTGTGGCCTCAAAAGCTTTAACTGGAAAGGCGGATGGAAAGGTTATTTCAGAAACAGTAAAGAGATTGTTGAGTTAATCATGAACGTCATTGGTCGTAAAACCATTATTCAACTTCCTGAATTAAGTGGAACAAATGTTCGAGCCAAAATAGATACAGGGGCCTTTCGTACTGCTGTACATTGCGAGTCTTGCACCGTCAAAGAGGTCAATGGCGAAGAAGTGTTGGAGGTGACTATTCAATGGGAATCAGGTAATCCAGTTGTTCTTCAATACAGTAAATATCAAAAAAGAACAATTAAAAACTCGTTCGGACAAACAGAAGACCGGTATTGTGTGCGAACCCTCATTTTGATTCACAAGAAAAAAATTCAATCTGAAATATCATTTACAAACAGATCTGGAATGCGCTACCCTGTGCTGCTTGGAAGAAAAACGATTGGGAAAAAATTCTTAGTAGATGTCTCGTTGAAGAGTTAAAAAAAAGAGGCCGCCTCTCCCAAAACGACCCCTTTTTAGAATCACCCTTTTTCATACAAGATGAAAGAAGAATGAAAAACTAAACCTTACCTATTTGAAAAAATCTACTCTTTGTTTTATAGGGAGAGTAAAACTTTTGAATGTTCTCTACAGCATTCATCGGGTTATACCCCACGTGTTAAATAAAGGTTGCGTTTTTTTATTGTTATTTTTGAATTGCCCTATTTCATTGGGAAAACCATGACTGAACGAATAAACGCATACGTGCTTTCTAGCAGAAAATTCAAAGATTCACTTCGTTTGGCGCATGTGTACACGTTAGAATATGGCGTTCAAACCTTTTTATTTCGGACAGGAAAAAAAGGAGAAAACATTTCTTTCTTTCAACCTTTAAATGCCATCCAATTTTCGGGGAAAAAATCAGATGGCAAACTGGAAATAGCGAAAGACATGAGTCTAAATGAGACTTACTCGAGCATTCCTTTTCAAGTTGAAAAAACTACCGTTGCACTCTTTATATCAGAATTCCTTTACCGGTGCCTCCCGGAGCACTACATAAATGAAGAGGTATTCGAACTAATAAAAAAAACAACGCTACGACTAGATGCGGTTGAAAAAACAGGGGCTCTACCCATTCACTTCATTGCTCAATTCGCGCTCGAGATGGGCTTCCTTAGCAACGAATATGAGGTTACTTTCGAAAACAACCGAAGTGATGAGGCCGCACTTCACGAATCTCTTCATCTTTTTATCTCTACTCCGATAGAAACTGAAGTCGTTAGTACCCTGAATCGCGATCAACGCAAGTCTCTTCTCGAAGAACTTATTGCCTTTTGTTCTTCACATCTCGACACTTCTATTCGTCTGAATTCGTTGGAAATGTTTCACGAAATTTTCGATTAAACTTCTGTTATCTTCGCAGTGAAATGAGGTTCGCAGATATCATTGGGCAGAGAGACGTAATTGACCGCTTGCGCAAAGCAAAGGCGGAAGATCGTATTGCGCATGCGCAACTGTTTCTTGGGCCTGAAGGGTCTGGAAATTTAGCCATTGCCTTGGCCTACGCACAATTTATTAATTGCCCGAATGCCAACGCTGAAGATTCATGCGGCACTTGCCCAACTTGTAAAAAAAACACCTCCTTTCAATTCGCCGATCTCCATTTCAGTTTCCCATATTTCACCAAACCAAATAGCAAGGAAACCATATCAGATGATTACGGCGCAGAGTGGCGAAACCGATTGCTCCAATCTCCCTACTTTGGCATTGAAGATTGGATGAAAGAATTATCGAAGGATAACAAAAATCTCCTTTTTACGGTTCATGAAGCAGCCAATATTGTAAGAAAACTTTCTTTGAAATCTTTCGAGGGAGGGTATAAAGTTATGATCATTTGGATGGCTGAAATGATTGGTGAAGGCGTTGCAAATAAGCTACTGAAAATTGTTGAAGAGCCGCCTGCAAACACCTTGTTTTTCTTTGTTGCGAATTCTTCTGAAAATATTCTGAATACTATTCTTTCTCGTGTTCAAGTCATTCAAGTTCCTAAAATAGACGAAGCGTCTATTTCTTCAGGGTTAAAGCATTTGGGTGTAGACGAACAGAAAATTCCAGATATTGCTCACTATGCGGACGGTAGTTGGGATGTTGCGTTGCGTTTAAGGGACAACAACGACCCCAATGAATTCTTGGCTATGCAATTTCAAAACTGGATGAGGCACTGCTACTCTAAAAACGTTCCTGCCTTGCATGCTTGGTCTGAGAAAATGAATGACTTAACACGTGAAGATCTAAAGCATTTCATCTTGTATGCCTTAGACCAAATGCGTCAAAACTTAGTTTTGAATTATACTTCTGAAAGCATTTCTCGTTTTACTTCAAGTGAAAGGGCGTTTGCAAAAAAATTCTCTCCTTTTATTAATCACTTGAACATAGAAGAAATTATGTTTGAATTAGAGGCCGCTCATAGAAGCATCGGGCAAAACGCAAACAATAAAATTCTTTTCTTCGAACTGTCGATGCGCATATTTCGGTTGCTCAATCGAAAAGAAAAAGCATAAAAAAACACCTCCGAAGAGATGTTTTGTTTTTGAGGTCCCGAGCGGATTCGAACCGCTGTACGAGCTTTTGCAGAGCTCTGCCTAGCCGCTCGGCCACAGGACCCTTGCGGATGGCAAATATACATTCATTATTGAATAATCCATATCTTTTCAATACTCTTCCTACCAAATAATTGTATTTTCGCTGAAAACCTGTCTCATGAATAAAAAAGTTGCCATCATTGTTATTAGCATCCTTGGTGTTATCTGCCTTAGCCTTGCCTACTGGGTGAAAGTTAGTCGTGACCGTATTGTTACATTAGAAAATAGCATGGGCGCTTTAAATGTTCTTGCCATGGACGCGGCTAATGCCACCCCAGAACAAATTATTGAATTATATAAGTTGGCAGAAGATTCGTTAACAAGCATGAAAATGATGTACGATACTCTAACAACTGACAATACAGAAATGATGGCGCAGATTGTGGCGCAGAGAACTCAGATTGAAGGTCTCTTGAAGCGTGCTAAAAACAAAGATTACGACATTAAAAAACTTCTTGCTGAAACGCAAACATTGCGAAATATCATGAAGGGATACATTCATCAAATAGACTCGCTTCAAGTAGACAACGACCGCCTATTTGCGGAAGGTCAACAGGCCAAACAACAGGCCGTGGCTGCAGAAACGAGAAGCAAAACATTAGAGACAGATCTCAACTCGGCAAAAGAAATTGTTAAAGCAGGGTCTGTGCTTTCAACTGGTGGTTTCACGGCTACAGGTGTCTTTTCAAGAAACAGTGGCGCGGAGGCAACAACAGATCGCGCAACAAAATCTACGATGATAAAAACATCTTTTACATTGCGTGAAAATAGAATTGTGAAAGCAGGTAGAAAAACGCTTTATCTCAAAGTTATTGCGCCAAATGGAAGCACGCTAAACGGAAAAGGTGGCGGCAGTTTTACAGCTACGGGCCAAGCTGATACCTTCGGGGCGTCACGTGAAATTGATTATCAAGGTGCCGATACGGATGTAAGTATTTATTTCACACCTAACTCTGCATTGGATAAAGGATCTTATCGCCTAGAAATTTATGAGGGTGGTAATTTAATTGGAAAATCAGAAGTCGTTCTAAGATAACACCATGAAAAAAGCCCTGAAAATTGTACTCATCACTTTCGGGTCAATAGCTATTCTTATTGGATTGCTTTATGTGACTGGAAACGGTTATCTGCCTCGCGGTATTTACTGTACTTACCTCCACGGCAAGAGTAAACCCGATATCGACGATTTGCAGCTTTTCCATACGAGAAAAATAAACAACGGAGTTGCTGTAAATCTTCCTGCGAAATTAAATGTGTTGTCGAATGAAAATGTTGCGTTTTTAAACTCAACAGAATCTGAAGCATTTTTAGTTTTCAAGAACGATTCGCTTGTGTCTGAATGGTACGGGAGTTATGGCGCTGACTCTGCACATTGGAATTCTTTTTCCATGTCGAAAAGTGCTATTTCGCTGCTCATTGGCTGCGCGCTTCAAGACGGAAAAATCTCTTCTCTTCAAGACCCTATTTCAAAATACATTCCATGGAACGGCAAAGAAGTTTCCTTGGAACAACTCCTGCATATGAGCAGTGGAATTCCTTTCGGCGAAAGTTATAACAGCCCTTTCGGGTATATGGCGAGAGCTTATTATGGAAGCGATTTAAAGTCTATTACAGCACCCTTTCAAGTTGAACAAACGCCAGGAACCTATTGGTCGTACGAAGGCGGAAATACAGTGTTGTTGGGAATGGTCCTCGAAGCTGCAACACAAAAGAAAATTTCGAATTATTTCGAAGAAAAAATATGGTCTAAAATAGGGGCGTCGTCTCCAGCGTATTGGAACTTAGATAAAGAAAACGGTTTTGAAAAACCTTTCACGGGAATCTATGCAACGGCAAAAGATTTCGGAATGCTCGGGCAATGTATTTTACATCACGGAAAAGTAAATGGAGAGGTAGTCATTGACTCTACTTTTTTAGCGCAATCATTCGAACCATGGACGATTCAAGATGGCAACAATTCAATATGTGACTGGTATGGTTTGCATTGGTGGATGGGCGAAATAGACGGAGTAAAATTCAAATCGGCGCGTGGAATGCGCGGGCAATACATTGTTATGATTCCGGAAAAAAACATGGTCATCGTTCGTATTGGACACCAACAGTCGAAAGAGCGTGTTAATCACATGCCTGTAGATCTCTTCACTTACATTCGAATGGGACTGGCTAGTTAATAAGCACGTTCCGCGCGGCCTTCCATATAATTAATGAAGGCCTTGTTCACTACCTTATTTCCACCAGGGGTCGGATAATTTCCTGAAAAATACCAATCGCCTTGGTTATTCGGACAAGCGTTATGAAGACCTTCAATGGTTTGGAACAGTACGCTAACCTTGGCTTTCGTGCCTTCCGGAGTAACAAGCTTCGCAACCATTTCTGAAATTTCTTCTTGCGTGTAGGCTTCGTAAACCTCCTTCACATAATTCCTTACTTGCTCTTTTGGAACACCTTCTTGTTCCTTGCATTTCATGTAAACAACATCCAGTATTCCCTCTTTACCGTCCCTTTTCAACAAAGCAACGATCGCCTGAAACGCAATGAAATCGCCCATTTTCGCCATGTCAATACCATAACAATCGGGATATCGAATTTGCGGTGCGGAAGAAACAATGATGATTCTTTTCGGCTCTAAGCGGTCTAACATTTTAATGATAGACTTCTTCAAGGTCGTTCCGCGAACAATAGAGTCGTCAATAACCACAAGCGTATCAACTCCCGGTTTCACAGTGCCGTGTGTAACATCGTACACATGCGAAACCATTTCATCACGTGCAGAATCTTGTGTAATGAAGGTGCGCATTTTCACATCTTTAATCGCAATCTTCTCTATTCGCGCTCGCTTGCGAACTATAGCTTCTATCTCTTCGTTTGACCATGAACCTGATGTTAATTTTTCAATTTTAACATCATTCAAATGGTCTTCTAACGCTTTAATCATTCCATAAAAAGCCGTTTCTGCTGTGTTAGGAATGAAAGAAAAGACCGTGTTTTCCAAGTCATAATTCACTTCTTGTAAAACGCGAGGAACAATGTTCTTTCCTAAATCTTGACGCTCTTGATAAATCGAAGCGTCGTTTCCTCTCGAAAAATAAATTCGCTCAAATGAGCAAGGTGTTAAAGCTGCCTGGGGCTTAATTTCTTTCATGGAAGAACTCCCGTCCTTCTTCACCACGTATGCACAGCCAGCGGGTATTTCTTTAATCTGATCAAGCGGAACATTAAATGCGCTTTGAATAGGTGGGCGCTCACTGGCTACAACACAAATCTCTTCGTCTTCATAATAAAATGCCGGACGAATTCCGTTTGGATCACGGTAAACAAAAGCGTCTCCATGACCCAACATTCCTACCATTGCGAACCCGCCGTCCCAATCTTTACTTGCGCGTTGAAGCACACGTTGAATGTCTATATTCTTCGCTATTAACTCTGAAATTTGTTGGTTGGAATATCCTTGTTGGTTGTATTGATTGAACAGAACTTGGTTTTCTTCGTCAAGAAAATGACCAATCTTTTCCATTACGGTTACTGTGTCTGTTCTCTCCTTCGGATGCTGTCCCAATTCAACAAGAAGTCCAAACAACTCGTCTACATTGGTCAAATTGAAATTCCCTGCAAGCACCAGATTACGGGTCATCCAGTTGTTTTGTCTTAAAAACGGATGACAGTTTTCAATGCTATTTCCGCCATAAGTTCCGTATCTCAAGTGACCCAAGAATACCTCACCTGTAAAGGCGTAATTATTCTTTAGGTGTTGTGCATTTTTAAGTTTGTCTGGGTGCTTTTTTGCCAACTCGGCAAAGCGACTCATTACTTTCGCAAACACTTCACGAACCGGCTGAGCATCGTTGCTTCGAATACGAGAAATGTATTTTTTTCCGGGTTCTGGATCTAACTTAATGTTCGCTAAACCTGCGCCATCTTGGCCTCGGTTGTGCTCTTTCTCCATGAGGAGATACATTTTATTTAGCCCGTAAAAAGCAGTTCCGTATTTATCGGTGTAGTGCTGAAGAGGTTTCTTCAGTCTTAAAAATGCGATCCCGCATTCGTGTTTGATAGCGTCACTCATGGAGTGAAAAATAGTTTGCCGCGAAGATAGTCTATGCTTCGCGAATGTTGGAAAGAATTAAAATCATTTCTCTGTTTGGAAAAGTAATTTTTCAATATTCTTTGAAAAAATCTTTACGTTGAAAAAATTAGCTTAGAGAAAAATAACGATTATGAAAACAATTACACTACTCGCGAGCTTGCTTCTTTCTCTAGGAATGGCAGCTCAATCTCACGGTGAAATCTTCGGAAAAATCATCGACGAAAACAATAACCCCATTGCAGGCGTAATTGTCCGAGCAGAAAACAACGGAATTGTAGTCGGGGCAGCAACGGATGAAAGGGGTGTTTACCGCATCAACGGTGTTGAGCCCGGCACCTATACACTTTTCTGCGACCTCATTGGCTACAGCCAACTTCAGGTTAGCGATGTGCTGGTGAAGTCTGATCAAATTCGAAAATTATCTGATCTCACGCTAACAACAGCCAGTTATGGTACGGGTGGACCCGTTATTATTCACGCAGAGAAACCGCTTATTGACATTAACGGAGGAACCGCAATTTCGTTAGGGGCAAAAGAGCTAAAAAACAACGCTGCTGCGAACGGTGGGTCTTTGAAGGCAATTCTCTCTTCTATGTCAAGTGACATAAAAACGAGCGATCGTGGCGAAGAACTTTATTTCCGCGGAAGCCGCTCTGGTAGTGTTGTGTACTACATAGATGGGGTGAAAATTCATGGAGCACCGTTGAATATTCCTTCAAGTGGAATAAATAACATAACAGTATACACTGGTGGTGTGCCAGCGAAGTATGGTGACAGCACCGGGGGGTATGTTGTAATTGATACAAAGTCATTCCGAGACGCAGCTCGAGATTAAAAGTCAAGTCTTAGCGTATTAAGTCTTTGTTTTTTGTAAACCTTTTGGTTTGTAGGGAGTTAGGTTATAAATTTAGTCCGATAACATTAACCTAACCCCTTTTATTATTTTGCAAAAAGGAACTTTCCATTGCACGAAACATGCTGTAATAAACGCTCTTACCGATCTCCTTCACAGAGAGAGGTTTTACATTCGTGACATTAACGATAGAAAAGGGTTTATCTACGCTCAACAGGGGTTGAGATTTTTTGCCGTAGGAAGAACTTGTGTCATACGAATTATTGAAAACAGCGCAGACGTGGAAGTTGAAGTTCGTTGTTCAAACAAACTCGGTATTGGCATTCCCGGAATTACTGGCTCTATTGAACGAAAAATTCTTCTGCGCCTTCAAGACGAATTGTAGTCTAAGCCACTATCTTCGGAAAAATTTTCTTGTATGAAAAAGTTCGGAGGCCTTTCCACATGGATATTTATCGCTTTGTTTATCGGAATTGGTGTGGGTTACGCGTTAAATGTTTCCTACCCTGCCCCTGCCCAAAAAACGAAAAAAGAGGCGCTGGAACTACTTTCTAAAGAACTGTCCAGTCAGCCAACTTCCGCAGCCAACGAACTTTCGGCTATTGTTTCAAACGATTCTATTTCGGAAAATGAAAAATACGATGCCGCCCTTGCTTGCATCAACAGAACAAAAAATGCTTCAACAGAAATATCAAAATATCAAAAGAGTATTGATGTTTCCGAAGTTCAAAACGCGACGCTTAAAAAAATCTTAGAGATTCTTTCAATCTTTACAGACATCTTTCTTCGTTTGATTAAAATGATTATCGCTCCGCTTGTGCTTGCCACGCTGGTTGCGGGTGTTGCGAAATTGGGCGATATGAAAACGGTGGGGCGTATTGGAGGAAAGACCATGCTGTGGTTCGTTTCTGCCTCTTTTATTTCGTTGTTGCTCGGGGCTTTGTTGGTGAATTTCTATCAGCCAGGAAAATCACTTCAAGTTCCCCTTCCTCCAGAAGCTATGGAGTCGGGGATTGATAAAGCTGCGCTAACGCTTAAGGGTTTTGTGGTTCACATTGTTCCTTCAAGCGTTATCGAGTCTATGGCTACAAATGAAATTCTTCAAATTGTCATTTTTGCATTGTTCTTCGGAACAGCAACTGCCGCACTTGGTAAAAAGGGTGAGATTATCGTAAAAGCAATGGATGCCCTAGGGCACGTCATGCTGCGAATAACATCTATGGTCATGTATGTCGCACCTTTTGCGGTGTTCGCGGCCATGGCCTCGGTTGTTGCAAAAAAAGGCATAGGCGTTCTTTCATCATACGCGCTCTTCATTGGAGAGTTTTATAGCGGACTTTTTTTACTTTGGATCATCTTAATGTTCGTCGCTTTTCTTATTGTTGGAAAGCGCGTGAAGCAATTGATTGCGCGAATAAAGGCCCCTCTGCTTCTTGCTTTTTCCACGGCGTCTAGTGAAGCTGCTTACCCTAAATTGTTAGAAGAACTCGAGCGTTTCGGATGTAGAAACCGCATCGTGAGTTTCGTGCTACCGCTGGGTTATAGTTTCAATTTAGATGGAAGTATGATGTACATGACCTTTGCAAGTTTATTTATTGCGCAGAGTTATGGGATAGATTTAAGTTGGGCAGATCAAGCTGCTATGCTCCTTACGTTAATGATTACGAGTAAAGGAATTGCCGGTGTTCCGCGAGCATCTCTTGTTGTTATTGCTGGAACCTTAGCCACATTTGGAATTCCCGAAGCGGGACTCCTGCTACTTCTTGGGGTAGATCACGTTCTTGACATGGGAAGATCTGCCACCAACGTAGTTGGAAATGCGGTGGCTGCAGTGGCCGTGAATCGCTGGGAAGAGAAGAATTACAATCCAAAGGAAGAAAACGATTAGCTCAATTCTATTTCGTCGATTAAGCGCACATCCCCTATAAATCCTGCTATTAACGCTACCTGATGGTTTGCTTCACTTATCTCTTCAAGTGGCTCCAATGTTTCTGAATTTGCTACAGTGAAATATTGAAGTTCAATCTGTTCTTTTTCAATAAACAATTCAGTTGCTTCAGCAATGAGCGCGTTCACATTGTTTTTTGATTTATTGTCGCGAACAAACAATAACGCTTTTGAAAAGGCGGTAGCCAGCGTTGCCTGCTCACTTGAAAGTCTTTTGTTTCTTGAGCTCAGCGCTAAACCATCTGACGCTCTAACAGTATCACATCCTACTATTTCCACTTTAATTTCATCTCTTCTTACCCATTCGCGAATGACTGAGAATTGTTGAAAGTCTTTCTTGCCGAAAAAGGATTGGTGTGGAAGTACTATTTCAAATAGTCGTTTCACCACTGTTATAACACCGTTGAAATGTCCCGGTCTATAACGCCCTTCCCATTCCGATGTTAGGGTTCCAAAATTATAATCCCTCACCTCTTGTCCCGTTGGATACATTTCATTCACTGCCGGAAGAAACACAACATCGCAACCCGCATTCTTCAAAAGGTCAATATCTGCCTCTTCCGTTCGGGGATACAACAACAAATCTTTCGGGTCGTTAAACTGGGTGGGGTTTACAAAAATGGAGCAGATTACCACATCACACAACGCTTTCGCTCTTGCTATCAACGACAGGTGACCCTCGTGCAAAGCCCCCATTGTGGGCACAAAACCTATAATTCGGTTTTCGTTCCTGCACTTTGTGCTAAACGCCCTCATCTCATCAACATGCTGTAAAACAGCTATTTCGCACGAAGTTCCCTTCATTTCAGTATTTTAAGGCCAAAAAGTTGCAAAATTCAAAAAAGATTTATAATATCTTTGCAACCTGAACTCAGGCAAACCTAAACATCTCTATGCAAAAAACAAAAGTTCTTTTTGTAAGTCAAGAAATTTTTCCATTCACTCCGGAATCAACTATAGCGAATCAAGTTCGTCAAATCCCTCAAGCCATGCACGAAAGAGGCAAAGAGACTCGCATCTTCATGCCGCGCTTTGGAAAGATTAACGAACGCAGACATCAGCTTCACGAAGTTATTCGTTTGTCTGGAATGAATTTGATTGTAGACGATACTGATCACCCGCTAATTATTAAGGTAGCTAGTATTCCTCAAATTCGCTTGCAAGTATATTTCATCGATAACGAAGAATTCTTCCATCGAAAAGCTTATTTGAACGATGAGGCGGGAAAACCTTTCTCTGACAACGGTGAGCGCATGATTTTCTTTTCGAAAGGTGTGCTTGAAACAGTTAAGAAATTAGGTTGGGCCCCAGACATCGTGCATTGTCACGGTTGGTTCTCTGCTTTAATGCCGCTTTACGTAAAGCATGTGTTTGCAGGAGACCCTCATTTTGCTGATAGCAAAATCGTGATTTCCTTATACAAAGACGATTTCGCGGGATCTATTGACAGAGGGCTTTCTAAAAAAGTTCAATTCGATCAAGTTGCTCCGCAATACTTAGGAGACCTTTCTACTTCAAACTATGTGAATTTAATGAAGGTTGCTCTTGCACATGCAGACGGCGTAGTTATTCACGATGAAGATATTAACCCAAAACTTATGGAAGAGGTGAATAACCTAAGCGTTCCCGTGCTTAAGGCATACGAGTGTGAAGATTTCCATAGCGCTATCGATGAGTTTTTCGATACGGTGCACGCGGCTAAACCAATTTTGATTGATTAACCTATGAGGAACACCCTCTTCTTGCTTTGTGCGCTTGTATTGTTTGCGGTTAGCGGATGTAAAAAGCCAACCGATTTGCAGGCAGATGGGCTTCTTCCGCAAGAAGACGTGTTGTACGCCAATCAGTCTGATACTACTCGAATTCTAAGTTATATCGTTCGAGAGGACACCCTTTCTACAGACGAGCTTTCGGCTTGTTTGTTAGGTTCCTACACCGACGAAACTTTTGGAAGAACGTTAGCGAGTTTCTCAACGCAATTCGTGCTTTCCGGAGCAAATCCCAGTTTTCCTGAAACCTTTGAGGTAGATTCTGTTATTTTCTCTGTGGCTTATACTGGTTATTCATACGGCTCTCTGGGTGAAGGATATTTATCTGTGAAAGAACTAAGCGCCGACTTGCCCAAAACAGGAAGCTTCAACAGTTCTTACAATGCACCTGCCTTGAACGAAAACTTGCTAGCAGATGCTTCTCAAACATTTCAATTCAAACCAAAAACATATTTATTTGGGACGGAAGATTCTCTTGCTCCCCAATTGCGTATTCCTTTAAAAACAAGTTTAGGCAATCGATTGTTGCACCCAGCAGACACAGCGGTCTTGGAATCTGATGAGAATTTTCAAACGTATTTCAAAGGATTAAAAGTAGAGGCTGGGTCTTACCCCATGGGAGTTGTAGCACTCGACCTCACAAACATCAACAGTAAAATTACCGTTTACTACCGCTTCGATAATGGCGGTTTGGCAGACACTACCTTCTATGAATTTCCGGTAACTTCTGATTGCGGAAGATATTCTCGACTTCAGCATTTTTATCAGTATGCCACGCAGCCCGAATTGCAAGAGCTTGTTACAACTGACACCCTTGCTAATCAAGCAATGACTTACCTGCAGGCTGGTGCGGGCACAAAGACAAAGTTGGTCCTTCCGAACCTGTTAGATCTTCAAATGAGCGAGGGGAGAATCATAAATAAAGCCGAGCTAATTGTGCCTTACGAGCCCGATTCAAGGTATGCGCCCACTTCTCAAATTTTCATCTTCTATCAAAACAGCGAAGGTACTTTGGTTGCTCTTCCCGATCAATTCAGTGGCACCGTTGGCGGTGGTGTAGAAGAAGGAAACAAGCGGTATCGTTTAAACATCACTCAATACGTTCAAAAAGTTATTTCTGGAGAATTAGAAAACGCGCCACTTTTCGTTGTCTCGGGCGCGGCCGGTGTATCTGTTAACAGAACCATAATACACGGTCCGGAATTTTCGGAAAACAATTTTGAAAATTTGCGGCTTGTTATTACTTATTCAAATTAAAAGTCATTCAATATGTGCGGAATCGTTGGTTATTTAGGCAATGAGCCAGTTTACGAAAAGGTTATTAAAGGACTTAGTCGATTAGAATACCGCGGATATGACAGCGCTGGAATGGCGTATATTGAAAACGGGGAACTCGTAGTTAAGAAATGTAAGGGAAAGGTTGTTGACTTAGAAAATGTTGTGGGTTCTGTTAAGCCTCTTTCACACATTGGAATCGGTCATACACGTTGGGCCACACACGGTGTTCCGAACGACGTGAACGCTCACCCGCATTGCAGCGGAGACGGTTCAATTGCGCTTATACACAATGGAATTATAGAAAATTACGCGTCCATTAAACAAGAGTTAATGAATCGCGGTCACGTGTTTTTAAGCGACACAGACACTGAAGTTTTGGTTCACTTGATTGAAGATGTTCGTAACGCTGAAGGTGTTCGTCTTTTCGAAGCGGTGCGTCTTGCTCTTTCTGAAGTGCATGGTGCTTATGCCATTGTAGTTTTAGACAAGTCAAACGCCGATCAGCTTATCGTAGCGAAGAAATCCAGTCCATTGGTAATTGGAATCGGGGCTAATGACGATTTCTATATCGCTAGTGATGCAACACCAATAATTGAGTACACCAAAAACGTAGTTTACCTGAACGATGAAGAAGTTGCTCGCGTAGATCGCACAACAGGATTAACCATTGTAAATATTGAGAACCAAGGTCAGACACCTTACATTCAAGCGTTAGAATTAAAGCTTGAGGCCATTGAAAAAGGCGGATACGATTCGTTCATGTTGAAGGAAATTCACGAGCAGCCTCGAAGTATTGAAGACTCTATACGTGGACGTGTGAACCTAAAAACCGGACTCATTAAAATGAGCGGAATAGATGAGCACGAAGAACGTTGGAAAACAGCTCAGCGAATTTTAATTGTGGCTTGCGGAACCTCTTGGCACGCGGGACTTGTTGCAGAATATTTGTTCGAAGACTTTGCGCGTATTCCGGTTGAAGTTGAATATGCGAGTGAATTCAGATATAGAAATCCAATCATATACCCTACGGATATTGTCATTGCTATTTCACAATCAGGAGAAACAGCAGATACACTAGCTGCTATTGAATTAGCGAAAGAACGTGGCGCATTAATTTTCGGCGTGTGTAATGTTGTTGGTAGTTCTATTTCTCGCGCTACGCATTGTGGAGCATACACACACGCAGGTCCTGAGATTGGCGTTGCATCTACCAAGGCATTCACGGCTCAGGTTGTGGTTCTTTATCAGATTGCATTGAGTGTTGCGCAAAAGCGTGGTGTTATTTCAAACGAAAGAACTAGCCGCTTGATGGCAGAATTGGGATCTCTTCCGTTAAAGGTTGAGCAAGTATTGAAGACAAATGCCATTACAGAGGCCATAGCTGAGATTTACCAGCATTGTTCAAACGCTTTGTATCTTGGAAGGGGTTACAGCTTCCCAGTAGCTCTAGAGGGCGCTTTGAAGTTGAAGGAGATTTCTTATATTCATGCTGAAGGATATCCGGCAGCTGAAATGAAACACGGACCTATTGCGTTGATTGATGAGAACATGCCTGTAATTGTCATTGCAACGGAAGGTGCATCTTACGAGAAGGTTGTAAGTAACATTCAAGAAGTGAAAGCCCGCAAAGGACAAATCATTGCAATTGTTACCGAAGGAGACAAAACCGTGAAAGGCATGGCTGATCACGTGATTGAAATTCCTCGCACCGACGATAGTTTGGTTCCTATTGTATCTGTTATTCCATTGCAGTTGTTCTCTTATCACGTTGCAATCATGCGAGGTTGCAACGTAGATCAGCCGAGGAATTTAGCGAAGAGTGTAACGGTGGAGTAGAACGAACGGGTATTTGGTTGGTCTGTTAGAAAATGTAACTGGAGACAATAGTTTATAAACGAAGTAAAATTCAATGTATTACTTCAATACTATTTTCATCATTTTTTCTGCGATTCTCTCTTGTAACCCGTATGCAATTAATTCCGCGATTATATCCGCTTTCGACATTTCGCTTTCAAAGTGCATCTTTGATGCTAGTTGATGCCATCTATCAAAAGCTCCGTCTCCGATTTCTTTTTTGATTTCATTAATTAACTGCTGATATTTATACAGCGATTCCTGTTCCTTTTCTTTTGTAATAGATATAAGATCTTTTTCAAAAGCCATTTGCCTAATTTTCTCTTCAGTTTGTACTTCCTTACCTAACCGCTCTTTTCCTACAAAACTTATGGATTTTAATAATTGTCTAGACTCGCGATATCGGAAAAAAGGTATTACAAAACAAGTAGTCGAAAGGACCACAGTACACAACACTTTATTGTGGAACAAATTTAAAAGAACAAAAGTCAATGCAAAATATAAAAAAGCGGATGTAACAAATGCTGTCAAATATCCTATAAAATTACCCAAATGTGAAAACACCTGCTCTTGAAGCTGATAAGAAAAAACAAAAAACGCCAAAATACATATTAATAAGTAGATTGTATCTGAGCTATTATTTTCTTCAGATGTAATTTTTTTAATATCAAAAATATTCATTTTCAGCAACCTACTTTTAGTCTGTGATTTTAACAGATTACTTTCAAAAAAAACCTGCTCTCGGATAACTATATTTTTAACATGCGGTGAAAAAAAATAAGTGCCCTCCTCTAATTTATTCCCCTTTGAATCTTTTGAAATAAAACCAATTTTCGGGCAATGATAAACCTGTCCCGAAACCGTTACTTCCTCAATAGACAAAAATGAATTATTTCTCTCCTGTGTATATGACGTGTCGCTATTTTCAACTAATGCATTCCCTAGCCAAAATTTAGACCTTTCATAAGTCCTAAAAGTTTCTTCCCATTTTTTACCCACAAAAAGAAATTCCGGCTTTGTTCCATCGAATTGATTGTTTATCGATTCTTCGATTCTGAACGGCAAAACGAACCTTGAACTCTCTTTGACGCTTGAAATATCAAAACTCATGACACTATTCTCACCTAATTCTATGTTGTCTTGTTTTGAAACATAGACATATCGACTCAACTTAGTGTTCCTACGAAGAAAGGGTTCATCATTAAATTGAAAGGGACCGTCATCAATTACGCAAGAATGCTTCAAAATAAAACAGGGAGTTGAATCAAAAATAGTATCTCGATTAAGCACAACCACTGTATCCAAAAAACTTCCTAAATCCGCTGTCTCTATCTCATAAATCCACGAATCACCTGGAAACACATCTTGATACTTAAATATCACAGGGCAGAATCTCAAATCAGTTTGATTTGAATACTGAATATTCTTTTCACACCCGAACAGTAGTATTAAAAATAAAAAAGCTAGTTTTTTATGTGTTTGCATTTGATCTTGTTTCTTTTACCAAAACTAGCAAAGTAATAAATTTCCTTCAGAATAAATTAGCTTTCTTCCAAACCCAGCGCATTGTTATTGAGTCCAAGGTGTCTCAAAACTAAATTTCTTTGAGCAAAAACACCGGAACTCCAAATTAACAGCAACGAAAATATCATTCTTCTTCTCATAGTAAAAGGGTTATTTAAAATAAATAGACATCACTTCACAACCAACGTGTCCCCGTTTTTCAGGAAAATATTTACTTCTGAATAAACGTATTTTCTTCTGAACTCATCTCGTTGTTCTTGAGTCCACGATCTCATGATAACTGCAAGTTCATGTTGAGATTCTAAAGATCTTGATCTTGAAGTAGATTGAGATTTATTTGGTGATTGAATAACCACGGTCTTTTCAGTTGAACAACTAGAAATGGTTATCAGGATTAAACTTATCAAAACGAGAGTTTTCATGTTTCTTAATTATTTATAAACAACCACTAAATTCAGAACTGCATAGAATCCGTTTCTACCTTTCCATACACCATATTTTGTCGAAACACCACTTGTAATAATAAATTCATGGCCAGATCTTGTTTCTTTACCCCACGCATCTCTTATGACCATGCAATGATCTGGTGAGGTTTCCCACAAATCCACTATTGATTTGGCGTAATCACGGTATGTAACAAGTCTATAATTTCTCGAATTAAATAAACATATTTCAAAACCGTCAACTACATTACCGCCGTTCTTAAATCTAAATTTCGAGGAACATTCTTTTACGACAGAAAACTCAATTTTATCGGTATATAACTCAGATCTTCCATCTGGGTGGTAGACATGCTGTTCTTTTTGCAGAATCCAACATCTAGGCTTTGAAATATTATCACTAATCACTCGCGAGTAGTGCATATTATAATTACCCAATGAATCTCTTACCACATTAATCTCAACAATAATTAGACTATCCAATAGACGATAATCAATGTTTGTAAAGTCCATTGCTTTAGAACCATTTCTTTGGGCTAAACATATACATGGAAGTATGGTGAAAATCGCGATGAATAATATGATATTACTTCTCATTGTATTTACTTCTTGCTACTGGAACGCTCATTTTACATTCGATATTACGTTATGAGTTAATTTCAACTCAATACCGCGTTTGAATTATTTCGACCAAACAAAAAAGGGCCTCTTTCGAGGCCCTTTTCATAATTCTTAAACTTCAATTAGAAGTGGAAGTGAACCAATACAGCCGCTGGAGCAACTCCGAACGCGTTGTTATCAGTATCAAGACCGAAAGAAGAAGACTTTCCACCTGTTACAGCGTCAGCTCCTTGGATAGTCGTTTCAGAAGCACCAGTGCTAGAGAAACCTAATCCCCATCCGAATTCACCACCGATAGAAATCTTAGGTAAAACGAAATACTCAGCACCAACGAAAGCGCGAACGCCTAACCCGAAAGTAGAACCAGCTTTTTCTTCAGTGATATCACCTGCAGCAGCACCTGCTCCGTACTCGTAAGAAGTTTTGCTTCCACCAAGAGAAATCATTGCCATTGCGCCGTAGTAACCTTGAAGACGTGTGTTTCCACGACGGTTTTCAATACCACCACCTAAAGTAATGTTGTTGTAACTGTTTGTAACAACATCTTCATTTGTTCCATTTGGTGTGGTTACTTTATCAGAACCAAACCCAACGCGTACCATTCCGCGGTAAGCCATTTTGTCTGTCATGAATTTCTTTCCGGTGATAGCTGTTGCTCCGTTGGTGAAGCCCATTCCGAAACCAGTGTTTGTTCCACCGTTCACCATGTTACCGAAGTAAGACAACATTGAAGAAGCGTCGGCACCAATAGCGTAGTCGCCAGCTTCTGGTAAATAGTTTTCACCTTTCTTAGATGTTAACTGAGCATTCATTGTGCCCACTAGCGCTATTGAAGCGCAAAACAAAAAGATTTTTTTCATAATAAAAAAGTTTGATTTCGTCAAACTTATGAGTTAGAAGGGCTGATGCATCTCACTTGTATTTAACATTTCAACAACAGCTCGTTAATAAGGAAATTATCTCCGTAGAATCAGCACGTTAACTATTTCAACAAATAAAAAAGGGGCCGAAGCCCCTTACATTTTTCTCTCAAAATATTACTTTATAATGTTGTAAAGCTCTTTTAGGTTGGGCTCTAGAATAATTTCAATTCTGCGGTTTCTTGCTTTATCCTCAGCGTCCAATGGATGATACTCGCTTCTTCCCGATGCCGATAGTTGCGTTGGGTCAATTGTACTGTTCGAGGTAATTAATTTTATTACTTCCGTAGAGCGCAATACGCTTAATTCCCAGTTGTCTCTAGGTATAAGTCCGGCAGAATTAATCTTATCCGTGTCTGTATGACCTTCAACAGTAATATTCAAATCTTTTTCATCTTGAATAATTTTTGCTAATTGAATGATCGCTGCTTTTCCATCTGGATTAATATCTGTCTTTCCTGAAGGGAATAACAATTGCGCTTCCATACTTACGTAAACCTTTCCGTTTTCTTCACGTACTGAAATTCCTTTGTTCTTATAGTTCAGCAACGCTGCTTCTAGCTTCGCTTTCAGCATCTCACTTGCGCTCCGTTGCGCTTGCAGAAGAGAATCCAGTTCTTTAATTTTTATTTCTCTGTCGAACAAATCCTTTTGTGCTTTCGCTAAGGCGGCCTGTTTTTCTTTCACCGACTTCTCTAATTTATATAAAGAATCCTCCTTCACTTGAAGCGCTTCCTTTGCCTTTTCTAAATCGCGAAGTAACTTCCTGTTCTCATCTAACGAGCTATTTAACAGCTTCTCGTTCTTAGATAAAAGCTCGTTATTCAAGTCATTCACCTTGTCATACATGACACGCAACCGGCGGTATTCCTTCCCGTAAAGAAGGGTGTCTTCGTTCAACTTGCTAACCGATTTCTTTAGGGTTTCTATCGTGGTTCCCTGCTCCTTTGTTGTTGCACTAATGTTGTCCAGTTTCCGCTGCAATTCTTTGTTCTCGGCATCAGACTCATCCTTCGCCGTTTTCACTTCCGCGAATTTTCGTTGCGGCACACAGCCCACAAAACCAATAGCAACAATCAATGCTAAGAATAGAACCACTTGAATCTTTCTCATATTTCTTTTAATGTCTTTCAAAATTGCAGCACAAATTCAACACACTCAATCAAAATATTTTGAATTGTTAACCACGAGGTGTTCGTCAAGTTTCAAAATGAGTTGTGATCTGATTCAAATTCGAGGGCATTTTCGTGGCCATGAACAGCATTTCATTCCACAATGAAGGTACTAAGCCTAAAACTCCTTCAAAACGGCTTTTAAAGGCCTGGATTAAAGAATTTGTCTCGAATCACGGCAAAAAGGTCGGTGAATTAGCTTTTGTTTTTTGTTCTGACGAAAAAATCCTTGAGGTTAATCAAAATTTCCTCCAGCACGACTATTACACCGACATTATCACATTCGATTATTGTGAGGGTGAAATTGTCGCCGGTGACATTTATATTAGCGTGGAACGTGTATCTGAAAATGCTCTTTTTCACAAAGTAGAATACACGCATGAACTGCTCCGCGTTTTGGCGCACGGTGTTCTTCATCTCATTGGTTTTCAAGATAAAAAAGAAAATCAGAAAGCTGAAATGACTAAAAATGAAGACTTGTGTATGTCATTATTTTTTACTAAATTCGCGCAATAATCACTCGTTATAAAAGAGTTGAAAATACGTTTCACGTGAAACATTAAAAAAATGAACAAACATTACAATATCATAGTTATTGGCGCTGGACATGCGGGAAATGAAGCCGCTGCTGCCGCTGCTAATCTGAAAAATAGCGTTTTATTAATCACAATGGATATGAATAAAATAGGGCAAATGTCCTGTAATCCTGCCATGGGTGGTGTAGCTAAAGGTCAAATAGTCAGAGAGATAGATGCGCTTGGTGGTTATAGTGGAGTAGTCTCAGACCTCTCTGCAATCCAGTATCGAATGCTTAATTTAAGTAAGGGTCCCGCTATGTGGAGCCCTCGTACTCAGAACGACCGTATGCTATTCGCTGAAGAATGGCGCAACGCCCTGGAACAAACTCCAGGCGTAGATTTTTGGCAAGACTCGGTGAACGAGATTATTATAGAAAACAACCGGGTCAAAGGGTTGAAAACCGCACTGGGCATGACTTTTTCATGTGATGCTGTAGTTATTACAAGCGGAACATTTCTAAATGGTGTTATTCATATTGGTGAGAAGCAATTCGGGGGTGGTAGAATAGGTGAGAAAGCTTCTCATGGAATTACAGAACAGTTGGTTTCATTGGGGTTTCGCGCAGGTAGAATGAAAACAGGAACACCTCCGCGCATTGATGGAAGATCGCTAGATTATTCGAAAATGGAAGTGCAGGAGGGTGATGTAAATCCTCAAAGATTCTCCTTCATTCATCAGCCAAAAATTACTCAGCAAAGATGTTGCTGGATAACAAACACCAATAGTTTCGTGCATGAGGTTCTTGCAACAGGGTTTGAACAAAGCCCAATGTTTACGGGAAGAATCACTGGAACAGGGCCGCGCTACTGTCCGTCTATTGAAGATAAAATAACACGCTTTGCTGATAAAGATTCACACCAACTATTTGTAGAACCTGAGGGTTGGAAAACAGTGGAAATTTATCTCAACGGATTCTCTACAAGCTTACCTGAGGAAGTTCAACAAAAAGCATTGAACCTCATCCCAGGATTTGAAAATGCGAAAATGTTCCGACCGGGATATGCCATCGAATACGATTATTTTCCACCAGATCAATTGAAGCCAACGCTTGAAAGCAAGGATGTTTCAGGATTATTCTTTGCCGGACAAATCAATGGAACAACAGGGTATGAAGAAGCTGCGGGACAAGGAATTATTGCAGGGATCAATGCGGGATTATTTGTTCAAGAAAAGGCTCCGTTTATTCTGAGAAGAGACGAAGCGTATATTGGTGTGCTCATTGACGATCTTATAACTAAAAGCACAGACGAACCCTACCGTATGTTCACGAGCAGAGCAGAATACAGAACATTATTAAGACAAGATAACGCCGACGAAAGATTAACGCCATTATCTCATGCTATTGGACTAGCCTCAGATCAACGCCTTGAATTGCTTGAAAAGAAGAGAGAAAACATTAAATCTGTGATGAAAGTCATTGAAAAAACATCTACCTCCCCTGAAGAAATAAATGAGTTGCTACAAGAAAAGGGCAGCGCGCCTATTGATCAAAAATTGAAACTTATCACTCTTCTTACCAGACCTCATGTGAGTTTAGAGGATATAATATCAAAGAATAGTGTCTTAGAGGCTCAAATTTCAACTCTAGGTGAGGAAAGGGTGGAAGTGGTTGCTGCTGTAGAAATAGCCGTAAAATACGCCGGTTATTTGCAACGAGAAAGGGATATGGCTGATAAGCTTACAAGACTTGATCATATTCAACTTTCTCCAGAGTTTGATTACCTCAAACTCACATCCATGAGTATTGAAGCAAGGCAAAAACTTTCTAAGATTAGACCATCAACTGTAGGACAAGCGAGCCGAATTAGCGGTGTGAACCCTTCTGATGTTTCAATACTCCTAATTCATTTAGGCAGATAGTTTCATGTGAAACCAACTACTTTTTTTCTTTCAATTTAATGCCATCTACTTTGTAGAGCTTTCCTTCTTGGTAAGTAACTGTATTGATATAAATTCCATCTTCATCGAAATACATCCAATCTCCTTCTAACTCGCCACCTTCATATTCCCCCTTCATTTCGTTTTTTCCGTTCGAATAAAAATATTCGTGCTTTCCCACAGGCGCGCCTAATTCAAATTTCCCTTCAAACATTTTAGTTCCATTGGAATGTGTAAAGACCCAAAGACCATTTCTTTCATCATCAACATATTCACCTTCTTCTTTGTGATCGTTTATCGATCGATACCATTTCCCTTGTTTCAATCCATCTCCATAATCACCCTCTAAAACAACAACGCCAAGGCTGTCGTTTTCTACATAATGCCCATCTAATTTTCCTTTTCGATAAGATTCCTCTCTGAGTACAATTCCATTCGAATAATACCACAACCACTTTCCTGAAATAAAATTATTATCATACTTTCCGAGCTGCTCTACCTTTCCGTTTTCGAAATAATACTTCCAATCACCATTCTTTTTTCCATTTAAATAACTACCAACCGAACGAACTTTTCCGCTTGGAAAATAGTATTTCCATTCCCCTATTTCTCTGTTCAATGAATCGTATTTGCCTTCGGCTTGCATAATATCATTCAAGTAGAGTCTAGAAAAAATTATGTTTCCCGTGGAATCTAGGGTTTGAAACGTTCCGTGTTTCAGGCCATTCTTCCTACCTCCGCGTTCAATTACTCTTCCCTTCTCATCGTAAAATTTTTCTATTCTTACAAATTCTGTTTCCTCTGTGTTCTCTTTTAAAATACCATTTTCATAAAATTCAAACTTTAAAAATTCTCCCTGTTTGTTGTATACTTTGAAGGTTCCTTCCTTCAATCCTAGTTGATAATTTCCTTCCTCTTTCAACTTTCCATTCTCTCTTAACTCAATCCAAAGTCCAACACGTTGATTGTTTCTATTGTACCTATTGATTTTTTCTTCGGAATAAATAAGACCGTTCTTGTATGTACGCCTGGTAATTATCCTTGTGTCTTCTGCATATTCGAAATATTTTCCTTCTATCAGATTATTGGTATAATTGTACGATGCGCTGAGCTTTCCCGAAGAAAAATACTCATACGCTGGACCATCTTTAATATCACTTTTGAATGTAATAGCCCGTTCTTTCCTACCAAGTGAATCATACAAACATTCGAAACCCTGTTTCAAGTTCTCTTTGTATTCTATTGATTGCTGTAAACTACCATCGACTCTAAAAAACTTCCACGTGGAATCTAGCTGAAAATCTTTTCTATTTCCTTCCGATTTCAATATTCCTGAATCGTAATAGTTCTTCCAATAACCGTTTGGTTTACCTTGCTCTAAATATCCTTCGCTGCTCTTCTGGCCATTGGTGTAATAGAATACCTTGAACTCTTTTTGAGACCAAACTGAAAGTTGGTTAGCGAGCAAAAGAGCGATTAATATTCCGAATGGTTTCATTTTTCAAAGGTCGTTATGATTTCTAATTCAAAACGAATTTGACACTAACTTTGTTTTCACCAACATCTATTATGTAATTATAATCTTTATAAAAGAAAATAGTAATAGTAATAGGGCTGTTAATTCCGTCAGTAAGTTTTTCTTTCAATCCTAGGAATTTACGATATTATCAATGAAGTAACATGTTCTTAACAACTGAAAGAGATCTAATCATTTGAATTTGAATATTCTTACAGGAAATGAACAGAGTTATAAAAATACTGGTGTGTTCGTAATCTGTAGGACGTAATAACTTCTTTTGTGTTAATGAATTTCGTTTATAATAAATTCAAACTAGTGAGAACTTAATTTTGATAGAAAATCATTCTGTATAAGGGCAATGTTTTATTGAAAGTAAAAATTTTGTTTTGATCAGTTATTCACAAGTTAAACACACAAAAAAGAGCGAGTTGTTAAAAGACCCCACTTTCCATTCACATTGTTATTCAAAACAGAAAAGAAGAGAATAAGTTTGTATTAAACGAATATTTTATGAAGCTTTATATAGGTTCTGATCATGCTGGTTTCGAAATGAAAGAAACCCTAAAAGACTGGATGGTAAAGGAATTCCCATCTATTCAAATAGAAGATAAAGGCTGCCCAACAGCAGATAGCTGTGACTATGCGGATTATGCGCACACTGTTGCGGAAAGTGTAGATAATGATTCAAGTGGAATTTTGCTTTGCGGTTCTGCGAATGGAGTGAGTATTGCGGCTAATAAACACGCTGGTGTAAGAGCTGCATTATGTTGGACGGAAGAAATTGCAGTTCTAGCTCGTCAGCATAACGATGCAAATATCTTATCTATACCAGCAAGATTTGTCACAATAGAAGTAGCAAAGGCAATGGTTAGAGCTTTTTTAAACACGCCTTTTGAAGGAGGAAGACATGCGAAACGTGTAGAAAAAATTGATTTGTAAAATGAAAAAAATAGTAGGAATTTTTTGTGTTTGTGCTGCTCTTTCAACGAGTGCACAAAACGCGTTGGATGCGCATGACAAGCGAAATACGTACATGAACACCATTACGGTTAAGGAACTCAAGGAACAATTATTCGTTTTAGCAGCGGATGATTTTGAGGGCCGAGAAACGAGTAAGCCAGGACAGAAAAAAGCTGCTGCGTATTTAGAGAATTACTACGAATCTTTAGGATTGAAGAAGGGTTCTATGACTGGTGTTCAGCAGCAGAGCTTTCCATTACGTAAGCGAAAATTAACTTCAACAATTCTTACTGTAAATGGAAAGAATTACGAAAGTTCGAAAGACATATTTTCTTTAGACGGTGAAGGTTTAGAAGGAACAAAGACTTTTTCAAGAATTGTTTTTGCGGGATATGGAATAACACAAGGTCGGTACAACGACTATAAAGGATTGGATGTAAAAGATGCTTTAGTTGTTGTTATGGACGGTGAACCGAAAACAAAGAAGGGGAAGTCAATTATTTCAGGGGACGCTGAACAATTGAGCGACTGGTCGTATGATCCAGGTTTGAAGGTTGCTTTAGCTCAAGAAAACGGAGCAAAGGCAATTGTTGTTATCCGCCGCGATTACGCAACATTTTTACCGCGCGTTAAGTTTTGGTTAGAATCAGAAAAGATGGAATTGATTGAAGATGTGGATGTGGCTATTGCTACAGGTATTCCATTGATTTTTACCAATGAAAAATCTGCCAACGAGTGGTTCAACTTAGACATTGCAAAGAATTTAGATGGTTTAAAGAAAAAGAGAAAACCATTTTTTTCAAATAAAACCATAAGACTTTGTGAAAGAGAGGTTGCGGTTTCGTTGAATGTAAGTGTAACAGATGAAATTGTTTCCAGTGAAAATGTATTGGCATTTATTGAAGGAAGTGATGCAACGTTGAAGAATGAAATCGTTGTTGTGTCTGCTCACTATGACCATATTGGTATTGTGAACGGAGAGATTAACAACGGTGCAGACGATGATGGTTCGGGAACCGTATCAGCCATGGAAATTGCAGAAGCGTTTATTCAAGCGAAAAATGAAGGCAATGGTCCTAAAAGAAGTATTCTTATTCTTCATGTAAGTGGCGAAGAAAAGGGATTGTTTGGAAGTGATTATTATACAAGACATCCGGTGTATCCTTTGGAAAACACTGTTTGTGATTTGAATATTGATATGATTGGTCGTTTAGACGAGGCGCATAAGGACAATGAGAAGTATGTTTATTTGATTGGAAGTGACCGCTTGAGTATGGATCTGCATAACATTTCAGAAGAGGTGAATAAGCAAACATCTAAATTGTCTTTGGATTATACGTTCAATGCAGAAGACGATCCTAATCAGTTTTATTATCGTTCTGATCATTACAATTTTGCTAAGAACAACATTCCTGTTATCTTTTATTTCAGTGGTGTTCATGAAGATTATCACAAGCCCGGCGATGACCCAGAAAAGATTCTTTACGACAAGATGTGCAGCATAGCGCAACTGGTATTTTCTACCGCTTGGGAATTGGCCAATCAGCCTGAAAGAATAAAATTAAAGAACTAATCTTCTTCTCTCGGAAGGAAGAAAAAGAACGTACTGAAAAACGCAAAGAACGCCACACCTGGTTGCGTTGTAAGGGTGTCTTCCGTGAGGCAAGATAAAAAGGCAAGCACTACAAAGGCTAAAGCAATTTCACTGTTGCGTGCTTGTTTCCACATGAAATAGAAATAAAGAAGGAAGGAGATAATTGCCGCTAATCCTGCCGCTATCCAATACGATAGAAACTGGTTATGAACGGCGTGCTGAACCTTTTCATCTAAGGTAGGAGAAGTTAGTTTGTAAGCCACGCTATAAGCTGACTTCACATTTCCTTGACCTACGCCAAGAAGAAGATTTCTTTCAATAATAAACTTCGCAGCTTTGTAATACTCTAAACGTTGAAAAACGGAATGACCACTCGGGTTTTCTCCACTACGAAAGGATTGGTATTCAAAAACGATTTGATGCCAACGTTTTTCTAATGCGTTCCAGTGTGGTTCATTGCAGTTGGTGTAGCCGGCTAAAATATTTGAAATATCACTGTCGGATAGTTGCCGAACACCAGACGCGTCTTTTGTTAGCCCCTTACTTGCTAAGTACCGAATGAGTGTTGATTGCACCAGCTGTCCTCTCGCATCTTTTTGAAGCATAGTGTGGTTTGTGCGCGCCAACCAAGCGCTATCTAATTCTAAGGGAGCAACATTAACGAAAACACGATTACCGTTTTCGGTTTGAAAACTATTTGATTCAGCGAATTGTGAGAGAAAGAAAAGTAAAATTGAAGTCAGGGCGAGTGAGGTTCCAACTACAATGAATTTATTACGTCTTGATTTTGAAGCGAAGAGGAAAACCACTAAAACAATTAAGAATCCCCATCCCGTCAGTGTTCCAACAAAGAAGAAAAAGGAACAGACTACAACGGTGAGTGTAATTTTTAAAGACGTAGGAATAACGCAGGGACCTCTCCAAACGCCAATAAGAGCCAATACAGCCATTAAGCTGAACCGTATATGTGATATGAACAACGAAGCTTCTCGGGGCTCTTGAAGCGGATATTTCACAACAGCGTAGGCCACACAAATAAGTGCAGCAACCCCCACAGAGGTGAAGAATACCTTCCAAATAAAATTTTCATTTGATTTGCTAAGGGGAGAAAGATTTTGTAAAAACACCGGGGCAAGAACCAATGGTAGTAGTGTCTTTATTTCCTTTAACACGGAAGCGTTTTCTCCACCACGGAAAAAACCTAAAAGTAGAAGTGTCCAAACAAGAAGGAAGCTCAGGTAAATGGGATTGCGTAGGACGGGAAGTAGTAGAAATTTCTTTTTCTGAACCGCTACAACAATAGAAACGAAGAGTAGAAAGAACATGGCAACAGACATTCCTAAGTTCCAAAACGGAAGCATGCACACCCAAAGGGCAAGAGCTGTAACTTGTGTTTTAGGATGACTGAAGAATTTCAGCACGGCTTATTTTTTTTCTGAGCCAGCTGGTCCAGCAAGAATGGTTGAATAGTTCTTTTGAAAAACTTCTTGCGAAGCACGAATCAAAGGATCGTTGGTTAACGACTGTTTAATCGCTGCTGAGCGGAAGTAATACATCTCTACAATTTTAGCTTCAATGTTAGGGGTTATTTCTGTTTGAAGCTGCGTTAGACTGCTTTCAAGAGCAGAAGAAATGGCGATTTGTAAATTAGAGAGTTGGTCTTTTAAGGCGGGGTTAACAGAAGATTGAAGGGTTAACTCTTGTTCTAATTTTTCAAGATGTTCAAACCAGGTTGGAACAAAGTCTTTCGCGTTTTTCTTTGCGAATTGAACGAAATCTGCGTAGTCTTTTGATGAAATTGAAAAGCTTCCTGCCGAATCGATAGACGCGTGTGTTTTCTTGAACTCAACACCAAACCTGAAGTAAATTAAATTCTTTTGAAGTTGTGAAAGAATTTCTTTTGATCCGCTAGGGCTAATAACAACATCTGGAAAAATACCACTTCCGTCTTTCACAGGTCTTCCGTGTGTGGTGTAGAATGTTCTGATTTTCGTGGTGTCTATTTGCGTAGCATGCCCGTCTTTTTTGTTGCCGTAGTCAAGTTTTTGAATGCATCTTCCGCTTGGCGTGTAGTACTTTGCAACAGTCACTTTCATCTTCGCGTTGTACGAAAGATCTAATGTTTGTTGAACCAAACCCTTGCCGAATGAAGGCACACCCACAATAACAGCGCGATCTAAATCTTGAAGACTTCCACTCACGATTTCAGAAGCTGAAGCAGACATTTCGTCAACTAAAACAACCAACGGAATACCAAGGTCGAGAGGGTCGTATTGAGCAATATAGACCTGCTTCCAGGATTCTGTTTTCCCCATTGTGCGGGTGATTTCAGTTCCTTTCGGGACAAAGAAATTTACTATTTTAACCGCTTCATTCAACAAACCTCCGCCATTTCCGCGCAGGTCGAGAATGAGTTTGTTCATGCCTTTTCCTTTTAACGAATTGAAACTATTCTTCACATCGTCTGATGCGGTTTGTGTGAACTCGTCGAGTTTAATGTATCCAACATTGTTTTCCAATAATTGAAAGTGGGGAACATCAGGGGTTTTAATGCTTTCACGAGTTACAGCTAATTCAATTGCTGTTGGTTTTCCAAGATGAATAACTGTAAGATTAACAACGCTTCCTGGCGTTCCGGTAAGGCCGTCTTCCAGATTGTCTAAATCAATTCCGTCAATAGATTTTCCACCTATATGCGTAATGATATCTCCCGCGCGAAGTCCAGATTTATAAGCCGGAAACGACTCGAAAACCTCAAGCACCGTGTTTCTTCCGTTTACTAAATCCACACGAGCACCCACCCCGCCATACATGCCGGTTTGAAGATACATAGCGTCTTCGATTCGCGATTCGGGGTAATAAACGGTATAAGGGTCTAAGGAAGCCAGCATGCCGTTAAGGGCAGTATTGACAAGGTTTCCAGGCGCAGCCTCTTCCACATATAATTGATCGAGTTGACGAAAAACATCTGTAAATATTTCAAGGTTTTTTACAACTTCGAAATAGTTTGTAGATGAATTTGGTTGAGCAAAAGAGGAAAGCGCTGAAAAGCAGAGAAGAAATAAAAGAAGTGAATGCTTAAGTATTTTCATGGTTGGAAGGCTCTTGGTTCGTAACGGAAATGAGTTGTCGAATAAGGTACTTTATTTTTTGTTCCACATAATTATAATCTGGAATGCGGTTACCCGTAAAAATAAAGGCTAACGATAATTTCTCCCCCTTGTTGTTAAGGAGATCATAAAGCGGTTGTTTTTCTTTTCGGTAGACCTCTTTTATCAGTCGCTTGATTCTGTTTCTATCGTGTGCTCTTGCGAATCTACGCTTAGGCGCTGTGAATAGCGCTTGCACAGGAAATTCAGAAACCTCTTCAGACGGGTGATACAGGCAAATGATGGCAGGCGTTTTAATGCTTTTTCCTTGAGCGTAAAGCGACTCTATTGCTTTTTTTTTATAGAGGCGTTCCTGTTTGGAAAGCGTATCCATTAGTTATGAAAGAAGTAAGAGTTGTAGTTTTTAGAAATCTCTACTGCCTTTAGCAATTCGGGATCCGCCGCATTCATAATTCGAATCATGGCATTTTCATCGAATAAAGCCCGTGCAATTTGAGCTTTAAAGCGAAGGGAACATTGAGTTTTAAGTTTTGCTACCTCTGCTTTGGTATATAGAATATTATTTTCTTTTGCGGAAAGAAGGGTTTTCTCTAAAAGGGCCTCTTCTGTTTTATAATTTTTTTGATAGATATCGAAAGATTTCCAACTGGAAAGTGCGGATCTATTTTGATCTACATAATCGAAGCACAAGTTTCTTAATATTCCTGAATTAATGATGTCTATTAGCGCGAAGGAGGTAGAGGTTGAATCGAAAGGAATAAACACATCCGGTGTAATTCCGCCTCCTCCGTATACCACTCGGCCTGAAGGAGTATAGAATTTCAAGGAGTCTACATGCGTTATTTTTTCTTGACTGAACAATTCACCGCTTAGCCAACGTTGGTGTGTTTCATTGAAGTATTTGGAAGAGTCGCCGTAAGGTTTTTGAATGCACCTACCGGAAGGGGTATAATAGCGAGCGGTTGTTAATCGAAGCGCGCTTTTATCTGGAAGTTCCATTTCGCTTTGCACAAGGCCTTTTCCGAACGAACGTCTTCCGACAACAATAGCACGATCCCAATCTTGTAGGGCGCCCGCAACAATTTCGCTCGCAGAAGCGCTGTATTCATCGATAAGCACAGTTACTTGAATATCTACGAATACGCCGCGTTTTATTGTGTTGTAATCGCTTCGCCCTGTGTGGGTTCCCGATGTGTAAACCATCAAACGGTCTTTTTCCAAGAACGCTTCAGCAATACTTGTGGCCTGATCAAGCAGCCCACCACCGTTTCCACGCAGGTCTAGAATGAACTTGTTACACCCTTGATTTTTAAGTGCGTTTCCTGCTGCTAGAAACTCATCGTATGTTGTTCTTGCGAATCGATCGATTTTTATATAGCCAAGGCCGTCTTCAACTTTATAAAAAGAAGGCACGCTTGGCAGAGGCAAAGAACCCCTTTCAACATTAAAATTTAAATATTCTTTTTTTCGAAGAACACTAATGTTCACAACGCTTCCAGCATCACCCTTCAACATTTTCATAACACCGTCGTTGTTCAACGATTTTCCGGAAATATCTTTTCCATCTACTTGAACAATGCGGTCGCCGGACTGAATTCCCGCGCGGAAACTTGGTCCAAAGGGAACAACGCGGTTCACCATAAGTGAGTCGCGAAGGATTAAAAATTCAACACCAACACCCTCATACGAACCGGACATTTCCTCTTTTGCTTTGGCGTATTCTTCAGGGTTTAAATAGTAGCTGTGTGGATCTAAATTTTTAAGAATTGACGCGATGGCATCGTCGATGATTTTCTTTTTATCTACGCTGTCTACGTAGTTGTCTTCAATAAAATCGATAAGACTAACAAGTTTGTTTGGATTGTCTTCCTTCCCTGTTTTTATTGTAAGAATATTTTTATCGGCAAGAAGAGTTCCAAGAAGAATTCCAACGATTAATACAAAAGCATAATACAATGGCTGTAAAGGCGATTTGCCAGATTTTTCGTTTTGTATTTCTTCAGACATGTTTTTGTTTCGAAGTGGAAAAGATAACGTTATTCTGGCAATTCTCGTTGGACAACTTCTACTCCAGAATTTCTTAAAAAATCTATTGCCGTTGTGTCTTTGTAGGCGTTTAAGTAAACCATTCGGGTAATTCCCGATTGAAGAATAAGCTTACAACAGTCCTTACAAGGACTAAGTGTTATGTATAATGTTGAACCGTGCGCGTTGTTTGTAGACTTCGCTACCTTGAGAATAGCATTGGCTTCAGCGTGTAAGACGTACCAATGAGTTTCGCCCTCATCGTTTTCACACGCATTTGGAAATCCGCTCGGCGTGCCGTTGTATCCGTCTGAAATAATGACTCCATTTTTCACAAGTAATGCCGCTACTTGTTTTCGCGTGCAATGCGAAAGTTTAGCCCATTCTTTAGCCATGCGCAAGTACGCGAGGTCGTACCTCAGTTGCTTTTGCTCTTCAGCCGTGGGCATGGAAAAAGTCTAAGAAAGAAAAATTAATATTCGTCTTCGTTGAAGAAGAAATCTTCTTTTGTCGGGTAGTCTGGCCAAATGTCTTCGATGCTCTCGAAAACTTCTTCTTCGTCTTCTAGTTGTTGAAGATTTTCAACTACTTCCAACGGTGCTCCAGCACGCATGGCGTAATCAATTAATTCTTCTTTTGTTGCGGGCCAAGGCGCGTCTTCGAGATATGAGGCCAATTCTAAAGTCCAGTACATAGTAGTAACGCTTAAGGTTTTTTACGTAACGCGAATATAACATTTTTGAGCGCGCACGCAAGAAATGATTATTTCGTGAGCTTCGGCATACGCCCTTTCTTATATACGTTGCGGACTACAGGCGTTTTTTTACGTAGTTCTTTTTGCTCCTCTTCACTCAAATGAGTAATGTTCTGACACTCTTCTGAGCAGCAATTCTCGTATTTTTCTTTGCATGTGTTGCATTGAATGAAGAGAATGTGGCAGCCTAAGTTCAAACAATTGGTATGATGATCGAAGGGTTCTCCGCATTGATGACACGCTGCAATTACCTCATCTGAGATTCTTTCCGCAAGGCGTTCGTCGAATACAAAGTTTACACCCTTGAATTTTATATCTAGGTTATTTGCTTTGGCATCGCGGGCGTATTTAATGATTCCACCTTCCAGGTGATACACATTTTCGAATCCCTTGTGTTTCATGTAAGCCGAAGCTTTTTCACAGCGAATTCCTCCAGTGCAGTACATGAGCACCTTTTTGTCTTTGTCGTTTTGAAGAATATCTTCAACAATATGAAGCTCTTCGCGGAACGTGTCAACGTCAGGACAGATAGCCCCTTCAAAATGTCCAACCTCACTTTCGTAGTGGTTGCGCATGTCAACAACAACAGTGTTTGGATCTGCGAGTTGTTGATTCCACTCTTCAGCGTTTAAGTATTTTCCAGTGTTTGACGGATCGAAATCTGGATCTTCAATTCCGTCTGCAACGATTTTGTTTCGAAGTTTTACTTTCAAGGCATAGAACGATTTTCCTTCGTCAACAGCGGTGTTCAGACGAATGCCGTTTAGGAAATCTATGGTGAAAAGATCTTCAACAAACGTTTTGAAATTTTCAGTTGGAACAGAAATTTGCGCGTTAATTCCTTCCGAAGCTATGTATGTTCTTCCAAGAACATTAAGCTCCTTCCAACGCGCGAAAAGCCTGTCGCGAAAGCTTTGCGGATCTTGAATCTGATGGTATTTGTAAAATGAAACTGTCGTGCGCGGCGTGCTCTCTGCGAGCATGCGTTGGCGCAGGACGCGCTTATCTTCTGTGTTGTATAATTTTTTCACCTGAACAAGTATAGATTATTCTAGATGCTGCAAAGTTAAACCTGAAATTAGATTTCAAACTGAGTTATGTCATCCAACTTTTTTCGAATGAAATCAATATCCATAGAGGTTACCAATTCCATTCTGAAGGGCTTGAAATTCGGAATTCCTTTGAAGTAATTGGTGTAGTGTCTTCTCATTTCGAGAATACCGAGCTTTTCTCCTTTCCAACGAAGAGAAAATTCGAAGTGACTTTTACATGCCTCAACGCGTTCGGCGATGGTCGGTGGTGGAAGCAATTCCTGTGTTTTGAAGTAATGCTTAATCTCTCGGAATATCCACGGATAACCAATGCTGGCTCTGCCAACCATGATTCCATCTACACCGTATTTGTTTTTGTATTCCCACGCTTTTTCAGGTGAGTCGATATCGCCGTTTCCGAAGATGGGAATGTGAATTCGAGGATTTTCTTTGATTTTCGCAATGAGCTCCCAATTGGCTTCGCCTTTGTACATCTGAACACGCGTTCTTCCGTGAACAGTGAGCGCGTGAATACCAATGTCTTGAAGGCGTTCAGCAACTTCTTCAATATTCTTCGAACCTTCGTCCCAACCTAAACGTGTTTTCACGGTAACCGGAAGTTTGGTCGCTTTCACAACAGCGTCGGTCATGGCTATCATTTTCGGAATGTTCTGCAGAATGCCTGCCCCAGCGCCTTTGCAGGTGACTTTCGAAACGGGACAACCGTAATTGATGTCTAAGAGATTTGGATTTACCGATTCAATGATTTCGGCACTTTTTACCATGGATTCAATTTCGCTTCCGAAAATTTGAACACCAATGGGTCTTTCGTACTCGAAGATATCGAGCTTCATTCTGCTTTTTACAGCATCGCGAATAAGTCCTTCACTGCTAATAAATTCGGTATACATAAGATCCACGCCTTGTTCTTTGCAGACCATGCGGAAGGGCGGATCGCTCACATCTTCCATGGGAGCGAGTAGCAAAGGAAATTCAGGAAGTTCAATATCACCAATCTTTACCACGTGCTTGGGTTTAGATGGTCATAATGTCTTTGTCTTTCGCGGCTAAGACTTCATCTACTTTTCTGTTGAACTTGTCTGTAAGTTCTTGAACCTTCGACTCTCCTGTTTTTGCTTCGTCTTCAGGAAGACCGTCTTTCTGCGCTTGCTTAATGAAGTCTAACGCTTCTTTGCGCGCGGTGCGAATTCCAACACGCGCATTCTCACCTTCAGAGTGTGCACGCTTTGATAAATCACGACGGCGTTCTTCAGTCAACATGGGAACAGCAATCATGATTACATCGCCGTTGTTTTGTGGATTCAAACCGAGGTTTGCTTCCATAATTCCCTTAGAAATGGCATTCAACATACCTTTTTCCCACGGTTGAACATTGAGTGTTCTCGCGTCAGGAGTGGTTACGTTTGCTACATTTTTCAACGGGGTCATGGTTCCGTAGTAGTCTACGCGCACACCGTCTAACATGACAGGGCTTGCCTTGCCAGCGCGCACTTTATTCAATTCGCTTTCTAAGTGAGTAATGGTTTTACTCATTGCTTCTGCGGCCTCGTCGAGGGCCATTTTAACTTCTTCAGACATACTCTTGTTCTGCTTTAAAATTCTACTTTGGTTCCAATGTTTTCGCCAGAAACTAAATTTAGAAGGTTTCCTTCTTTGTTCATGTCGAAAATGATAATCGGCAATTTATTTTCGTTACACAAGGTGAAGGCCGTCATGTCCATGACGTTCAAACCCTTTTCATATACTTCGTTGAAAGTAACGGTTTCGTATTTTGTTGCGGTAGGATCTTTCTCTGGATCTGCCGTGTAGATGCCGTCTACACGTGTTCCTTTCAACACAACATCGGCTTCAATTTCTATTGCACGAAGTGATGCAGCCGTGTCGGTTGTGAAGAACGGATTTCCTGTTCCTGCTCCGAAAATGACAACACGATTTTTCTCTAAATGTCTTACCGCTCTTCTTTTGATGAAGGGCTCGCAAATTTGTTTCATCTCAATGGCGCTTTGCAAACGCGTTGGAACGTGTGCCGACTCCAAAGCGCTTTGAAGGGCCATGCTGTTAATCATGGTGGCTAACATACCCATGTAATCGCCTTGCGTGCGCTCCATTCCGCCTTGCTCTGCTTGAACACCGCGGAAGATATTTCCACCACCGATGACAATGGCGACCTCAACTCCTTTTTCCCAAACAGCTTTGATTTCTTGCGCGTATTGCATGATGCGAGCGTTATCAATTCCGAACTGTTTGTCGCCCATTAAGGCTTCACCACTTAATTTTAGAAGAATGCGTTGGTATTTCATACTTCGCGAAGTTAGTGAATTAGGTCATTCTGCGCCCTATCTTCGCGAACGATTCTACACGATTTATGGAATACGATTTTAGAAATATTGAAGCAAACTGGCGCAAGAAATGGGCGCAGGACGAGTCTTATAAAGTTACCGAAGACCCGAATAAGAAGAAATTTTATGTCTTAGACATGTTCCCTTATCCAAGCGGTGCAGGGCTGCACGTGGGCCATCCGCTGGGGTACATTGCGTCTGATATTTATGCTCGCTACATGCGTCACAAGGGTTACAATGTGTTGCATCCGATGGGCTACGATTCTTTCGGATTACCCGCAGAACAGTACGCGATTCTAACCGGACAACACCCAGCGAAGACAACAGAACAAAACATTGAACGTTACCGCGAACAGCTCGATAAGATTGGGTTTTCCTACGATTGGAGCAGAGAAGTTCGAACGAGCTCTCCGGGTTATTACAAGTGGACACAATGGATTTTCGGATTGTTGTTCAACGCGTGGTACGATTTAGATTCGAATAAGACAAGACCCATTTCAGAGCTGATTGCAAAGTTTGAAGAGAACGGTTCATACGGCGTGAATGCTCATATGGACGAAGAGTGGTGGAAGACTTATTTGTTGGAAGCAGATCATATTTTCTCTTCTCATTTCGAAGGAGAATTCACAGACACCGACTGGAAAAGCATGAGCGAAGCGCAAAAGGAAGCGTTGCTGATGAATTATCGCGTGTCTTATTTGGCGGACTCGTTGGTGAACTGGTGCCCTGCATTAGGAACAGTGCTAGCTAACGACGAAATTAAAGACGGCGTGAGTGAGCGCGGCGGACATGCCGTAGAGCAAAAGAAAATGCGTCAATGGAGCATGCGTATATCAGCCTATTCGGAACGATTGATTTCCGATTTAGACACGATAGATTGGCCCGATAACATTAAAGAAATTCAACGCAACTGGATTGGAAAATCTTCCGGAGCTCGCGTGCGCTTTCAGGCGGAGAAAGAAGTGACGATTGAAGTTTTCACAACACGTCCGGATACCCTGTACGGAGTATCATTTTTAACGCTTGCACCCGAACACGAAAGTGTAGAAGTCTTGACCACAGCGGAACAGCGCGACGCGGTAGCTGAATATGTTGCGAATTCCAAGTTGAAGACAGAGCGCGAACGCATGGCCGAGAAGAAAATCTCAGGTGTGTTCACGGGAAGCTATGCTATGCATCCTTTGACAGGAGAGCAAATTCCAGTTTGGATAGGCGATTATGTGCTGGCAGGCTATGGAACGGGAGCGGTCATGGCTGTTCCAGCGGGGGATCAGCGCGACTATGATTTCGCGAAGCATTTCAACCTAGAAATAAAAAACATTTTTGCTGAATCTGATTTGTCAGAAAAGGCAGAAACTTCAAAAGATGCGCTGTTAGCGAATTCAGATTTCTTGAACGGGATGAATTACTACGCTGCATTTGATGCGGTGTGCGTGCGTTTGATGGAAATTGGTGCGGGAGAAAAGCGAGTGAACTATAGACTTCGCGATGCGGTGTTTAGTCGTCAGCGCTATTGGGGAGAGCCGTTTCCGATTTATTATGAAAACGGAATTCCGCGATTAATTGAAACAGAAGAACTGCCTACGCAATTGCCCGATGTAGACGCGTATCTTCCAACAGAATCAGGCGAACCGCCGTTGGCTCGTGCAACGAATTGGGAAAGAAACGGCATGCCAATGGAGTGCAACACCATGCCAGGTTGGGCGGGATCTTCTTGGTATTTCTTGCGTTACATGGACCCGAACAATCATTCGGTTTTTGCATCGGAAGAACGCATTAAATATTGGGGACAAGTAGACTTGTATATGGGCGGAGCCGAGCACGCAACCGGACACTTGTTGTATTCTCGTTTTTGGACGAAAGTGTTGTTCGACTTGGGATACATACCGTTTAACGAACCGTTCAAGAAGATGATTAACCAAGGAATGATTCTTGGGCGCAGCAGTTTTGTTTACCGCATAAAAGACAGCAACACCTTCATTTCTTTCGAAAGAAGAAAAGAGTTTGAAACACAGCGCTTGTATGCAGACATTTCATTGGTTGACAATGATAAATTGAATATTGAAGGATTTAAGAATTGGCTTCCAGAATACGCAAACGCAGAATTCATGTTGAATGAAAACGGCGAATACACCTGCGGTTGGGAGGTTGAGAAAATGTCGAAATCGAAGTACAACGTTCAAACTCCGGATGAATTAATAGAGAAGTTCGGCGCAGACACCTTGCGTTGCTACGAAATGTTCTTAGGTCCAGTTGAGCAAAGCAAACCGTGGGATACTAAAGGGATAAACGGCGTTCATAATTTCTTGCGTCGTTTCCACCGCTTATTTCTAGAGAACGAAACGTTCTCTGTTTCTTCGGAAGAAGCCACTGCGGCTGAAATGCGCGTGGTTCACAAGACCATAAAAAAGATTACTGAAGACCTAGAGCGTTTCTCTTGGAACACCGTTGTTAGCGCATGCATGATTGCGACCAATGAGCTTACAGACCTGAAATGCAACAAACGTCAGGCGTTAGAGCCTTTGGTTGTTTTGCTTTCTCCGTATGCCCCTCACTTGGCTGAAGAGCTTTGGAAGAACTTGGGTCATTCAACTTCAGTGATGAATGAATCATGGCCGATTGCTGAGAACAAGTATTTGGAAGAAGATAATTTCGAATATCCGATTTCATTCAATGGAAAAACGAGGTTTTTCTTATCGCTTCCCGTGGCCATGAGTGCTGCAGACGTTGAGGCGCAGGTGATGGCGCACGAAAGCACAGCGAAGTATTTGGAAGGAAAAACCCCGAAAAAGATTATTGTTGTTCCAAAACGTATTGTGAATGTAGTTATGTAGCACTACCTTTGGTAGTCCCATGATTTCCCGTTCCACCATAGATCGAATTTTTCAGGCCATTCTTATTGAAGATGTGGTTGGAGAGTTTGTTCATTTGAAAAAAAGCGGGTCTTCTTATCGCGGCCTTTCTCCGTTTGTGAATGAAAAAACACCGAGTTTTTTCGTTGTTCCAGCGAAAGGAATTTACAAAGATTTCAGTTCGGGAAAAGGCGGAAACGCCATTGATTTCCTCATGCAGCACGAGAAGCTTACCTATCCGGAAGCCTTGCGCTGGTTGGCCAACAGGTACAACATTGAGATTGAAGAAGAGAGTCAGACGGATGAACAAAAGGCTGAAAAAAGCGAGCGCGAGCAACTTTCTGTTGTTACGGATTACGCCAATAAATACTTCCAAGATCAGATGTACAATTCAGAAATGGGAAGAGCCATTGGGCTTTCTTATTTCGAATCGCGCGGATTTCGTGAAGACACACTGAAGAAATTTCAGTTGGGCTATTGCCCAGATGGGTGGGACAAGATGTCCCAAGCAGCGCTGTCTGCAGGGCATTCGTTGACTTATTTGTTGAAGACCGGTTTAACGCGTGAGAAGGACGGCTCGCCGTATGACTTCTTCCGCGGAAGGGTGATGTTCCCCATTCACAATGTGAGTGGAAAGGTGATTGCGTTTGGTGGAAGAACACTGAAGGCAGAGAAGGACATTGCGAAGTATTTCAATAGTCCGGAAAGCGATCTCTATCACAAGTCGAACACCTTGTATGGTCTGCACCTCGCGAAGAACGCGATGGTGAAGGAAGACAACTGTTTTTTGGTTGAAGGGTATACAGACGTGATTGCGCTTCACCAAGCTGGAGTAGAGAACGTTGTTGCAAGTAGCGGAACAAGTTTGACCGAAGGGCAGATTCGTTTGATTCGTCGTTTCACTCAAAACATTACTATTCTATACGACGGGGACAAAGCTGGAATAAAAGCGAGTTTCCGAGGCATTGACATGATATTGAAGGAAGGGATGAACGTTCGCGTTTCATCGTTTCCAGATGGTGATGATCCGGACAGTTATTCTAGAAAGCACAGCAGTGAAGAGATTCAGCTGTATGTGAAGGAAAACGCAAAGGATTTCATTCGATATAAAACGGCCTTACTTCTTGAAGAAGTGGGCAACGACCCCATAAAAAAAGCGGGTCTTATTCGTGGAATAGTTGACAGCATTGCGCTGATTCCAGATGCTATTAAGCGTTCGGTTTTTGTACAAGACTGCTCGCAAATTATGGGTATTGGAGAGTCTGTTCTGTTCTTAGAGCTGAACAAATCGCTTCAAGAAAATTTAAAGAAAGGCCCGGGAAAACCTACTTCTTCTGAAGAAGGCGGAGTTCACACAACTGTTGAAGCGCCCGTCCCAACTCCTTTTGATGAAACCGCACCGGTTGCCGATACGCTGAATGCCGAAGCGCAAGAGCGAGATTTCCTGCGCATTTTGTTGATGTACGGCGAGTATGAAATGCCCATTGAAATAGTGAATGAAGAAGGCAAGCGAGAAGTTATTCATTTATCGGTGGCAGATTATTTAATTGGAAATCTCGAACATGACTTCATGACGCTTCAGTCTGAAGTTTATTCAAAAATGTTAAAGGAGTATTTGGAATTGGTGAAGGACAATCAGATGCCTAGTCATCACAATTTTACTTCTCATGAGGAAGAGAGTGTTCGAAGCGAGGCGGTAAACGTGTTAACCACGCGTCACCAGATAAGTGAGAATTGGAAAACGAAACACGGCATATTAACGGAATCAGAGGAGTACGTCATAGGAAAGGCCGCGAAAGATTGTTTATTTCGTATGAAAATGCGCCACGTACAAATAGCCGCGAAAGCCATCGAATCTCAATTGGAAGGGGAATCGAACGAAGACGAGGTAATGATTTTATTGGCGGAAAAGAAACGTTTAGATGAGGTGCGAAAGCAATTAGCAGATAATTTTGGAACGGTGGTTTTATAAAAGAAAACATGGAAAAAGCAATGAGATACCCGATGCCAGGTGAGCGTTGGAAACATTACAAAGGAGGGGTTTACGAAATTATTACGCTAGCCAATCACAGTGAAAACCAAGAGGCCTTGGTTGTTTATAAATCCATTCCATTTGGATCTGTATACGCCCGTCCGCTTGCTATGTGGGAAGACGAGTGTGAGCTTGGACGCATTAAGTTCAAGCGATTTGAAGTTATTGAATAAGTTGAAAAGTCTATCGTTTGAAGTCAGGGTTTTGAATTAAAAAGCGCTGTATCTTCGACACAAATATTACTATATGTTTGAACGTAAAGAATTTAAAAAATATGCTACTGGCCACCTTGGTATCAATAGCACAGTGGTGAACGATGTGATCTCTCACATGTATGGTCCAGAGAACATGACAAGAACAGTTATTGAAGAGCGTCACATGCCTTTCCGTGAGGTAGATGTGTTTTCTCGTTTGATGGCTGATAGAATTATTTTCTTGGGAACTGAAATCGATGACTACATCGCGAATATTATTCAAGCGCAGTTGTTGTTTTTGGAAAGTACAGATTCTAAAAAAGACATTCAGATTTACATTAATTCTCCAGGAGGAAGTGTATACGCAGGACTAGGCATCTACGACACCATGCAATACATTAATCCAGATGTTGCAACCATTTGCACAGGCATGGCTGCTTCTATGGGAGCTGTTTTGTTGTGCGCTGGTCAAGCAGGAAAGCGCACAGGATTGAAGCATTCACGCGTTATGATTCACCAACCGTTAGGTGGCGCACGCGGACAAGCTTCAGACATTGAAATCACTGCACGTGAAATTCAAAAGTTGAAGAAAGAGTTGTATGACATTATTGCTACACACAGCGGTAAGACGTATGATCAAGTTTGGGCAGATAGCGATCGCGATTATTGGATGATTGCTTCTGAAGCCAAAGAGTACGGAATGATTGACGAAGTGTTAGAAAGAAAAGTATAAGAATTTCAACCCGAATAAAAGTAGAGACACGACCTTCGTGTCTCTATTTGTTTATAGACTATGAAGACTTTTTTTGTTGATGTTGTTGTTCCATTAGCACTTCCGCAAGTGCTTACCTACAGGGTTCCTGTGGCCTGGGAGAACTACGTACAGCAAGGGGTTCGCGTTGTTGTGCCGTTGGGCAAATCGAAGCGTTACACCGGAATCGTTTGGCGCGTTCACGAAGAAGTTCCGCAAGACTATGCCGCAAAGTATTTTGAAGAAGTGCTAGACGATGTTCCGGTAGTTTCAGAAACACAAATGAAACTGTGGGATTGGATTTCAAAATACTACGCCTGCACGCTCGGAGAAGTAATGACCGCAGCTCTTCCAAGCGGCTTGAAATTATCGAGTGAGACTGTTTATACAACGAAAGACTTATCTGTTGAATTAACACCGAATGAACGTTCGGTTGTAGATGTAATTCTCGAAAAAGACAGAGGTATGGGTGTTATGTCGAAAGACATACAACATGCATTGCCAAAGGTTTCCATTCATTCAACATTAAAAAATCTATTGAAGAAGAACGCCATTGCGTCGTTTGAAGAGGTGAAAGAGAAGTTCATTCCGAAACGAGTTTCTTATGTGAGTTTAGGAGAAAACGGGAATACAGACGAGCAGTTACAGCATCACTTTTCTGCTTTGGAAAAGCGCAATGCGGATAAGCAGATTCAGGTGCTCATGACCTTTTTGCAAATGAGCAAATGGGACGGAAACAGCGGAGAATCGGTGAAGAAGAAGGAACTTGAGATTCAATCGAAAACCGATGCCTCAGCCATTTCAGCATTGGTGAAGAAGGGAATTCTAGCCATTGAAGAACGCGCTGAATTGCGCATGGTGAGCGGAGATCATGAACTTCTTCCACTGCCTGTTCTGAGTGAATTGCAGCAAAGCGCCTTTGAAAAAATAAAAGCTCATTCGGGAGTGACGTTGTTGCACGGGGTTACCTCTTCCGGAAAAACAGAAGTGTATTTGCACTTAATGCAAGAGCAAATTCAGCAAGGCAAACAAGTGTTGTTGTTAGTTCCTGAAATAGCTTTGACTTCGCATTTGATCGATCGCATTCAGCGGTTTTTTGGAGTTCGTGTGGGCATTTACCACAGTGGCTACAGCACACATGAGCGCACAGAAGTTTGGCACAGAGTTCATTCTGAATTGCACAGATTCGATATAGTGCTTGGTGCACGTTCAGGTGTATTTCTTCCTTTCGAAAATCTTGGATTAATTATCGTAGATGAAGAGCATGAAGGAACGTTTAAGCAACAGGATCCGGCTCCACGTTATCATGCGAGAGACACTGCTATTAAACTAAGTGTGTTATCGAATGCGCAAGTGGTGTTGGGAAGTGCAACCCCTTCGTTGGAATCGTACTTCAATGCAACACAAAAAAAATATCAACTGGTTGAAATGTTCGAGCGGTATGGCAATGCGGTTCAACCTAAAATAGATTTTGTAAACCTTCGCTCTGAACTTCAGGCGAAGCGTATGCAGGGTGTTTTTTCTTCGATTTTATTGGAGGCTATAGACTCAACAGTAAAGGCTGGAAAGCAAGTGATTTTGTTCCAGAACCGCCGGGGATACACGCCTTTGTGGGAATGCGAAATGTGTCATTACACGCCAGAATGCAAGAACTGCGATGTGAGTTTGACATATCATAAATTTCATCATGAACTGCGCTGCCACTATTGCGGTCATCATGAAATTCCTGTTCAGCAATGTCCTTCATGTGGTGCAAACGCTTTCAAAATGTTAGGTGCAGGAACAGAACGCATTGAAGAAGAGTTGGGCGAGTGTTTGCCGCATTTGCGTATTTCTCGCATGGACTTGGATGTTGCGAAAGGGAAGCATGCGCACCATAAAATTATTTCTGAATTTGAAAGTGGAAAGACCGACGTGTTGATCGGAACGCAGATGGTGACGAAAGGTTTAGACTTTAGCAATGTTCATTTGGTGGGCATATTAAATGCCGATCGTATGCTGAAGCATCCCGATTTTCGCTCGATAGAACGTGCTTTTCAGATGATGGTTCAGGTTGCGGGAAGAAGTGGAAGACGCGAAGAACGAGGTCGAGTGTTAATACAAACGTATGCTCCAGAACACTGGGTTTTTCCGTTGATTGAAAACAATCAGTACGGACAATTTTTCGCGTTGGAGTTAGCAGAACGCAAGCAGTTCAGGTATCCTCCGTTTACACGAATGATAAAGCTTACCGTAAAGCACAAGGAACAAGGAGTGGTGCTTAGCGCAGCAGCAGAACTTGGCACGTGGTTCTTCAAATCGCTATTCGGAAATTATACGGGTCCTGAAACGCCCGCCATTGGCCGCGTGAACAACTACTACATTCAACAATTTTGGATACGGATTCCGAATGAAATAACACCAGCGCAAGTGAAGCGCTATCTCATAGATTGTTCACATTCACTCACGTCTCAACAGAAATATAAAATGGTTCGCGTGTCTATTGACGTAGACCCTATGTAAACAGCCGAGTTTCATTACCTTTGTTGGAAAGAATTAAAGATGGCTAAACAAGAGATAAATTGCTCGTTTTGTGGTAGAAAAAAGAGTGAGGTGAATGTTCTGATTGCTGGTGTTTCTGGACACATTTGCGACGACTGCGCGAGACAAGCCAACGAGATTGTAAAAGAAGAGGCTGTAGTTCCGAAAGAAGAATTTAGCACTTCGGAATTAATGAAGCCTATTCAGATCAGAGATTTTTTGAATGAATACATCATTGGTCAAGACGAAGCCAAGAAGGTGTTGAGCGTTGCAGTGTACAACCACTACAAGCGATTGTCGCAGCATGCGGCAGGTAAGCAAGATGACGAAGTAGAAATTGAAAAATCGAACATTGTATTGGTTGGAGAAACCGGAACTGGAAAAACACTTTTGGCAAAAACCATTGCGAAAATGTTAAACGTTCCCTTCTGCATTGCAGATGCCACCGTGCTTACACAAGCCGGTTACGTGGGAGAAGATGTTGAAAGTATTCTTTCTAGACTTTTACAAAGCGCAGATTTCGATGTTCAAAAAGCAGAACGTGGAATTGTGTTCATTGATGAAATAGATAAGATAGCACGCAAAAGCGACAACCCAAGTATTACGCGAGATGTAAGTGGTGAAGGCGTTCAACAAGCGTTGTTGAAATTGTTGGAAGGTGCTACGGTTAGCGTTCCACCGCAAGGCGGAAGAAAACACCCGGAGCAGAAGATGATTCAAATTGACACGAAGAATATTTTGTTCGTTTGTGGTGGAGCTTTTGACGGAATAGATAAACACATTGAACGTCGAATGAACACGGCTAGCATCGGTTATCGCAATGCGTTTACGGTGGAAGAACAAGGCGGATGGTTGCAATACATAGCCCCTGCCGATTTGAAACAGTTCGGATTAATTCCAGAATTAATTGGTCGTTTTCCGGTGTTAACATTTTTAAATCCATTGGACGAATCTGCATTGAGAAGAATTTTAACCGAGCCGAAAAACGCATTGGTAAAGCAATACGTGAAGTTGTTTGAAATGGACGGTGTGAAGCTTTCTTTCGAGAAGCAAGTGTTGGATTACATTGTAGAAAAGGCAATGACATACAAATTAGGCGCACGCGGATTGCGTTCAATCTGCGAAGCAATTTTGTTGGATCTCATGTTTGAAATTCCAAATCAAACGGAAGAAAAAGAATTCAAAGTAACGTTGGCTTATGCACGTGATAAATTTGAAAGTTCGAAATTAAGTCAGTTGAAAGTGGCGTAAAATGACGGAAGAAAAATCGACGGTGGTGGAAACACCACTCATGAAACAATTCAATGAGATTAAGGCGCAATATCCAGATGCGCTTTTGTTGTTTCGTGTGGGCGATTTTTATGAAACCTTCGGATCAGATGCCGTTGCTGCTTCACGCATTTTAGGAATTACATTAACCAAGCGGAAAAACGGCGTAGGAACTTACATAGAGTTAGCGGGCTTTCCGCACCATTCGTTAGATACGTATTTGCCGAAGTTGGTTCGTGCGGGAAACCGCGTGGCCATTTGCGATCAGCTCGAAGATCCGAAGCTTACCAAGAAAATTGTGAAGCGCGGAGTAACTGAATTGGTTACACCCGCGGTGAGTTATAACGAGAAAACATTCGATAGTTCGAACAACCAATTTTTGGCTGCGGTTGTTATGCGCGATCAGCAAGCGGGGGTTAGTTTTCTAGATATTTCCACTGGTGAATTTTATTTGGCGGAAGGAAGTACTTCCCACATTAACAAATTGCTTCAAAGCTTCCGCCCGAACGAAGTGCTTTTTCAAAAGCACGAAGATCAGCAGTTCCGTGAAGCGTTTGGAGACACGAAGTGGTTTACGTTTCGCATAGACGAATGGGTGTTTTCATTGGACTACGCGAAAGAAGTTTTGCAAAAGCAATTCGACACGAAATCGCTCAAAGGCTTTGGTGTTGAAGAATTGAAGCTAGGCGTAATTGCTGCCGGAACGATCTTGCATTATCTGAAAGACACGCAGCATCACAAGACGCAGCACATTCAAAAAATTTCTCGAATTGAAGAAGACACGTTTGTTTGGTTAGACCGCTTCACCATTCGAAATTTAGAGTTGGTGCATTCGAATTACGACGAAACAGCAACGTTGTTCTATACGCTAAATCACACGAGCACACCCATGGGCGCAAGACTTTTGCGACGTTGGGTGCTTATGCCGTTGAAAGACATTACTCAAATTGAAAAACGTCAGTTTGTAGTTGGAAATTTTGTTAAGAATGCAGAGTTGCTTGCTGAAACGCGCCTTCATTTGAATACGATTGGCGATGTTGAACGATTAGCTTCGAAAATTGCCACCGGGCGTGTGAATCCGCGCGAGCTTCTTCAGTTAGCGAAAGGCATGCAAACGGCAGAGCACATTCAAGCGCTGGGTGTAAATTCAACCAGCAAAGAAATTCAAGCGCTGTTCAATGTGTTGAAGCCTCTGACCGATTGGTGCAATAACATTTTCGAAAAGATAAATCCGGAAGCTCCTATGGCGCTGAACCGCGGTTCTGTTATTGCCGAAGGGGTGAATGCAGATTTAGATGAGCTTCGCAACTTGCAGAAATCGGGGAAAGACTATTTGCAAATGGTGCAAGAACGCGAAAGCGAACGCACTGGAATTCCTTCCCTAAAAATTGCTTTCAACAATGTCTTCGGATATTATTTGGAAGTGCGAAACACACACAAGGACAAGGTTCCGCCAGAGTGGATTCGCAAGCAAACGGTTACACAAGCCGAGCGATACATTACGCCAGAGCTGAAGGAGTACGAAGCGAAGATTACCGGTGCCGAAGACAAGATTTCAATTTTAGAAAATCAGATTTATCAATCGTTGATTGAAGAGACCTTGCCGCATTTGGTAAGTATGCAGTTGAACGCCCGCGTGCTTGCAGAGATTGATGCGCTGGCTTCTTTCGCAACTGTTGCGGTAGCGAATAAATATTGCGCGCCAGAGTTTACCGAAGAGAATAAATTAGAGATCGAACAGGGAAGACACGCCATTATAGAATTGCGCCTTCCGCCGAACGACCCGTATATACCGAACGACATTACGCTCGATAGAGATTCGCAGCAGATCATGATGATCACCGGACCCAACATGTCGGGTAAATCTGCTGTGCTGCGTCAAACAGCGCTCATTGTGCTGATGGCGCAGATGGGCTCTTTCGTGCCCGCGAAGCGCGTGAGAATGGGTATTGTAGACAAGGTGTTTACGCGTGTGGGGGCGAATGATAACATGAGCGCAGGAGAATCGACCTTCATGGTTGAAATGAATGAGACCGCGAGTATTTTAAATAATTTAAGTGATCGAAGTTTAATCTTATTGGATGAAATCGGAAGAGGAACTTCAACGTACGACGGCGTTTCCATTGCCTGGGCAATTGCGGAATATCTGCACGAGCACGGGCAGTTCAGAGCGAAGACACTCTTCGCAACGCATTACCACGAGTTGAATGATATGACGAATTTATTTCCGCGTATTAAAAACTTTAATGTGTCGGTTTCTGAAGCGAAAGGAAAAATTGTTTTTAGAAGGAAGTTGCAAGAAGGTGGAAGCAATCACAGCTTTGGAATTCACGTGGCGCAGTTAGCAGGAATGCCGAAAACGGTTGTGAATCGCGCGAATGAAATGCTTCATCAATTGGAAACGAAAAGAGGTGAAGCCCCTGCGGGGAAGGGAAAAGCGAGTGTTGTTCAAGGAGAAGAAAAAATGCAATTAAGCTTTTTTCAACTCGATGATCCAACGCTGGTTCAGATAAAAAAAGAAGTAGAAAAAATTGATATCAATACGCTTACTCCGGTTGAAGCTTTGTTCAAGTTGAACGAGATCAAGAAGATAGTGGGAAGCTAATTTGTATATTTGAGAATATAAAATAGAAAACATGGGATGTTCGAGTTGTGGAAGTAATGATGGTAGCGTTCCTAACGGCTGTAAAAGCAATGGTAATTGCGGAACCTGCAGTACAGGGAAGAAGGAAGTTTTCGACTGGTTGTCAGGAATTCCATTGGCAGACGGACTAAAGCCGTTTGACGTGGTTGAAGCGCGTTTTAAAAATGGTCGCAAAGCCTTTTTTAGAAAAGGAAGTTTAGAATTGTTTCAAGGTGATGTAATAGCGGTTGAAGCTTCTACAGGATACGATGTAGGAATTGTTTCTTTGGCAGGTGAGTTGGTTCGTGTTCAAATGAACCGCAGAGATGTCAAAGACAATTATGAGTTGAAACGCGTACTTCGAAAAGCAGTACAATCAGACTTCGATATCTGGCAAGCTGCCCGTCAGTTGGAAACAAGCACGATGACTCGTTCACGTGAAATTTCGCGCGAGCTGGGTCTTCAAATGAAAATTAGCGATGTGGAATATCAAGGCGATAAAACCCGCGCGATATTTTACTACACGGCCGATGACCGTGTAGATTTCCGGGAACTCATTCGCAAGTATGCTGAAGAGTTCAAGGTGCGCATTGAAATGCGCCAGATTGGACTTCGTCTTGAAGCAGGTCGTTTAGGCGGAATTGGATCATGCGGAAGAGAGTTGTGTTGTTCTACTTGGTTAACCGATTTCAGATCGGTATCTACCGGCGCAGCGCGCTATCAGCAGCTTTCATTGAACCCAGGCAAACTAGCTGGGCAATGTGGAAAGCTGAAGTGTTGTTTGAATTACGAATTGGATCAGTATGTCGAAGCCGTTCGCATGCTTCCACCAACACATGTGAAATTGAAACTTCCAAAGGGAATTGCATCGCATTTCAAAACAGATATTTTCAAGCAGGTCATTTATTACACCATTGAAGGACAGCACAGCGACGGGCCTTTTGCTCTTTCTGCAGATGTGGTGAAAGAGATTATTGAAAAGAATAAGCGTGGGGAAGAAATAGGTGAAGTTCAAACCTTTATTGAAGAAAAAGAATTGGTTGAAAGTGTTGTTGAATTTGCTGAAGTAGTAGGACAAGATAGCCTAACGCGTTTCGACAATAAGAAGCGTAAGCCGAACAACAACAACCGCAACCGTAACAGCAAGCCTGGAGGAAATGCAAACAGACCAGCACAATCTGCTGGAAACGCTAAGCCTGGAAATGCTGCCCCTCAAAGCGCGGCAGCACCGAAACCGAAAGAAGGCAATCGCCCTCCTGGAAATGGGAACAGACCCCCACGTTTCAAAGGCAAACCAAACAACCCGAATCAAGGACCAAAAGAATGATGAGAATAGTTTTCTTTTTAAGTTTGACAATCCTTCTTACGTCATGCGCCGATGATTTTGTGTACGAAAGCAACATGCCCATAGAGGGTGGCGTTTGGGACAGTAAGCAAGTAGCCAATTTCGAATTTGATATTCAAGACACCGTTAGTCTTCACGACTTTTTTATTGATGTTAGAAACGGCGAGCAATACGAATTCAGCAATTTGTTTGTCTTCATTGAAATGGAATTTCCGAATGGAAAATTAGCTGTTGATACACTTGAGTGCCCAATGGCAGATCCCCAAGGAAATTGGTTCGGCAAATCGGGATTAGGTGACCTATATGACAATCGAATCATTTACAAATCACGCAAGCAATTCCCGCTTTCAGGCCACTACAAAGTGTCTATTCATCAAGCCATGCGCGTGAATCCGGTTGAAGGAATTTATGATGTAGGATTTCGTCTAGCGAAGTCGAAGTAACCCCTTCGCGAAGCGACCTTGCGGAGCACCTTTGTAAAACAATCTTTGCAAAGCAATCTTGACATAGTCATCTTGCTTCAGCATCTAATAATCTGTGATTATTTAGTCGCTTTACGACTCCAAATATTATATTTCGCAATACACCAGAACGCACGAACGCCGTCTTTCCAGCCAATCTTTTTACCTTCTTCGTACGTTCTTCCATAATATGAAATTCCAACTTCATAAATACGAATGTTTGGAATTCTTGAAAGCTTCGCAGTGATTTCCGGCTCGAAACCGAAACGCTTTTCACACAACAAAAGATTCTGTGCAATGTCGGCACGAATGAGTTTGTAGCACGTTTCCATATCTGTTAAGTTCAGATTGGTGAACGCGTTGCTTGCGAAGGTTAATAGTTTATTTCCGATGCTGTGCCAAAAGAATAAAATGCGGTGTGGATTTCCACCCATGAAACGAGAGCCGTAAACAACGTCTGCACTGTCTTTAAAAACAGGTTTAAGTAAGCGATTGTACTCATCAGGATCATACTCCAAGTCGGCATCTTGAACCAACACGTAGTCGCCTGTTGCAATCTCAATGGCCTTGTGTAAAGCCGCGCCTTTTCCTTGGTTGTATGGTTGAGAATAGAAATTGAAATTTCTTTCCGGATGTGTTGCAATGTATGATTCAATGGCATCAACAGTGTTGTCCGTTGAAGCGTCGTTTACAATCACAATTTCCATCTCAATGTTGTTCACCAATTGAACTTCACCAATACGGTCAAGAATAAGGTGAATGGTTCTTCCTTCGTTGTAGGCAGGAATAAGTATAGAAAGCTTTTTAAACTCTTGCATGAATTATTGTTTAATGACTTTAGGAACGCGGAAGTAATACATGTCTTTTGAAGGAGCGTTTTTGAGCGCGTCGGCTTGTGAAATGGGTGCTTCAACAACGTCTTCACGCAAGACATTGGTTTCTTCGGTCATAAATACAAGGGGCGCTACATTTGCGGTATCGAGCTCTTTAAGCTTGTCAACAAATGCAATCATTTCGTTCAACCCGTCGACCATCTCTGTTTCTTCATTTTCAGAAAAAGACAACTTGCTTAATTCAGCTAGGCGACGAACGGTGGCAACATCAACTTTCATGTGTTCTATTCAATTCGCGTTGAATGGTTTCAAACGCTTGCGTGCGCAAAGGTAATAAATCAGATGCAGTTAACCCTGCGGTAGCAATTGGGGCATGCACAGTAACTCTTATTTTTTGAGGAAGAGAGTATTGAAAGAACTTCGCAGGGTCTAAAAGAACTTTATAGTTTGAGTGCCAAGTAACAGGAACAACGGGCCTTTGCTGTTCAATAGCAACTTTGAATGCCCCGTTTTTAAACGGAAGTAATTTCGGGGCGTCGTCTGGAATAGTGCCTTCCGGATATATAGCCACGCTCATGTCATTCCGCAAACTTTTCGCCACACGATCCAAAGCCACCAGCGCTGCTTTGCTTTGTCCTCTTCTGATAGGAATGTCTTGCTTTCGAAAAAACAACGAGAACAAGGGCCAACTTAACAACTCACCTTTTCCAACAAAAAGAAAATCTCGACCGATGGCTTCATACATAAATACCGTGTCTAAATAGCTGCTGTGATTCGAAGCAATAATGAAGGACCCTTCGGGTAGCGGCGCTTCAAATGTGACTTCAATCGGACAAAAAATACATTTGCGAATGAGCTTGCCCCAGAAGCGTTTTAAGACGAATGCCTTCAGATGACGTTCTCTTTTTTTATACACCCAAACAAAAGGCACGTAAAGAAAAATAAGGGTAATCCAAAACACTAAACCAATCCAAAGTTTGTAGGTGAAATATAAGGGCGCTAGGATGTAGTGCAAGGTTGGGTTGGTTTAGAAGCGTAAGATACGAAACGAACGGCTATACCGAATAACCTAAATTCTTACGAACGCGATCAAGGGTGTGAGAGGCAGTAACGCGTGCTTTTTCTCCGCCTTGTTTCAGAATATTTTCAAGCGAAGAATAGTCTGAAATGTATTCGAAATATTTTTTTCTTTCTGTTTCGAAACGAGAAAGAATGGCTTCAAGCAATTCTTTTTTTGCGTGTCCCCATCCGAAATTTCCGGCTAGAAGTTTTTCACGAAGAACCGCCGCTGCGCTAGCTCCAACAATAAGTTCATACAAAGCGGTAATGCTGTTTGCATTCGGATCTTTCGGATCTTCCAGCTTCGTAGCGTCGGTAACAATGTTCTTATTGATCACGTCTTTCAATTCTTTTTCAGGAAGAAAAATGTTGATGTAATTGCCGTAGCTCTTACTCATTTTTTGTCCGTCCGTTCCCGGAACATACATGGTTGCTTCGTTCACCTTTGAATCGGGCAAAACGAATGTTTCTCCCATTTGATGGTTGAAAGCCGAAGCAATATCACGTGTAATTTCTAAATGTTGAAGCTGATCTTTCCCTACGGGAACAACGTTTGCGTCGTACAACAAAATATCTGCAGCCATTAAAACCGGATAGGTAAACAATCCTGCGTTTACTTCTTTCAAACGGTCTTGACGGTCTTTAAAACTGTGCGCATTCGCCAACATAGGGAACGGGGTGAAGCAGTTCAAATACCAAGCGAGTTCTGTTACTTCGGGCACATCGCTTTGTCTGTAGAACACATTTTTATCTGTGTTGAAGCCGCACGCTAACCAGGTAGCAGCAACGCTGTACGTGTTGTTGCGAATTTCCTCAGCGTTCTTAATTTGAGTTAAGGTGTGGAAATTCGCAATGAATAAATACGCTTCGTTGGAAGGGTGATTGCTCATTTCAATTGCCGGAGCAATAGCGCCCAACACATTGCCTAAATGCGGTGTTCCCGTGCTTTGAATGCCTGTTAATACGCGTGCCATAGTTGATAATATTCACTGCAAAGAAACGGCTTTATTTGCTTCGTTCTTTGTCGTATTTGTTCTTGTACAACAGGTACATTTCGGTTTGCATGTTACTCAACGCAATGCTTCTTCCGTCGATGTAGGCTAGGCGCAATTGATTGGTGGTCATGTTTAAGGCGTCGCCGTAAGAAACGAAAAGCGTAGCGCTCTTCCCCACTTCAAGGCTTCCGAATTTTTTATCGATGCCCAAGATTTGCGCAGCATTTAATGTTAACGCTTTCACAGCTTCTTCGTATGGAAGTCCGTGTGCAACGGCTGTTCCCGCCATGAATGGCAGGTTTCGCGTCCCCATGCGCTCCATATCTCCTTCGTTTTGGAAGGCGAAAAGAATACCAACTTCGTATAATTTTTTCGCTAAAGCGAAAGATGCGTGTGGATCGTCTTCGTCTAATGAGGCCAAGTCGTGCACACGACGAAGGAGAACAGAGATGTTTTCCTCTTTCAGAATAGTTGCTGCAAGGGGTGCGTCGTAACCACCGACAATAACCATTTTCACAATGCCCATGTCGCGTTTGAATTGCACCGCTTCGTGAATAGATTTCAATTCATCTGCATGAACGTAAAGTGTTTTGCTTCCGTCGAAAAGCCCTGCCATAGCCTCGAAGCGAAGTTCTGTCAAATCTCCCTTTGGTGCTTTAGCGTAAGCTTTCGCATCGCCGAAGAACAATTCAATTTCGCGCTTTTGTTGATCGTAACTTTTTACTTTAGAAACGAGGATTCTGCCTTTGTCGTAGTGTCTGTGAATGACTTGCGGCCAGTTGAGGTGCAGGCCATCGTCTGCACGAACCACAGCGTCTTCCCAGTTCCACGCATCGAATTGCATGATTGAAGAAGAGCCTGAAATTATTCCACCTCGCGGCGTTATTTGTCCCAATAACACACCGTTCGAACGAACGGTGGGAATAATTTCTGAGTCTGCGTTGTATGCAATAACTGAACGAACGCTCGGTTTGAAAGTCCCCACTTCATACAAATCGTTTTGTGCGCGAATGGCATCTGTTTCAACCAATCCCAACGAAGAGTTAGGTGCAATAAATCCAGGATAAACGTGCTGTCCTTCAATAGGAATTACCTTATCGAATTTGGTGATGTCAATGCGAGAAATTGTTGCGTCGGCAACAAGCGTAAGGACACCGTTTTCGAAAGCGATGTATGCGTTCTCAATCACTTTTCCATTTCCCAAATGCGCGTAGCAGTTGGTCAAAAGAATAGACTCGTTCTGCGTTGCTGCGGGAGTCGGTCTGTGCTGTGCTTGTGCAGAAACAGTTGCTAGAAGCGCGAGCGATAAAAATATTTTTCGGATAGTCATGTTCGTTTATTCTTTAATGAAAATTCCTTTCGATGTCTCGTCCATGCTGTTGCAATGGAAGTGATGCGGCGTCTTCGGCTGTGGCTTTCTAGTAGATACTCCATTGTTTTTAGCGACTTCCATTTTCTGAATGATGCGTTCGCGCTCAGCAGCAAATGCCTCTCTTGCTTTTTCATCTTCTTCCAAACTGAAGTAACAAGTGCCGTCGATGTAAGTCTTTTCAGCACGTGCGTAAATGCTCAGAGGTTCATCGTTCCAAATCACGAAGTCGGCGTCTTTGCCCACTTTCAACGATCCCATGCGATTGTCTAGGTGAAGAAGCTTCGCCGGATTTAGCGTTACCATTTTCAATGCTTCTTCCGCAGGCACACCTCCGTATTTCACAATCTTTCCTGCTTCTTGATTTAGACGCGCGCCCATTTCGGCGTCGTCTGAATTGATGGCCACAACAATTCCTTGCTCATACATAAGCGCGGCATTGTATGGAATGGCGTCTTTCACTTCGGCCTTGTAGGCCCACCAGTCGCTGAATGTAGAAGCTCCGGCTCCGTGCGCTTTCATTTTGTCAGCGACTTTATAGCCTTCAAGAATATGAGTGAATGTGTTTATTTTGAAGTTGAAGCTATCCGCTACATGCATGAGCATGTTTATTTCGCTTTGCACATAACTGTGACAAGAAATGAATCTCTCTTTTCGAAGAATTTCTAGAATGGTTTCCAATTCTAGATCTCTACGCGGCGCAAGCGGCATGGGTAAACCTTTCTTTACTTTTTTGCAAGCCGCGTTGTAGTTGTCCCACGCTTTACCATATTCCAACGCGCGATAAAAATGATCGTAGTAAACTTGCTCTACTCCCATGCGGGTTTGAGGGAAGCGTGTCATTGCGCGATCTCCCCAATTGCTTTGCTTTACATTTTCTCCTAACGCGAATTTGATAAATCCTGGGGCGTTCTCAATCTTCATTCCGTCAGCATTTACACCCCAACGTAATTTCACCAACGCGCTTTGTCCGCCAATCGGATTCGCACTTCCGTGAAGCAATTGCGAAGCGGTAGTTCCTCCAGAAAGCTGACGATAAATATCAATGTCTTCCGGATAAATTACACTTCCTTCTTCTACTTCGGCGCTGCTCGCTTGTGTTCCTTCGTTCACACTTGAAAGTGCAATGTGACTGTGCTCGTCAATGATACCCGGAGAAATGTGTTTGCCCTTCGCATCAATTTCTTGAACCACCTCTCCTTTCGGAATGCTAAGGTCTACGCCTATTCCAGCGATCTTTCCGTTCTTCACCCATAAATCACCTTCTTGAATGGTTCCATTTTCACACGTCCACAAAGTGGCGTTTCTGAACACCACATTTTCTTTTTTCGGAAGCGCTGTTCTGCCGTATGCGGTGAATGGATAAACGATTTCACCTGGAAGAGTTTTTGCTTTTTCATCTTTCTTTCCTTCTTCTTTTTTCGGAATAGCGATAACTGTGGCGTTTATTGAAATGGATGACTTTTCAAACGACGTTAGGTCTAACGACAACTCTTTTTCTTTCGCATGAATGTTTCCTGAAACACGCACAAATGCTGCGCTATCCAATGTTAACTCTCCAACAGGGAATCCATCTTTCAATTGTAATTTCAACTGAAATAAAGTTGAATCTTGTGCGGTTGACCCTAATGCTTCGTGTAATTTTTTCAGCGCATCTGTTGTTTTCAATTTTGAAGTAACAACCACTCCTTCTCCTTTGCCTTTCTTGCTTTCAGCTTGAACCGTTGTTCCTAAAACGGAGACAGTGTAAGTTCCTTCAAGTGAAAGAGACTCAGCATTTGAGACGAAGTAAGGCTTTCCATTCACCCATGTTTCAAGCACCTTTGAATCGTTGGTGAAAAGCTCTTTGTTGGTAATCACCAAGTTTGCGTCGTATCCCGCAAGTATAGAACCTACGCGGCTTTGAGCGTTTAGATATTGTGCTGGTCTTGTTGTTAAAGCAGCCAACGCAATGTTTGCAGGAAGTCCGTTTTCAACGGCCGTCTTTACATTTTCAATCAGCTGGCCTTTGTCTTCAAGTCCGCTTGAAGTAATACAAAATTCTATTCCGGCGTTGTGCAAATAAGCCAAGTTATACGGTGCCAATTCCCAGTGCTTCAACTCTGCTGTTGTAATGTACCTATTGCTCGCTGGATCGCTAACGTCGAAGGCTTGCGGATAGTTCACAGGCACAATGAATTTTCCTTTGGAGCCCTTCATCTCTTCTAGGCGTTGGTATTCATTTCCTCCAGTTTTGAATAGGTATTGAACACCAAACTCATCGCCCACAGCGTCGGCACGAAGAATGTTCCATTTATCGTTAGATTCAAAAATTTGAGGAAGCTTGCTGTTTGCATTGAAAGCACGAAGCGTAAGGTTTGTTTCTCCAGTCCCTTTCAAATTCGCGTACCAGTTCGCATCGCAATAGGTTTGTTTAAGCAGCGCAATGCTACCCATAATGGAAGAAGGATATTGTTGCGGACTGCTTCCTTTGTTGAAAGAGAAATAGGCCGCCGCCTCAGCGCTAATAATGTCTGCATGAATTTCATTTCCCAAATAAACAAGCGCTCCTGTTCCGCGTGAAATACCATCGGCCTTGTGAGAGCACACTGCGGTTATTCCCGCATTGCGATAGCTTTCAGCCTCTTCTTCGTTGTGTTGAAGTTGCATGGAAGCGTTGTATTCCGGATGAATGGCGGCATTCCAGCCCAATACGTTTTTTCCTGAATCTTCTGTTTCTTCACCTTGATTGTCATTTGACTTTTTTGGAATTCCGTATGTGGAAAACGCATCAACGAATCCTGCATAAATGAATTTGCCAGTAGCATCAATAACAACGCAGTTCGCGGGAATTGGAATGTTCTTTCCAACCGCTTTGATTTTTCCTTTTTCAATAATGACGGTTGCTCCTTCCAATTTATTTTCTGGAGTGGAATAGACCGTTGCGTTGGTGAGCGCATACGCACTCACGTCTTTCGGACGAACGCCGTTGAACGGAAAGGTTTCTTGCGCGAATGAAACGATGCCATTCGATACAAGTAAAATGAAGACCAAGAGTTTTCTCATGTTGTGTGTTGAAGTGAAAAATTCACAAACGAATTAAACGAAAATACGAGGTTTAAAGATAAACATTCATTGTAAATGTTTTCGAGTAATGCAATTACATTTGTAACATGAACGAAAGAAAAAAAATTCCGACGGCTGTATATGCTGAAATGACCCCGAATCCTTCATCTATGAAGTTCGTTGCGGATCGTTTGCTGTTAACCGGCGGACTTCAAGTTGAATATAAATCAAAGGCAGAAGCATCCGGTTCTTCGCCACTTGCAGAAGAGCTTTTCAATTTTCCATTTGTAACCAATGTATTTATTGCACATAATTTCGTCACGGTAACGAAAGACGGGACCATCGATTGGGACATGATTGTTATGCAGCTTCGCGAATACATTCGCGAGTGGCTCATGGACAATGAGATTGCGGTTTCCACTGTTCCTGCAGAGCTTATGAGCAGAAGTGCGAGTATGATTGAAGAGGCGAAAGCCGGAGGATCAACACCTTCTTCAGTGGATAGATCGAATTTCAAGCCTTCAGAATATGACGACGCTATTATGGCTTTGTTGGAAGAGTTTGTTCGTCCTGCTGTGGAAGCAGACGGTGGAGCCATTGATTTCGTGGGTTATGATGAGAAGAAAGTTTTTGTAGAAATGAAAGGGTCGTGCGCAGGCTGTCCTTCATCAACAGCAACCCTTAAAGGTGGAATTGAAAACCTTCTGAAGGCGAAGCTTCCGAGTGTGGTGGAAGAAGTAATTTCGGTTTAAGAAAATAATCTGCAAAGACTCTCGTTTCATCCACGCTCATGAAGAAAAGTTTCCTTTCAAAAATCGTAATTGCAACTGTACTCTTTTGCGCATCGCTTTCCGCGAATGCGCAAGTGGCGCGTGTCTATGTGAATGAATTCTTGCAAATTGGTGTTGGTGCGCGAGCAATGGGGATGTCTCAAGCGCAAGTCGGCAGTGTGAACGATGTAACTTCTGGATATTGGAATCCAGCCGGATTAATGGGCCTTGGAAACAAATTAGACGCGGCGGTTATGCACAGCGAGTCTTATGCGGGAATTGCGAAGTATGATTACGCGGCTGTGGGTAAGAGACTTGATTCAACTTCTGCAGCATCGTTCTCGCTTATTCGTTTTGGAATCGACGACATTCCGAATACGCTAGACTTGTACGATCCGAACGGAAACATAGATTATTCAAGGGTTACGACATTCAATGCTGCAGATTATGCGTTCTTGTTTTCTTATGCGAAGAAGGGTGTTCCCTTCATTCACAAGCCTTGGGCAAGTCGCGTAAACATTGGTGGAACTGCAAAAATTATTTACAGACAAATAGGTGACTTCGCGCGTTCATTTGGCTTTGGTTTCGATTTGGGAGCGCAATACCAAGGGAAACATGTGTGTTTCGGCGCTGTGGTTCGCGATGCGAGTTCAACCTTCAACGCGTGGTCTTTCAGTCTAGGTTCAACCGCTACTTCGGTTTTCGAACAAACAGGAAACACATTGCCGAAAAACGGATTAGAGATTGCCTTGCCACGTGCCATTTTAGGAGCGGGCTACAAATTCAACAAAGAGAAAATTTCGTTTTTGGTGGAAGGAAATGCAACTATAACCACAGATGGACAGCGTAACGCATTGGTATCTGGAAACACATTCAGCATTGATCCGAATGTTGGCTTGGAAGTGGGCTATTCAAACACCATCTTTTTCCGCGCAGGTGTTGGGAACGCACAACGTGTAAAGGATTTCGGAGAAGAGTATGTTACTTATCAGCCAAACATTGGAATAGGCATTCGCCTTCGAAAAATATTTATTGACTACGCGTTATCAGATGTTGGAAATTCTTCCGACGTTCTGTACAGCAACGTATTTTCGCTAAAGTTTTCGCTTTAGTTATTCAACAATGAATCGCTCGCTTTCGTGAGTGGTTTGCCCTTCAGCGTGTAACACATAAATTCCTTTTGGAAGATCAAGCTCTAGCATTTGCGTGTGCATTCCACCTGGGATGTTCCACTTCGATTCGTAAACGACTCTGCCGCTAATGTCTGTAACGGTTACAACCGCCTTATCGAAGCGCTCATTGAACGTTTGCACACTGAAGGTTCCGTTGTTCGGATTCGGGAATACATCGAATTGTTGTTGAACTAAATGCTGCTCTTCCATGCCCACATTCGGCTGAACAACAATGTTTTCGTCGCCCGGCAAATAGTAGGTGTAAGCGAAGAATACAATCATCATTTCATCACCTGTTTGCTCACCGGCTGTCACCAATTGCGGGGGACTATTCGGGTTGAACGGATTTGCGGAAGTGTTGTCGTAGAAGGCCTCTGCGCGAAGGTTGGTGTTTTGAGGAATGTGAATCAACTGCGGATAGTTGTAGGTTAACTGCCAACGGAAATCCCAAGAAGGCACGCTAATTAAAGGTTCTGTAGATCCATCGGGAAGTTCAGCCCAACTGCTAATGCTTCTTCCAATTAAGTGCATGTGGGGGAAAGTTCCTATTAAGGTAACATCTGCAGGCACAGTATAGGTTTCCGTGAAAGTAGATGTTTGATTAGCGAGCACATAAAGGAAGTTTTGATCGAGTATTCCAGGCCCGTGATTCAAAATAGGGTTGTACCAAACTTCGCGCGGAGTTGGGTCATCTGAGTAATGAAGGTTAATGGTGGTTTGATCTGAAAGACCTAATGTTCCGGCTGGGTAGTGAAATTCAACAAGGAAATCGCCGCCAGCTTCCAAGCGTTGTGCGAATCCGAAAGGCACCCATAACGGTCCACCTCCTGGCGCCCATGCAGAAAGGAATTTCGCTCCGTTGACAATGCTTCCACCGGTAGACTGAAATCCATCTCCGGGATCGTTCGCATCAAGCGTAGCCCCCGCCCCTGTTGGATCGTAAGAGATTACAACGTGGTGAACAATATCAGCGTTTCCAGGAATAATTTCAATACCATCTATCCAACCGTCCTGAGCCAATCCGCTTGGAATAACAAAGGTTCTGTAGTAGTCGCTGTTGGTAGCAGGTGAAGTGTAGTTCGGCGTTGTATACGTTTGGTCAACTGAAATCAATTGAGAACTGTTCGTGTAAACAGGAGTGGCAGGTGCAAGCGCTAAATCGCCACTGGGCGCGCCTCCAACAATCCAATCTTGAATGGCTTGCTTTTCAGCCACCGTTAAGACGTTTTCTCCAACGAAGTGTCTGTAGTTCGGGTCGGCAGGCCAAGGTGGCATTATGCCGGAAGTTATTGCGCCTAGTATTCCTGCTTGACTGTTGTAAGCATCATCATAAGTCATGAATGAAGAAGGTCCAATTCCTCCTTCGTGGTGACACGTGGTGCAATGTTCAAACAAGACAGGCGCTACGTTTTCGCTCCAAGTTCCTTGAGCAAATGCTCCAATTGAGCTGATAGTAGCGGCGAAAAGAAATACAAGTTTTTTCACGTTGAGTATTTTAAGGTGGAATAAAGCTAATCAAATTTTAATTAAGAAGAGTATAAGCGCGCAAGGTTTATTGCGATTGCAATGTTTATTTCTTCAAAGTGCGGATGTCTTTCCAACTGAAATAATAATCATCTTGCAGACAGTGAAACCTTTGTTGGAAATACAAAATTTAAGTGTGGCCTTCAACAACAGAATTGTTGTGAATGCCTTGTCCTATGCGCTTTTTCCAGGAAAGATAACGGCCGTTGTGGGTGAATCTGGAAGTGGAAAATCGGTAACCGCCATGTCGTTGCTCGGTTTACTTCCAACAAAAAAATTAGCGTTTCCTTCCGGAGAGATTTTTCTTTCGGGCGAATTGTTGGGTTCTGAAGATAGAACGGTGAAGCCCACAGACGAAGCCTTGGTTTCGCTGCGTGGAAAGAAGATTGCGGTGATTTTCCAAGAGCCCATGACGGCGCTCAATCCCGCAATGACGTGTCAGCAGCAAATGGAGGAATGCCTTCAACATGAAAAAAAAGAAACTCGAAAAAGCAAAGTTTTGTCTTTGCTAGAAGAGGTTGAAATGCCAGATCCTGCGGGCGCTCTAAAAAAGTATCCGCATGAATTTTCAGGTGGACAGCGTCAGCGCATCATGATAGCCATGGCCTTGGCTTCAGAGCCCATGCTGCTTATAGCAGATGAACCTACGACTGCGTTGGACCCTTCCGTTCAAGCGTCGATTTTAGAGTTAATCAAAAAGCTTAAAGACCAACGAAACATGTCGGTGCTGTTCATCTCACATGACTTACATGTGGTGAAAGAAATGGCAGATTACATTGTGGTCATGAAGTCTGGAAGTGCCGTTGAACAAGGCAATACAGAGGAAGTCTTGAATCATCCTCAGCATGATTACACAAGAGGGCTACTCGCTTGTCGACCTTCGAAATCTTCTAAGGGAAAGAGTTTAATTACGCTGGGAAATGATTTGGCTGAAAAGCAGTATTCGTTTTCCACCAATGAAAATATTTTATTGCGGGTTGAAGGGTTGACGAAGATTTATCCGGGACAAACAACCCCTGCCGTGAACAATGTTTCCTTCGAAATAAAACAGGGTGAAACCCTTGGTTTAATTGGCGAAAGCGGATGTGGAAAGACTTCGCTAAGTCGCATGCTTATGGGGCTTTTGATTCCAACAAGTGGTGATGTTTCATTTGGAAACGAACCGTTGATTGGAAAGAACATTTCATTCCCGAATAAATTTCGAAGAGACATTCAAATGGTTTTTCAAGATCCATTCGCGTCGTTAAATCCGAAGTTGAAAATTGAAGACATGCTGCTCGAACCCTTGCACATTCATAAAATCGGAAGTTCAAATTCGGAACGAAAAAAACGCGTTGAATATTTATTGAATGCCGTTGGAATGCCCTCCGATAGCGCTCAGCGGTATGCGCACAACTTCTCGGGCGGACAACGTCAGCGTATTGTTATTGCTCGCGCA